>VSSL01000215.1_pt1 | contig 16486 bp, 15 predicted proteins | sample 4557531 | NCBI WGS metagenome assembly VSSL01 (sample SAMN10986726, study PRJNA523729) | hot springs metagenome | isolation source: hot springs | place: India:Timba, Gujarat | collected 2018-05-31 | reverse complement strand
GGGTGTCCAGTTCTGCCTTCTGGTGGGGTGAGAGGCGTCCTGTGCCCGTCTTCACCTCTACGGCAATCAACCTGCCCTGCCAGCAGGCAAGGATGTCGGGCAGTCCGCGCCTCTGCCAACCTGAACCGTGAAGCCGAACACACCACGCGCCGCGCCGTTGCAGGTAGCGCACAATTGCCTCGCAATGCCGTGTGTGCGTGCTCTTCACTCAAACAACCTGCCCTGCTTCGGGTCTTCTCTGTGCCACAGGTTCAACGGCAGGGCAATCTGCTCACCGTGTCCGCGTTGAATGCGAATGCCCTTCTGCCACAGCGTCGCCAGTGGCACGGTGTAGGTGATGCCTGTCTCCACGTCGTGCACCTCCACCAGCGACGCGCCTGCGGTGTGTGCCTGCTCCAGGATGTTGCGCTCAAAAGCCCATGCGGGCGGTCTTCGCAACTGGTGGACGCTTCCACGCGCCCTGCGTACAAGGCGAAAGCCGTCCAGCACACAACCGCTGTGCCTGCCGTCACAGGTGTAGAGGACTCGCCGTGTTGCTCGTGTAACTGTTGCTTGCATGAGAGTTTGCTCCTTTCATGTGTTTTGCTTGGGGGCAGGCAGTGCTGGCACACTACCTGCCCTGTGTTTGTTACTGATTGAACGGGTCTTCAGGGTCTTCGTCATCCGCCATCTCGTAGAAGCCCTGACTGGTGGCAGGAACCGCTACCATGCCGTGCTTCACCCGAACCTGCGGGTTGGGGCGCTTCAGGGGCAGGATGTCGGTCACACGGGCATACTCACGCCCGTCGGTAGTCTGCTTCGCCTGCACCAGTGCACGCGCCCGCTTGCCCTTCAGCGCGTCCATGTCAATAGTGTCGCCCTGCACGTAGGTCTTGCCGTTAAATGCGGATGCCCACTTCACCGCCTTCGCGTTGACGGCAGTGCTGGCGTTCGTCCACGCCTTCAGTTCCGTGCCTGCGAATTCACCATCCGCCACGCGCAACTGCCACACGAATTGCTCGCCGTATGCACCCTGTTGCTCCTGCACGTCCAGCAGTTCTACCGTGTACACGTCGTCAGGCAGGGTCTGTGCTTGTGCCGTGACCGTGAGTTTCATGGTGTCTCCAACCTCCTTGAGTGTGTTGCTCGTGTTTCGCTCTATGTGAACCGCTTTCGCGGGGGTTGCCGGTTCTGCGTCCACACGACTCAATCAGCCATCCTCCACCTCCACAAGGCGGTAGCTTCCGCCCGTGCATTCCAGCTCGCCCGTCGCCAGCATGTGCTCGATGCCTTCCGAAAGCACCGAAGCCGGTAAGCCGGATGCGCGTTGCAGCTCCTGCTTCGTGAGCCGTTTGTCACCACGAAGGGAAGCCTCAATCGCCCGACACGCGACGCCTAAGGGGGTTTGGCGTGGTGCTCTGTCGTGCCCCAGTCGGCGCACCGTGCCACAGTCTACACACCGAAAGCCTCCGCCTGAAATCGGCTCGTGGAACGTGAAGTAATCGCAGGTCGTGCACCACGCGCCAAGTCCGTCACGTAGAGGCACAATCTCGTTGCGGTAGTCAGGGATGTTCTTCGGCGGTTCGGTAAACACGCCTACCGAAGAGCTGGTAGGTTTCTCATTTTCATTAGAATCGTGAGTAACCTGAGTAACCTGAGTAACCTTCCCGCCACAGGGGGCTTCAAACACAGGGGTCTCAGGTTTCTCAGGTTTCTCAGGTTTCTCAGGTTTCTCAGTTTTCTCAGGTTTCTTAGGTTTCTCAGGTTTCTCATCGTTTTGAGCAACCTGTGTGATGATGATTTTTACCGTGTGGTAGACCGCTTCGCTGTTTCGGTACCCGCCTTTTGCAACCGTCAACCGTCCACGCCTTACCAGCTGTGCCAGAGTGCGGTCAATCGTTGCCCGCGAAGCTTCGCCCTCAAACTGTGTCAGCAGGTCTTTCCGTGCACAGCCGTTGTTCTGCTCCACCACGTTCAGGATTTTTTCCGTCAGCGTTAACGGGCGTTCCTCACCCTTCACGGGCAGGAACCTGCCGAAGCGTTTCTCGTATGTCGCCTTCCATCGCTCCCCGCTTCGGCACTTTACTACACGAAGCTCCACTGTGCCTGCAGTCGGTTCATCATTCGGGTCAGCCAGCAGTGCCACCGTGTCCGCCTTCGCGCCGAACACGTACGAGTTCGCCAGTGCGGTCACGCGCTTGAGTGCGCTCATCTTGTTCGGGTGATGAATCGCCAGCACTGCCACACCGGTCTGCTCCACCAGCTGGCGCAGGGCGTTCATGTAGGGGCGCACCTTCGCCTCTTTGTCTGTGTCGTCACAACCGAGCCAATCGTTTAAGGTGTCCACGATTACCACCTCAACACGGTGCGCCTCAAGCATAGCCACCCAGAGGCGAACCGTGTCAGGGGTGAGGCGCAACATCCCTGTTTGCTCTAGCTTCTGCATGTCGGGAGTGAGGAACTTTTCAGAAGGCTCCTCTCCGAATGTCAGGAGGTACTTCTCCTCAATTCGCGCCTCGCTGTGGTCATAGTGGAACCACGCCACACGCGCCTGCTCCTGCGGTTTCTCTCCCAACGCTTCACCGTCCGCAGTCAGTGCGTGCGCAATCTCTAACGCGACGGTTGTCTTCCCTGCGCCTGCTTCGCCTGCGATTATGGTAATCTCCCCCTTCGCCAGCAGGTTCGGAATGAGCCAGTCCACAGGTTGCGGTTTCACGTCGCGCAGGGGACGCAAAAAGCCTGTCCAGTCCGCAGGTGGCGCAAGCCTGTCTGGCTCAGCACGTTGCGCCAGTGTCTTCGCAGCTTTGGAAAAGTCGCCGTTGTGCTCCAGCAAGGCGTAGCAGGCGAAAGGACTGTAAGCGCGTCCTGCCTCAAAAGGCGAGGCGTTCGTGCTGAAGACGTAAAACGTCCTTAGCTCCTCGTGCCAGCTCGCGCTGACGCCTCGCGCCTTGCCTGGACGGGTGAGGTAGACGTTGCCGTTACGTCCGTCGCCAGCAATCCGCCAACCGTGCTGTTGCAAGAGTGTCAGCACGTCCGCCTGCTCGTTGTAGAGGTCACCAACACGTTTTACTTCAGCACTGACGCGCAGGGGATGCGGTTCGTGCTTGCGGTTCAGCTGGCGTGCCAGACTGAGAATGTCCTCTACCTGTTCGGCATTCAGCAGAGGCGCGTCGGTCAGGTCGTGCCGAATCATTCGGTAGGGTTTCCCTGCAGGGTGAACCTGCGCAGGCGAAGGGGGCACAATTGCATACGCGCCCTCACCGCGAATCTCCACCAGCACCTGCCCCTGTTCGTCGCGCGCTAGTACCTGCGTTGGCAAGGGTTCTGGCGTCCGAAAGTAGAGATGTGTTCCACCAGACGGCGTTTCGGCGCAAGGCAGGGCGTACAGCAAATCGGCGTCCTGCTCGCGGAGCAGGTCAAAGAACTCGCTCCAAGCCTTCGGGTCGTCAAAGTCCATGATTACGAGGTTCCCGCTTACGGAACCGCCTACCACAGCAACGCCCAGCAGATGCCCGTTGCCAAACCACGCGCGTAACTCCTCTTCTGTGGCACGGCGTTGCTGGAGCGGTTGCCACGTGTCCAGTGCTGGACGCTTGGAGCCGTCGGCGCGAACCGGTAGGACGCTGAAACCTGCCTGCAGGTAGCGAAGCGCGTGCTCAAGCGTCTTCATCTTCAGCGTCCTCCACGCTTGGCAAGCCATTCATCACGCTGACGCCGGTATGCTTCCACGCTTTCGGGGTCGTAGAGCCATCCGGCAGTGACGCGGTAGCCTTTGATTTTGCCCGTGATGCGAAGCAAATGAATGCGCTGGTAGCTAACGCCCAGTAGACGGCGCACATCGCCAGAAGAGAGCATACGTTTCATCATGACAGCACCTCCATTGACATCGTTCTGCTTCCATGCTACAATGGAAGCAAGGCGCATTGCATTTGGGGTGTCACATCTGCGAATACGAGGAGACAAATGCAATACAGAAGACGACTGCGATTGGGCAGTTGCTTTCCGGATTTGGTCAGTGCTGAAGGTTTTCCGAAGGTTCAGGGGTTCATTGCGCATCTTCGCGAAGCGGATGCGTCTCTGTTTGTAGCGCACCAGCTGGACTCCGAGCTGGAGCGAAAGCTATTTGCACATTACCTCGGCTACCTCCGTCCCGAAGCGGAGGCTTTACGCGGTCGCGCCACGCGCCGAATGCAGAGAGCGAAACGCAACCAATGGCTAAACGCCGTAGCGGGGTTATGGAAGATTGAGGATTGCATCCCCTGGGTGTGGCTAGCCACTACAGAGAGCATCGTTGCTGGCAGAGAGATTACCGTAAAGTCACTAATGGACGCTGTGAGTCGGGCTAAGCGTGACATTCTACAATATGTTGGCAGAGATGCCCTGAGGCACGCTTACGAGCTGCTAAGGATGCTGGAGAAGGACGGTTGGTATGTTCGGTATAAAGGCGTTCTGGCTCAGTATGATGAGCTATGGGACGCTCTTCCGTTCCTCGCAAACGAACCGCAACGCCCGTTATGTTTTTTCAACGTGTGGACGGATTCAGGCGGACGGGGTGAGAAGCTCCGCTCCGCGTTTTTCTGGGATGCCAGAGACGATGTTATTCATCTGTCTGAGGAAGCTTTGGAGTGGCTACTCGCTCAGACAGAAGAGGCAGGCACGCCGTGAGTGACGCGCCTGCCTGTGTGCGCTACCGCTTGCGCAGTAGCTTCAGTGGCGAGTGCCGTCGGTGTGCCTCGCGCAAATCCGTTTCCACCAGATGGACGTAATGTTTGAGCATTGCGAAGTCCCGATGTCCCAGCAATTCGCGCAGGTGCTCAAGGCTCATGCCCGAACGCAGTGAGAGAATCGCAAACGTCCTGCGGAAGGCGTGGCAACCCAAACGCTCTTTCAAGCCAGCACGCTTGCCGATGCGCTCTACCGCCTCCTGTAAGCCGTGAACAGTCAAGGCTCCTCTCTCGCCCCACCAGAGGGGTGATTCTGGCGTCAGCGGTTCGGGGCACGCGCGAAGGTACTTCCCGATTGCCATGCGTGTTTCGGCACTGAGGCATACCAGACGGTCACGGCGCGATTTGCCTCGAATCAGGAAGGTTTCGCTCCTGCCGTTGGCTACGGTCATACGTTGTACCTCACCGATGCGCAGTCCTGTGTCCAAAAGCACCAACACCAAAGCACGGTCACGAAGCGCACGCCAGTCGTTGCCTCTGCAGGCGTCCAGAATCTGCCGAATCTGGTCTTCGCTCAGCGGGGGTTTGGCAACCGTGTCGGTCTTTGGAGATTGCACCTTCCTCATGGGGTTGTGCTGGAGCAGTTCCTCACGGACACACCACGCGAAGAAGGCGCGAAGAGCACGGTAATCGGCGTGCACCGTGTGCGTGCTGTTTACTGCTTGCTGGCGGTGGAGCAGGTAACGGCGAATAGCGAAGGCGTCCACCTGCTCCAGAGGGATGTTCGCCTGAAGCGCGAAGCGGGTCAGTGCGTCGTGGTAGAAGCGTACTGTTCGCGGTGACAGTCCACGTGCTGAGGCGTCTTCACAGAACAGCGCAATTGCCTCGTGTAGTGAATAGGCGTTGTTGTCAGTGATGCGAATCTGATGCTCTTTGCTTGTGTGCACGTTTTGCGCCTCCTCTTCGCGACACAACATGTTGTGTGGTAAAAGGCACATGCAGGCACAAGTGCACCAGATGTTGTACTCCACATGCGTCTACATACAGAGCATCAGACTTCGGATCTGAGGGTTGGGGGTTCGAGTCCCTCCGGGCGCGCCATTCTTTATTAAGACGCATCAACGCACGCACAGCCTCTGGGAACCACCTGTCCTCTTTGGCAAACCGGCTTCCCGAACAGCAGGAATCCCTTCGCTTCCCCCCCGAAAGCGTACCACAACACTGTCAGCACGAAGGAAAGGAGCGTTCACAGAATGGAAATCGGCATACTGACTGCACCGTTCGGCGGAGAACCCTTGGAGGTCGTAGCGGCTTTCGCAGGCGAACACGGCTTCGCTGCACTGGAAGTTGCCTCGGGACCGGGCTCCAAACATATTGACATCACGAACTTCACTCAGGCGGATGCCGAGCGTGTTTTAGAGCTGATGGAGCGACGCGCCCTGCGCATTAGCAGCGTGGCGATGTATACCAACACTACTCCTGCCGACCCGCAGGAGCGCGCCAAGGTGATTGGTCTTCTGAAGAAGGCGGTAGACGCGGCACGGCTGCTGGGCGTGGATGTGGTGTGCACTCTGGGTGGAATGCCGGTGCCCGGCAAGGACAAGTTCAAAACCATTCAGGAAGACTGCACGCAGGTCTTCCCACCGGTGCTGGATTACGCGGCTGAACGAGGCATCAAGATTGCGCTGGAGAACTGGTACGCTACCAACATGCAGGGATTGGAGCACTGGAAGTGCATGTTCGACGCCATTCCGCATGAGAACTTCGGCTTGAACTTCGACCCCTCGCACCTGATATGGCAGGGGATCGACTACATCGCGGCGGTGCATCACTTCGGCAAGCGCATCTTCCACACGCACGCCAAAGATACCGAGATTCGCGAGGACAGGCTGCGCTGGCTGGGCAATCAGGCGCACGGCTGGTGGCGATATGTGATACCCGGCTTCGGCGCGATACGCTGGGGCGAGTATATCGGCGCGCTCCGGTCGATTGGTTACGATGGCGTGCTTTCCATCGAGCATGAAGACGGCGCGTTCGGACGCGAAGAGGGCTTCCTCGCGGGCAAGCGATACCTCAGCCAGTTCGTGTAGGAGGTGCGTCATGGCATACCTGCTGGGCATCGATGTGGGTACCAGCGGTACCAAGGCGTTGCTCATCGACCATCGCGGGAAGGTAGTCGCCCGCGCGGTGAGCGAATACCCGTTGTACACCCCGAAGCCCCTCTGGGCGGAACAGGAACCTGCCGACTGGTGGAGGGCGACCTGTGAGAGCATCCGCGAGGTGCTGCGTCAAGCGGGAATCACCGGCGAACAGGTACAGGGCATGGGATTGTCCGGGCAGATGCACGGCTCGGTGTTTCTCGATGAGAACAATCAGGTTATCCGCCCCGCCATCCTGTGGTGCGATCAGCGTACGGCAGCGGAGTGCGCATGGATTACCGAAACCGTCGGGCGCGAGCGCGTGGTGGAGTTGACCTCTAACCCGGTGCTCACCGGTTTTCAAGCGGGCAAGATTATCTGGTTGCGCAACAACGAGCCAGGGGCGTACGCCCGCGTGCGCAAGGTGTTGCTGCCGAAGGACTACATCCGCTACCTGCTCACCGGCGAATACGCGACGGAGGTCTCCGACGCCTCAGGCACATCGCTGTTTAACGTACGCAAGCGCCAGTGGGCGGATGAGGTGCTGGACGCTATTGGCATTCCGCGCGAGTGGATGCCCAGAGTATACGAGTCGCCCCGAAATCACAGGACGTATCACTGCCGAAGCGGCGGCGGCAACCGGGTTGAAAGAAGGCACTCCCGTCGTGGGCGGCGGCGGCGACCAGGCGGCAGGCGCGGTAGGCAACGGCATCGTGGAGACGGGCGTGGTGTCGGTGTCGGTAGGCACATCGGGTGTGGTGTTCGCCTTCGCCGACGAGCCGGTGGTAGACCCCGGCTTGCGCACGCACACCTTCTGCCATGCGGTACCCGGCAAGTGGCACGTGATGGGCGTGATGCTGTCGGCAGGAGGTAGCCTGCGCTGGTGGCGTGACGCCTTCGCTACCGAAGAGAAGAGCGTCGCCTCCGCAATGGGCGTAGACCCCTACGAGCTCATCACCGCTGAGGCGGCGCAGGCTCCGCTGGGTACGGAGGGCTTAATCTTCCTGCCCTACCTCACCGGCGAGCGCACCCCGCACGCCGACCCGCACGCGCGAGGCGTCTTCTTCGGTATCACCCTGCGTTCCGACCGCTCGCACTTCGCCCGTGCGATACTGGAAGGCGTGGCGTTCGGCTTGCGCGACTCGTTTGAAATCCTGCGCGAAATGGGCTTGCCGATTACGCAGGTGCGGGCTTCCGGTGGAGGCGCGCGCAGCGCGGTGTGGCGACAAATCCTCGCCGACGTCTCGGGCTACGACCACGTGACCATCAACGTGGACGAGGGACCGGCGTTCGGCGTGGCGTTGCTGGCAGGCGTGGGTACAGGCGTGTGGAAGAGCGTTCCCGAAGCGTGCCATGCCACCATCGAGGTGGTGAGCAACACGCCGACCAACCCCGACGCCCATCGCGCTTACGAGCCGTACTATGCGCTCTATCGCACGCTGTATCAGCACCTGAAGGCGGACTTCGCCGAGGTGGCAAAGCTGATGGAGTGAGATATGGCTGGAGCACGAGGCTCCTGCCGAGCCGTACCCGTGTCATTGCGAGGGGGCTTTTGCCCCCGAAGCAATCTCTAACGAGTGCGGGATTGCTCTGCTGCTTTGCGGCTTGCAATGACACATGACTCCCGGAAGGATGCGCTCCATCGCATCCTTCCGTGTCCTGTAGAACGGGTAGTCTGTCAATCGTCGTTGTCCAGGAGCGTCGCCCTCCCCAGCAGAGAGGGCTTGACGAACTACGAGGCGGAGCATTCTTGAGATTCCTTGCTTCGCCAGGTCTTACCCTGACAAGACGGTAGAGGGTGAAATCCAGTGCGCAGAGTGTTCGGTTGCTTTCTGTTTGCTACCCTGCTCTTCACTGCCATCTATCTCGCCGGATGGTTGTCTCAGTCGCCGCGGCGAGACCTCTGGACACCAGCCAGGCAAGGGGACTTCATCCTGACGCGAACGTACGTCTTAGAAGATGAAGAATACCACGAATACCCCCTCTCTACTAGGGTAAACAGCATCGTTGTCGAGTTCCAGCCACGCACCAGCGATTCCGCAGACATCGAGGTTGCTCGCGTTGTTGCCTCTGATGGATGGACCGTCTACAGGGACATCGATTCACATGCGGGTGAAGAGCCGATGTGGAGTGAGCTGACAAGTGTCCTGAGCAGAGTGGCTGCAGGAAGTTCGGCGCCAGACCCTGTTCAGGTGAAGATTCCCATAGCGTACTCGCCTTCCACACGCTATCTGGACATCTACTTCGATACGCCAGATACCGCTGGCTGCCGGTGGCGACTGGTTAACCTGCCTCGTCCTGCACGCAACCTACCACACAACCTGCAACCCGTCACCACCTATCGCCACACTCAGTTCGACCTGTCTGCGCGAGCCCGAGTGCAGGCGGTACAATGTCGGACAGGTTCCTATGATCAAGGCGTATTGATCACTTTTGATGTAAGGCGTAAGTTCAAACGGTCCAGCGACTATGATGTACTGGTTGGCATTAAGTCCGTGGAACTAGAGTGGCTCCGTACCTCACGGCAGAATCAAAATGAGTCATCGAGCGAGACCGACGATTACCTGTGGCAACAGATACTCAACGCCGACACAAAGACTTACGCTTTCCCCGTGTGTCTGCCGTTCGCAGGGTACCAACGCTACGTGCGCGTAGATGGCGAAAGTTGCATCGTGAAGTACGGACACGGTCAGCGTGTATTGCGGCTGCCAGTACGCAGGGTGCGGCTTGGCAAGGGGAAACAGATACTGGTCGCTGCCCCAGAACATGACCTTGATCTGGAGTTTCCGGGGATGCACGTTTGGGTGTATGAAGGACCGGATTTCCCGGAGCTTCTGGAAGAGGTCGAATTTGTCCCTCCAAAAGATACAAACAGGCTGGTGTTTTTCTTCTGCCACTACTCGGTGTACGAACCAAGGGGCCCACATTCGTTGTCCATCTCTGTCTTACCCACGAACACCAATAAACGTCCAGAGCTGCACACGAAGGAGATCCTGCTTAGAGATGTCATGTCGTTCGCATGGCTTCTGCCCCCTGGTCAGCCAGTACCGCGCGAAATACGGGTCTACTTGCGAACAAAAGCAGAAGTGGGACGCGACAACCGGCATCGGTTTCAACTCGTACTACCTGTTGAGAAATGAAGGAAACAAGGAGGGGTAACCGTGCGACGGTAGAGATGGATACTTGCCCTTGTGCTATTCACAGCATCTGCCGTGCTGATAACAGCCCAGCGGGCGCTTACCGTACGCAGCTCTTGCCCTGTTGTCCCCGTTTCGTGTAACATAAGGTGGTGCAACTGGCAAAAGGTGTGTAAAAACCATGTGTCTGGTGGCGTTGATTTCGTTTATTCTGGCGTGGAGGTTTCCGTTCTTCTGGCTGGTGTTTATCTGGTCGCTGTGGGCGATGTCGCGACAGGCTAGAACCACATACACCTACCAGCACACGACGTACCAGCCGCCGCCTCCGCGTACAGAGCCGCCCCGCCCGCGAAACACGCTGTACGACCTCTTAGAGGTCAGCCCCAACGCCTCGCCGGAGGTGATTAAAGCCGCGTATCGGCAGCTTGCGCTGAAATATCATCCCGACAAGCAGCCAGACGCGCGGGCGCGACAGCGGGCAGAGGAGCGAATGAAGCAAATCAACGCCGCCTACGACATCCTTTCCGACCCCGTGCGGCGGGCGGAATACGACCGCCAGCTGCGCGAGGGGCTGATTTAATCCACAAGGAGGGTATTTGCCATGAAGTGCCCGAAATGCGGTGCGGAAGTCAAAGAAGGGTTAGCCGCGTGTAGCGTTTGCTTTGCCCCGTTGACGGGCGAGGAGGCGGAGCGTGTGGCGAAGCTCGCGAAAGAGGCTCCACAGCCGTCGCCCCAACAAGCCCAGCGTGCCGCGCAAGCCCAGTCCAGAAGCTCCGGCGGCAAAGGCGGTGGAGCGGTCGCTGCGATACTGGTTATCATCTTGTTGGTAGCCATCGGGGCGGCAAGCTGGTACTACTTTATCTTCCTGCGCTCGCCTCAGTATGCCGCCCGCCAGTTCCTGGATGCCCTGAAAGCCAAAGACTACGAAAAGATATATCAGTCCTGCGTGTGGACGGGATTCCTCGGTTTCGTCAAGAGCGGGCAGGACGTCCAGCAGGTCTTCAATATGGCGAAGCAGCTTGGCGTAGACGTAACCATCGACGCCTATTCCATTAAAGAAGTAACCACTCAGGAAAACCGGGCAACAGTGAAGACCTCCGTAACGCGCGGAGGCAAAAACGATGACTGGAACGTGATTATGGTGAAGGGTGAAGATGGCAAGTGGAAGTGCGACCTGCTGGGCAGCGTCGTGTCCGCTATGGGGGGTTCTCTCCGACTGCCGTCTGCGCCCGGTCTGAGGTTAGGAAGGTAACAACCTCAACGCAGGGAGGGGTTCCATGAAAATCTGTTGGCTTTTGCTTACCCTTTTAGTGATGGCGAAAAGCTCGCTGGCACAGGATGACCTTTTCCCCTTTGTAGTGCCGTGGGACAGTGCCCCTTCGGGTGTGGCAGACATGAGCGTCCTGCTGCACCGTCCCGCAGGCAAGTTCGGACACGTACATGTGGGCACAGATGGACATCTGTACGTTGGGGCACAGCGCATCCGCTTTTGGGGTGTAGATATGACCGCCGACTCCTGCTTCCACCACAAAGCGAATGCGCCAAAGGTTGCCCTGCGTCTGGCGAAGGCGGGCGTGAACGTCGTGCGCTTCCATCACATGGACGCTCCCTGGGCGAACCCCTCGCTGATTAACTACGCCGCGGGAGGCTCACGCCAGCTAAACACGCAGGCGCTGGACAATCTGGACTATTTCTTCGCGCAACTGAAGAAGGTCGGTGTGTACGCCAATCTGAACCTCGTCGTGCATCGCCTTTTCTCCTCGCGCGATGGACTGCCCACAGAGATAGACAGTGTCACCGACATGAAAGACCAGCACGTCATCGGCTTCTTCTACCAGCCGATGATAGAACTGCAAAAAGAGTACGCGCGGCTGCTGCTCACCCATCGTAACCCCTACACGGGCTTAACATACGCACAGGACCCGGCGGTTGCGTTCGTGGAGATAAACAACGAGAACGGGCTCGTTCACGGCTTCCTGGGCGGTGTTACCGACCGTATTCCGGCGGTGTTTCAGGCAGACCTCCAGCGGCAGTGGAACGAATGGCTTATCGCCAAATATGGGAACACCCAGTCATTGCGTCAGGCGTGGGGTGAACGCAACGAACCGCTGGGCAGTGAAATGCTGACCAACGGAGACTACACGAACGGTCTCAACGGCTGGATTCTGGAACAGCACGCCGGAGCACAGGCTTCCGCCACACAGTCCACCAGCGCGCCTCCAGGATACACCCGTTCGGTGCAGATTCAGGTCACCTCGCCGGGCACGGAGAGCTGGCACGTGCAGTGGAACCAGTCCGGTCTGACGGTGGAAGGCGGCAAACTGTACACCCTTTCCTTCTGGGCGCGAGCAAACACCACCCGCAATATCACCGTCGCCGTTGCGATGGCGCATGACCCCTGGTGGGCGTTGGGTCCCTGGATTTCGGTGCCGTTGACCACCTCCTGGCAACGGTTTGAATACACCTTCACCGTCTCGCAGAACGACACCAATGCCCGCGTGCTCTTCAGCGGGATGGGACTGCAAACCGGCACGTACTGGATTACGGGCGTCTCCCTGCGCCCCGGCGGTACCCTGAGGGTGCTTCCTGAAGGACAAACCCTGGAAGGAAAAACCGTTGCCAACGTGCTGCGCAGCAATTGGGGTGCTACGCCTGAACCCATTCAGAAAGACTGGCTGCGCTTTCTACGGGATACTGAGGAGCAGTACTGGAACGGTATCTACCGCTACCTGAAGCAAGACCTTGGCGTACGCGCGCTGGTAACGGGCACCATCGTGGGTTGTACCACGCCCAATCTGATGGCGCAGATGGACCTGGTGGATACTCACTCCTACTGGCAACATCCCGAGTTTCCGGGCGGGGGGTGGGACAACCGCAACTGGTTCATTCGCAACATCTCGATGGTAAACGAGCGCGGCGGCACGCTCACCTGGCTTGCGCCGAAGCGGGTGTTGGGCAAGCCCCATACACTCAGCGAGTACAACCACCCTGCACCCAACACCTTCACAAGCGAAGGGTTGCTGATTGCAGCGGCGTACGGACTGCTACAGGACTGGGACGCTATCTACTTCTACACCTATGCCCACCGCAGGGATAATCTGGACGCCCGCAAGATTACCGGCTTCTTCGACATCGACCAGCATCCTACTCAGTGGATAAGCCTCGTCGCGGCAGGCGCGATGTTCCTGCGTGGAGACGTGTCCCCGGCTCAAAAACTGGTGGCAGTGTCGCTCAGCCGGGAACAGGAAATAGAAGCCCTGCGCAGTAGCTGGGCATGGAGACTGGTGGACGGCTCGGACGCTGGACTGCGGGGAGAAATCGCCCTCAAACATCGGATTGCTGTTGCCGTTGAAGGACAGGTGTTGCCCCCTGATGTCCTGCGTCCCGACCAGGTGAACACATCCGGCAGCAGCCTCACCTCCGATACCGGGCAGTTGAAGTGGGACTGGAGTGTTTCCGGCAAAGGCGTGCTCACCGTTGCATCTCCGCGCACGAAGGCGGTTATCGGTTTTGGCGGCGGCAGGCAGTTCGATTTGGGCGATGGCGTGGTGATAGAGCCCGGCAATACGCGCCAGAACGGGTTCGGCGTCATCACTCTCACTGTCAAGCAGGGCGCAATCTCCACTCAGGTGACGCAGAATACGCAACTGCTGATTACCGCCACCGGTTACGTACAGAACACCGGCTGGGGCTGGGAGGAGCTGGGCGACAATCGTGTCACCCTGCGCGACAACTGGGGAACCGCACCGACGCTGGTAGAGGGCATCCCTGCCCGAATTACCCTGCCGATGCCTGCCGGCGCGGTGCAGGCGTATGCGCTGGACGAACGCGGTGCACGCAAGACGAAACTGCCCGTAAGCAGCGATCCCAGCGGGAGAGCGGTCATTCAGATTGGGGCGCAGTACCGAACGTTGTGGTACGAGGTGGTCGCTTCAGCCAGACGAACCGCGCCGGCGAAATGAGCAAGACGCTTGCAGTCGTGGGAGGGCGAGACTCCTTCCGAGCTATCACCCTCCCGCTATTCCCCTGCAAGTAGGATGACTTTTCTTCTCCCCGCGTGCGGGGAAGTTGGGTTAGGCTTCCCGCACTGGCTCATCAGGAGATTCGCCCTCTCCAACGGAAAAAGGCAGGTTCTACTTAATCCACCACGAATATTACCCGATACTCATTCAGGAAGCCCGACGTCTCATTAGCGGTCAGAAGCAGGCGCACGTCGTTGTCCGACAGCACCGGATCGCAGCGTCCGGGCGTCTTGGCGTAGCCCACCGCCCTTAGAACCAGCGGATGGCTTCCTGCACGCCGATTTGCCTTCGCCTCTTCCAGCGTCTTCGCATACGCCACAATGCCCTGCTCGATCACAAAGTCATGGCTGGCGTTGACTGTTCCCCACACCTCACTGCCGTCTGCACGGCGTATCTTGGGGCTCATCGCTGGGCGAATACCCAGTCCGCGAGTGTCGATAATCACGCTGGTGTAGGCGTTGCTGGCAACCGGCGGCGGCGCGGGAGCAGGTTGTGCTACTGGCTTGGTTACGACCGGCAGAGGCGCACTTGGCTCAGAAGATTTTGCCGCCACTTCCGGCAGGATAATTCGGCTGAGGCTCTCGTCCCCGTACAGGCGCACTGCCATCGTCACTTCTACCGCTGGTGCACCGTTAAGGCTAATCGTCCGCTCGTTAATCACCTCCGCCCCTTTGACGAAGCCTCGAACCTCCGTACGGATTCGCTCGCTCTGCACTTCGAAATCTTCGGCATACGCGGTAGCATCCACCCGCACCCGGTCCGTGACCATCAGCAGGTTCTCCAGAGCCATCATCACCGCATACCGGCGTGCTTTGAGATACGCCTTTGCCTTGTTTGGCTCGTTGGTTGGCATCGCGCCGATGCCCTTGCCATAGATAACGCCGTATTGCCAGTCTATCTTGCCTTTATCCCCGATTTTCTCCACCAGACCCACCATCTGGCTTTGCGGCGCTTTGCCCTGCGCAAGCACGGTCGCGCATACAGCAAGGGCGACGAATACTGCTCCATACTTCATGGCAAAAACCTCCTTATGTCTTCATGTCTTTGTATCATCTTCACCTCTCGGCTCGGCGGGAGCCTCGCCCTCCCTCAAGAAATCATCGCAGCGCCAGGCGAATCAGGCTGGGCGAATGGCGCAGAATAACCACCCGTTTGTTACCCACTTGCAGACGCAGCAGCTGCCTGCGGAACACGGCAGGCGTCAGCCGCACCACAGCATCCACCATGCCGTCTCCTGCCTCCATGCGCTCGCGCTCCACGCTAACCACACCTCGCACCCCGCGCAGCCTGTCCGAGAACTGGGACAGGGTGCGATAGTCCGCGCCGCGCAGCACCAGCCGCACACGCAACCCATTCTGCAGCTGGCTTATCCATGCGCCCAGCACCTTCTGCCCCAGCGCGGCTTTGCTCTCCTCTACCAGCTCTCGTCCCAGCGTTTGCAGCGCTTCCTGACGCGCCTCCTCGTTGGAGTTGAAGCTGAAACCGGTTGCCTCCCAGCGAAACGGAGGCACAATCACCGCACCTGTATCTGCCCACACCACGCGCACGTCCGCGTACGCCTTCTGGGTAGCGACTACCTTTCCCAACCCGTATGGGGCATCCTGGTCGCCCAGGCGGATTCCCGCCTCCGTGCGGATGGTACCGGTTATCAGCACCTCCGCCGGACTGCCGGAGCCATCCGCCACATCGAAGCCCCGCACCCGCAGGGCGTGTATCAGCGCAGCGGTGCTGGCTGGTTCTGGCTGGCGTGCATCGGCGGACAGCAACCTGACGCCAATACGCGGTCGCTCCAGCGCAACGTACACCTCCGGTATCTCCCAGAGGTCTTTGACCGCATCCACCGCGCTGACCACAGCCCGCACCCGCACTTTCACCAGCCCGTTACGGGTATCCCATTCCGGTTCGCCCAGCATCTCCCATCGCTTGACGTAGCCCTGGCTGCGCGTGCGAATAGTTTCCCAGACCACCTCGTAATTCTGCGCTAACGCCTCCGCATCTACCAGCACGCCCAGCGCCTGCTCCACCGCGTTGCGCTTGGCATCCAGCACTGCCTCCTCTATCGCCGCGGCGCGGTCACTGCCGATTGCCGCCATGCCGGAAGCGACAACCTCCGCATCTTGCACGGAGGCGAAAGCCACTCCGCTGATGGCTATAAGCACAAGCGCAACGAGAAAAAGACGCATCTCAGTCCACCACAAAAACCACCCGCCAGCGTTTCAGAAAACCGCCCTGCTTCTCCGCTTCCAGGATTCGCTCCGCGTCCGACATCGTGATAACCACCGTATCTCTGGCGGCTCCCTTCACCTGGATGGGGCGCACGTACACCGGATTGTCGCCCGCGCGCTTACTCTGTCCTTCCATCTTCACAAAGTCGGCGATGCCGTACTCCTGAATGTAGTCTAACGGCGGCACATGGCGCGGGTCAGGGTAAATCTGCCGTCCGTTTGTGTCTATCACCACCGGGCTCATACAAGAGCGCATCCCCAAACCTCTGGCGTCAACCACCAGACCGGTCCATGCTCCGGTTACCGCAGAGGATGCAGAGG
>VSSL01000214.1_pt1 | contig 16488 bp, 17 predicted proteins | sample 4557531 | NCBI WGS metagenome assembly VSSL01 (sample SAMN10986726, study PRJNA523729) | hot springs metagenome | isolation source: hot springs | place: India:Timba, Gujarat | collected 2018-05-31 | reverse complement strand
GATTTTCTACGACGCCAAACTGCACGACATCCCCAACACGGTGGCGCGAGCGGTGCGCGCCGTCGCACGGATGGGCGTGTGGATGGTGAACGTGCACGCTTCCGGGGGACGCGCCATGATGGAAGCGGCGGTAGAGGCAGCGCAGTCCGTGCCCGAACCGCCCTTGCTGATTGCGGTTACGGTGCTGACCAGCCTCTCCTCGCAGGAGTTGCGCGAGCAGGTGGGCACGCGACGCGGGGCGACGAATCAGGTGGTGCATCTGGCGTCGCTGGCTAAAGAGTCGGGGATGAACGGCGTGGTGGCATCGGCTCAGGAGGCAAAGATGTTGCGCAGGCGGTTGGGGGAAGAGTTCCTGATTGTTACCCCGGGCATCCGGTTGAAGGGTGACAGCACAGGAGACCAGAGACGCATTACAACGCCATCTCAAGCGGTAAAATGGGGGGCGGATTATCTGGTCATCGGGCGTTCGGTCACCGCGGATGCCGACCCGGTGCGCAAGGTGCTCCAGGTGGTTGAGGAGATAGAAGACCGGTAGGAGATTATACTGGTAACTCGGCTTGGTCAATCTGCTGTTCTGAGCGAAGCGAAGAATCTCAGAGATGCTTCACTTCGTTCAGCATGACAAGAGAAGGATGAGATGCTTCGCTGACGCTCAGCATGACAAATCACGAGGGAGCGTGACCGTCCGAAAGATTCAGTCTTGACGCTCTATCTGGCAACAAAGCGTCCAGCAACTTTTGCTCATAGTGGTCCAGCGCTGCCAGCGTGAACAGTGCCTGCTCTGCCGACTCACGCTGCAAATCGGAGAAAAGGTCAGCAACCGCGGACGTACTGCTACTGCCAAGGTATGCGGATGTTATGCCGCTTCTTCCCCCCACAATGCTTTCCATTCTTCCTCATCCCAGTCGGCGTAATCCCAGTTGTCACAGTCCAAGCGACGGCAGTACAGCATTTCCTTGAGACTGCCGTCCATCAATTCTACGGTGGCAATATATGCAAAACGACACTCCACGCACAGCGAGGGGTCGATAATTCGCACCACTTTCAGGTCGGTAGGTTGCTTCTGCTCCATGCGTCTCACTCCTCATCCCTGATCGTCTTGCCAGCGTACGTGCACCGCGAGGGTGGCTTGCAGACTTGCTGCTGGCAGCCGGGTAATATGGCTCAACGCCAGAGCCACCGACTGGGCTATCCGTAACCGTTTCGGGTGGCGTACTGGCGGACCACCTGCAGGCAGTACCACCTCTGCGTGCGTGTGGGCAGGCAGCATCCTTTCCAGCGTGCGCAAGAGCCTCCACAGTTCGCGCGGGGCGGCTACGGTTGCCTGTTGCAGGTCCAGAACCAGTTCGCGATATCCGCTATATGTCAGCGATTGCAGGATACGCTGGCAGTGTTCGAAATGTGCATTATCCAGTGCACCATGCCAATGTAGCACGGGCACTCCGCAGATAATCTGAGTATCGAGAGCTGTGCTCTGCGGCATCATCATCGCCTCTTCAGAGACTATTATCGGCTGTGATGCAGACGGAGCAGAGGGCTTCTCCATAGAAAACCGCAAAGATACGGGTTTTCATGGATAGAGGGTGTGGAAAGGAATCTGTGAAGAGATACAGGGAGGGACTTCCTGAGATGCCTGACATGCAGATGATACCGCTGGAACAGATTATCGCTGGTAGAAACCAACCTCGCCAGACCTTTTACGAGGAAAGCCTGCAGGAACTGGCGCAGTCTATCAAGGAGCGCGGGGTACTGGAGCCGATCGTTGTGCGCCCGGCGGCTGATGGGCGCTATGAGATAGTGATGGGCGAACGCCGATACCGGGCGGCGCAGATGGCTGGGTTAACCGAAATCCCCGCTATTATCCGCGAGTTGACCGATGAGGAAGCCGCTGCCGATGCGCTTCTGGAAAACTTCCAGCGCGAGGACCTCAATCCCATCGAACGAGCGCAGGCGATTCAGAAACTGCTGACCATGATGAGCTGGGAGCAGGTGGCGCGTACATTGGGAGTAAGTGAGACGACCCTGCGCCGCCATCTGGAACTGCTGGAGCTTCCTCAGGTGATTCAGCAGGAGCTGATGAAGCCACCGTCGCTCAACGGTAACGGCGGCGCGTTTACTGAAGGACACGCCCGTGTGCTGTTGCCGTTGAACAAAGAGGTCAGCACCCAGCTGCGCCTGGTGGAGAAGGTACGCAACGAGAAGCTCTCCATCGGCGACCTGGAGAAAATCGTCAACGCCATTCAGGAGTATCCAAATAAGAAAGAGGCGTTCCTGCGCGTGCCTCTGCACGTCACCGAGGAGATGTTGAAGCACCTGGGAGCGCACCGCGAGCGGCAGCGACCCTATAAACCGCAGACTGCTGAACAACACCTGAAGAACTTGCAAAAAGCGTGTTCGACCGTCTCCGACCTGCTGGATGACCGGGTGATCGAGTTCATCAACACCCAGCAGATGAACCAGCTGCTGGCAACAACGGGTGAGCTGCAGCATGAGCTGGAGCAGTTCAACCAGCGCGTGCGCACCGCTCTGCAGAACAAGGAATACGGCTTCCGCGAGGTGTATATCCACTGCCCGTTGTGCGGGCGCGTGGAGCTGATCGGAAGCCTGCGGTGTAGCGTGTGCTGGACGGTGTTGCGCCGGTGCTACGACTGCGGAAACTACGACCGCACCTACGAACGGTGCGCCATCACCAACGCGCAGATTTTCGTCAGCGAGGCGGAGAACCCGAAAGAGTACTCCAAGTCGTACAAGTGTCCCGATTACAAACCGAAGTTCGAGGTCTTAGCCCGCAAACCCCAGCCCAAAGCAGCCTGACCCCTCCCGCCCGCTTGGGGGTGCGTTGCCCAGCGCACCCCCTCTTTTTGTTACCTCCAGCAGAAGGTACAGCTCCATGCACGAAAGCCTGCCCGACGTAGCCGAATGAGCGCACGGTGCGCCGTTGCCTCGTTGGGGTATACACCCATGACTCCGGAACCGCTTCCACATAGCAGGGCGGCTTGCGCTCCCGAGGACATGAGATGCAGTTTGGCACGCTGTATCTCAGGGTGCTCGGGGAGCACCACCTCTTCGAAATCGTTATGCAAGAGCGGTAGCCAGTTCAACCCCGCCCGCAGAGCGTTGACCATTGCGGGGGTACGTGGCGCAGGCAGCTCCTCTATCTTGGCAAGGGCGCGCTCCTCGTCGATGCGACCGTACGCCCATGCAGTGGAGACGCCCGCTAACGGAACCGCTATCACCAGCGGATAGCTGACCGGTACGGGTAGGGGAGTCACTACATCGCCAACTCCCTCTACCAGCGCTGTGCCTCCAGCCAGAAAGAAAGGTACATCCGAACCGATAGAGAACGCCAGCGACTGCAAATCTTTCACGGAGAGGGGTTGCCCGTGCAAGATGTTGAGCGCGCACAGGGTGGTTGCCGCGTTACTGCTGCCGCCGCCCAGCCCCGCCTGAGTCGGAATCCCCTTGCGCAGGGTAATGTGTATGTGCGGACGCTCACCCAGCCGGGAGTAAAACTGTTCGGCGGCACGCCATGCCAGGTTGGTCTGGTCGCAGGGGATGGCAGGGTCGGTACACTCGACCCGAATGCCCTCCTCGCTGTCCAGCCGCACGGTTACCTCGTCCGCGAGGCTAATCTGTTGCATTACGGATTGAATCAGGTGATAGCCGTTGGGCAGGCGTTCCCGCACGTCCAGCGTGAGGTTCACCTTGGCGTACGAGGGCAAATCTACCACGCGATACCTATCCATAGGCTCAGCACCAGTCCTCCCACTACCAGCAACGACGGTATCCACAGGGAGCGTTGTTTGTGGACGATAGCGTAGATGCATATCGCCAGAGACAGCAACATCGGCGTTAGAATGACCATCTGCAAGCCCGCTTCCATGAACCCCGCCGATTCTCCCCGTAGCAGGCTATACCAGGTCGCCACAAGGGAATGGGAGCGGTGTGCGATATGGTCTCCTAGCCACAGCGAGAGTGCGATACCGGATGCCAGCAGAACAATACTCAGCGCGTTGCCCGCACGCAGCAACCACGCGCTCAGAGTGTATAACGTCGCGTCATTCTGTTCAGGCGTTTGATTGGGCATGACAGGATTATTATACTGTACATTGTGCAACACTCACCTCCACCCTCTTCCAGACAGGAACAGGTCGCGGGGGAGGGTGTCTCCTTCCACAGGATGCTCGCCGGGTTGCGGGCGGTGACCGCTACTGCTTCGTTATAGCATCGCTGCGTTCGGATGTGCTCTTTCTCTTTCCGAGTGATATGTTTACGCATAGTATTCCCGTTGCATGAATCTCTGTACGCTCTCTGTGAACGCATCCCAGTCGTTAATCCCTTCCTGGAGTATCTGGTAAACCTGCACGTCCTCGACAGCCCAATACCTGAAGAGAAGTAGTTCGCCAAAACGCGCTATTTGCGCAAATCTCTGGGCGAGGTCGGCTGGCAATACATCCAGCTCGGCGAGTTTCTGAAAACATGAAGGCATACTGTCGGGCGATTGTGCCGTCAGGCGCGATAGCAGGTGGCTACACACCTACGCACAGGCTTCGATACCGGTGAGCAAGCGGTATTTCGCAGCATCCACTGCCTCACGGTCGTTCACAAACTGCTCAAGAGGCAGCCGGGTATAAGGCTCTAGCAGGTCTCTGACCTCCCGAATTTCGCCAAAGCGTTGCGCAAGTAGCGCCTCATTGAAACGTGTTGGCATTTCTTCCTTACCTTTCCCGGGATGGTAAAGCATGCGCTCCCATCCGCTGCGCCGGGCTATCCGCCTCCACCGCGAGCTCGCCCTTGTCTGGGGCGCGCAGGCGCGGGTTCAGCCCGTATACCCCCTCTCTTTCAGACACCGGAAGCGTGGGTTTGCTTCGCCCGGGTGCATCTTCACAATACCACCAGTTCCGTGCGAAGGTAAAGGTCTGCGGCGCGGTGAGGGGACCAATATTCACCCCTCCTTCGAACCACTCCCCAGAGCGGAACACGACCAGGTTGTCGGTGAAACGCCCGTTTCGGCAGGGCACGAAGCCCTCGGCGCGTGTTTCCTGCAGGATGCGGATTGCCCATCGCCTGGGGCGGTAGATAGTGTTGAAGCGCACGGTTGCGCCGTCCACGCCAACGAAGCTCACCGCCGCCTCCGAGCCGATGAACGTACATCCTTCCACCGTGATGTTTCGCGCTTCGGCGTGCTCGCCGCCAGGTTTCAAGGGAGGGCGGAAGAACTGCAAGCCGGTGCTGCCGCCGATTTGCATGGCGCGTGACCCCGCATGTTCGAAGCGACACCGTCGCACGGTGATGTCTGTACACCCGCCTTTCGCCTGAACCCCGTAGCCTTTATCGTCCGTAAAGCGCAGGGTGCAGCCCTCAATCACGCCGCGATGACAGCCCACCATGTCGATGCCCTGACCGCCGTCGCCCCAGCGTTCTATGGTGCATCCTTCCACGCGAAAGTCCGTCACACCGGAGAGCTTGATGCCGTCACAGTTGCCTTCGGGACCGACCTCTTTCACCGTCAAGCCTTTCAGCACGATGTGGTGGGCAGGCGAATCGTATTCACCGCCATCGTCGATGTTCAGCCCGTTGTAGCGTGCGCCAATCAACACCATGTTGCGCAGTTCGAGGTGGGAAGCCTTGCTGATATGCAGACACTCGCCGCCGCCATGAATGACAGGGGGATGGCGCGGGTCTTCGCCCGCGATGACGACCGGTTTGTTCGGCTGACCGTGCAGGTTTTCGAAGTACAAACCGCCTTCGTAGTCGCCCGGGGCGAGCAGAATGGTCTCCCCGGGGCGGGCGTTGCGCACCGCCTGACGTAGCTGGGCGGTGTTTTGCACGCGCACGATTTGCGCTGCCACACTACCTGCCAGGCACATTAGCAGAAGCAGGGTATAGCCCAACTTGCTTGCACGCAACATCTGGCACCTCCTTCGCGCCTTTGCGCGTTTTCACCCCTTATCCGTTCCTCTGTACGCCATGCCCGGCTGCCACGATTCACTGGGGAACATGTAAATGTCCCTCGGATCGTAAATCTTCCACGCTACCGTTCGGGCGTCTACACGCTGCACACTGGCAAACTGCGCCCTCTCATCTGCCAGACCGCTGTACGCCCATTCTACTGAGACCTCAATCGGCACGGGCACACGCCATGCGGTGGTGCGGTCGGCGTGGCGGATGGCTTCAGCGATGTCGTGACGGATACGTTCGCGCACCGCGTCGGGCGGATAGAGCTCGCACGTTGCCCAGCCCGTGCCTCGTTTGGTCGGGGTGCAGCGCACGTGCGGGAACAGCCGTCGGGCTTCCTCACACAACGCCTCATCGCCCGATACGTACACCAGGGGTATCCCGTACGCCCCTGCATACAGGGCAAACTGGCTCATTTCGCCGTGTTCCTCGCCGTTGATGCGAAAGCGGCATATCTCTTTGGGTACCTGCGTATGGTCAATGAAGGCGTGCAACGTGCCCGCCATCGCGTGTTGACCGAGCATCGCCACGGCGTGCACGCTTTCGTCCAGCCCTTCGAGGCGAACAGGATTGAAACTGCTGAACCACACCTGTTTCACACGCGGGTCGAGCTTTTCCTGAATGAACCCCCGGTTGCGATTGCGCCCATGCCCGTCGATAACGCGCACTTCGGTGGCTCCGGTATCGAAGCAACCGGCTACCGCCGCGTTCACTTCGGCGGTCAGCTGCTCGCGTCCGTAGAGGTATTCGGGGGCGTTATCGTCGGGGTGGTAGCACTGGTCCCAGCTATCGATGCCCGACAACCCCTCCATATCGGTACATATCCAGATAATCATGATGTTGCCCCTCGCTCAGTAGGCTCCTATCTCGCGCAGTCGTTCGTCGCTGATGCCGAAGTGGTGCGCGATTTCATGAATCAACGTTCGGCGGATGGCATCGCGAATCCGCTCTGGCGTGCGGTAGCGGCGTTCAATCGGTCGCTGGAAGATGGTGATGCGGTCGGGGAAAAGGGGCTCGCCGGAGGTGACGCCTCGCTCGGTGAGCGGCACCCCCTCGTACAGCCCGAACAGGTCTTCCCATGGGCGAAGCCCCGCTTTGCGCCGTTGTTCGGGCAGGGCGGTCCACTCCACCAGTACCTCCACGTTTTTCAGGTGGCGCAGGATTTCTTCAGGCAGCGAGTCAATGGCTTCTTCTACCAGTTTACGAAACTCCGAAGGTAGCATGGCTCATCCCTGCCTCCGGTAACGCAGATACAGTTCGCCTTCGTGTTCGTATACTGAGAGCAGCTGCATCCTGACTACCTGTTCACGCGGCAGTCCCGCGCCCTCTACAGTGGTGGGGATATGGCGCCCACCTTTGACCTTCGGCGCGAGCGTGAGGAACCATTCATCGATAAGCCCTGCAGCGAACATTTCGAAGTTTAACTCTCCGCCTCCTTCGCACAGCAATCGTTGTACGTCCAGCTGCTGTCGCAGGAAAGATAACGCTTGCGAAAGATGGACCCTTTCCGTTCCACAGACCACCACATGCGCCACATCCTGCAGGGCTTTGCGCTGATCCTCGCGCATCCGCTCGGTGGTAAAGATCACCGCTTTACCGGGCGCCTCGGTGAAGAAGCGGGAACCGGCAGGAATGTTGCCGCTGGTGGTGACTACCGCCCGCCACAAGGAAGAGGGGTAACTGACGTGGCCCACTCGCAGGGTGCTTGCGCCGATAAGCACCGCCTGAGCATTTGCCTGCAGGCGTTTCATCAGAGCCTGGTCCATCGGGCTGCCCAGACCGGATGCGCTATCGCCCACTTCGCCCAGCGTGATTTTGCCGTCTAACGTGCTCACCATATTCAGGAACACATAGGGGCGGTCAGCCGGAGCAGGGGGAAAGGGTATCTGCTGATACAGCGTCTCTTCCGAGTGGTTTTCGCCGGTGAGGTCGAGCAGGCAGCGCACGACACATCTCCTTTCGTCAGGGTTTTATCGAGTATACCCTGTCGGCTACATCCAGAACACCATCGACGCCTTGCGGAAAAAGAAGCGGTAGCGGGAGAGCAGGAGAACATCTCCTCTTCCGAAAAACCCGGAAGAGGGGACAGCAAGATGAGGACTACTAGTGCGTCAAGCCTCTTTGTTGGGGAGGGCGAGGCTCCTGCCGAGCCGAGATAAGAAACAGGTCTGACAGACTGGTGGTCCGTCAACCACGATTCTTAGCCTAGCCGCAGGCTTCAACCTTCACCGAGTGGAGGGATGCGCTCCGTCGCATCCAGAATGCTGTGGTCACAACGGAGCGTGACCCTCCAACGGATTCAGGGTTGACAGACTGCTACTCATCCCCAATCGCGCCGAAGTTGCGCACGAGCACGCCGAAGTCAAAGAGTGACACGTCTTCGTCTCCGTCCAGGTCGGCGTTGGGGTTCCAGTTGCTGTCGCCCGGCACGCTGCCGAAGGCGGCTACCAGCTCGCCGAAGTCGAAGAGACTGACCTCGTTATCGCCATCGATATCGCCGTTGGTGAGCGAGACATCAATGCCGGTGACATCGGCGTTGACTACTTCTACACCCGACACCACCACGCGCAACCAGTGGCTGGCTTTGAAGGCGAGGTCGTACGTGCCCGGCTCCACGTCGGGGATGGTGTAGTTTCCGCTTGAGTCGGTATACACGGTTTCGGTGCGCACCGGTACGCCGCCCTGACGGAGTTCCACACTGACAGGTACCTGCGTGACGTCGCCTCCGTACTCCCGGAGTTCGATAACGCCGGAAATGCTGTAGCGCGCTACCTCGGGCTGCACCACAAAGTACTGGTTGCCGGGAATGTTGCCGAAGTTCACCAGACGCGGCTCACCGAGATTGCCGCCACCGCCTATTCCTGCCAGCACCTGATTCGACAGGTAGTCGTGCTGGAAGCCGTTGATGAACACGCATACCTTGAACGGTCCGGTGGGGTTGCCAATCGCACTCAGCGGTATCGCCAGCTCGACACCCGTCATCACATCCAGACCGTTGCCGGAACCCGTGCCCCCGGTGACGCCTCCCGTGTTGCTGTTGTTTATCGTCACCCGGATGCCAAACGGGTTGTTGCCATCCACCAGCACTCCGTCACTCACTGCACCCGTGTTGCCTAAATACCACCCCACGCCCGGACTGCCTAACTCCGCATAGTTCGCGTACAGTCGATACGGCGCACCGCCTCCCGTGACCCCTATCCAGAAGTCTGCCTCAAAGCCGGGGTCAAAGGTCAAGCCGTTGCCGCTGCCGTCGTCGCCCATGCGGTTCAGCCCGTTGAAGTCCACATCGGGGTTGTCTCCGCGCAGTCGGTTCTGCCCGCCGGGTCGGGTGTCGAAGAAGATTTCCAGCTTGTTGAAGTTGGACTCCAGATTGCCCGCCAGCAGCAGGTAGAGCCAGCCACCCTTGATGACTCCATAGGCAACGTCCAGTTCGGAGCCGTTGGCGTAGTCCACCATGCCCAGATTGCTGTCGCCGAAGCCGGTCTGGGTGTCCTGCACGGCGAGAACCTGATATTCAGGGTCCCAGGAGCCGTCGATGACCGGCTGGGCGAAGGCAGTGGTGGCGTACAGCAGGGTGGCTATCAGCGCCAGCAGAGAGACCGTACGTATCATGGTAATACCCTCCTTTCGGGTAAAGCGTTGCCGAGTTCACCGTATGAGAATACGTATTCCTTCCGCTAATATTATCGCTCGACCCGAGAAGGGAGTCAAGTAGTGCTTTGTCAAGGCTGATTCTTGACGTAGCCGCAGGCTTCCAGCCTGCGCCAAGTGGAGGAATGCGCTCCGTCGCGTCCGCTCTGGAAGGTCACGACGGAGCGTGACCCTCCAGAAGATTCAGGGTTGACAAAGTAGTAGTAGTTCATCGAGCCTCTTTGTTGGGGAGGGCGAGGTTCTTGCCGAGCCGTTTCGTTGGCATTTGCGGCTAAAGCCGCACCCTTTTCACACGAAGCCAGCCTTCGCTGGCTTATAACCCTGCGCAGGCAGGGTTTCGTTTGAGAAGGAACGGCTCTAGCCGTGAAACATCACGGCGTCGCCGTTGCCATGTTCCATCCGGGTCGCGGTGGCTCCGTCTGCCTTACCTGCAGCCCCACATTGCCGTTCTGCAGGTAACAGCATATCGCGCCGTTCGAAACGGGGGGTGTCTCTCCACATGACGATACTTGCATGGTAAAATGGGCTTAACGAGAATGTGATATGCTGGGAGCAAAATATGACTAACTCCACAGTGGCTATGGCTCAGACGAAACGTATCGCGCTGGTAGCGCATGACCACAAGAAGGCGGACCTGCTGGAGTGGGTGCGCTTCAACCGCGACCTGCTGGCTCAGCACACGCTCTATGCGACAGGAACCACAGGCAGGATGTTGGAGGAATCGTTAGAGCTGCCCATCATCAAACTGCAGAGCGGACCGCTGGGTGGCGACCAGCAAATCGGGGCGAAGATAGCGGAGGGAGAGATAGACTTCCTCATCTTTTTCTGGGACCCGCTGGAACCTCAACCCCACGACCCCGACGTGAAGGCGTTGCTGCGTATCGCGGTGGTGTGGAACATCCCCATCGCGTGCAACCGCGCCTCGGCGGATTTTATCATCTCCTCGCCGCTGATGCGGGGAGAATACCGTCGCCATGTGCCGGATTATGAGGAGTATATGCGGAGGACAGTATAGGAAACTTTGCGCGTTGACGGAGAGTCGTGCGATAGCCTATAACATGAACTCAAGGAGAGGAGAAGTAGTTATGCCCACAGTGGCGATAGAACATATCGGGAAGACGCCGGGGGTGTGTGGCGGACAGGCGCGGATTGCGGGGCACCGGATCCGCGTCATGGATGTCGTCATCTGGCATGAGCGGTGCGGTTGGTCGCCCGATGAGATAGTCGCTCGTTATCCGCAATTGAGCCTCGCGCAGGTATACGCCGCGCTATCGTATTACTGGGATCACGTGGACGAGATTCGCCAGGCAATCGCCGAAGAAGAGGCGCTGGTGAAAGAGACGCGCTCGCAGATACCTTCCAGATTAGCAGGGAAACTGGAACGTGTTCGTGAAGATTCGGTTCCATCTGGGTTCCTCATACTCGGCGAATAGGGGAGGTGGTCACTTTTCTCGCTTTAATGTGGGAGCTACTGTCTCCTGAAGAGATGAGTAACCATGTAGAGTTCGCGTCATTGTCCCCGCGATATCGCTGCAGGAGAAAAAGCCTCCTGTGACCGAATCTTCCCGATGAGAGCAACAGCCATTTTTCGGGAGGCAAGGCTTGATGGCACGTATTCTGGTCAGCGACCCCGTTGCGGAAGCAGGCATCGAGGTGTTGCGACAGGCAGGCGAGGTGGACGTTCGCACCGGTTTGCCGAAGGAGGAGCTCATCCGCATCATCGGCGAGTACGACGCGTTGGTGGTGCGTAGCGAGACCAAAGTCACAGCGGACGTTATCGAGGCGGCAACGCGCCTGCGCATCATCGGTAGAGCGGGGGTAGGCGTAGACAATATCGATGTGGCGGCAGCGACCCAGCGCGGTATCATTGTAGTCAACTCGCCAGAGGGCAATACCATCGCTGCTGCCGAGCACACCGTTGCCATGATGCTGGCGATGGCGCGGAACATCCCCCAGGCGGACCGAAGCCTTCGTGCAGGTGAGTGGAAGCGCAGTCAGTTCGTGGGCACCGAGGTATACCGCAAGACGCTGGGCGTCATCGGGTTGGGCAAAATCGGGAGAGAGGTGGCGCGTCGTGCGAAGGGGCTGGGCATGAACGTGATAGCGTACGACCCCTTCACTCCCAACGAGGTGGCAGAACGCATCGGCGTTACGTTGACAGACCTGAACACTCTGCTGGCGCAGAGCGATTTCGTCACGATTCATACCCCTCTGAACGACCAGACGCGCAACCTCATCAACGCCGAGCGCATCGCCTGCATGAAGGACGGCGCACGGCTCATCAACTGCGCACGCGGCGGAATCGTAGACGAGCAGGCGCTGGCAGATGCGCTGCGTTCGGGCAAGCTGGCGGGCGCGGCGGTAGACGTGTTCAGCAAGGAGCCACCGCCGTCGGATAACCCGTTGCTGTCGCTGGAGAACTGCGTGGTCACGCCGCATCTGGGCGCATCTACGGCAGAAGCGCAGGTGAACGTGGCGGTAGACGTGGCGGAGCAGATTGTATCGGTGCTGCGGGGCGGTCCCGCTCGCAGCGCGGTCAACCTGCCGCCGATTGACCCCGAAGTGCTGCAGCGCATCGCGCCATATCTCATGCTCGCGGAGAAAATCGGCAAACTGCACACGCAGCTGGCGCGTGCGCCCATCGTGCAGGTGCAGGTGACCTATAGTCCGGACTTCGCCGAACTGCCCACCGACATCCTCACGCGCGCCGTGGTGACGGGCATCCTGCAGCCGGTGCTGAGCGAGCCAGTCAACCCCGTCAACGCGCTGTTGATTGCACAGAACCGGGGTATCCACGTCACGCAGAGCCTTCAGCAACAGGCAGAGATGTACGAATTGTATCCCTCGCTGATTACGGTCACGGCGCAAACCTCCAGCGGTGAGAGGCACGAGGTCGCAGGCACGGTGTTCGGTAAGGGCGATGCGCGAATCGTTACCGTGGACGGCTATCGCGTGGATGTGATACCGCAGGGTATTATGCTCTTTACCCGGCATACCGACAAACCGGGCGTTATCGGGCGCGTGGGCACGTTGTTGGGCAGCCGGAGTGTAAACATCGCGGGGATGCACCTGGGGCGCGAGAAGGTGGGTGGTAAGGCGCTGATGGTATTGATGGTGGACGACCCCATTGACGCCTCGTTGCTGGCGGAAATCCGCGCACTGGACGGCATGGAGAGCGCGCAGGTGGTGGAGCTGTAGCCGTGTCCCGCAAGCGGCGTGCGAAAGCAAAGGCTGTGACGGAGGAAGAACTGCACTCGTTGTCGCCTGCGCTCCTGTGGGCGATTGTAGCAGTGTTTGTGGTGCTCAGTCTCCTGTTCAATTTCCGCACGCCAATTGGGCGCAATGGTTACTTCCACACCCCGGACGAGGGAGCGCACATCGCCTACGTGCGCTATGTGGCGGAGGAGGGCAGGCTTCCGCGCTTCGAGGGCTATGCGGGCGTGGGCTACGAAGCGCATCAACCGCCGCTGTACTACACACTGGCAGCGCAAGTGTGGAAGCTGGGAAAACATCTGCCTGTTCCACCCGCTCGCGCGGTGAGAATGTTCTCCATGCTGTTCGGTATCCTGCTGGTGCTGACGGTGTATCGCATCGCGCGCATTCTGATGCCCGAATCGCCTGCCGTGGCGCTGGCTTCCGCAGGAGTCACCGCCCTGCTGCCGATGCATGTGGCGATATGCTCCGCGGTGAATAACGACTCGCTCACCAACCTGCTGTTCGCGCTGGTGCTGGCGGAGTTCGCCCTGCTGTACACCCAACCGAAGCCCTCACGCTGGGTTGCTTTGCGCATGGGTTTGTGGGCAGGACTGGCGGGGCTGACGAAGGTCACGGCGTTGCTGCTGATACCCGTGATGGTGGTAGGCTGGCTGATGGTTCCGCGCACACGACAGACGCGGGTGTGGTTGGGGCTGCTGGTGAGCACAGGGCTCGCGCTGGCGATGATGTTTCCCTGGTTCGTGCGCAACATGCAGCTTTATGATGACCCCCTGTTGTTGAAGGCGTTTGAACGCACCTTCGCCGGCACCGCCCGCGCCGAGCACTTTCTGAAGGGCGGAGCGAGCATGACGGAGTACCTGCAGCTGGTGGCGGGCTGGACATATCGCTCCTTCTGGTTCGCCTACGGCACGCCGCAGAACGCCGCCAAGGGGCTTCCTGCTTTTCTGCCCGACCGGGTGTATCTGGTGTTGGGGGTGTTGCACCTGTTGAGCATATTCGGCTTCGCGCTGGCGTTGTGGCGCGAGCGGGAGGGCTTCTCGGAAGGGGCGTACCGCTGGTGGGCGGTAGCGGGGTTGCTGACGCTATTCGTGATAGGGGCTTTTGTCCGCTTCATCCTCACCTACTTCCAGACGCAGGGGCGTTATCTGTATCCTGCGCTCGTGCCCATTGTGCTGGCGCTCGTTATCGGCTGGCGCAGTCTGTTTCCTGCGCATCTGCGCACCACAGCGGACGGAATCCTGTTGCTGGCGCTGTTCGCGATAAGCATTCTGGCGGTTTCGGTGATATAAAAAGAGCACATCCCGAATTCCGCGCCATACCCGCACCTCCCCGTGCGTGACCTCAATATGCCCACCCACCGCCTGTTTCCAGCGACTGTCCAAACTGCCCGACGCCGAATCGCTGCGCCTCGGGGAACGCCTTGATACGCAGACGGAAAACCACTTCGCGGTCGGTGCGGAAACCCAGAGGGTTGTCGATGTATCCTGCGCTCAATTCCCAGCAGTGCAGGTCCCACGTCAGCAGCAATTGCCTGCCCTCAAATCGGTTGGTGTAGCCGTTGTAGGTGAGGACGGTTTGTACCCGCAATGGGGTTCGAAAGACCTGTGTATCCAGCCACAGGTTCGCGCTCGCCCAGCGATGACGCAGGGGGTCGTACACGCCGTTCAGGTTCATCGAGAAAGCGTCGGTGCGCGCACGCAGGTACGCCCGCAGGTAGTTCCACTGCCCTTCGTTCAGGTTCAGGGTAGACTGCACGTTGAGTTGCCACGCAGAGTTCGGTTGCCATAGTAAGCCGAGGTTCAGCGGCTGCCAGGGGCGGCTACCGCGTTGCCGTGCGAACAGGTCGTATCCGGTATAAGCGCGCAGGGAAAGCGTACGGCTGGCGTTCCATTCCAGCCCTGCCGAGGCGAAGTTTGTGGTGCCGGTGTACTCGGTACGGAGGGGGGTGAAACCATAGGGGCGCAGGTAGCGGTAGTTCACGTACCAGCGGCTGTTTTGTCCGAAGCGTACCTGCCAGTCGGTATTGCCCTGCAGGATGTACTGGGCGGTTCCATCGCTGGTGAAGACCTGCCGGAACAGGGCGGAATAGCTCAGCGAGCTTTGTTCTCTACCAGAGGTCATCGGGTTCCAGCGCGCTTCAAATAGGATGCGCTGGATGGGGTTGCCTTTGGGTAGTTCGCGAAAGCTGCCCACCCCCAGCTGCATCTGCAGCCCCATCTCCTTGCCGAACAGGCGGCGGTCGCTAGTGGAAAGAACGAGCTCGGGAGTCTTCTCCAGACCGCCGTAATAGAAACCACCTGTTTGCTCGCCTATTGGGATAATGCGATTGAACCCCAAACTCCAGTCAAAGCGGGCAGTATTACCGCTCACCATAGCCTGTGTGGAAATCTGCTCTTGTTCGGAGCGTACCTCTCCGCCCGATTGCGAGCGAAAGCGCGACAGGTCGGTGGAAAAGGTAAGTGAGGCGTGCGTGCCCCATCGCTGATTCCAGCGAAGCGAATGGGTAGAAGAATCGGTCAAATAGCCTGCGCTGCTCTGTTGACTGAGGCGTGAAAGGATGGACAGATTGCCTGAGGTCCACGCGCGGTTCAGGCTCAGCTGCCAGCTGGATGCGCGCGTATCCAAGTAGTACAGGTAGCTTCCCGAACGCAGGTCGCCGGTGAGTCGGGCATTGAACCCCAGCAACTGCTGTTCATGGCGCAACTGGGCGGTAACGGAGCGCGTCGCTCGGCTACGGTCATTCAGGTAATACAGTGAGAGCAAGCCTGTTGCCCCTCTCCAGAGGTATTGCTGGTCGATGCCCAGACCGATACCCTTCTTTTGCATCAGGTCCACCCGCGCTGTGCCAGCATTGTCGCCAAACAGGTAGCCCAGCGCGGTTTTCACATAGTATCCCTCCTCCACGGATTGCCCCACCTGAGGCAGCGTGCCTCGCGAGAGGCGCCTGTCCAGCGGAACCACCAGCGTGGGCAAGGTAAATAGTCTCCTGCCCAGTGCGTCCAGGGCAACCCCACGCGCCACCAGACGCTTATCCACCACCACATCCACGCTGTCGGCGGAAAAACGATAGTGCGGGTGCTCCAACAGGCAGGTGGTTACCTCGCCGTGCTGCATCTGCGCCTGCTGCTGCTCTCCCTGCAAGTACTGACCGGAGAGGCGTACCGCACCGCGCAGCTGATTTCTCAGGAACTCGGGCAGGAGGTCCGCCCCCGCGCCCTGCATCTGCCACACACGCCGACGTACGTTCAGACGAAGCATCTCCCCATGTGCGTTCAGCCCGCCGCCTTCCAGGGAAACCCTGCCCTGAAACAGGTACTCGCCCCTGTCCAGATTGCCTTCCACGCTTTCTGCCTGAATGGTGTACTCACGCCAGCGGGCGAGGATGTCCGTTGCCTGCAGATTGTTTCGGGCGTCCAGAAAGAGCGTGCCGAACCGTTCCACGTCCAGACGTTCTACCCTGCGCTGAGGAGTTTCTACCGGCGGTGGGGGTGGGGGAGGTTCCTGTTGCTGAGCGAGAGCGAAGTTTGCACAGAGGACCAACCACAGGAGAGGCAGGAGGCGCAGGCTAAAGCCTGCGGCTACATTGACGTGGAAAAACCTAACCCCCTGCCCCCCTTCCCTTGTAGGGAAGGGGGAAAGGCTCCGCTCTCCCCGCAGGAGAGG
>VSSL01000213.1_pt1 | contig 16598 bp, 11 predicted proteins | sample 4557531 | NCBI WGS metagenome assembly VSSL01 (sample SAMN10986726, study PRJNA523729) | hot springs metagenome | isolation source: hot springs | place: India:Timba, Gujarat | collected 2018-05-31 | reverse complement strand
TTTTTAGCGTTGGCCGATCTGCATGGATTACGGCACGAATTTGCCGGTGCGTTGCCGGCCTTGGCCGAAGCCGAGAGCGCGATCAAATCGGGCCAAACCACGAGTTACCTCAACCTCTTGATTGTGACGGCCCGCATTGCGCGTGCGCGCGGCGATACCGACGGCGCATTGCGGATCATCCGGCAGGCGCGCTTTTTAGCTCGCCAGCGCAACGTTGGGTGGGTGCTGGCAGTGCTTGATGGGCTTGAAGCGCAGATACTGATCGAGCGGGGTGAACTCGACGCTGCTGGCCAACTACTCGACGATCGCTTGCTCAAGCCGGTAGAGTTTCGCTATATGCCGGTGGCAGCGTTCTATGCCCGCGAGCATATCACCCGGGCGGGCTATGAATGGCGGCTAGCCAGTGCGCGCGCAACCAGTGACGGGGAAGCCTTGCGGGCATTGGCGGCTGAGTTGGCCCAGCCGCCAAACGGCGAGATCTGGCAGGCGTTGGCGCCGCTTGATGCAGCCTTGTTGCGCGGGTTGGCCTTGGCGGCTGCCGGCGACGACGGCAACGAGGCGATGTTGACCGCACTTGATCTCGCGACAAGTGAGCGGATCGTGGCGCCGTTTCTCCAAGCCGGCGCGCCGTTACGACTCATGCTGTCTCAGTTGGCAGCGCGCCAACAGCTCTCACCCTATGGCGAATATCTGCTCTCGTTGTTTGATGACGATGAAATAGCACCGGCAATGCCGGCAAGCACGCCAGCGCCTGCTACGGCGTTGCCTGACCCTCTCAGCCTGCGTGAGATCGAGGTGTTGCGCCTGATGGCGGAAGGTCGGAGCAACCACGAGATCGCGGCGACGTTGGTGATCGCGGTTAGTACGGTCAAATCGCACATCAACAGTATTTTCAGCAAGTTGGGTGTCGCCTCACGCACGCAAGCAGTGGCGCGTGGGAGGCGACTAGGGTTGATCCCGTAAAGGTGAGAGCGGATCTGAACCATGTCCGCAAGAACGGAAGGACACGGTGCGAGCCGTGGCCATCCGTGTCCCAATGCGCTTAGCGGCGCACGATCTCGATCAGATCGCGCAGCATAGCTTGGCACGTGCCAAGCGGGCCGTCTTCGAGGCTGCTGATCGTCGAGCGTCCGGCGCTATCGCTATAGATCACGAAACCCATCTCGCCGTGGGCCAACCGGGCGAGGGGGTGTTCGGGGCCAAGAACGGTGGGGGCGACTGATAAGGCGTAGCGTCCATCAGGCTGGCGCTCGGCGCGGGCGACCAGCGAGATGCGACCGCCAGCCTGCCATGCCGTGGCTAGTTCGGCAGCGGTAACGTCACGAATCCCGCGCACCGTCACATCGGCCAGCGTTGCTGGTTGGTTAAGCACCGCGTTGGCGAAGATCACCAGCTTGTTGGCGGCGTCCCAGCCATCGACATCGAGCGAAGGATCGGGTTCGACGATACCCTGCCGTTGGGCTTCGGCCAGTGCGGCGGCAAAATCGGCGCCGGCAGCCATCTGTTCGAGGATGACCTGCGTGGTACCGTTAACGACCAGCTCGGCGCGTTCGATCTGGGCGCCGGCCAAATCGCGCCGGCCAAAATTGATGGTTGGCAAAGCACCGCCTACTGCGCCAGAGAAACGCAAGGCCGGGCGTGAGCTACGGGGCGAAAGATCGTCGGCCCAATCGCTCAACGCAGCTAATTCGGCAAACGCCAGCACTAATGGCCCTTTGCTGGCCAACACCGCTGGCTTGCCGCGACGCAAGGCCGCGCGCACCAGATCGAGACCGGGCTGGCCATCGCGGAGGTTGGTCGGGGTGGCTTCGAGCAACAGATCATACGCAGCCGTTTCGGCCAGTGTGATCACATCGAGATCAGGGCGAAACGACGGCAAGGCCGCCACACCCAACTTGCGCCGTTTGACATCAATAATAGCCGGCAGATCGAGACCACCGGGATCAAACGCCACGCCGCTCGAGTCGGCGACGCCGACGATACGCAGATGAAAGCCGTACCGGCGCGGCAGCCGGTCGGGGTCAGCGACCAGCATTTCGAGGAATGTACGGCCAATATTGCCGAGACCGGTCAAAATGGCATCGATGAGGTAGGACATAAGTACTCCTATGCAACAGTACCGATGGCGTATACAATGATAGATCATACTCGATAATGCTAGGCAATGATCGTTTGATTCATAGAGTAACCCAACACGGTATGGCAGCAGCAATTCGGCTGCCAAGGGATCGAAGGTCTGGTTATGAAACAATGTCCCATTCCATGCCCGTTTATTGCGCAGCACAGCCATGATATGGCGAGCATTCGCAAGCATTTGCTTGAGGGGAATCAATGTCGCGACGCTTGGGTCGCCTTAAGCAAATTGGTACAAGACGCTCGCCAGCGGAAGGATTGCCTTGAGCGGGCAGCCATCTTGGCTCCTGATGACGAAGAGTTACAGATCGCGTATCTCGAAGCGCGATTAGCGGTTCAGCCGGATGATGTTTTTGCCCAGCAGCGGTTGAATGAAATTCACACGATGCGCTTATTGTCTGACGTCAAGACGCATTATTTTCATGAACAACCGAAACCGCGCTTGATCGGTGACATTTTAGTCTCGATTGGCGCCATTACGGAAGCTGAACTCCAAGAGGTGCTTTCTGAACAGCGGCGGGAGAGTCTGCTGAAATCGGATCGGCGGCTTGGCCAGTTGCTGCTCAAACGAGGACTCATTACGCCATCGAAGTTAGCCAAGGCATTGATCATTCAGCAGCAAGAGCGCAGCCGGGCGCGCACAGCGCCGCAGGTGTTGGGGGAGTATCTGGTGGAGCGGGGCTACATTACCGCTGCCCAATTAGAAGATGTGCTGGCCGAGCAGATCCGGCTCGATCAGCAGGGCAAACGACTCAGTATCGGCGAGTTATTGGTACGAATGCGTTTGATGTCGAAGGAAAAGGTCGATCAGGCGGCGCGAGAGTACGAGCGCATCTTCTGGTCGAAGTTTAATGCATAAGGAAATGGGCTGGGCCTGCGGCAGCATTGCTGCCGCAGGCTTTTTTGTTGCGCCAGTCGCTCGATCGTTGTCTAACGAGCGATTGAACGGGTATCGCCAGTCTTAGATTGCTGCCGCAAAGTCAAGCGTCCACCTCCCAGATTGCAAAGGAGGTGAGCATCGCTTTGCCATTCCCTCTCGTTCTTGCTCTAGGGTAAGGAGACGAGCTAGATGGCAGCACTCTTGTTTGCGGCGGCGGCAAGCATGCTACAATAAACCGGCCCGTGCGGCATTGAATGCGACGTGAAACATATTGAGACGATGATGGTTGCAAATCAACGCGCGTTTCCCCGTTCAGCAATCTGGTTAACTGCGATCTGGATGGCGGCGATCATCAGCATGGCCGTGCCGGGATTGCTCTGGTGGGCGCCGTGGTCATTGATAAGCTCACTACTGGCGGTACTGAGCGGTGTGCTCCTCTTTACCCTTCCCGGTCTCGCCGTCTTGCGTTGGCTGCATCCGGGCCCGTTGCTCTGGTTTGAGCGGTTAGCGTATGCGGCGAGCCTGAGTTGTGCTGTCATCCCATTCTTGTTGTTGATAAGCGAGCCGATCGGCTGGCGCTGGAACAGCCTTGCAGCGTGGCTGGTGATGATCATCTTTGCGGTGCTGGCCCTCTGGCCAGCGTCACGGATACGCCGGCCAGCTCGCGGCCAACGTCGCCTCATTGGCTGGATGGTAGCTCTGCTAAGCGTGGCCGCAGTAGGGGTACGCCTCTTCGCTGTGCGGGATGTGCCGGTAGGGTTGTTTGGCGATTCATACCATCACACTGTCATTACCCAATTGTTGATCGACAATGGCGGTCTGTTTCGATCGTGGCAGCCATACGCGCCGGCAGTGACCTTTACCTACCACTATGCGTTTCATGCCATGGCGGCATGGTGGCACTGGCTGGCTGGCATTCCGGCGACGCAGGCGGTGGTATTGGTTGGGCAAGTGATGAGCGGTTTGGCAGCGCCGTTGTTCTACCTGTTGACGGCGCGGTTGACCAACTCTCGCCTAACCGGCTTGTGGGCAGCGGTCGTAGTAGGCTTTCTCAGCCTCTATCCGGCCTACTACGTAAATTGGGGCCGGTATACCCAACTGGCCGGGCAGACCGTCTTGCCGGCAGCAGCAATCGCGTGGATGGGATTGATCGATGGCGCATTGCAGGCGCGGCGTTCATGGCGATCCTTGGCAGCGCCGTTAGCACTGGCCAGCATTGCGAGCGCCGGATTAGCGTTCAGCCACTATCGAGTGGCGATCTTAGCAATCTGCTTTGTGGTGACGTATACGCTCGTGGCGTTGAGCCGATCAGGGCTGGTGAGCTGGCGGACGTTGGGGCGGTTGGGCGGCGTTGGCGTCTTGGGCGCGTTGGGGGCGGCGTTACTGGCGTGGCCGTGGTTGTGGCGCGTGCAGCAGGGCCAAATCACACGCATGGCGGCGCAGATTGTCACTACTGATGTCGAGACGCGCAATCCTATTGCCCTAGAAATTATCGGTGCAGCGTTTCAATATGGTCTCTTCCCGTTAGCCGCGATTGGTCTAGCCAGCCTGCTGTGGCAGCGAAAGAGCGGGGGACTGGTACTGGCAGTATGGGCCGGGCTGGCGTGGCTCGTAGCAAATCCGCAATTGCTCGGCTTAACCGGGCAAGGCTTGATTACCGCCTTTGCCGTCTTGATCGGCGCCTATCTGGTTATTGCGCCAGCAGCCGGCGCCGGTCTGTTGGCGCTGATGCGGTTGGTGGCGCTGATAATCAGACAATCGCAACGGCGCCTGAGCGCGACGATGATGACCGTTCAGATCGTAGCCGGCTTGGTGGTGGTTGGCTGGGGGGCGCAGATCCAAGCGGCAATGGTTGATTATAATTACCAACTCGCCACACCCGCTGATCTTCAGGCCGCTGCGTGGATCCGTGACAACCTGCCGCCGGATGCCGCCATTTTCGTGAACGGATTTCCGGCATACGGCGGGTATGTGTATGCCGGCAACGATGGTGGATGGTGGCTGACCTTTCTCACCGGACGTCGCACCAATCTCTTGCCGATGGCAGTGGGGTTTGAGGCGATTGATCCGCCCAACTTGCTGTCGCTGATCGCTGAACAACATCGGGCTATCCAGCGTTACCCCATTGGCAGCGCCGAGGCGGCGGCAGAGTTACGCGCGTTAGGGTTTCGTTATCTTTATAATGGCCCAGCGGCTAACCCATCTGGTGAGTATCTTGACCCGGTACAGATCGATGCAGCGCCGTTTTACGAGTTAATCTATCGCCAAGACGGCGTGAGTATTTGGAGAATTCGCTAGTGCGTCTGGCAGTTGTTGGCCCAACCTATCCGTTTCGCGGCGGGATCGCGCATTATACGACGCTGCTGGTGCGTTATTTGCGCGCCGCCGGCCATACCACGTTCTTCTATTCCTTTACCCGCCAATATCCGGCTCTCCTCTTTCCCGGTCGTAGCGACCGCGATCCGAGCAATGTGCCGCTGCGAGTCGATTGCGAGTACCTGCTCGATCCAATCAACCCGCTGACGTGGTGGCGTTTGGTACGGCGGGTGCGGGCCGATCGGCCCGATCTGCTGCTCTTGCAATGGTGGGTACCATATTGGACGCCGAGCCTGACGGTGATTTCGAGCTTGCTCAAGCGTCCACCGGCGACCAAGATCGCGATGATTTGTCATAACGTGTTGCCGCATGATGGCGGCGGCGTGATTGACCGGCGATTGGCGTGGGCGGTGTTACGGCGTGCTGATGCCTTAATTGTGCATAGCGAACTTGATCGGTATCGCGCGCGGGCATTAATGCCAAACGCGAAGATTGTCAAAGCGTTTTTGCCGACGTACGAACCGATCTTGCATGAAGCGGCTGCGGCGGCAAGTACGTTACGCACGCAATGGCAAGTGCCTGACCACCGCCGGCTGTTGCTCTTTTTTGGCTTTGTGCGGCCATACAAAGGCCTAGAGTATCTGATACAGGCGATGGCGCACGTGCGCGAGCAGATCGATGCGCATCTATTGGTGGTGGGTGAAATCTGGGGATCGTTAACCTATTATCAACGGTATGCGGCTGAATTTGGGGTGGCTGATGCGATCACGTTTGTGAATCGCTATGTGCCGAACGAAGAGCTGCCACCGATTTTCGCCGCAGCCGATGTCGTTGTGCTCCCTTACATTTCAGCCACGCAGAGCGCAGTGGTGCAGTTGGCGTTTGGGTTTGGCAAGCCGGTGATTACGACGAATGTCGGCGGCTTGTCTGAAGTAGTGCAGGATGGGGTTAACGGCCTGATTGTGCCGCCGCAAGATGCTACGGCATTAGCGCGTGCGATTGTACGCTACTTCCAAGAGGATCTCGGTCCAATCCTCACAGCGAATGTGCAAGCCGCCACCGCCGAGCGAGCCGAGTCGTGGCCACGATTGGTGGCGATTATTACTGAACTAGCGCGTGAATTGCAAGGAGCGGCCAAGTAGTGCGGGTTGTTTTTCTGTTGCCGATGGGAATTGACCGGCCATCGGGCCGGCGCTATCTCAACATTGCCCGTGGTCTAGTCAGGCGTGGCGTGCAGGTGCGGTTGCTGGCACTCCATCCCGATCTCGCCGCATGCACTCGGCGCCGCTTTATCGTTGATGGGGTTGAAGTCTGGTATGTCGGCCAGATGCATGCCCGCAAGGTTGGCAACGTGCCGGTGCGGTTTAGCCCGTGGCAATTGCTGCTGGTGGTCGTACAGGCAACGCTCGGCATGATCTGGGGTGTGCTGTGCTCGCCGGCTGATTGGTATCATTTGGGGAAGCCGCAGCCAATTAATGGCATGGCGGCATTGATTGCGGTGCGCCTGCTGCGCCGCCGGCCTTTGTTGGTCGATTGCGACGACGATGAAGTGACCGCCAACCGGTTGACCGCTGGGTGGCAACGAGCAGTGTTTGCCTTCTGGCAGTGGCTACTGCCGCGGATAGCGGTTGGCTTGACCGTGAATACCCGTTATTTAGCCGAGCGGATGGCGCGCGCCGGGCAACCGTGTGTGATTGTGCCGAATGGGGTTGATAGCGACAAGTTTACCGCGCCGCCAGTGGCGATCCGCGCGGCGTTGGCGGCGGCGTTGGGGGTGGCTGGCCGGCCAGTGATCGCCTATGCCGGTACGCTGGCGTTGCACAACCATCCGGTTGATTTGCTGTTCGCGGCGTTTGGGCAGGTCGCTGAACGGCATCCGGGAGCTGTCATGTTGCTGATCGGCGGCGGCGAAGATTTGCCATTGCTCCAAGCGTATACGGCCCAGCAACCGTGGCGTGATCGGGTCATTTTTACCGGCCATGTCCCGTATCCGATGGTGCGCGCGTTGTTGTCGCTTGCCGACGTCAGTGTTGACCCTGTACGCAATGACTCAGTCGCGCTGGCTCGTTCACCGCTGAAGATTATCGAGAGTCTGGCCGTAGGCGTGCCGGTCATTACCGGCGATGTGGGTGATCGGGCCGAAATGCTCGATTTTGGCGCAGCGGGGATGGTAGTACCACCCGGTAACGTCCAAGCGCTAGCGAACGCGATTGAGGAACTGCTGAACGACCCGGCCCGCCGCGCTGCGATGGCGGCAGCGGCGATCGCGCATGCCCGGCGGTATGACTGGGATCGACTGGCCGAGCGGTGGATGGCGATTTATGAGGTGGTGTAGTAGCATGGAGTGCGGCCGTTTGACTGCCGCACTCTACATCCAGTAGGGTAGCTCGCTAACTGCCCTACTGGCCGGGAATGAAAATGACGTAGAGGGCGCGATATTCGCTCAACATCCCCTGTGCTTGCCGATTGCCAACAAAATAGATGCTGGCATCGAGCAACACGGCATCGGGAAAGACATGGGCCTCTGGGGGCAGCGGTGTGCGGCTCCACGCATCGGCGGCAATATCGTAGGTCAGCCCTTCGCGGCGCTCACCATCAAACACGAGCAGGGTGCTTGATAGTGCAATGGTGGCGGGACGGGCAATTGGTTGCGGCAGCGGCGCGATGGCAATCCAACGCCGGTTGGGATCGGTGCTTGGTTCAAGCCGCGCACTCTCGCGCAGCGGGCCGTTGACGCCTTCGCCACCGATAATATACAGGCGACCGCCAGCGATGGCTGTGCCGGCATTGCGACGTGGTTGGGGCAAGGCCGGCCCCGTTTCCCACCGATCAATGATGGGGTCGTAGATAAACACTTCATTACGGATCGAGGTGCCATCCCAGCCGCCAATCAGGTATAACTGCCCTTCCCATGCCGCTAGGGTATAGCGGCTGCGTGGCGCCGGCAAGGCTGCGCCGGTATACCAGCGTTGTTCGCGCGGGTCATAGATTTCGAGCCGGTTGATCACGGCGCCAGTGCTATCTTCGCCACCGGGGACGAAGATCAAGCCTCGCAACGTGATGGCGCGCGCATGGCTCACAGCGGTTGGTTTATCGGTCAACGTCACCCAGCGGTTTGTCTCAGGATCGTAACGATCGACCGTAGCAACGGTGCTGCCATCGCGTTGCCCGCCGATCACATATAGCCGGCGTTCAAGGTCATAGCCAGTGAGGGCGAAATCATCACGCGGATCGTTAAGCGGTTGGCGGGTAAACCAGCGTTGTTCGGGGTTGAGATGTGATGTGGCGGTTGGATTTGTGGTTGGTGATGGGTTGCTCGTGGGGCGCCCATTCGCTACGAAGAGCGTAATGATGATCACCAACACCGCAGTGAGGCCAATCAGCCAAGAGAAGAAACGGATAATAGGGCGGGCCGGAGGAGTTGGCGCCGTTACCGTATCTTGCACGTCTTGCCCGGCGATAGAAGGGTTTGGCGCTGGCGCTTGCGGGGGCAAGGACGCAGGTGGCGCTGGCTCTGGGATCGTCGCCGGCGCAATGACCGGTACCTCTGAGGCTGGCTCACTTAGAGGAACGGGTGTCTGGTTGTGATCCACTGGTTGGGGTGGGCCAAACGGCATGGTTTCGAGCGCCGAAGTCGCTTCATCGGTGGCGGCCAGCCTCGTTTCCCCCACCGTTACGATCCCGGTGCGGATAGCATACACCGTGGCCTCAGTCCGCGATTCGACGCCGATCTTGGCGAAGATATTGCGGAGATGGACCTTGACCGTGTTAACGCTAATATTCAAGGCGATTGCGATCTGCTGGTTGGTAGCGCCGGTCGCAACCAGTCGCAGAATTTCGCGCTCGCGTTCGCTGATTGGGCTTTCGTTCGTCATAATTGCATGAGTGATAACTTCGCCGCTTTGCGTTGATCATAACACATGCATCAGCGCCACAGTGCGAGCAGGAAGGTACGGCGTTGATTGCGCATCGCCGGTTTGAATGCTGTGACGGCGGGCAAGCCTTCTCGTATAATGAGGCAATATCATTCTCGCGTTTCAGACATGCCACTATGATTGTACGCCGGTTGCGTCTTACAGTCCTGCTCAGCCTAGTAGCGGTCTGCTTATTGGCCGTGCAGATCGCGTCATTTCGCGTAGCGATGGCGCAGCCTACAGTTTCGCTCGAACTGGGCACCCCCTTTGCTGGGCAATACGTTGTAGGCCAGTGGCTTCCGTTGCGGATGACACTGCGCAATCAAGGTCTGTCGGCAGCGATGGTGACGGTGACGGCGACGCCAGCGGACAGTACGATCCAGTATGCGCGCACGCTGCGATTGGCTGCGCAAACGCAACAATCACTGTGGCTGTACGTCTTTCTGGCCCAGCCGGCGCGCGCCGTGTTCGTTACGCTCGCCATCGATGGGCTCATCGTTGACCGGCAAGAGGTGGCGCTGCTGCTGCGACCGGTGGAACGGATGCGAGCAGTAGTAGGCACCTCACCGGTAACCAGTGATCTGTTCGCTGCCGGCAGCTTACGGGTCGCCAATCTGCCGGATCATCACCTTGGTCTGAGCAACCTAAGCGTATTAGCCTTGTTTGAGCTGGATGGGCCGTTATTGGCGGCGCAACAAACCGCGCTGTTGGCGTGGGTTTACAATGGCGGCCATCTCATTATCGGCGGCGGGCCAGCCGCAATTGCGCTGCAAGCAGCACTGCCGCCGGCGTTGCAAGCAGCGACGATCACTGGCGCTGCCGTCATCGATCGCGAACCAGTAGTTACCCTTGGTAAATCGTCACTGAATACACCTTTGCTGGGCGTGAAGCTGGCGCCGGTCACCGGAGCACAGTACCGCGGCGATCCGGCGGCGCCGGCATGGGTGGAATATGCGGTTGGCCGCGGTCGCGTGACGCAACTCGCGTTTGCGCCGGAAGCGCTAGCCGCTTGGGCTGGTCGTGAGCAATTCTGGACGGCGCTGGCGCAGCCGGTGTTGTTCGTATCAACGCCGGCCGGCGCGAGCGCCCAAATAACGCCGTGGCAGCTCCAGATGCTTACCCCGGCGCTCGATGCGCTGCCGCAGATCGCTATCCCGGCGTTTGCCCAAGGTTTGACGGCGCTCACGTGGTACGCGCTCGTGATGGTGTTGCTGGCGTTATGGTTTTGGCGCTGGCGGCGTTTTGCGCCGGCAATGAGCTTGCTGTTGGTTGCGCTCATTAGCGCCGGTGTTGGGTTGTGGTGGGCCAACGCAAATGCTGCTCCGGCGTACAGCGCTTTGCGGATGACATTGATTGAAGTGATCGATAGTGAACGAGCGCAAGCGCAGACGATCAGCGTGATGCTTTCGGCGATGCCGCGCACGGAAACGATGGTGTTTACTAATCCGGTGATTGCCCGTCCATTCATCATTACTGGCAGCGATAGTTTGCCGGTGGGCGGCAGTGAGAGCTTGGCACAGATGACGACGCAGCTAGAGCGGCAGTTAGCGCCTTGGCAAACGCAGGCTTTGTGGACAACGGCACTCATTCCTGCGCCGGCAGTGCGATCGACGTTGGTGGTTGATCAAGGGCGGTTGCGGGTTGATATGCAGAATGATAGCCAGTATACCCTGCGCGATGTGTTCGTCGTGTATGGAGATCAGTTGTTGTTCTTTGGCACACTGCGCCCCGGCGCGCGCTCGGTCGCGCGCTGGCCGGTGCTGTTTACGCCTGCTGCTGCTGGTCTGTCGCTCGGTCAATTAGTGATCAAGGATTTGCAGGAGAATGGCTTGCTGATTGATGGCGACATGGAAAAGGCAGCACAAATCCGGGCCGCCTTGGCCGATGCGGCAGTGGCAGCGTTACCCACACGCTTTGATCCGGGGCCGTTTGTGCTGGCGTGGCTGGATCGCGATCCAACGGTGCCGGTACAACCCTCAATTGGGTCGGTTGAAACGCTCTTGGTCATGCGACCGCCGATTCGGGGGCAGGGTGAACTTTCGCTGCCAGTGGGATGGTTGCGCCTCGATCCTGCCGGATCTGAAGCATCGCCATGCCTCAATGGCCAAGGTGTGCAGTTGAGCGGTGAGATAGCCGAGATCCGTCTGCGCTTGCCGCCTGATTTGTCGTCGCTACGGGCGAGCGCCATACAGGTACGGCTTAGTCCCGCTGGCGCCACGAGCAATGTGAACCTCGCCCTTCGCGCTTACAATTGGGTAACGGGGGCGTGGGACGCCGTCGCCTTCAATCCGCTTTCGACTATGACGATGACTGATGCTGAACCGTATCTGCGTTTCGGCGAGGTGCGGCTCCGGCTCAGCGGCGGGCTCGATCGACTGGGTTGCGTCGTCGCGACGGGTGGGGTGCAGGGAGTGTTGCCATGAGAGCGGCGTTACGCGAAGAGTGGCAGCGGCTTATCCAACGGCGCCGCATTCTGCTGCTCTTCATCAGCACCGTACTGGTGATGTTGCTGACTGCGCAGAGAACGGGACAACTGGCAGGAATGGCGACTCTGGCTGCCTTGCCGCTCTTGAATGCGCAAATTGGCCGCCTCTTCGCCACGAGTCTCTGTTTGGCGTTGCAGGGATGGGTGATGCTGCTTTCTCCCCTGTTGGCGGTGAGTGCTTATACGGTTGGCTTACAGTCAAAGATGAACTTGACCGTCTTGGTGGCGCGCTTGCTGGTAGTGTGGGCCGTGATGATCCTTGCCATCGTGCTCACCTTGCCCTTCTTTAGCTTGCTGCCACTCTTTGGCAGTCTGAGCTTGCCAGAGATCGGGTGGGCGTTTGCCGTGATTGTGGTGACGGTGTTACTCAGCGGTGCGTATGGTGTGTGTTGGGTGACGGTGGTGCGCAATCCGCCGGCAGCGCTGTTTTTGGCGTATAGTGTGCTCATGATGTGGTTGGTCGCTGGGGTGGTGATTGCAGTCTGGGATACGCAACCCACCTCACCGGTTGTCGTCGCCGTTGCGTTCAACCCGTTTGCGGCGCTGTTGGCGCCGCTGGCACCGGCTTTCCCACCCGATGGTCCGATTGCCGCCGATTTGCAGAACTTGCTGCGGTTTACCCACGGGGTAGTGGATCGGGCAACGCCGCTCTACCGGCTCTATATCGCCGGGAGCGGGTTACTCATCTTGGTGTTGATCGGTATCGCAAGCTTTGCCGTTCGCCCGCAGCCGCGCCGCTGGCAGCGGTTTGATACGCTTTTCAGCATTGTGTGCGCAATCTATCTGGTGGCGTTAGGTATGGGGCGTGAGTGGTGGAGTGTGGCATTGCCATAGAGGTCACAAAGCGCGTTACGGCTGATTATCTCCGATCAGGTGCAACCCGATAGATTACCACACCCCCTTCGGCAAACGCTACCTCATAGCCGGGCCGGCTAGCAAAGAGTTCGGGACGCAGCGGCCCCTTGGGTGAAGTGTAGATGTAGTCGATCTGCTCAGTAGCAATCAAGCGCTCGAGATCGATCGCTTGCCCGTTCCCGTAGTCGATGATCTGTTGGCTGCGTTGGCGCGTAGCTTGGACTGATGCCGCATCGCCATACACAAACAGCGCCGGTGGCGTACTCGTCCACCTCCCGGTGAGCGGCATGATCCACCAGCCGCCATCGTTGCCGCGGGCGACTCCCGGGAGCCACGGCGCAGCGTTGATCAAAAAGCGGGCCGTAGGGTCGGTGTTGCCAGCCACCCACGCGATTGCTTCTCGGTCGGCAGCCGTCGCTAAGACGGTGATGGGGTTGACGATGGCGCGCTGTTGGTTGGCACCCCACAACGCCAGCCCCAGTAATACCGCCGTGCCGCCAATCTGCCACCAGCGGCGCTGGGCCGGCCAGATCAACGCTACCCCGCCGCTGATCAGGCTGCTGAGGGGGAGAAAGAGACTGATCGCAGCAATGTCAACTGGCAACAGCCAGAGGAAGGGCAAGCGCACGGTCGCCGGGTTGATCGCCAGCAAGAGCACACCAACACCGCTCCACAGCCACTTGCGCTGCGTGAGGCTGTAAATCAGAAGGGCAAGACCTGCCGGCGGCGCGAGATAGCTAACCAGCCATGGGTTGGTCAGCACTGCTAACCCTCCCACCCAGAGCATAAGCACCGCGGTAGCGGCTTGCCGGCGGGCCACGCCAATGGCGCCGCTGATCAAGGCTAGCGCTACCAGCCATTCGTTTGGGCCGATCCACATCAGATCGTAGTTGAGCTGGGCATACGAACCGCCGGTGGTGAGGCTTTGGGCGCCAGCCGCCGCCGGTACTAGCACCCGGCGCAGCAGCAGCCACCACCATGGCCCAGCTAATGCCACCGCAGCGATACCGGCCAGCAATGCTTGCGCGACGTGCGCGATGATGGTGCGTCGCGATTGGCGCAAGCTCCATACGATGCTCTGCGCCGCGAGCAGCGCGCCGCCAAAGACGAAGATGCGCATGTGAACGAGGCTCAACCCGGCCGCGATCAGCGCCGCCAGCGCCAGCCAACCGGTGCGTTCACGGCGGTGGGTGCTGTCAAGCCACTGTTGCCACGCAATCGCCAGCGCTGCCAGCAGCAACAAGCCGGTCAGTTGGGTGTAGCGGCCCCACGAAACATAATACGCTGGCATCCACGAGATGCAACCAACGATCGTAGCGGCCACCACCGCCGCACTCGGTCGCCGCCACCAGAGCAGCGCCAGCGCTGCCGCGGCCACATTCTGTAACCAGTTGAGCAACTGCCCGCTCCAGAGCATCACGTCGGGCAATGCACCACCGCTCAGATGCCAAGCCGCCGCGATCACCACGTGATAGCCCCAGTGGTAGGGCATCTCGACCACCGGCAGGTAAGGGGTGAGCGTCCACGGCGCGCGCCCGGTTTCGACGGCGACGCGCACCATCAGGGCGTGATGCACCGAATCGACCCACGCTGGCAGGGCGAGATCGGCGATCTGTTCGGCCCGCAGCCATGCGCCGATCGCCAGCACAATCATCAGCAGCCACGTCGCGGCGGATGGCTGGCCCTGCACGCCGGCAAGGTCGCGCCACGCCGCCCAACTTGCTGCCAGCGCCAGCAGGATGGCGCTAATGATCAGCACCGGCGCCGGCAATGATCCGCCCACCGCCGTGACCCACAGGTACCCAAGCGGCACAAGGCTCAGGCTGATACCCACCCATAGCGTGACCCGCAGTAGCCACGGCGGGCGCGGGCCGGGCATGCTGCGTTCGAGCAGGTACCCCGGCGCGATCAGCCACAAGCCGGTCGCCAATAGCACCCGTCCGGCGGGGAGCCAAGCTACGATCGCTGCCAGCAGCAATCCGCTCAGCAACCAGCGCCGGCCCGCGCTGAGCGCGACGAGCGGATGCTGCGCGGCGGGATAAGAGAGCATTGTTGTTGGGCGAACGTCGTGCTCGTTCACCGCACCAGCCAGAAGATCAACCCAACGACCACGATTGCAATCACCAGCAAGAGCGCCAGCAACTTGGCCTGTTCAACCGAACGGCGGCGGGCCAGCAGCGGGCGCGCTTCAGGGGCGTAGGGGACGTCGGGCAATTCGCTGAGAAAGATCGCGCCTAGCGCTGCCGGGTTGGTGAACAGCGTTTTGAAAAAGGTGGTCACCAACTCGCGGGCAGTGATCAGCGGCGGCGCCCAATAGGCCTCTTCCGGCGTGAGTGGCCGTCCGGTGAGCGAGCAGCGTAGTTCGGTGGCGGTCTCGTTGTTGCGCGATGGCATAGTGTACCTCGGTGTGTGTATCACCCCGTTCGTAGGGGCATAGCGCTGCTATGCCCCCGGACATAGCAGCGCTATGTCCCTACCCAATCCGGCGGACGAATCGCTCAATCCGTTCCAATGCCTCTTCGATCTTGTTCATTGCGGTGGCGTAACAAGCGCGCACGTAACCGGCCCCGCTCGGCCCGAAGGCGTCTCCCGGCACGACGGCCACCTGCTCGCTGTGCAACAACTGCTCGCAGAACGCTTCGCTGCTCAGACCGAGATGGCTGATCTGCGGGAAGGCGTAGAAAGCGCCTTGCGGCTCGAAGGTGGGCAGGCCAATGCTGTTGAGGCCAGCCACGATCACCTTGCGGCGGCGGTCGTACTCGCGTACCATCGCCTGCACCGCCTCTTCGCCGTGCAAGATGGCTTCAAGGCCAGCGTACTGGCTCATAGTCGGGGCCGACATAATCGCGTACTGGTGGAACTTGCGCACCGCGGCGGTGATTTCAGCCGGAGCGGCGAGCCAGCCTAGCCGCCAGCCGGTCATAGCGTAGGCTTTCGAGAAGCCGCCGAGCAGCACGGTGCGCTCGCGCATGCCGGGCAGGGCCGCGAAGCAGGTGTGCTCGACGCCGTAGACCAGCCGGTCGTAGATCTCATCTGAGATGACGATTAGGTCGTGGCGTTCGGCTACCGCCGCTACTTCCAACAGCCGTTCGCGGCTGAGCACCGCGCCGGTCGGGTTGTTGGGATAGCCGATCAAGATCGCTTTGGTGCGCGGTGTGACCGCCGCTTCTAGCGCCGCGCCGGTCACTTGAAAGCCGTCGGCGACGCTGGTCGGTACGTAGACGACGCGCGCATCGGCAAAGGTGACGCATGCCGGATAAGCGACAAAGCATGGTTCCGGCATCAGCACTTCGTCGCCGGGGTCGAGCAGGGCCAGCGCTGCGCCGAGCATCGCTTCGCTGACGCCGACGGTGATCAGCAGTTCGGTTTCGGGGTCGTACTGCACGCCATAGCGGCGGTTGAGGTGCTCGGCCAGCGCGACGCGCAGTTCGAGCAGGCCAGAGTTAGAGGTATAGGCGGTGGTGCGGTCAATTGAGGCTTGGCCGGCGGCGCGAATATGCTCCGGCGTGATAAAATCAGGCTCGCCGACACCGAGTGAGATCACGTCGGGCATGGTGGCGGCAATATCGAAGAAGCGGCGAATGCCCGATGGCGGGACGGCGCGGATGCGCCGCGCAATGCGCTGGCTGGTCATAGAGGCTCTCCTTAGTGGTATCGTGGCTGAGCGCCATTGCTCAGCGAGTTCTATCTTACCATGAGACGTTCTGCCTTACGTTGGTTGCATTGGGTGATGCTCGGCGCGCTGGCCGGGTTGCTGGCGCTCTATCTGTGGTACGCTGCTGAGCACGTTCGGTTGTTGCTCGCTTTCCCTTTCCCGCTCGATTACGGTGAAGGGCCGCTGTTGGCGCAGGTGAGCCGCTTGGCCGGCGGTGAACCGATCTGGCGTCTCTACGCTGATCCAGCCCAAGCGCCATTTTTGATCGTCAATTATCCGCCGCTGTACCTCTTGCTGAGCGCCGGGATGTCGTGGCTCACCGCGCGCCGCTGGCGGCGGGAGGCTGGTGGGCGTTGTTTG
>VSSL01000212.1_pt1 | contig 16602 bp, 14 predicted proteins | sample 4557531 | NCBI WGS metagenome assembly VSSL01 (sample SAMN10986726, study PRJNA523729) | hot springs metagenome | isolation source: hot springs | place: India:Timba, Gujarat | collected 2018-05-31 | reverse complement strand
GCCCCCAACCCTGCCCAGGATGCCTCTTGGTTCGATCTTCAGATGCTCATGAAAGAGGCCCAAGAGCGCAATTTGAGCATCGCCCTCTACCCCACCGTCAACTTTCCCCTTCCGTGGGATCAATGGTGGTTGAACGCCCCAACTCAGGCCCCAGGTTGGTGGCCCACTTGGTTCGAGCAATACCGCACCTACGTGCTACACCACGCCGCCTTAGGCGCAACTCAACAAGCTGAAGCGCTCATTTTAGGAGATGAGTGGCTGGTACCCGCTCTGCCACCCGGCCGGTTACCTAATGGACAGCCCTCCAACTTGCCGGCAGACGCCGCCAATCGCTGGCGCGCCATTATTGCCGAAGTGCGCAGTCGCTTCGCCGGCCGATTGCTATGGGCCGTTCCTGCCGATCAATTGGACTCTCTTCCGCCTTTTATGGACTCATTCGACCAGATGGTCGTCATCCTGCGCCTAGAGCCCGGCCAAGATTATCCCGACCGCCTTGGAGAGGACTTGACTACTTGGCTCGACCAGACCTTATGGTCACAGCACCTCATTAGTGGCCTGCCGGTTCTCCTAGCCCTGGATATTCCCTCCGATCCCGATGAACAGACCCAGCTCGTGCGCTACCAAACTGCCTTAGAGGCCATCGCCTCCCGTCCCTGGATCAGCGGGGTGATCTCCCTCGATTACTTCCCCGCCTTGCGACAAGATAGCGGCTCTTCGATCCATGGAAAAGCCGCTTCGGAATTGCTAAGAGCCTGGTTCGCCCAATGGTTGGGGAAGTAATCCCCAAACCCTATTCTCCCTCTAACGGTTACATTTTTTCTATAGAAGGCAAGATTTTCTAGGGGACGATACGTTGCTCCACCAGTGCGTCGCGCTGCGCCATATCTTTTCCAAAGGTAGCTAACAACCCCAAGCAAACCGTCACTCCCAACAGATACATCCCCAAGACACTGCTCCCAAATGCTAAGCGTAGGCCGGCAGCATCGCTCACGATTCCAATCAGCAAAGAGAGCACTGCGACCACCAAGTTAAGGATGATATTGCTGGTGGCAATGGTGGTCGCTTTGGTCTCTGGAGGTACAACGCTGAACATGATGATGTTCACCGCCGGCATCACCATATAGGTTACTAAACCCAGGAAAAAGGCGGCGGCCATCAATGCCCCTAACTGAAAAATATTGAACACCAATAGAGCCATTACCAAACCGCCACCCATAGCCATCAACGCCACCCACACCGGAGCGAGACGAGAGCGCCGGCGCAGGCGATCAATCATCCAGCCGCCCAACAGTGCCCCCAACACAAAGCCCAGAATGGCCGGCAAGAGCGCTAAAGCAGCTACTTCGGGGTTTGGAGCAATGCGGTAACGGGTGAGGTATGTAGGCGCCCAAAAGGCAAAACCCCAATTGACCGAAGCCTGACAGGCATCTAAGCCAAAAGCCAACAAAAGGGAGCGCTGACGCAATGCCAAGCGAAACTCCTGGAACGAGAAGCGCCCGGCATACATCCCTTCGCCGGCCATCACCGCCTCCTCGCTCGCGCCTCGCGGTGGCTCGCGCACGATGAGCAACACCAACACCCCCAGGATAAGCCCAATAATCCCGTATATGCGAAAAGGCACACGCCATAAATTGGCACCGATAACGCTGACCACCACCAAGGCCATGGCTGTTCCCACAGGGTAGGTAAGGCTCATCAAACCCAAAATGAGACCGTGGCGTTTCTTGGGCACGGCATCCGTGATCAAGGCATAGGCCGAAGGGTTGAAACACCCCTCCGCGAAACTCATCGAGGCGCGCGCCACCAAGAGTTGAGGAAAGGCGGTGACCAGCGAGGTGAGCCAAGTGATGGCACTCCACAGAATGGCTCCGATCGCAATCACATACTTCCGCACCCAACGATCCGAGAGCGGCCCCCAAAAGAACATCCCCAACAAAGCCGCTAGGAAAACCGAGGAACGCACTGCCCCCACTTGAGTGTCGTTCATCTGCAGGTCTAACTTAACGGCATCTACCACCGGTGCCATCAGTTCTTTGTCAGCAATGTTGATCATAGAGACGGACATCAACAGCGCGACCAAAATGACCAGGTAGCGTTTCTCTGAAGTCATAAGCGCCTCTCTCTTAAGGATGGCTCATTTTACCACTGCAAAATCACTCCTTGAAATGACCCGTTCTTTTTCTTCTTACTTCTGACAGTCTCTGTGAAATGCGTAATTTCTGCTCCTCTGCCTTTGGGTACTGTAGTAGAATAACCTTGGCTCATTCTCATCTCCCGGGTGAATTATGGCTCAAGACCTGTCCTTATCCTCCGAGGTAATCGTGGTCGGTTCTGGCCCTGGTGGCGCCACAGTCGCGCGCCAACTCGCCCGCCAGGGCAAAAAGGTGCTCATCCTGGAGCGAGGCGCGGATCATCGCCCACGCAGTTACTACGGCACCTATTTAGGCGCCCTCATCTACAGCGACCGACGCAGTTTGCTCTTCACCCAAGAAGGTTTGAATATCATCCGCCCTATCATGGTGGGTGGGGCAACCAGCATGTATTGTGGCTGCGCAGCCCCGCCACCGCCCTGGTTGAAAGAGCGCTACGGGGTGGATATTGACACCGAGGTCTCCGAAACCATTGAGGAACTGGAAATCGCTCCTTTGCCAGCAGAGTTGCGCGGCGCCGCCTCCACCCGCTTAGCCCAAGCCGCCCAGGCTCTCGGTTACGATTGGCAACCGCAATGGAAATTTATGCACCCGGAACGGGTGGCTCGCTTTGATTGTGGCGCCAAATGTATGCTCGGTTGCCGCTGCGGCGCAAAGTGGAACGCTGCCGAATGGGTGGACGAGGCGGTCCAAGCCGGCGCCCAACTGCTCACCCATGCCCGCGTGGATAGGGTGCTCATCGAAGACGGTCACGCCGTAGGTGTCAGCGGCCGCTTACGAAACCGCCCCTTTGTTGCTCACGCTCCGGTGGTGGTCCTCGCCGCCGGGGGAATCGGCACTCCGCGCATCCTTCAGGCCTCCGGTTTGAGGCAAGCCGGCCAAGGCATGACCATGGATGTCACCGTAATGGTCTATGGGATTAGCCGAGAGCGCGGCATCGGCAACGAACCCCCCATGACCTGGTCCTGGGAGAACCTCGACGAGGGCTACATGTTGAGCACCCTCATTGACCCCTGGCTGCTCTACCCCATCATCACCGCCCTCAAAGGGCCGCGCTATCCGCTCTACTGGCCACGCTGGAACAACATCCTGGGGGTGATGATTAAGCTCAAGGACGAGATTTCCGGCGGCGTGTTCGCCGATGGGCGCATCAGCAAACCCCTCACCCCCAGCGACCGCTCCCGTTTAGCGGCCGCCGAGGAAGTCTGCCGTCGCATTCTGATTGAAGCCGGCGCCCGTCCGGAGACGATTTTCACCACACCTCTGCGGGGCACACACCCCAGCGGCACCGTCCGTTTGGGCGAAATGTTGGATACCAGCTTGCAAACCGAAGTAGCCGGGCTATACGTGTGCGATGCCAGCACCTTTCCAGAAGCGCTAGCCCGCCCTACAGTGCTCACTATCATCGGTCTTGGCAAGCGTTTGGCCAAGCATTTGCTCGCCTCCTAAAGCCAACGGATAGACTCCTCAAACAGGTTTATGGATGCCGAAACACTGTATCATCTCCTCGAGCGTTTCCCGCGGCTGAAGATCGGAAACTATCCCACGCCGCTTTCTCCTTTGCCACGCCTGAGCGCTGAATTAGGCCGCCCCTTATGGATAAAACGTGACGATGACATTGGACCCGCTTTGGGCGGCAACAAGACCCGCAAATTGGAATACTTGCTGGCCGAAGCCAAACGTCAGGGTCACCGCAAAGTGGTCACTTTTGGCGGCTTGCAGTCCAACCACGCCCGGCTCACTGCGGCAGCCGCAAACCGCTTAGGCATGGAAACGCACCTCTTCTACTTCGAGCGCCGCCCCTCGCTGTTACAGGGGAATTTACTCCTCAACCACCTGTTAGGGGCGAAGATGCATTTCCTGCCCTTAGGCGAGGGCGGCAGCAGAATGTCCATTGAAACCACCATCCGCCTCGTGCGCTTGGTGGCAACTCTGTGGTTGGGGCGCCACTATTTCATCCCCGTCGGAGGTCACACTCCTCTCGGCTGCTTAGGGTATGTGCAAGCCGCCATAGAAATTCACCAACAAGCACTTGAACAGAACCTCGGTCGCTGTTGGCTGGTCACCGCAGCCGGCTCAGGTGGTACGCTGGCCGGCCTGATGGCCGGTTTGTGCCTGCTCAACTCGCCGGTGCAACCCTTGGGAATTGATGTTGGCAAGTTGTGGAAAGGTTTTCGCGCCTCAATAGCCGCCTTAGCCAGCGAGATTTGCTCCCTACTAGGAGAAAGTCTCATCTTCACGCCTGAAGAGACACCCCTTGTCGAAGAAACCTACGCCGGCCCGTGCTACGGTGTCCCTTCCCCCCAAGGGATGGAAGCGCTACACCTGCTCGCTCAACGCGAGGGCATCCTCCTCGACCCGGTGTACACCGCCAAAGCGATGGCCGGCCTTCTCAGCGAGGCTTCGCAGGGGCGTCTGGGTACCTCTGAACCGATCATCTTCCTGCACACCGGAGGTCTGCCGGCCCTCTTCGCATTCCCTGACTTATCTGTGGAAATCAAGCGATCCCACTAGCCAATCCAAAGTCATGACCGATTACCAAACCCTTATGCAAGTGTTCTCCCGGCCTCGCCCCAATGGCAGCGCGGCCGAAAGAGACACCGCTGATTTCATTCTAGAGTACTTTCACCAGCGCGGTATCCCTACCGAGATTCACACCTTTCCCTCCTTCCCGTACCTTTGGCAATGTATTGGCCTCTGGCTCATGACCTCTCGCCTACTGCTTGTTTTGGCGGTGTGGTTGGGCTGGGGGTGGTGGGCGTTGCTCATCGCCTTCATCGGACTGCTAGGGGGTACGGTAGATGTCGCCTTTAACTTTCCTTTGGTCTCTTGGCCGGGCGCGCGCCGCGCGCGCAACATCCTTGTGGAGTTCGGCCCTGCGACCGCCAACCAAGAGATCCTCCTCTGCGCTCATTATGACAGCAAAACCGAGTGGCTAGACCACCATCAGCGCCTCTTCTTTGTGAAAAGACTGCCTCTGGGCATCGCCTTGACCATTCTCCTGGGCCTCGTAGGTGCCCTCAACCCTTGGCTAGAACACATTGCGCCCCGCCTTGCAGTGTGGTTGCCCTGGAGTGCGGTAATTTTCGGCGCCCCATTGCTATTCCTTGCTATAGGGTTGGGTTTGAACTTCTTTTTGGGTGCCTTCAGCCCTCCCAGCCAAGGTGCGGTAGATAACGGCGCTGCCTGCGCCATTCTGCTTGGGCTCGCCGAAGAATATCACAAAGAACCTCAGGTTTTGCAGCGCACCAAAGTGACCCTGGCTCTCTTCAGCGGGGAGGAGATCAACATGCAGGGTTCTTTTGCTTACGCCCGCCACCGCGAATGGTCCCTTCCTGCTCTCGCTCTCAATATGGAGATCATGGGACAAAATGGCCCCTATGTGATTTGGGAGCAGGATGGTATCTCCCTCAAACTATGGCCATGCTCACCCCATGTTATGGATGCCCTGGCTTGTGCGGTGAGCGAGGTTAGCGGCCACCCGCCTCGACGCGTCGGCCCTGTGAACAGCGATGGCGGCTCGTTTCTACGGGTGGGGATCCCTGCGGCGACCTTAGGCAGCTATGACCTTCATTGGGGCGATCGCGGCCTACACCATCCCAGCGATAATTTGGAACGGGTAGTCATCGAACGCCTGCCAGAAGGGGTGCAAATTCTGAAGCGGTTTGTGGACCTCTTCGACAAAGGTGAGGTCAACTTCCCCAAGACAATCGAGTCAACTTTGGGGCCGGAAAAGGCGTTGCGCGTTTGAGGTTGTCGCCTGAGCGATCAAGGCCTCTTCACTGCCACGCAATTCAGCGATCTTTTGGCACACCCAGCGCACATGGGCCGGTTCGTTGCGCTCGCCACGATGGGGATGGGGAGTGAGAAAAGGCGCGTCCGTCTCAATCAAGAGAGCTTCCAGCGGCACATGACGAACCACCTCGTGCAACCTCTGAGCATTGCGGAAGGTCACCACGCCGTTCACCCCAAGGAAAAAATTCAAGGAAATAGCTTCCTCCGCCAGCGCTACATCCCCGCTGAAGGAGTGGAGTACACCGCTACAACAGGCCTCCCCGTCCCCTTTCGTCCTCCAACGCCGCTGCCACCTAGCCAATATGCCAAGCACCGCCTTCATGGTCTCCTGGCTTTCTAGGGCGCGTTCGCGGCAATGGATGATCACCGGCAGTCGCAGCTCGGCCGCCAAATCGAGCTGCGCCTCAAAGACGACCTCCTGCCATGGACGGGGGGTGCGTTCCCAGTAATCGTCCAGGCCAATCTCGCCGATCGCCACCACTTTGGGATGGTGCGTCAGTTGTCTCAATTCCCCCAGCCAGTCTCCTTGCAACCCACTCGCCTCGTTGGGGTGAATTCCCACGGCGGCATAAACCCTTTCGTACTTTTCCGCAAAGGTAAGTACTGCCTGGCTCGTAGCCAGATCAATCGAAGGGTTTACAAGCCAAGCCACCCCCGCAGCAGCAGCCCGTTCTAGCACGGTCTGGCGGTCGGTCTCGAAATCCTCAAAATTTAGATGGCAGTGGGTATCCACCAGGACCATCAAAGACCTCCCAACGATGCTAAGATCCACATGTGCTAATAAACTACTTTATGTCGAATGAAAGCCGGTGTATTATATCAACGCCTCCCTCACCACTTTTGGCATTCAAGTTAATTCATGGTATATTGAGCGTTGAGAAACCCTGAATATCAGACCACCCTAATCACACGAGAGCGATGAACACAAGGATCTACCTAGATTATGCCGCTACCACCCCCGTGGATGAACGCGTGCTTCAGGCTATGTTGCCCTATTTCCGGGAGAAATTCGGCAATCCTTCATCGGTTCATTTATTCGGCCAAGAGGCGGAAGCCGCAATCGAAGAAGCGCGTCAAGCAGTCGCCAAAATCTTGAACTGCAGCGCCTCCGAAGTGATCTTCACCGGATGTGGCACAGAGAGCGACAATCTAGCGCTGCGCGGGGTAGCCTTTGCGGCACGCAACCGGCGCAACGCCGACCACATCCTCATCAGCCCGGTGGAGCACCACGCTGTGATGCGCACCGCCCAACAACTGGCGCGCCTCCACGGCTTCGAGGTGGAGTACCTGCCGGTAGACGAGCATGGACTGGTACACCCTGAAGAGGTAGCCGCGCGCTTACGGCCTACCACCGCGTTGGTCTCTGTGATTTACGCGAATAACGAAATCGGCACCATCAACCCCATCGCTGAAATTGGCGCCATTTGCCGCGAGCGCCACATCCCCTTCCACACCGACGCTGTTCAGGCTGCCGCTTACTTACCCCTAGATGTCGAGGCGTTGCAGGTGGACTTGCTTTCGCTTGGGGCGCACAAGTTCTACGGGCCAAAGGGGGTGGGTGCGCTTTACGTGCGTCAAGGCACTTCTATCCTTCCCGCCCTTACGGGCGGCGGTCAGGAATTTGGCCTGCGCGCCGGAACGCATAACGTCCCTCTGATTGTCGGCCTAGCTGCGGCACTCACGTTCGCCCAAAATGAGCGCCAAGCGCGCTGCGCCCATGTAGAACCGCTGCGCGATCGGATTATCCAGGGCGTGCTCAATACGGTCCCTGCCGCGCGATTGAGCGGTCATCCCCAACAGCGTCTGCCCAACCACGCCAGCTTCGTCTTCGAAGAGGTGAACGGTAATGACTTGCTCACCCTGCTCGACGCGGCCGGTTTCGCTTGCTCCTCCGGCTCCGCCTGCAAACCGGCGATCCCGAACCTTCCGAAGTGCTTCTTGCCTTGGGGCTTTCCCCTAAATGGGCGCTTGGCTCTCTGCGAGTGACGCTGGGTATCTTCACCACTCCCGACCACGTCGAAGCCTTCCTAGCTACCTTGCCTGACCTGGTAGCACGGGCACGCAATTTACGCCAGTCGTGAGCGGCTCCCGGAATGGTTCCTGCTTCCCCATCTGCCATGCCCTCTACCACTTCCAAACCTCGCGTTGTGGTTGCCATGAGCGGGGGGGTGGATAGTTCGGTGGCCGCTGCCCTGCTGGTTAGGGAGGGCTATGAGGTAATTGGGATGATGTTACGCCTGTGGAGTGAGGACGAGCGCGCCGCCGAGAACCGCTGTTGCACGCCCGAATCCATGGCTCTAGCACGCAGGGTAGCTGCTCGCCTGAACATCCCCTTCTACGTAGTGGATGCCCAAGAGAAGTTCTACCGCACGGTAGTCCATTCCTTTATCGAGGGGTACCGCCAAGGCATCACCCCCAACCCTTGCCTGGTATGCAACCGCCAGATTCGCTGGAGCTTTCTTCTCAACCACGCTCTGGCGCTCGGAGCTTCGAAAATGGCCACAGGCCACTATGTACGCCTGTTACGTTCCAAGGATGATACCTATGCTTTGGCCAGAGCCAAGGACCTTAGTAAGGACCAATCCTATGTGCTCCATGTGCTTGGCCAAGCGCAACTGCAACACGCCCTTTTCCCCTTAGGCGACTATACCAAAACCGAAGTACGCCACCTGGCTGCCGAATTCGACCTGCCGGTGGCCGAGCGCGCCGAGAGTCAGGACCTGTGCTTCTTGGGCGGGGAAGACTACCGCAGTTTCCTGCTGAGGCACGCCCCTGAAACCAATGCCCCTGGCCCGATCTTCAGCCGCCAAGGGGAACACCTCGGCCAGCACCGCGGCTTAGCCTTCTACACCATCGGTCAGCGGAAAGGGCTTGCTTTGAACACTTCCCAACCGTACTACGTCCTGTCCAAAGATTACGCCCGCAACGCCCTCATTGTTGGCCCGGCAGAGGACCTCGGAGCGCAGGAGTTGACGGCAGCCCACGCCAACTGGGTAAGCGGCTCTCCTCCATCACAACCCTTCCGCGCTCAGGTAAAAATTCGTTATAGAGCTTCACCAGAATGGGGATTAGTCACCCCCTTAGGGGCAGAGGCATTCCATGTGCGCTTCGATCGCCCTCTGCGTGACATCACCCCCGGACAAGCGGCTGTAATCTATCAGGACGACATTTGTTTAGGAGGCGGGATCATTCAACCATGACACTTCATTTATGGCTGCTCGGTTCCCTACTTGCCATCGCCTATGGCTCCGCTTACCATCTGCTGCGCGGGGGTGGCTTAGGGCGTTTTGTTCTGTATTTAATCACCAGTTCACTTGGTTTTTGGGCCGGTCACTTTATTGCCCTGCTCATCGGTTGGGACTTCGCCCGCTTAGGCTCCCTGCGCCTCATACCGGCCACCCTACTCGCTTTTCTCTTCCTGGGAATGAGCGAATGGCTAACTGCGGAACCAAGCAAAGACAAGGGATAAAAAAGATGGGCATCGTGCGACACCCATCTCAAAACAAGGCACAACGGTTAGGAATTCCCTACGAGAGAACCACTACCTTAGCTGCCTGGAGACCCTTTGGCCCGTGCTCAATGCTGAATTCTACTTTCTGCCCTTCTTGCAGCGAGCGATACCCTTCAGCCTGAATGGCGGTATAGTGGACAAAAACATCCGAACCGCCCTCGCGTTCAATGAAACCGTATCCCTTGGTCGCATTGAACCACTTGACAGTGCCCACAACTCGGTCGTTCATGATCCTTCCTTCTCCTTACATTGAACTAAAAAAGATGACGGCGTGCGTTGTTCTCCAGGCGATTATGACCTTAAAATACAAAGAGCCGATCTGATTTTTTACATCAGTCCGCCTTCAGATCGGCGATCACAACTCCAGGTAGAACATGCTTGCCATTGTTAACAAAAGTTTATCAGCCCCTGCCGATTTCGTCAAGGTTTTTGGCCAGTCTTTAATACTATGACAAACGGCTCTTTTTCCTCTCAAAGCGAGCACCCTTCCCTCTACGCCCAGGTCGGCGATCTCGTCCTGCTGGTCAGCCCAACCAACAAGCGCTTTGTCGTCCGTTTAGCCGTGGGCGAAGCTTTTCACACTCACCGTGGCGTCATCCAACACGATGATCTCATCGGAAAACCATGGGGCAGTGTCATCCAAACGCACACCGGCAAGGAATATTACCTGCTGCGGCCAACGCTGAACGACCTGCTTCTGGAATTGAAGCGCAACACCCAGATCATGTACCCTAAAGATATTGGTTATGTGCTATTAATGATGGGCATTGGTCCGGGTGCTCAGGTAGTAGAGGCTGGCACCGGTTCCGGAGCCTTAACCATCGCCCTTGCTTGGGCGGTTGGCACCCAAGGTCACGTGTACTCCTACGAGGTGCGTCCCCCGATGCAAGCCTTGGCGCGCAAAAACCTGGAGCGTCTTGGTTTGCTGGAACGGGTCACCCTAAAAGAGGGCGATATCGCATATGGTTTCGATGAGCGCAACGCCGACGCCCTCTTCCTTGACTTGCCCAACCCGCACGACTACCTCTCTCAAGTGCGGGAAGCCCTCAAGCCCGGCGGATGCTTCGGGGCCTTACTCCCCACCACCAATCAAGTCCAACGCCTATTGAACGAACTCTATGCGCAGGGTTTTGCCTTCGTGGAGGTGTGCGAAATCCTACTTCGCTATTACAAGGCCGTCGCCGAACGGCTCCGCCCCGTGGATCGCATGGTTGCCCATACGGGCTACCTTATCTTCGCTCGCCCTCTAATCTCGCCCCCACTTCCTCCCGCCGAAGAAGAAGACAACCATATAAACGAGCCAGCTGATCGGTAGAAATAGGCAAGAAGGGACAACTCCTCCCTCGCCAATCATTCCGCCTTATGGGGTAAAATTCGCCAAGATTCTATGATGGTACAATCCTCCTTAGGTAGCCATTAGCGGTGGTAGCGCATTCTTCTCCCTCCAATCTCCCGGTGGTGGTGATCGCCTGTAGAGTCTTTCAGGGACTGCTGGAACGCTACTTCTCGGAACTGCTCGATCGCCCCATAACATACCTGGATTTTGCCCTTCACACCCGGCCACGTCACCTCAACCAAGTCATTCAAGAGCAAATTGACGGGCTAATCACTCCGAGCCTGGTGGTGCTGGGTTACGGTCTCTGCGGTAACAGTCTCCATGGGCTTAACGCTGGTGTGCATACCTTGATCGTGCCCCGCGCCGATGACTGTATCACCATCCTCTTGGGCTCCTATCAAGCGTTTCGCCACCAATTCGACCAACAACCGGCGACATACTATCTAACGAAAGGGTGGTTGGCGGGTGGGAGTCACCCCCTGAATGAGTATCAACAACTCGTGGCGAAATACGGTGTCGCGCGCGCCACGTGGATTATGGACCAACAGTACCGCCATTACAAGCGCCTGGCTTTTGTCGCCCACAACACTGCTGATTTTGCGGAATACCGTCCTTTGGCGCGCAAAGTGCATGACTTTTGCTCTCGCTGGGGAATGGAATACGCCGAGATAAAAGGCTCCGAGGAATACATCCGTCGCTTTGCGGAGCTGGTTCAAGCCATAACCGAAGGCACCGCTCACACCGCCAGCGAGGACTTCATCATCATTCCCCCAGGGGGTGTCCTACAGCAATCCCAATTCCTACGTTGGGAGTAACCTCTATGCCCACGGTCACCATCATATACGGGGAGCAAGAGCGCGCCTTAGAGGCTGCCGCAGGCACGCTCTTGGGGGAAGTGATCGCTGCCAGCGGTTTCCCCTTCGAGCAACCCTGCGCCGGCCGCGGTACCTGCGGTCTCTGCAAAGTGCTCGTCGAAGAAGGGGTGGCTCCACCCGACGATGTGGAACGTCAGCATCTCAGCGAGGGCGAACTGGCGCTGAACAATCGCCTAGCCTGTCGGGCTCGGCTCGCCGGAGACGCCCGCGCTGTGCTCGCCCCCATTGTAGTTTATTCCAATAAAATATTCCGCGCCAGCCAGCGCTACCGCCAAGCGGGGGTGCCTCTGGGGCTGGCCATAGACCTTGGGTCCACCACCGTTGCCGCTTTTCTCACCACCCTGGACGACGGTCAAGTATGCGCCGGCGCAGCCAGCCTGAACCAGCAGGCCGTTTACGGCGCCGATGTCATCTCACGCTTAGGGGCAGCTCTGAACCATCCCCAGAACGCGGAACGCCTGCATCGCTTGGCTTTAACCTCCATCACCCATGCCGTAGATGCCCTTCATCTTCCCCCTGCTGTACGCCAACGCTTACAACGCGTGACCGTGGTCGGCAACGTGGCCATGCACCACCTGTTGACCAAACTGCCCGTACACACCCTAGCCTTCAAGCCTTTCCAGCCCTATTCGAAAAAAGCTCTGCGAGATGCTGCGGCTCTCCTCGGAGGGATTTTCCCCCCTCACGTGCGGGTGGACTTCCCCCCACTCATTGGGGGGTTTGTCGGTTCCGATGCCCTCGCTTGCCTGGCTTATTTCGGTTTTGACCGCCCCTCTGGGCCGTTGGCGGCAATAGACCTGGGTACGAATGGAGAAGTGCTGGTCACTGACGGGCGGCGCATCTTGGTGGCCTCCACAGCAGCCGGCCCGGCCTTTGAAGGTGTGTTCATCTCTTGCGGCACTCGTGCTGTGGATGGAGCGATCGTATCCGCCCGCCTAGATGGCGAATACTTGAACCTACAAACCATCGCCGATCAACCGCCGGTGGGTGTTAGTGGATCGGGGTTGCTCAAAATCGTGCACGAGTTCCGCAAAGTCGGTCTGATCGAGGCCAATGGACGCATCAACCCAACTCCACCCCGTTTCCACCATCTGATCGAAACTGCGCCAGACGGTGTCAAACGTCTGCGTCTCACCCCCGATAGCCGTCTCACCCTCAACCAATGGGATATCCGCGAGTTACAGAAAGCCAAGGGAGCCATACGAGCCGCATTGGACACCTTGCTAGTGCAACTGGGTCTCTGTCCCTCCGACTTGGAACGCCTGATCCTGACTGGCTCCTTTGGGGGCCAGATTGATATTAATGCCGCTTTGGATCTCGGAATGATCCCCCCTGTGCCTTCCGAACGGGTCCAGGCGATACCTAACGGGGCTGGTTTCGGAGCAGCCATCTTCCTCAGCGATGAAGGCTTTGCTTTAGGCGAGCACCTTGCTGCTCGAGCCGAGCAGATTGACCTCGACCAAGATGCCGGTTTCACCTCCCGTTATCTAGCCGCCATGCGACTTAGCCCATAAAGTTGCCATACACACCCCTTTGCGAATGAGACAATTCTTACAAAGTAAAGAGGGATTAGGAAGAAAAGAAAAGAAATAGGTGTTTTTTGTCACTTGTCACCCGAAGGCTCTTTTGCTATAACCCAGATGAATTGTTCCCCGGATTAAGGTGCGATTCGTGGTTTCTGGCGGTAGGATTGGTTTCACAAAAGGTTAGGATGGAAACAGCCCTTGGTCATACCGGCCTTTCGATTCAAACGCCCCGTGGTTGCGGGGCGTTTGAACAAATCGGCATAAATAGATGATATTTATCTAAATAGATAGGAAGGAGTTTATGAAAACGGTCACCTTTGAAACTCCTGCACTATATGGCGATCATCACGTAAAGGAAGTTCGACGCCTGCTATTCGCCCTGCCCGGCGTAACCGATGTGTACGCCTCCAGCGCTTTTCGCATCGTCGAAGTCACCTATGACGAAAGTCAAATTGATGAAGCGAAAATTGCCCAAACCCTCGAAGAGTATGGCTACTTAGGCGATTGGATACTCCCCCAAGAACAAGATGTAGGCACAGCAGAGACCGATAGAGCAATGAAATACTTCCGCCATACCGAAGTCTTCGAAACCACTCGCCAAGTCGTGAGCTTTGCTCAACGGGTTAGTTATTCCGGTAGACCTCTATGGAATTGCCCTGGTTTTGGTGTGATTAAGAATAAGATGGAGGATTAAGCGATGGCCGTATCACCCACCAAAAAACGCAGTTACGAAGAACGAACTGCCGATCCCGCTGCGCAAGAGATGCTCATCCGCGCCGATGAACTAGGCGTCTCCACCGCTTTCAGCCGCGCTGAGGAGATGGCGCCCTGCAACATCGGCGGGGCCGGCATGTGTTGCAAACTATGCGGTATGGGCCCTTGCCGCCTGACCAAAGACGGCCAAACCGGCGTTTGCGGCGCCACCATAGACACTATCCAAGCGCGCAACTTTATTCGCGCCATAGCCGCTGGCGCGGCGGCGCACTCCGACCACGGGCGCGATATGGCATTTACCCTCAAAGCCGTTGCCCAAGGCCAAGCCGAAGGGTATATGATCCGCGATGTGGCGAAACTGCGCATCGTTGCTCAGCACTACGGCATTCCCATCGAAGGTCGCTCACCCAACGAGATCGCCAACGATTTAGCCGACCTGTATATCTCCCAATTCGGCCAGCAATGGGGCGAGGTCGCCCCTACCCGCCGCGCCCCTCCCAAACGTCAAGCACTGTGGCGTGAGCGCGGTGTCATGCCGCGGGGCATTGACCGCGAAGTGGTCGAGGCGCTGCACCGTACCCACATCGGCGACGACCAAGACTATGAGCACATCCTCGTCCACGCCGTGCGTACCGCCATTGCTGATGGCTGGGGCGGCAGCATGATCGCTACCGACATTTCCGACATTCTCTTTGGCACGCCGGCCCCCTTACTGGGTCAGGCCAACCTGGGCGTGCTAAAAGAGGATATGGTCAACGTTATTGTCCACGGCCATGAACCCACTCTAAGCCAAATGGTGGTGGCTGCCTCCCAAGATCCAGAGATTATCGAATACGCTCAAAAAGCCGGCGCCAAAGGGGTCAACCTGGCAGGCATCTGCTGCACAGCCAATGAAATCCTTATGCGTCAGGGCATACCGGCTGCCGGCAACTTCCTGCATCAGGAATTGGCCATCCTCACCGGCGCAGTGGAAGCTATGGTGGTGGATGTGCAGTGCATTATGCAAGCCCTGGTGGATTTGGCCGCCAACTTCCACACCAAAGTCATCACCACCTCACCCAAGGTGCGCATCAAAGGCGCCGTGCACATCGAATTCGATGAACATCGTGCCCTTACCGTAGCCAAAAGCATCCTCAAGACAGCCATTGACAACTATCAGAACCGCGGCCAAACCCACATCCCCAAGGTGCGCGAGAAACTAATCCCTGGCTTCTCCCACGAATACATCAATTACATGCTTGGCGGTTCCTACCGAGCCTCCTTCCGCCCTCTCAATGACGCCATCATGGCTGGCCGCATTCGCGGGGTGGCGGCCATTGTGGGCTGCAACAACCCTCGCAGCCGCCAAGATTACCTCCACACCTACGTGACCCAGGAATTGCTCAAACAAGATGTGCTTATCGTTGAGACTGGCTGCGGCGCAATCGCCAGTGCCAAACTTGGCCTACTTCTCGGTGAAGCTGGGCTGGAAAAGGTTGGCCCCGGTTTGCGCGAGATCTGTGAGACGGTGGGTATCCCGCCTGTGCTTCATATGGGTTCCTGTGTAGATAACAGCCGCATTCTCACCGTGCTCACCCAAATGGTTGAGGAAGGCGGCTTAGGCGACGACATTGACCAAATCCCGGCCGTCGGTCTGGCTCCCGAGTGGATGAGCGAGAAAGCCCTGGCTATTGGCACCTACTGTGTGGCCTCCGGTGCCTATGTTATCTTCGGGGGCTCCTCGCCTATCAGCGGTATGCCCGATCGGGTCTCGGATAGCGATCTCGTGCTGCGCTACCTCAGCGAGGGGTGGGAGAAACTCTACGGCGGCAAGATGGAATTCATCGCCGACCCCGATGAGATGATCCGCAAGACCCTTGAACATATTGATAAAAAGCGTGCTGCGCTCGGTCTGCCGGCCTACGACCCCAAGAAGTTCGGGCGCAGTGGCGATGCCCGCATGTGGGAATTGGAAAAACTGCCTTTGCCGGAACGCCGTCAGGCGGTCTACGGCTTGGTCGGAGATTAGCCTTCACCCTGCTGGAGGACAAACCCCATGTCCCGTTACATTGCAACTCGAGCTATTCGTGGGGCGAACGCCCTGGTCACTGAAGCCGAATTGATGCTTCAGAAAGCCTTGCAAGAGAAAGGGCCCGATACCCCGGTCGCTTTTCCCAATACGGCCTACTACTTACCGGTCATTCTCGGTATGACCGGCATCGAGGTTACCAAACTCGGCCAACTAAGCGAGGTGTTGCGCCACGCCCGCTCCTTGCTTCACCCCCTCCCATCCGAGAAGAACTGGACCCCCTATCTAGGAGAGACGTTGGACTGTGGCATGGCTACCTTGTTAGCCGCCGAAGCGATCGAGGCCATCCGCTTTGTCTACGGCCTTCAGCCGGAGCCTTATCCCGGCTTTCGCCTCGCCGGCGGAACCTCCTTCACCAGCCCCGACGCCAACAAAGAAGGGGAGAGCACCCTGGAAGGCCGGCTTAATGGACCCATTGACGACATCCAGCTGCGTGCCTGGGGCATCCAGTTGGTGGACGGCCGTATGCCCGGCTTCGCGGCCATTGTAGGGTGTGCCAAGTCCAACGAGGTAGCGGTCAAGATCGTCCGTGAACTCCAGCGGCGCAACATCCTCAGTTTCCTGTGTGGCAACGTCAACGGCCGCAGCATTATAGACCAGCTTGTCGAAGAAGGGGTGGAATTGGGG
>VSSL01000211.1_pt1 | contig 16609 bp, 17 predicted proteins | sample 4557531 | NCBI WGS metagenome assembly VSSL01 (sample SAMN10986726, study PRJNA523729) | hot springs metagenome | isolation source: hot springs | place: India:Timba, Gujarat | collected 2018-05-31 | reverse complement strand
TACTCTTCGATCAGGATATCGGCGTGCTGGGCCAGCTTGGTGTAAAGTTCCCGGCCCTTTTCCGTTTCCAGGTTGAGGGTCACGGAATAGGCGTTTCGCAGTTCGTGGATGAAATCCAAGCCGCACTTGTCGCCGTCTTTATCCTCCAGCATGTACTCTTCCCGGCCGAAGGGGGTGAGTTTCCGCAGCGGATCCCCTGTGGGCGGCTCCACATTGATCACTTCGGCGCCAAGCTCCCCGAGGAGGCCCGCGGCAAACTTATGCCCCATGCGCCACAAACCGCATGACAAAACCCGAACTCCCTGAAGGGCTTCGGGCTTCCCGCGGGCGTATTCGATCCGGAGATTGTCCTCGCACCATTTACCGAATTCCTCGGCCTTTCTTCGGGCATAGACCGCAGCGACTTCTTCCGGTGACGGAGGCGGCGTGACCGGCCACGGCCGCACATCCGGCCCCATCAATGTCAGGGTATCCTCCCGACTGTTAATTTCCACTTCGCGAACTTTTTTCGCCATCTTTTAACCTCCTTGAGTTCCGTAACAATCCCCACCACGCTCTCGTTGCAACGTTCGGAATCCGGGATCGGCGCCGCCCTCCGGCACGTTCGAAAGGCGCGGCGCCCCCTCGGATTCCCGGTGCTTCGTGCGGCCCTTTCGCCGACTCCCACCCCCTTCCCTGTGGATTGAGCAACCCCACAATCGTCAAAGGAAACCCGCGACTTCCGCGTAGCCTGCAATCCCGAAAACCCCCTTCGGCCGATAAAGCCGGCCCGGAAGCCTTCGGGGCTAAGACCCGTTGTCGCCGCCCGATGAAACCATGGAGGAGCGCTTTCCTGCGGTGTCCACGGGGCCGTGGGACGAAAAGCCTCTTCGCCGCCCGCTTGGACCTTCACGCACCAGCGCGACCGCTCTTCCGCGACTGGAGAAAAAGAACCGCCGTCCGAATGGGAATCAGGAATGGATGCGCCGCATCATCTGAGGACAGGGAATGAGAATTTGGGCGTCCGCCCGGAATGCTTCAACTGCCTGGAACCTTCCGCCTGCCGTCCAGAAAAAGCCGGACCATCAACACCACCACCTGTCTTTACAAAATCCGGGCCAGAGGAGCCGGGATATGTTGTGCTTCATTTCACGCACCCTTTCCCGGCATTTTTTCAAAACCTTAAAGAATGCCTCCATGCAGAGGACGGCCCGCGCCCCCGGGTGGGGAGGGCTCGGGAGCCCCGTGCAAAAGACCGAAATCCGACGCCGAAATGGATTCTGTATTGGGTAACATATCGAATATATAGTGAATATATAGATTGACCGATTTCGGACCCTGCAATCCACATTTCAGACGCGCTCCTCCGGCTGCAAGCCGTAGCGTTGGATCTTGCTATACAGGGTGCTCCGGCTCACCTGGAGTTTTCGGGCCGCTTCGTGTTTATTCCACTGGGTTTGGCGAAGGACCTGGAGGATGAGTCTTTTTTCGTTTTCCAGAAGCGAGGCGGCCGGGGCCGGTTCATGGGCCTGAAAGAGAAACCGAGGGAGGTGCTGGCGTCGGATGATTTCTTCCTGGGCCAAAATGACCGCGTGGCTCACGGCGTTTTCCAATTGCCGCACATTGCCGGGCCAGTCGTAATCCATGAGGGCCTGCAACGCCCCGGACGAAAAGCCCGTGATGGGCTTGCCTTCTTTCGCGCTGTATTTATTGAGAAAGTAATGGCAGAGGAGGGGAATGTCCTCCTTGCGCTCCCGAAGAGGGGGAAGATGAATGGAAATGACGTTCAGACGGTAGTACAGGTCGTCCCGGAACCGACCGTTTTCCACTTCCTCCATGAGGTTGCGGTTCGTGGCCGCAAGGACCCGGACATCGGCCTGTAGGGTCGATTCCCCGCCGACCCGTTCAAAACGGTGGTCCTGGAGAAACCTGAGGAGCAGGACCTGGGTGGCCGGGGCGATGTCGCCGATTTCGTCGAGAAACAGTGTGCCGCCCTGCGCCCTTTCGATGCGCCCCATTTTCCGGCGGATGGCCCCCGTGAACGCCCCTTTCTCATGGCCGAACAGTTCGCTTTCCAGCAATGTGGGCGAATAGGCGGAACAATGGGCGACCACGAAGGGCCCCTTTTTCCGGTGGCTTCGGCTGTGGATGGCGTGGGCCACCAGTTCTTTGCCCGTCCCGTTTTCGCCCGTGATGAGGACGGTGGCGTCGGAGGCGGCCACCAGATCAATGAGTTCGTAGACTTCCCGCATCTCCTTGCTTCGACCGATGATGCCGTCCCGACTGGACAAGGCCGCTTCCTGAAACGAGGCGCCTTCCACGGCGCTCTCTTCCACGATCAGCCGTTTCATGGGTCCGGCGATCAGGGCGAACAGCGCCTCCAGGAAACAGCGCACATCGTGGGTGAGCTTTTGGGACACGGCGGACAATACCAGATAATAGCCGGATGCTCTCTCCTGGGCGCCCACGGCTCCACAGCCGAGGATTTTTTTAGGGACAGCCCATTGGTGCAGCATCTCTTGCAGGGCGCCGACCCCAGCGCTCTCGCCCTTGCCCTGCGCCGCCCTCTGGAGCGCCTCGAGGACCTGGCGGGCCCGAGATCCGTCGGTGAAGACGCTTCTAAGATGCTGCAGGGTCCGGCTTGCCGCGGCGTGTTCTTCGGACACGACGAGGTGAACTTTGCCTGCGGCATCCGGAAGGACGAAGATGACATCCAACGGACCCAGATCATGCCCCAACGCCTCCGTGAGCACCTGCACCATGGCGCTCAGGGAAGTGGCTCGTGAAGCCTGATCGACGATCTCCTGCAACCTTCGGTAGGATGGGGGATCGTCGGCTGAGGGCTCCGCCGGGCGGTTCGTCGAGAATGCCCCGGCGCGGCCTTCGAGGGCGAACGGCCCCGAAGGACTTCCTTCCGGGTTGCTCCACTCCAAACCGGCCATGTAGGCCCCTTCATCCTCGTCGCTTAAGGGGCTGAGCCGCACCACGGCCGATCCATGGTTCGTCCCGTCCCCGTTGGGACAATAGGCAATACGCCCGTCGGGGTTCCTGGCCTCCAGGGGACACTTTCGCCCGTAGGCCGCGCACGGTCGTTCCAACCCCCGGACGGCCCGGTAACAGGGCATCCCCACGGCCAGAGGGGGTCTTAGGCCTCGTTTTTGATGGAAGGCTTCATTGGCATAGACGAGGATCTTGGATCGGGCTTCCACCACGAAAAATCCTTCCCGCAGCCGCTCCATGGCCCACTGGAGCACGCCGTGCCCGGCCGAGGCGGAAATGGTCTCCGACGTGTGGCACGGTGCGGGGTGAATCACGCCCACGAAGGCTGCCTTGTCCTTGACGGGAAACGGCTCCAGGACAATCTCCACAGGGTCGCTTGCGGGAGTAGGCCGCCCTTGCCAGCATACCGGCTTGCCGGCATGACGCCGAAGATCGGCGGCAATGTCCCGGGCCGTGACGGGACAGCCCAACCGCCTCAGGAACTTTTCCAAACTCCACCGCGGAGCCCGCGACCCGGCGCCCAATTCCAAAGTCTGCGCCGGAATGGCGCTCACATGAATGAGGTTCAGCTTGGAATCAATGAGGAAAAACCCGCGGATATGCTCTGCCGTCATCCAGTCCCTCCGGTCTGAGGACCGCCTCGGGGGGTTGCACGTTTCCGAGACACCCGCCGCGAAACCCCGCTGGGGCTGCTCGAGGCCGTTCCTTCACTTTCCGGTGCAGATCCGGCACAAAGAACGGGAATGGGATGCGTCGCCGTGGATGTGGACAGGGGAAAACCGCTCGATTATTTGTATGATGGCACCGTCGCCCAGGCTCTGTCAATGCTGTTCCCCGAGGGGCGGCCCCCACGGGGCGACCGCTCGCCTCTTGACGACGGGCCAATCAATCTTAGCATAAGAGCATCAAAAGGATGAGAAAGGATTCTCAAGAACCGAAAGGAGGTTGGCCATGCTGACCCTGAATATAGATGAACTTCGCAAGGAACGTCGGCCGCTGTGGATGACCCATTGGGGTGTGGAAAATGTGGCCGATTTTTTGGGCGGCGGTGGGGATGTGTGGGCCGATCGGCTGCATGCCGAATGGGCCCGCGACGCCGGGGAGGAAATCCCCGAGACCAAAACGCTCCATTAACGATTTCATGAGTAGTGGAGAAAAAAAGCCCGGCCTCGGCCGGGCTTTTTTTCGACCATCTTCCCGGAACTCTGCGGATCCGGTCTTCTTAAGGGCGCAGCAGGGCCATTCCCAAGGCCGTGAGGTCGCAAACGCGCCGAAACGCCTGAAACGCTTTGTCGTCCAGAAGATCCTGCCCGGACTGACGCCCCCCGGCAAGAACGCCCAAAATTTTGGGCGACAGGCCCACTCGGCCTACGAAAATTTCCCGCGAGGGGAAAAACTGCAACACCTCCGGCGTGATGAGGGCTTTTTCGGAGGGGGGGCTTTTTTCGTGGATCCACAGCCATGGTGGGCCTTCCAGAACATGGGCGAAGGCGTTGGGATACGGGCTAACGGCGATGAGGAGCCCTTGGAAACGAGCGTCCACATCGCCGTAGAGGCCCTTGACCTCCAGGAATTTGCCGTCGGGTGTGAGCCTCAGGTAGACGACCCGATCCAGACCCGCCCCTTCCATGAGGCCGCGGGCGGCCCGTTCCAGAAGCCCGTGAGTGTGGCCGCGTTTCTCCTCCACGAGATAGGCAAGAATGTGATCCAAAAGTTCCAGCTGCCTTTCCGCATCGGCCGGTTTGGCGAGAACGTCTTTCAGGACAAAAAGCTCGCCGAGTTCCCGTTCGCCCGGATGTCCCGCGGGCACCGATTCATCTCCCTTCGGTCCGGGAGGTTCTTGGGTTTCGGGCCGCCTCACCGGTTCCAGAGGAAGCTCCAAGGAAAACTCGCGAGCCCGCTTTTCGGCGGCTTCCAACAGGCGAACGGGGGCCGGTTCGGCGATTTTCAGGCGCTCGGAGGCGGCCCCTAGGGCCGCGGCCTTTTCCTCGGCATCGCGCCCAAGGGCCCAGGCCATGGTGAGCGCGGCAGCCATGCGCACACATTGGGTGCGCAGGTCGGGGTCTTCCCTTTCCTGTGCAGCCCTTTTGACGAGTTCCCCCAGTGTCCACTCCTCCGCCAACCGCACGGTGAGTCGGCGCGCCTCGATCCCAAAGACTTCCCTTTCCACCGAAGGCAGCTCGCGGGGGGAGCATCCGGCGGTTTTTTCCCGGAACGCCTCACCGTTTCGGGCGGCACCACGCACAGGAGGCTGAGCAGTCCCAAATCCAGGAGCAGACCGGCGCTATAGAGCTCTTCCGGCACGGCGTCCCGCAGCGTCTCGCCCATCCATTGGGCCACGAGGGCCTGTTTGTAGCTCAAGACGACACGGTGCAGGATTTCCTGGAGCCTTTCGCCCCCATAGGTTTCCTCCACAAAACGGGCGGACACACACAGATGTCGCACGGCGTCGAAGCCGACGACCACCACGGCCCGCGGCACGGCGCTCACTTTTTTCAACCCGGGGTTGTAATAGGCGCTGTTGGCCATGCGGACAAGGCGAGCGGTCATGAAGGGATCCCGGGCGACCGCATCGGCCATGGCCGAGGAGGACGCAGCCACCTGGGAGAAAATGCGGGCGATGGTCATCACCGTCGGGCGCAGGACGGGGAGTTCCTCCCGTCCCGCAATGCGGACCCAGTAATTCACGCCACGGATGGCGGTGCCTTCCCCCATGCCCGGGCTCATCGGTTTCCCGGATTCCTTCATACGCCCCATGCCTCACCCTTGGAGGTCACATCAAGAACGGCCGCACCGGATAATCGGGGACCGTCTCCCGGGAGAGAAAGTTTTGTAAGGTTTCGACCATGGCCCACAGGTTCGACCGCCGGCAAGCCGCATGGAAATAATGAGCCCCGTAGGAGAAATTCTGGCAGATCCAGAAGGCGAACAGCCGAAAACGGCGCACGGCCTCCCGTTCGTCGAAACGCGCCGCCACACGGTGGGCATATCGGACCACGACGGCGGTTGCATCGGGCGGATCGGGAACGCAGCCCTTTTCCCCGTATTGGGCAAGGTCCGAAAAGATCCACGGGCGCATGAGGGCCGCCCGTCCGATCATCACGCCGTCGCAGCCTGTCTGTTCCATCATGCGCAGGGCATCCCGGGGCGAAAACACGTCTCCGTTGCCGATGACCGGTTTGGGAAAGGCGCTCTTGAACCTCTTGATCGCATCCCACCGAGCCGGTCTCTTGAAAAGATCCCGCGCCCGGCGGGCGTGGAGCACCACGGCGTCCACACCCCAGTTCGCCAAACGCTCGGCCCAATGCTCCACGGTGTTTCCGTTCCCGTCGGGAATTCTCATTTTGACCACCAGGGGGCCTCTCAGGACCTGCCGCGCTTCGGTGAGGATCTCGCGGACTCTTTCCGGCCGGTTCAAAAGGGCCGCTCCCCATCCGTATCGGGCGGGCACGCCTCGGGCACAGCCCAGATTGAAGTCGAACAGATCGAATCGGGAGAGATCCTGCAGTTTTTGAAAGGCCTTGGCCACCACGCCGGGATCGTCCCCAACGAGTTGGGCCGCACGGGGCGTATCTTCCGTGCCGGGAGCGCAGTAAGGATCCCGCCCCGGATCGGAGGAGGCCACGATGCGGGCGTTGAGCATTTCCGTATAATAAAGTCCGCAGCCGCCCAACTCGGCCACCACGTCCCGAAAGGCCGCGTGGGTCAGATCCGCCATGGGCGCCAGGACATAGGGGGTCGGTAGAGAAAGGGTCCCGATTTTCAAAAAAGCCCGGCCTCCTGTGGATCTTCCCGCCGGCGGATGTCTTTAGAGGAACATCTTTTCCGGCGGGCGTCTTTCCGGAACGGGGACGTGAGGGACGACCCCTTCGTTCCATTCCCGGGACACGTACAAACCGCAGTAGCAGCTGCCGTACTCGGCCACGTCCGCCTCCCGATAGGCGCACGGGCAGATGATGTCCTTGTCCTTTTCCCGGTCGCCGGAAGCGAGCCGGCAGGGGCACACCATATAGCCGTATCGCTCCTTGTTGAAAAGGAGGCTTTCCAGAAGCGGCAGGGTCATCCCCTCCAGATCCTTGTTGAAAAAATATCCTTTGGCCTCCTGGATGGGGCGCAATTTCTCATAGAGCTCGGCGGCCGTCATGGTTTCAAAGCCTCCTCGATTTCATCTTTTCGAAACCCGACGATGACCTTGTCACCGATCAGGATGGTCGGGAAGGTGCAATTGGGATTATAACGTTTGACCTCCTCGATCATCGCCTGACGTTCTTCCCCTTGGAGCGTGTCCACATCGACGCACTCGTACTTGACGCCGCAATCGTTGAGAAAATCCTTGGTATGGCGGCAATGAATACAGGTGCTTAGAGCATAGATTTTCACCGATTTTTCGGACATGTGCCGTCTCCTCTTCGTTCCACGTTCCCACCGAAGTTTCCGCTATTGCCTTGGCTTCTAACATAAAGGCCGAATCCGGCCAACACAAGTTCGGACCGGGCGAATCCCGTCCCCTTCGGGCCCGGCCGCATCTGCAGGAACAGGCGGCCGGGCTTACGGTGCGCCGTTGGCAAGGCGCTGTTCCAGCCGGCGCGTGAGGTAAGACAAGGGATAGGTCAGCGCGAGGTATAAAAGGGCGAGAGGCAGGTAGGCTTCGAAAGTCTTGTAGGTCGTGGCGTTGATGACCTCGGAGGCCTTGGTCAGTTCCCGGACGGAAATGACCGAAAGGAGCGAGGAATCTTTGATGAGGGAAACGAACTGTCCCGTCACGGGTGGGATGATGCGCCGAAAAGCCTGGGGAAAGACCACATAGCGCATGGTCTGCCGCTCGTTGAGTCCGGTGGATTTGGCGGCTTCAATCTGACCGGGATCGACGGATTCGATGCCGGCCCGTACCATTTCGGTAATATAGGCCCCGGAAAAGAAAGCCAAGGTGATCATGCCGATGACCACCGGATTGTCATACCGGGCCGCCGCGGCCAGGCAGAAGTAGAAGATATAAATCTGCACCAGCAAGGGGGTGCCGCGGAAAAGCTCCACGTAGTACGAGGCCAGCACACGGATGATGTCGTTTGTGGAGACGCGGGCCAGCCCCCCCGCCACGCCGATGAGGAACCCCAGGGCGATGGCCCCCAAGGAAATGAGCAGCGTGAACACAAACCCTTGGAAGAAAAGGCTTCGATACTGCCACGGCACCCACCAGTTCCACGGGTACTCCAGGGTGGCCAACAAAAGGGCCAGGGTCGCCACGACCATGGCCCCGATGAGGCTCCGCACGAAAAGCCGATACATCATGGCTTGATGATTTCTCCCAAATGCTTTTGGTAAAGCTCGTCGTAGCGGCCGTCGCCCTTGATGGTGTCGAGGAAGATGTTCAGCCAGTCGAGAAAATCGGCGTCCCCCTTGCGAATGGCCATGGCGAACGGCTCGTAGGTGAAGGGTTTGAGCAGGGCCCGGGTGGTGTCCTTGTTTTGGGCATGGTGCTTGGCGATGGAAATCTGGTCGTAGAAGAAGGCGTCGGCCCGCCCGGTGACCACTTCCCGCACGCAGGCCGTCTCGTCCTTGAACCGATTGATGGTTGCCTTGGGAAACCTTTTGGTGGCCACAAGGTCTCCCGTCGTTCCCGTCTTGACGGCAAGGACCCGATCCGGCGCGTTCAATTGATCCACGGCCTGGATGTCCGCAGCCTTCTTGGCGCTCAGAAGCACACAGAGCCCCGTGATGAAATACGGCTGGGTGAAGCTCACCGTTTTGGCCCGAGCCAGTGTGCGGGTCATTCCGGATATGACCATGTCCACCTTGCCGCTCTGGAGGGCGGGGATCAGGCCCGTCCATTCGATGTCCTTGATTTCGATCTGCACCCCCAGTTCCTGGGCGATGAGTTTGGCCAAATCCACGTCGAACCCCATGGGATTGCCTTTGGGATCGGCATATTCGAAGGGGTAGTATTCCACTTCCATGCCCACGATGAGGGTGCCCCGCTGGAGAATCTGGTTCAGGGTGCTTCCTTGAAAAATTTCGTGAGGCGTTACGGCATGAGCAGAAAAAGCCGCGCACAGACCCGCCAAAACCATCGCCACGCCCAGTACCTGTCGCTTCATGGCTCCGCTCCTTTCTCTCGTGTTGGGGATTGCCTCCAATAATCCAGAAACTCCTTTCCTTTCATGGCCATTCGGGTCAAGGAAAAATCGTACCGGACGGGATCGTCGGGACACACCCGTCGAAACCCTTCCGTGATTTCCAAAGCGGTCTTGAGGTCGCAGTGTCGGCGTGCGGTGAGGTTGCAGGTGCGGGCGACGGCGAACATGTGAGTATCCACGGGAACGATGAGATCCCGAGGCTGCAGGCACGACCACCCGCCGGGTCCACGGCGTCGCAGCGGACCATCCATCGAAGAAAAAGGTGCCAGCGCTTGCAAGCACTGCCGCCTGCGGGCGAGGCCAGCAATCGGTTTCTCCGGGGCCCCTCGTCCGGAGCGCCGCACTCCAGCATGCCCGCGAAAAGGTCCAGAGCACGGAGCACATCGCCTTGGGAGCGGGCAAGGCATTGGGCCATGGCGGATTCCAAGGAGCCCCACAGCCGCAGGATCGCCCTGACGCCTTCGAGAAAAGCCCGAAGTTCGTCCTCTGCGAAAAACCGATACCGAAACCCTCGGCACACCCGCTGCATGTCTTCGGCGTCCGCTTCTTTCAGGAAGGAGGCCGGCTTCGGCCCCATCCGGGACAGTACGCCGCTCACCTGATGAACGATGCTTTGGGCTCTTCCCACCGCGAGAGAGGCGGCGAGGAGGGCCGCCACTTCCCTTTCGCCCGGGTCGTCGTAGGCGTAAAGGCATTGGAGCGGATCCGGAGGCACCATCTCCCGGCGATGGTAACGTTGATAGACGATGTCCAGAAAATCGCGAAGACGATCAGGAGCGTCCACCGGTCGGCCCTGTCCGCGTTGAAGATTGGCCATCGATCCGTTGGGTCAAAAACTTTCCTTAATTAACGCATCCCGGCGGATTGGCAAGGGCATAGGCGGCCGCGCCCCCGTAAAGTGAGAAAAAAAACGGCCGTCTTGACTTAAATCAAGGCGAACGGGGCGAGACATCCTTAAGTTTACGATGCAATGACCAACGCGATCCCATGCCGAGGGAAAAGGAGCACACGCCATGAGGTGTCCGGGACAAGACAGCCGGTTTTGGAAGCCTGGGGCCATTTTTGAAGCCAAATGCCCTCAATGCGGCCGAACGGTGGAATTCTTCAAGGATGAAACCAGCCGAAAATGCGCCCAATGCGGCCATAAGTTTGTGAATCCCCAAATGGACTTCGGCTGCGCGGCCTACTGCAAGTTCGCCGCACAGTGCCTGGGCGATCTGCCGCCGGAACTCTTGGCCCAAAGGGAAAACCTCCTTAAGGATCGCGTCGCCGTGGAAATGAAAAAACATTTCGGGCGCGATTTCAAAAGGATCGCCCATGCGGGCCGTGTCGCCCGATTCGCCGAAAAATTGGCCGTGCCCGTCGGAGCGGATCCCGCGGTGGTCTTGATAGCGGCCTTCCTCCACGAAGCAGGAGCATCCGGCGGCGCCGACGTCGCCTCGGAACCGGCTCGGACGATTCTCTCCCGGCTGGGAGCGCGCGAAGATCTCGTGGCTGAAGTCTGCACCATCATCGCCGCCATGGCGGAAGCAAACCCTCAGGCCGGAATCAACGAACAATGCGTCCGGGACGCCCACGCCCTGGCGGAATTGGAAGAAACCCTGGCGAAAGATCCCGAACGGGTTCGAGACCTCCGGGAGACCCTGCCGACAGCCCTGCTCACCGAAGCGGCGCGATCCATGGCCCAACGGCTGATCGGTGGGGAAAGATTCTAACCGAGACGGACGACAGGCGTCCGTTCAACGGACAAGGAGCACTCGCGATGAAGATCCTTCGAAAAATCATTGCAATCGACCAAGAGCGCTGCGACGGATGCGGTCAGTGCGTCATCGCCTGCGCGGAAGGCGCCATCGAGATCATCGACGGCAAGGCGACCCTGATCTCCGATTCCTACTGCGATGGCCTCGGCGCCTGCCTCGGGGAATGCCCTCAAGGGGCTTTGCGTCTCATTGAACGGGAAGCGGAGGATTTCGATCCGGAAGCCGTCGAGCACCACCTGGAAGGAAAACACGTCCAGCCCGCCCAAGCGCCCGTCTTTCCGGCGGCGCCCGGGTGTCCGTCACAGCAGATTCGCGTGCTGGAAAAACCGGAAGGGCCGACCCGAGCATCAGGCTCTGCCGCTTCGGCTTTGGGCCATTGGCCTGTCCAGATCCGCCTGATCCCTCCCCGTGCCCCCTTTCTCCACGGAGCGGACCTTCTGGTCGCCGCGGATTGCACGCCGGTGGCCGTCCCGGATTTCCACGACCGCTTCCTCAATGGACGAGTGGTCATGATCGGCTGCCCCAAGTTCGACAACGTGGCGGAATACGTGGAGCGGTTCGCGGAAATCTTCGCCCGTAACCCCATCCGTTCCGTCACCGTGCTGTCCATGGAAGTGCCCTGCTGTTCGGCTCTTTTGGCCGTGGTGCGCAAGGCCATGGAAAAGGCCGGCGCCCACATCCCCGTGGAGGAGGTCGTCGTGGGCGTTCGCGGGGATCTTGTGGAAAGACGAACCGTCGCCGCCCTCACGACGGCCTGAGGCCCTCGGCGCCCTTGAAAGGAGTGACCATGAAGCAGATCAATCTTTTCCAGGCCAACGATTTTTCCGAAAAGGGGGATGAAAAGGCTCCTCGTCCACGATTCCCCCTATTTCAAGATTCTTAACTTCAATTTCTTGCCCGGCCAAAGCCTGCCCCTTCACGCTCACGATGTGGAAGGCCAGGTCAGCCTGCTCATCCTGGAAGGCGACGGGGAATACCTGGTGGCCGAAGGTCAAACGATCCCCGTGACGGCAGGCGATATGGTCGTGTGCGACATCGCCGAACCCCACGGCGTCCGTGCCCGATCCCCCATGCGGGTGCTGGTGACCATCGCGCCGCCCATTTGAACGGTCCCGCCATCCCGACGCCTCCGAAGCGGAGGCGCCCCAAAAATTTTGTTCCCGTCAAATCAAGTTTCCGTTAAGATGGGCCTCCAACACCAAAGGGGGCCCATCTTCTCGGTCTTGTCTCCACCTCCGTCGATTCTCCCCCGGGCATGCATTCTCGTCGGGCCGACACCGCATCGCACAGGGATCAGGAACAAAGGAGGCACGATGGCAGGTCAAGACGACATCCACCTGGCTGTGAAGGCGCTGAAAATCGGGCACAAAGTACGGGAGCTCCGCCAGCAGCACAAGTACACCTTGCAGGATCTGGCCCAAAAAACGGGGTTGTCCAAACCTTTCCTGTCGCAAATCGAAAACGACCATGTGGTGCCGCCCATCGCCACCCTCATGAAGCTCGCGCGGGCTTTGAACGTCACCCTCGCCCATTTCTTCCAGGAACAGGAAACCGACGAGAAAATCTCCATCACACGCCCGGAGGAGCGGTCCCGGCTGGAAAGACGGCCGCATCAAAGCAAAGGGGAAACGAACTACATCTACGAGTCCTTGGAATTTCGAAAGCGCTATAAGCACATGGAGCCTTTCTTGGTGGAGTTTCCTTTGCAGGATGCGGATCAGATGGTTTTCCAGAGCCACGAAGGAGAAGAATTCCTCTTCATCCTGGAAGGGGAAGTGGAATTCCGGACCGTGGACCGCGTGGAAATCCTGCGGGCTGGGGACAGCATCTATTTTGATTCGGACGTCAGTCACAGCTTCCGGTGTTTTGGCGACAAGCCGGCCAGGGCCGTGGCGGTCCTTTACACGCCGAGACCCGGTTAAGGGATCGGACCACCCCCAATTTTCCCATCTTTCATCCGCCGGCGAACTGTGTTAGGAAGAGAGCCGGCTACTGCCTGAAAAAAGGGCAGCCCGGGCCCGGCCTCTGCCGGCGCTGCGGGGTAGAGATCAGGCTCAAGGGCTTCCGGCTTGCGGAGATGATGGGTTCCATACCTGACTATGATTCCGCCGTGGATTTTCTGTGTCGCCTGCAGAAGGTGGGCATCAAGTTCGGCCTGAACCGGACGGAAAACCTGCTGGAACGGCTGGGCAACCCGCATCGGCGCTTTCGGGCGATCCACATCGCGGGAACGAACGGCAAGGGATCCACGGCGGCCATGCTGTCCTCGATCTTGACCAGCCACGGCCACCGCGTCGGCCTGTACACCTCGCCCCACCTGGTGCGCTTTACGGAACGGTTCCGGATCAACGACCAAGAAGCGCCGGCGGATGCAATCTTTCAGGCTTTTCAAGACGTCATGGGGGTCATCGCCGGGAACGAATGGCCCACGTTCTTCGAAGCGGTTACGGCCATGGCATTCCATTATTTCGCCAAGGAAGCGGTGGATTGGGCCGTGGTGGAAACCGGCATGGGCGGGCGCTTGGATGCCACCAACGTCGTGAACCCGGAAGTGGCGATCATCACCAATGTGGCCATGGATCACCAAGAGTTCTTGGGGGCCACCCTTTCGGCCATCGCCCGGGAAAAGGCGGGCATCGTCAAAGAGGCTACGCCTCTTGTGACCGCCGTGCGGCAACCCGCCGCCCAAAGCACCTTGAAAACCACGTGCCTGAAAAAAAGGGCTCCTCTTTTCCGTTACGGCATTCATTTCCGATCGCGTCGAAACGGCTTGCAACGATTCCACTATCACGGGCTTTCCCACAGCTGGTCGGACCTGCCCTTGGGGCTTCTGGGTGAACATCAATCCATCAACGCGGCGACGGCTTTGGCCGCCCTGGAAATCCTCGAATCCAAAGGCACCCTCCGATTGGATCCCACGGCCGTCGGGGAGGGACTCCTTCGGGTCCGATGGCCCGGCCGGTTGGAGATTTTAGAGACCAGCCCTCTCGTCGTGCTGGACGGGGCCCACAACCCTCACGGTGCCGAATCCCTCCGCACCGCCTTGGCAAGCACCTCCCCCACCGTCGGCTCCATCTGGTCATGGGCATCATGGCCGACAAGGATATCCGCGGCATCTTCCGTCGTCTTTTGCCTTTGGCACAAACAGCCATCTTCACCCGGCCCCGTTACGGCCGGGCCGCCGATCCGGAAGCGCTGCGGCGCCTCGCCGCCCCGCTCATCAAGAGAATCTACGTGATCCCCAGGCCTTCGGACGCCATCGCCCAAGCCAAGTCCTTGGCGTCTCCGGACGATGTCATTTGCATCACCGGATCGCTGTACTTCGCCGGCGAAGTGAAGGAGCTTTACGGAGAACCGTCTCAAGTGCATGACCGCTTGCTGGCCTAAGGACCATGCGCCGACGTCACCTCGTGCTTTGGTTTTCCGTCGCAGCCCTCGGACTGGCGGTGCTCCCGTGGCACCCTCTGTGCCCGACCGGGTACGCCGCCGCCAAGGATCCGTCGGAAGCCAAGAACTTCTTTGCCCAAGGCGACGCCCCGTGGTCCATTGAAGCCCAAATCCTGCGCTACGACGCCCTGAACCGCATCTACCAAGCGGAAGGGGACGTGCACATCACCTCGGAAAACAAATCCATCCGCGCCGACTGGGCCCAAGTGGACCTCAACCGCCAGGAGGCCCAATTGGCGGGATCGGTGCTCATCCGGTACGGATCGGATTGGCTGACGGGAGACAAGGTCATCTGGCACCTGGACACGGAAACGGGCTGGGTGGACGGCGGTACGGTGTATTTTTCGGAAAACGGTTTTTACGTTTCGGGGAAAAGCATCACCAAGCGCGGTCCCGACCGTTACCATGTGTCTCGAGGCACCTTGACCACCTGCGACCCGTCGTCCCCGGACTGGTCCGTCTCCTTCGGCGACATGGACGTCACGATAGACGGACTGGGCTGGGCCAAACACGGCGTCCTGCGCGTAGGCAAGATCCCCGTCTTCTACACGCCTTTTGCCGTTTTTCCCGTTAACAGAGAGCGCCAATCGGGCTTCCTCATGCCCACCTTCGGATCCAGCACACTCCACGGACCCTACGTGGAAGTGCCTTTCTACTGGGCGCAGCGGCAAGACATGGACTGGACCTTTTCCGTCAACGCCATGGAAAAACGCGGCGCCATGCTCGGCGCCGAATACCGCATCGCCCATGGAACGCTCGGTGAAGGGGTATGGCTCCTGAATTTCCTGGAGGATCAAGCGGATCGCGATCATCTTGCGGACAAGGGATACCCCTTCCAGGAAAAGGATCGGTACTGGGTGCGGGCACGCCACACCGCAAGCTTGCCCCACGAGGTGGAAATGTTTGTGGATCTCGACCTTGTGAGCGACCGGAATTTCCTCAAGGAGTTCCAATCCGGATCCGTTTCCCAAACCGCCACGAACCGTGCTTTCCGGCGGGTGAGCCAGCGGGAGATCCTGAACGATGAGACGGTCACGAGCCGGGAATCCAGCCTCTACCTGCTGCGGCGCTGGGAATCGGCCGTAGCCAGCATGGACGTGCGTTATTGGGACCAACTCGACCGCACACTCGATGAATCCACCCTCCAGCAACTCCCTTACCTCCGCGCCGCGGTGACGCCTTCCCTTTTGGGTTCATGGCCCGCCTACTACACGGTGGATTCCTCCGTCGTCCATTATTGGCGCCCCCAGGGAGACACGGGCGTTCGCACCGACATCGCTCCCGCCCTCGCCTCCCCTCTGCAGTGGTTTCCTTATCTGGCCGTAGAGCCTTCCGTGGGCCTGCGCTCTACGCTCTACCAAGCGGATTGGAACGGCTCGCAAGATTCGGGCTTCGCGTCGCGATGGGTCCCGGAAGGGCGCCTCAGCGTCTCGACGCGGCTGGAACGGGTCTATCGTCCTTCCGACACTTTGGCCGTCCAGCACGTCATTCGGCCGGACGTGTTCTACACATACATTCCCGATATCGACCAAGACGATCTGCCCTCTTTCGATCCTTTGGACCGCATCGGGCGCCAAAACACCGTCGTCTACGGCTTTTCCAGTTTCCTCACCACAAAGACAACCGGCTTCACGGGGACCAAAGAGCCGTGGACGGCGTATCGGGAATGGGCCCGGGTGGGAGTGCATCAGGCGTATCTTTTCAACGGCGACATCGAAAAGCCTCCCATCGAAACCCAGCCGGGGAAGCGCTTTTCCGACGTGCAGGTGGCCGTGGACATCACCCCGCGGCAATACCTTACGTTGTCCTACGACGCCACCTACTCTCCCTCCCAAACCCGAACCACGCTGCACGACCTCTCTCTGTGGCTCAATTCCCCTCGAGGCGACTGGGCGCACGCGACCTACCGTTACCGTGAGGACACGGCCGTGGACGAAATCATTACCAGTGCGGCCGTTCAGGTGCACCCGCGCCTCAGCCTCTATGCGCTCTACGACTATTCCTTCGATAAACAGGAAACGTTCAAGCAGACCTACGGGGTCCAATACCGGCACGGCTGCTGGGGCATTCGCGTCAGTTACCGCGAAGAAGCCGAAGAAAAGGAACTCACCTTGGCCCTGGTCCTGGTCGGCCTGGGGCAAATAGGGGGCACCTTCGCCCAGGAAGGCGACCTTTCCCTGACCACGACCCCCTAGCAGGCTCAGCGGCATCCCGTGGGACGTTTCTTTCGTTGATCCAAGGATGGAGCGGCGATGGAGAAAATTCGACTGGGAGTGAGCGCGTGCCTTT
>VSSL01000209.1_pt1 | contig 16646 bp, 6 predicted proteins | sample 4557531 | NCBI WGS metagenome assembly VSSL01 (sample SAMN10986726, study PRJNA523729) | hot springs metagenome | isolation source: hot springs | place: India:Timba, Gujarat | collected 2018-05-31 | reverse complement strand
TCAGCATGACAGGAAGGCGGTTGTCATTCTGAGCAAAGCGAAGAATCCTGGCATGAGAGGGAGCAGATGGGATGCTTCGCTAACGCTCAGCATGACACGGGAAAGAGAACAACAACCCACCACACGTGAGGCGGTGGAGGCGAATATGAAAAAGAGAACAAACGCATACGCCTTTTCGCTGATTGAGGTGCTGGCGGCGATAGCCGTGCTGACCATCGGCATTCTGGTCATCTTGAAGCTGTTTCCGGGCGGTTTCTTCGTCACTCGCGCAGCGGAGAACCGCTCGTTCGCCAGCCGATTGGCTCAGCAGGAGATAGAACGCTGGAAGAATAACGCAGCAGCGCTACCCGCGGGGATTCTGGCGCTGGCACCTTACAGCGACGGCAGCACGACGGGGGGAAGCTATCGATGTGGGGGCGCATCCCAACAACCTCGCTCCGCCTTCGTTGCCGGCGGGTATCGACGCCTACTATTACTCGGATATCAACCGCTGGCGACGGATAGTCGGCGAGAAGGTGCGAATCCCCATCCCCGTGCCAACGATGGTCGGTCAGGGCTCCGTGTACGTGCTGGGGGCGGGTCCCTTTGTCGACCAGCCGTTATACGACCCGGTCTCGCAAGTGTGGCGACTGAGTAACCTCAACGTGTACGGCTCGCCCATGGTGCGTATTCTCTGGCAGGCGCAAGAAGATGCCCCACCGCCTTTGCGTGGACCATATCAATACGCCATCGATTACGATGCCAGCGATGACGGCTCGCACGATGACGTGGTCATCTGGTTCTATCCGACGCCGTATCCGCGCGATTTCACCATTTCGTATGACTACTACGACGGCAACGATGGGTGGAAGTTAAAGTCGGTTTCCAAAACCATCCCCAATGTGGTTAGCCTGACAGGCGAGCCGGTAAAGGTTGAACTGCGCAGTTATACCGGACCGGATGGCAAACCGATCCTGGAATCGGGATGGCGCATGCGCGGCGGCAGCGAACTGGTTAGCCGGGAGTTCCGGTTGATTCCTCTGGCGCAGGCGTGGTCGGATGACCCTTACGAGTTCAAGATACTCTACGGCAATATCGGTCCGTATGCGAACGTCGGCGTTCTGCTGTTTAACCCGCGGGGGCGCGACTATACCGAGCGTACCGCGCGCGGCGTGATTCCGCTGACGGCGCATATCGACTACACCGTGCTGGACTGGCACATCATTCGCGAGGACCGGCTGGTTCCCACAGTACCTGCGGAGATACGATTGAACCTGCGCTTCTTGCGCAAGCGCGGCGACAAGCTGGATGACCAGACCACCTACGAAGGGTTGATTCGAGGGGTGAACTGGAACGCTTTGCCACCGAATGACCCGGTGCGGCAGCAGCCGGACTTCGTCGCGGTAGACCTGCAGACGGGACAGGTGATTGACCCCATCGTCGGTCAGGGTGATACCGGTTCCTATCAGGTAGACTACCGCAACGGTATCGTCAACGTGCTGGACCCCACTCTGGCGGGGCACACCTTGCGCTTCTACTATCAGGCAGACGGCGACTGGGGCGTGCTGGTTCTGAAACCCTACGAGGTGTATCGCGAGCGATATGGCAACCTGCTGAGCTACCGCGAGTTTTACGTGGGCGGCGGCTCAGACGGCGGTTCGCCCACACGCATCTACTTCCCGGTATGCGACGCGGGTAAGCAGGTGATACTGGGCGAGGTGTACTACGTAGACAGCGTGCTGGGTAAAGATGTCATGCGCGGAGTGCTGGCGCGTATCAGCACCCGCACCGAAACGGTAGGCGGACGACCCTTGTGCTACATCGATATCCGCGACATCAAATCCACGGCGGTGTCGCTGGACCTGGATGCCTACAACACGTACGGATACGTGGTGCGTGGTGTGAAGGGTGCGTCGTTCAAGGCGCGTGTTATCTGGAAGGAGAACAATCGCTGGCAGCGCTATGAGGTGGAAACCATCCTCACGCGCGAAGTGGAATAACACCTATAGAAAATGAAAACACAAGGGTGAAACAGGAGTGTCACCGATGAGAGAGATAGGCAACACGAAGTTCAGGGCAGCTTTCACGCTGGTGGAGCTGCTGGTGGTGATGGCGATTACCGCTGTCATGCTGGGACTGCTGCTGGGTCCCATGCTGCAAAGCTTCAACTTCACACGAAGGGTGCAGCGGGTGGCGCAAGCACAGGATGTCGCTCGTGACCTGATGGAGACCATCGCTCGCGAGATTGCCGATGCCGCGTACGTGTTCGACAACTCGCGAGTGCAGAACCCGTTGACCACCAGCAATCCGGTGAACGATGCTACTCTGCAGTTTACGCTGGTAGACCAGCGCGGCACGCCGGTCACCTTCTACCTGCCGTATACCAAGATTGACTTCGTGTTGCCGGAACGCGCGACCACTAACGGCACAGGCATTACCGACCCCACCGATGGCAGTGACTACGTTCCACCGGACCGGCGAGTGGGCAAGCCGCCGCTTCTGCCGGTGCTGGCAGGGCGTACCGTCGTACGCTATTTCATCGCGCGACGTGACCCCAGCCGTCCCTACAGTAACCGCAACGAGCAACTGCTCGCTACGGCGGCTGCGGATAACCCGTACATCTTGTGGCGAGCGCAGTTTGTGTTGTACGAGCGCAATGGCAATGGACAGTATGTGCCGAATACCAGACTGTTTAAGCTGGACGACAACGGTCAGCCCATTATCGACGAACCATGGTTCTTCTATGACACCAGTACTGCTCCCAATGGCAAATCGTATATGCAGAACTGGCTGGAGGTCAGCCGCCCGGTAACCGAAGTGGAAGATATCGACCTGCTGAACGTGCGATATGACCAGCGCACGGGGCAGATTGTGCAGGTAACACCGTTGATTCAGTTCTTGCCCGGTCTGGTCACAGACGACCCGGCGGTGCCAACCTCCTTGAGCGACGCCGCCAACGAAATGCCCAACGCCATCCCAACAGCTTACATGACCAAGAAGGGTGGCTGGAGCAGTCCGTTCGTTGTCACCGTCTACCGCAACGGTTTCAGTACCGTGTATATGACTGGAAACGTGAACGACCAGTTGATGGTCGCGCGAGGGGCTTCCGATGCCTTCCGTTTCAACATCACCGCCTACCAGCTGATGGAATCGGCAGGTTGCTATGACGAGGGCACCTGGGATGCAGGGGTGTGTTCCAACCTGCCGGACCCGTGGATACAGGGAAGCGGTTCGTGGGAGCGCAATCCCAATTCATTGAACGCACCGTATCCTTATTTGCCGTTCAACATCGACCCGCGCTCGGGCACAATCAGCTTCGCCATTCCTGCGGTGGCGGTGTTCCGACCGGGGGAGCGACCGGTGTTTGAATACCTCGCCCGCAACACGCAGGTGGATGAAAGCGGACGGCGATACCTGTTGCTCTCGGAACCGGACATCAATAACACGGCATCCAACAATCGGCAAAGCCCGTTGAAATTGTTGCAGACGGTGTCCATTGTGCCCGGCTCCGAAAGGATATGGGGACCTGACCAGACGACTCCACCCGGCGTGGAACCTCGCCTGGTGCCTTATACCCGCGTACCGTGGAACGTGACACCAGGTCCGAATCAGTACCGTATCAACTACCGGGGGACAAACGGTGGTCATCCTACCCTGCAAACCGGCTACGTGGAGTTCTGGTCACAATGGCGGGTTCCATCGGGTACGCGGGCAGATGGCACGCCTTACGACCTGCTGCGCGTCACCTACGCGGTGCAGACGAATACCGAAAGCGATGTCGTGAAAGTGGATTACATGACGCGCTCGCAATACACGCTGGCGATAAGCGTGAAGCTATATGACCCAACAACGAGCGACCCGCTGTTGATGTCCCTGACCACGCAGGTGCGGGTACGCAACCTGTTACGATAAGTGCGGGAGGGGGAAGTGCGAAAAATGAACAAGCGAGTACGGACAAAAGCGGTGTGGACTCGCGCCGCCCACGCACAGCGTGGACAAACGCTGATTGTGGCTGTGATTGTCATGTTCGTCATGATGTTCATGGGCGCGCTGTTCGTGGCGATTATCGGGCGTAATTTGGAGAACGCCGCACGCAGCGGGAGGGTGACTGATGCCCAGTACTTCGCCGAAGCGGGCATCCAGTACGCCGACCAGCAGCTGACCTTCAGCGAAGAGGGTGCGGACTGGCGCCCTGTACCGGCGAACTTGCCTCCCGACCAGTGTCGTGACCCGGACTATCAGTGGCTGCGTCCCTTCGCGCCGAGCGAGTCTAACACGCTGAGTCCCTGCGGCACGCCTGTCGCTGGACCAAGTGGAGGATACAGTCGGGTGCTGTTCGAAAACGGGCGTGCGCTGATTCGAGTGAGCTATAACCCGCGCCCGTACGACCCGAACGACCCCGAATCGGGTCCCCTCTCGCGTTTCATCAAGATCGAATCCATCGGGCGGGTGGGGCGAATGGACCCCAACGACCCGACCATGCTGACCGCCGCGGCGACCGGAGTGCGGCGTGAGATGGTGGCGTACAAGGCTATCGGCATTACCGACTACCTGCGCTTTGTGACCAACCGCGATAATCGCGCCAACGTGGTGGTGGAGCTGGGCGTACCAGAGGGTATCGTTGGGCATGATGCAAACGGCAACCCTCTACCCGTTCGGTTAATCTGGGGTAGCAACGCTACTGGCGCGCCCATCCGTGTTAATGGCAATCTCAAGTGGTACGGCGAAGTAGAACTGACTCTGAACCCTCAAGCCGGAGACCGGCTGGAGGTGGCGGGTGACATCCTGCTCGCGCCGAAAGCTCAGGTCACCGTGAACAATAACGCCCTGCTACCCAGCAACAGCACCAGCTTCAATACCTATGGTGGTGTGGTGCGCGATGGGCGTACTGGCGTGGGAGTAGACGGCGGGGCGCGTTCCATGATGCGCATGGAACCGCCGATTATCGACCTGACCGACCCCGCTACCAACGTCAACCGCTACTGGAGCATGACTCGCAATTCCGGCGCGCTGGTCGGCGGGCGCAATAGTGGGCTGTTTGGCTTTGGCAGGGGCATCTATATCAACAACCGCGCCGACGTACTGCGTGAGCCGGGCTTATTCGGCGGCCCCACGGTGCGCAGTGAGTTCTTGCGGTTAGTGGACTCGCGCAACTGGCAGGGACCCTACTACGTGCCGCCGGGGGCGATTATCCGTTTGAACCCCTTCGGGTTTACTATTCAGCTCACCCGCGGGCGATGGCGCGCGCCCAACGGGGCACCCACGAACGCTGTCACCATGGTGTGTATGTACTTGCCAGACGGTCGGCTGTCGCAAGACTTGCTGGACCCCTCTCTGAACAAGGCGGCGGTGGGTTTGCCGTTTGTCACGCCCTTCTCCGGGGTGATTTACGCAGAGGGCAATGTGCGTATTCGCGGCATTATCCCGCAGGGCAAGCAGTTGACGGTGGTATCGGGAGGCAATATCTTTATCGAAGGTAACCTGATGAAGCCGCGTCTGCCGAATGGTCAGCCAGATGATACCAGTGCCATCGCTCTGCTGGCTAAGGAAAACATCGTGGTCAATACCACGCTGTTCATCGATCCCGAGCTGGGTACAGAAGCAGGCAGCTGGAACGAACAGGATGCGCCGTTGAACTTCCCCTCGTGGCATCGGGCGATGTTGCCCACCCAGCGACAGTCCTTCGTGTTCTCGTCGGCGGTGTCGCTGAATAACTATTACAGCAACTCCTGGCCGCACGGCATGAAGCTGCTGGTGCGTCATGCCGCCATCGAGAACGAGCAAACCAGTATCTTCTTGCATGTAAACTATCCGGTAAACGACACCAACGGCAACGGTATTCTGGACGAAGACCTGTACCGTTTTCCGGGCGGCGTTCTGGACGCGCTGGGCTTGCCGACTATCTACCTGGTGAACGCGTCGGGGGTCAACTATGAGCATCTGGCGCTGGAGCTGTTGCGCAATATGTCGCCATTCAACACGAATTCACCGACCGACCCGACGAACCCGCGCAGCGATTATGTGCTGAATACCACCCCCGGTGCGGAGAACCGGCTCACCTTCGAGGTCAACAGCGGTTGGGGCAACGTGCCCGCGAATGAGTATCACCTCAGTCGGGTGGCGGTACAGCCTCTGGACATCGCCATCGAGGCGCTGATGTACGCGCAGGAGGGGTCGTTTGTGGTGTTGCCGGGCGAGTGGTTCAACACCGACCCGCGCGATACCTTCCCGGTTGGTTCCAGTCCGTCTTCGGTAGACCAGAACCTGCGCAGGCAGCTGTACGGCGTGCTCTCGCCGGTGTATCCCTTCTACGCACAGCCTCTGGACATCCGTATTACCATCCGGGGCGCGATCGCCGAGAACCTGCCCTGGGCGATTCAGGACCAGGGAGAGTGGCTGAAGAAGTGGGGATGGATACCGCCTCAATACGGCAATTCGGGCATCCCCATACCGCCCGCACATCTGCGCGACCCGCGCGACCCTTCGCGGACATTACCGATGGGTTATAATCTGGTCATGGAGTACGACCCGGTGTTTACCAGCGCGGGCGTGGTGCGCGTCGATCAGTATGGGCGCCGGTTACCGCCCATGCCGCGGCTGCCGGTGTGCCCGGGGCTGCTCTATGTCGGGGAGATGAGGTGAAATGGCGGTTGTCGTATCGCGCAAGGAGCAAATTGTCTATCCCGAATCCGATGGGAAGCCGATGGCGGATAACACGAAGCAGTTTCGGTGGATAGTGACCCTTGAGGGGGGCTTCGAGGCGCTCTTCCGCGACCGTGAGGATGTGTTCGTCGCAGGCGACCTGTTGTGGTATCCCGTTGAGGGGCGTCCCGACATCCGCATGGCTCCTGACGTGATGATTGTGTTCGGTCGCCCGAAGGGAGATAGAGGCTCTTACAAACAGTGGGAAGAGGATGGCATCGCCCCGCAGGTGGTGTTCGAGGTGCTGTCGCCCAGCAACACGCTGCTGGAGATGGCGAAGAAGCTGGAGTTCTACGACCGTTACGGCGTGGAGGAGTACTACCTGTACGACCCCGATTCGGGCGACTTCACGGGTTGGATACGCGGCGAGGACGGTCGCCTGCACGCCATAGACCCGATTGAAGGTTGGACAAGCCCGCGCTTGGGAGTGCGTTTCGAGAAGGAGAACGGTGACCTGCGAATCATTCGCCCCGACGGGCAACGTTTTCTAACTTATTTGGAGATTGAGCAGGAGCGACTACGCGCACAACAGCAAGCGGAGCAGGAGCGTCAACGCGCCGAAAGGCTGGCGCAACGCTTGCGGGAACTGGGGATCGATCCCGAGCAGATTTGAGCCGAGAGAAGGGTGATGACAATGCGAAACCGACTGGTTTTCCTGATATGGCTGGGCATCCTGGCACTTTGGCTGGGTATGGTTCGCACGGCACAGGGCGATGCCTATACCTATACCGCCGTGCGTAAGCAGATTCGCGTCTGCGTGTTGCAGATTGGCAATCACCCGGTGCTGACGCCCTTCGTGTGGCATGTACTGGACCGGCGCACCGACTACAAGCCCGCTGGTTGGGATTTCGTGAACCCGCTGGCAAGTCCCGGCAGCCGGAAGAACATGGCGCCATACTGGGTGGTGAGCCTGGACCAGATATCGATGGAAGACCTGCGCAAGTTCGATGCGCTGATCATTGCCACACAGGGCAGCAACGTTGGCTTCACCCCGGAACAGCGCGAAAAACTGCGCAAGTTCGTGGACGCGGGTGGTCTGCTCTGGATAGATAACCAGACTGCTTATACGATCGATACGCGCGCTCCGCTCTTTCTCGACCTGCAGTTCAACAACGAGGGCTTAACCAGCGGACTGCTGGCGTATCCAACGCACCCACTGGTCAACGCACCCTATCCGATTAGCGCAGGCGAGGTCAATCGGCTCGGAGCAGGTATTCGCGGCTCACTCAGCGCGGTGGGTGCGGATTTGAACGCGCCTCCTGCCCCCGGTGTACTGGCTCCGATTGTGGTACGTCAGGACAACCGCCGTCCGGTGCTGGTAGCGGGGCAGTACGGCAGTGGGGCGGTAGTGGTCTCTTCGATAGGTATTGCCTATGCGCTCAGTCATGCGGTCGCCCCGCCGGGTGTTCCGGTGGCGAACGAGAACTTCGCCGCCGCTGCGCCGCAGAACCTGAAGTTCGGCTACAACATGGTACAGTGGGCGTCGGCGTTCACCGCTCAGCGCAAGAACGCCCGGCGTACCGCAGGCACCTTTGAAAGCATTGGCGCGCCTCTGGTGGAAAAGTGGGGATTGACCGGACTGCAGGCGGTAGGAACCTTCGCCTCCGCCCCGGTGTTCTACAACGGCGCGTTGTTCGTGGTGGGGGCATCGCCGTTCGGCGACCTGCGTTTATACTGCTTCGAGCCAACCCCCGCCGCGACCTGGACGGCGACGGCAACGAGGACGACGGTCTGCCAGACCTCTGGCAGCGAGGCACGCCATACGATGAGGTCTGGGAGGCTCCGCTCGGCTCTGAGCCAACCTCTACGCCGCAGATTGTGGAGATACCTACCAGTAGCAATGACCCCTCCCAGCGTGCGCTGGTAGTGGTAACGCTTAAGAACGGAACCGTACAGGCATACCGTGCGTTTCCGCGCGCCGGGGGAATCAACTCGCCTATCCGGGGGCTTTCGGATGGCTCTAATATCGCGTGGGAGCGCGCACTGCCCAATGCGGTTGCCTTTGAGGACGATATGATACCCGCCCCTGCGGCGGCGGAAGGGCTGATCGTGGTGCCGGCTCTGCAGTCTGGCTCGACAGGCAACAACGGGCGGCTGTACGTCATCTTTGCGGCTACGGGCGAAGTGGTGAACTCCGGCAGCGCAGGGCAGGACTGGGTACAGCCCAGAACCAATCTGCCGCCGATACGTGGCGGCGTCACGCTGGGCTATGTCCAAGATAGGGGGCAGACGGGCGAAGGCTCTATCGCCAACGACCTGATGGCGTACGTCTCCACCGCACCCAGCTCCACGACCGGTACGCTGACCAGCGCGGTGTACGCCCTCTGGCTGGGCACAAAGGGCGAGGTACTCAGCAATCCCAATAACGACAAGCGTACCTTCGTTACCCGTGCGCAAGGAAGGCAACTGCACATCTTCCTGGCGGATACCAGCAGTCCCTATACCTCGCTCAATCCGGTGGTGTGGGTATACAACCGTCAGACGGACGGCTCGCTGGTGCTGGTGGAGCGTTATGACCTGCCTGACTCGCGGGTAACCGTCAACGCGGGCACGATTGTATTCGCCAGCCAGCCTGCGGCGAACCCTGTGGTGGTGATGAACTACTTTATCGACTGGGGTAAGTCGCCCGGCACGCCCATCCGCAGCACGGTGGGCATTGCGGACATCGTTCCCAACCCCAGCAAGACCATTCTGGAACAACCCGCACTGGACGCCAGTGATAACGTCATCTACACCACCGACAACGGTAGCATCTACGGCGTGCTGGAACAGCCGGGCAACCGCACGGTGATGCGCTGGCGGTGGCAGCTGTATGATAGCTACACCGACCAGATTACACCGCAGCAATCGGTCAACGTTCCTCCGTCGCTGGTGCTGAAGCATACGCTGTTCGGCACGCGGGTGCCGCCCGGGTTTGAGGTGGGATTGACGCCGGGAGGCTTTACCGCACCGCCTGCGGTGTTCGGGGACACCACCTACGCCGTGGCGGAAGCGCGAGGCACGTTCTTTGGCATCCCCTTCCCGATACAGGGGACGGTGCTGATGGCGTTCGATAACAATCCGAAGGTGGAACTGCGGTTGCGCGACGAGAACGGCAATCCGGTAGCTATCCCGGGTAACGCCACTCTGCAGATTCGACAGGTGGACGTGATACGTAGCGCCGGCGGAACCACTCAGTATACCTACGTGCAACCCGCCCAGTACACGGTGGACCGCGGTGGAGGGATTATCAGAATTCATAACATGATGCCGGGCGCGGGCGGAGGAGGGGCGATATTCGCATTCAGCCTGTCGCAACCGACGCTGGTGGTAGTGACGGCGGGCAGCGAGCCGCCCCGCCAGTACTATATCCAGCCTGCCCACTACAGCAATCTGAAATGGTTCATGTTCTTCCCCGCGGTTCGGGTGAAGGCGTCTCCGGTGGTGGCGGGCGATGTGGTGTATCTATCGGCGCAGGTGGATGCGCCGGGAGTGCGTGTCTCCACCGTGATTGCGGTGTCGGCAGACCCCACCGCGACCGACCCCAGCATCCAGCCGGGCGACGACGTGCCTCTGATGACACAGGATTCGGACAAGCCGAACCATGTGCTCTGGCCCTCGCTGGGCAAGCCCGGCGATTACGGCTACGACCCAGCCAACCCGGCGACCTGGGGACCATCGCTCATCAACCTGCTCAACGCCACGCTGAATGAGCTGCGCCGGGCGCAGGTTGGCACACAGGGTATCGCGGCGGTTGCCGCTTCCAATGGACTGCTGGCAGCGGTAGGCGATACGGGCATCAAGGTTTTTGAGCGACAGATGACGTTGATTGCCGATAGCCACCGGCTGCTGGAGATGGACCCGGGAGGCAAAGTGGCGTGGAGCATGGACGCCAGCAAGCTGTGGGGCTCCGCTTCAGGTGGTTCGTCGCCAGTTATCAGCATCAGCCCCACCTCTATCGCACGCCCTGCCCGGGTGTATCGCACCAGCGCGAACGAAATGATTGTGGTGGATACCGGAAACAACCGTATCGTGTGGGTGGATAAGGCAGGCAACGTCACGTCGGAACTGCGCCGGTTCGAGAACCCGCCTCGCCTGGACCTGACCGACCTGAGCAAACCGCCCGCACCACTGGCTCCTGGCGACCCGCACGAGTTGCGGGAACCGCAGGATATCAGCGTCTACAGTGAGTACGTGCCTAAAGTCGGCTCTGGAGGCAACCGTCTCAATCCGTTTGAGGATGCTCAGGACCTGGAGTACTGGGTGCACTATCTGATTGCCGATACGGGCAACGGGCGGCTTGTCGATGTGATAGACCGCTATGTTGCAGATACCAACACCGGTGCAGTCGGTCCGCTGATAGCTGCGCGCCAGCTGTTATGGACGAGCGCGGAGGGCGCGGAGAGGCGTAAATACCGCTACACAGGCGTCCAGCGTGTGGTTTCGGGATACAGGGGCGGTGCGCCGGTGTTCACGCTGGTGGCGACGGTGGCAAACTATCGCGTGCGCCCCGACGGAACCGGCGAAGAGGGTGTCGGTGGCACGGTGATGGTGCGCACCGTTGGCGGAGGACTGGACATTACCGAGGCGTTTAGCGAGGTGTTGCTGCCTAACGAGCCGCTGGGTTCGAACAACCGCGTGCCTATCGGCAGCCCCAATAGCGTGCAGGTGTATCCGGTACGCTACGACAGCGGCACAGGCGAGGTGGTGTACAATATCGTGCTGGCGACGGACAAAGGCGTGTTTGACCTCGAACGCCTCGCTCCCAACCAGTGGCGCATCAAGTGGCGATTGACCGACGAGGTGTATCGAAGCCTCACCCATCTACGCGACCGCATCCGGGGGCCGCAGCCGGTGGATGTGTATATCAGCCGTGCCATTCCGCTGTGGGCGGTCAGCGCGGTGCGCCTGGCGAACGGGCACTATCTGATATGCAACGCCTACCGTGGAGTGCTGCCCGACAGCAGTCGCTTCAACGGCGAGGTGTTCGAGATAGACCCCAGTAACTACAACCCGGGAGCGACACGCACCGAAAACGAGATAGACGGTGTGCATACCTACCTGACGGATGGGATGCGACCGGAAGACATCGTATGGTGGACGCCAAGACGGGTGAAGAGCTGGGCAAACATCAGCGAGGTCATCAGTAGCGATACGTACAGGGTGGACACACCCTTCTACGCGGACAGACCGTTCTAGTAGTGTCAAGGCTGAACCGTTTGGAGGGTCACGCTCTGTCGTGACCCCCACCTAGCCTCCCCGCACACGGGGAGGAACTGGGATGCGACGGAGCGCATCCCTCCAGCAGCCGTTGTGTCATGGCGAGCCGCGAAGCGGCGAAGCAATCCCGGTTTGTGCGGGGAGAGATTGCTTCGGGTGCCGGGGCGAACGAATCCGCACCCCCTATCGTCAAACAACATGGGAAAACGTACATTAGACCACTGCCGGGTAAGCGAGGGTGGAACCAATATGGCAACAGCGAGAAACTGGTTATTGGCTTGTGTTATCGGGAGCATACTGCTGACGCAGGTGGCGACTCGGGCGGACGACTTTCCGATGTTCCGCCGCGACCCCCAGCGTACGGGGGCAACCAACCTGACGACAGAGACCGGTCCGGGCAGGGCATACCTGCGCTGGTGGTGGCCCGCGCAACAGGACAGAGGAATCACCCTGGAGATTGACCGCGACGGCGTCAATCGCGCGGGCGACTACACCGTGACGCAGGGCTCGGTAACCACCATCAACATTACCGACGCCAATGCAGTTACCGACTGTTTCCGCGATTCGTATGACTATGCTACCGCGGTGAACCCCGACAGCGCGGATGACCCTACCAGCGGCGCGACGGTGGTTGTTCGCTGGCGCAACGCCACCCCGCAGGAGCTGAACCCGGATAACTCTGCCTACAACCCGCTTGTTGCCAGACCGACTCGCTACCAGATTGCATTGTGGTTCCCGTCCAGCGGCACCGCGAACGGGCGCAACGTGCGCGAAGCGGTGGTGAAGGTTCGCTACCCGGTAGGAGCCAGTGATTACAAAGAGATTATTCTGGTAGTGGACGAGACAACGGGTGGCAAGTGGGTGCGGCTGGGGACGGCGGGCAGTACCGCTTATGTCTATAACTCCAGCACGAGTAAATGGGAGCGTACCGTTCTTCGCAGTGACCTGTTGTTCCCCTTTGATGGTCGTCGCCCGGTGGAGGTCTATGCCTACAATACTTCCACCCACACCGACGAGAACGGCAACTTCGACGACGCCGGTCGGCTGGTAGTGTTCGACGGCGTGCGCTTTATGCCGGATATGGGAGCGTTCTATTCATCGCCGGTAGCGGCAACGCTACAGGTGGCTCCCGGACGCTCTGAACAACTGGTGTATATCGGACGTATCGAGCGGGTTCCCTCGGACGATGACCCCACCGCTAGCGTGGAAATCGGCGTCATGTACTGCTTCGACAACGTGGGGCGGGTTGTGTGGCGGTACCCGCTGAACGTGAGCGGTCAACGCGCGGTGACGGTGGACGATGCAGACGGCGCGCCAACCTTCCAGGCAGACGCCGGCTGGACGACGCCTGCCACTTTGCAGCCGGAACCTTACAGCACCAGCTACGTGCAGGCGACGGTGACCGGTAGCACAGATACCACCACGTGGCTTCGCGTGCGGTGGCAGCCCGACCTCCAGCCATCCAACGGCGCGGAGACGGCTCGATACACGGTTTATGTGTGGCTACCCCAAGATGATGGCACGGTAGACCGCACCACCGTAGCCCGCTATATCGTGCATCATGAAGAGGGCGATACCGTTGTAGAAGTAGACCAGACCCAGAACACCGAGGGCGGAAGGTGGTTCAGTCTGGGCACTTACCTGATGCGCCGGGGCACTACCAACTACGTGGAGCTGGTCAACTACAGCCGACTCGCCAGCGAGGTTGCTCAGGGACGTGTGGTTATCGCCGATGCGACGCGCTTCGTGGAGCAGGGCACTGGCGCCAGCGGTGTCTTTTCTACACCGGTGGTGCAAACGGTTCCCATGCGGGTAGCGGGCGGAACGGTCGTCGACAGGCAGGTGGTCTTCTTCTCGGCGAACGACGGGAAGGTGTATGCTCTGGACGCGATAGGCAATGGCGACGGCACCACCTTCTCGTACTGGATATGGCCTCAGGAGCCTCTGAACGAACGACCCGTGGTCGGTTCATTTGGTTACTCCTCGCCGCTTGTGGTCAACATCGGAACGGGCGGAACCCCCGACTGGCGTGTGTACGTCGCGAACTCCAACGGGCGGGTGTACTGCCTGGACGCCAGCGGGAACGGTGACTTCAGCACGAGCAACCCGGGAACCACCGACCGCATCTGGGTGTATCCGGCGGCGGATAAAGCAGCGGTGGTGGATGGTTTCGTTTCTTCCCCAGCCTATAATCGTACCGAAGGTGAAGGTCCTACCATCTTCATAGGAGGTCTAGACGGGCGCGTGTATGCTCTGGATGCCGAAGGAGACGACGGCACCACCACCGAGCGCTGGATATACCCGGGCAAGTACGAACCCGCTTCTGGAGACGACCCGGCTCTGCCGGAGGAATTGCCTTTAGACCCCATCTCTACCACGCCCGCGGTGTTCGACGGTAAAGTGTACTTCGCGGCGTCGGATGGGCGCGTGTACTGCGTGAAGGAAAAGGGCACCGGACGCCGGCGCACCGAGCGCGTATGGGTATGGCCCTACGCTCAGCGACCACCCGTCAGTACCACAGGGGATGAGGAGCCAGTTGAGCCGTTCATGTACTCCTCGCCGACGGTAGCGGCGCAGGTGAACACCATTACCGGCGTGCGCGATGTGGTGTTCATCGGTGACAGGGGCGGTACGGTATATGCGCTGGATGCACAGGGCAAAGGCGACGGCAAGACCGAATTAGTCTGGCAGGATGTTACCGACCCCGCCAACCCCGTTGCCTCTGCCAGCGGCTCGATGGGGGCAGCCATCTATTCGTCCATGACGTTTACCCAGATTATCCCGAGCCGTTCGGCGACAGGTGCCACGCCGTTGCCTGCTGTGGTGTTTGGTCTGATGGACGGTAAGGTGCTCGCGCTGAACGCCTTCAACGGTGGACCGGGCTCCTTCCGGCAGGTGCTGGACAACAATAACAACGTCATCAACGTGCGCGGCGACGTGCTGTGGGGCTGGCAGACGCTGGGCGAGCAGGTGTTTGCCTCGCCTGCGGTGGCGAATAACTGGATGTACATCGCTGGTGACGACGGCATTATCTATGCGTTCTCGCCGACCGGCGGATTCCTGACCCCGGGTGAACCACCGGGGGCGGAGCTGGTAGACGCTTTGCTCAGCCCGAATCTGGCGAACCTGCAGGTGGAAGTCTTCACCGCACAGGAATATGCGGACATTGTGCAAAGGCGCACCCGCACGCCCGAGGAGGTGGTATCTGGCGGCCATACACGCAAAATCGGTTACGAATGGGGCGATACGGTATACGTGATTGCCTACGGGATGCAGGGGCTGGTGCCGCCTGCTCGTTCGGTGACACTCACCCTGCGCAGCCGTGCCGCCACGGTAAGTCGCACGGTGGGCGTTGTTCCCTACGGCAGCGATACCGGTGAAGCGCAGAAGTGGATGGCTTATCACGCCTTCCGCATCACCCCCACGCAGGACGGCGACGCCTGGACACCCGGCGCAAGCTATACTGCCGCGGTGCGGGTGACCTCTACGACCACCTCGACCGGCGGACAGCAGACCGCCACCATGACGCTGGAACGCACACCCACCCCATACTTCGAGTTCATCATTGCCCATCCGCTGGCTTTACGTCTCCTGAACCCGGATGGTACGGTGAACACGAACCTGGAGGTGGGCTGGTATGGGCAGACCGTAGTGGGCACCTCCGTACCGCAGGAGCTGCGCATGAACGGCAATGCGGGTAAGTTCCTGCAGCTGGAGATAGGCTTGGTGCCTCACGGCGCCAGCAGTGCGCGTCTGATACAGATTGCCGACCGTTCAAAGGTTGCCCTGCGGGGTGGAGACCCCTTGCGCGTGAAAGTGCAACGGGCAACGGTTGCCTGGCATAACAACGACGACGGTTCTCTGGCGGTGATTAACCCGCTGCCATGGGATGAACTGCCCGTTAGCATTCCCAATACCAGCGTGGATTACCCCGATATACCGGAGCGGGCGGTGAAGGTAGCCGCAGGCGGTGCAGACCTGTATGCCTCATCGCGCGGTGGCGCGCTGGCAGCTCCCACCGACCCGGTAGGCGTGGAACCGGAATGGACCAGCTGGACACTGGTGCCGACTGTGGGCGAGGTCAGCGTGCAGGTGCCTCAGTTCCAGCCCGCGAACCTGGTGGGCTTTGATGGGAGCAATCCGTTCACGGCGCGAGGCTATGCGACGCGCATTCGCAGACCCATTCGCATCTATGTGGACGTGAACAACAACGGTCAGCTGGACCTGCCGGGTGGTGCGGCATTGAGACAGACGCCTCCGGCTACCCGCGAGGAGCCGTATCGGGAGTTCCGAATCACGCTGGGTGTGCCGCCTGACATGCGCCTGCGGGTGGAAGAGGAGACCGTGGACATCGGCGCGGTGCCGCACGGCTTCGGCGTCCATCCCGACCCGGCGAACTTTGCCTTCCGACCACCCGTCACGGACGCGGACCCGGTGTATAACACGAATCCCTGGTACCGCGCGCTAAAACCTGCCTGGAAGCCCTTCACGGTGCGCAGCCTGAGCAACGTGAACCTGCTGAACGTGCGCGCCGCAGGGTCGGTGGACTATCTGGACGCGAGCGGCAACCCCGTGTTCCAGAACCCGTTGCCCATCACGTTGGTGAGCGACCAGGTGAGCCCGTTCTACTGGGAGGTCAGTCCAACCGGCGACCCGACCTTCACCTTCCACAAGCCCGCGCTGACTGCAGGCTGGGTGCGCCGACCGGACGGCAGCGTCGTGCAGCAGAACGTATTTACCTCACTGGACCTGATTTACGACCCGAT
>VSSL01000208.1_pt1 | contig 16663 bp, 10 predicted proteins | sample 4557531 | NCBI WGS metagenome assembly VSSL01 (sample SAMN10986726, study PRJNA523729) | hot springs metagenome | isolation source: hot springs | place: India:Timba, Gujarat | collected 2018-05-31 | reverse complement strand
GGGCGTAAAAGCGGGCGCGGATTTTACGTCTACGAGTAGAATTTTACGTCTACAAGTCGAATGGAATCTGCCTTCACGAAGGGCACAAGAATCGCTTACCAGTCGTAAATAGCGAAATAAATAAACCATCCTGGAGAGCAAGGCTCTTGGCATTTTTGCTCTCCAGGCTAAGTTTACTTGACAAAGAAGCCCACCCCCAAGATACCGGGGCCGCCATGGGTGACAATTGCTGGCGGCATATGAACAACCGGCACTTCCTTCTGACCAATGAGTCCACCTAACTCCTCAGCCAAAGCCAACGCCTGAGTGTTATCCCCGGCGTACATCACAGTGAGGTAAGCAGAACCATCACGAGGGATCTGCTCGAGAACGATCTCCTTGAGGCGCGCCAGGGCACGTTTGTGGGTACGCTCCTTCTCGTAAGAATCCACTTTTCCTTCATGCAAGCGCAAGATGGGCTTGATTTGAAGCACACCTCCTAACAAGGCCGCGGCATTACCAATGCGTCCTCCACGCGCCAGATATTCTAAGGTATCCACCAAGAAATACACCCGGCAGCGCGCACTAAGGTCTCTCACCCGTCTCTCGATTTCATCCACATCGATTCCTTGTTCCGCCCACTGCACCGCCAGTTGCACTATGGTTCCCAAAGGGCTAGCGATGAGACGAGTATCAATCACGCGAATATCGGCCGCGGGGAAATCCATCGCCGCAACGGTAGCCGAGCGTACTGTGCCACTCACCTCAGAAGAAGGATGAATGCATAGTATCGGCTCTCCGAGGGGGACGAGGCGCTTGAATTCAGCCACGAAAAGCTCCGGCGGAGGTGCGGCGGTTTTAGGCAATTGAGGCGACTTCTGCAGCCACTCCATGAAGGTTTGAATGTCCAGATCAACCCCTTCGTAATAGGAGTTCTCTCCAAAATTGATAATCTGGGGGATCACAGGCACCCCGTGTTGGCGAGCAAACCCAGGGTCCAAGCAAGAGGTGGTATCGGTAATTATTCTCACCATAACTGCTCCTCCTTGGTTTTCGACCATAGCGATTTCGTGAATATCCGACACTTAGGTAGGATCACCGGTAGAGCGCCAGGCTATCTCTTCTTTCCAGAGCGGTTGCTCCGCTTTGGATAAAGAAAGAAGGAATCCTAGAAATGCGAAAGCCATGACCACCATAAGCGCTGATCGAAGGGCAGGGAAAAGACTAGCCCTAAGGGCTTCTAATTCGTGGCCGGCCAGGCTGGTCAAAATAGCGCCGGCGAAACCCACTCCTAACACCATACCCAAATTGCGCGCCGTAGCGAGGATGCCGGCAGCAATGCCCTGGCGATGACGCGGGGCAGCGCCCATTAGAGCGCTCGTGTTGGGCGAAATAAAGATGCCAATTCCCAAACCGGCCACTGCCAGACTTACGACAATCTGGGTCAGCGTTGAGGCTTGGTCTAAGCGGGAGAGAAGGAACAATCCGCAGCCTAAGGTAAGCATCCCCACGACGGTCGGCCAACGCGTACCAATACGATCAGAAATCGTGCCGCTGATTGGAGCAATTACCGCCATGGTAATCGGCATCGCTGTGAGCAGCGCACCACTCTGAGTGGGGGTGAATTGACGACCCTGGAGAAGGTAAAACGGCATCAAGAAGGTAATTGTATAGACGCAGATATAATTCAGAACAGCAGCAATCACCGAAAAAGAGAATATTCTGCTGCGTAACAGAGAAAGATCAAGCATGGGATAAGGTACTTTCATCTCAATAAAGAAGAAAACGGAGAGAAGGAGAAGCGCTAAACCTATAGAGGCAAGTATCCACGGTGATAGCCAACCTAGGGCGTAGCCTTGGTTCAACCCCAAAAGCAAGAGGATCAACCCCATCATAAAGACCAATGAACCAAGATGGTCAAACGGCTCAATATGGTCCATGCGTTGATCGCCGGGGATGTAACGATGACTTAGGTAGATCGCCACCAGCGCTATGGGAACATTAATATAAAAAATCGCCCGCCAGGTGAACATCTCCGCCAGATAACCGCCTAAGGAAGGACCTACCGTCAAACCGAGGTACGTCATGGTCGCTTGCAACCCCAAGGCTTGCCCCCGCTGTTGCGCCGGAAAGCTCTTTGTGAGAATGGCCGGCGAATTCGATGAAAGCATGGCGGCTCCTACGGCCTGGATAGCGCGAAACAGAATCAAGACGTTTACATTTGGCGCAAGACTACAAAAAATAGAACTGAGCAGAAAAATGACGAAGCCACCTAAGTAGACGCGTTTATGGCCCCGCAAATCGCCCAATCTACCCAGGCTGAGCAAAAGGCCGCTCAAGATAAGCAGATAGACGGTAACCACCCATTCTACTGCCGCCACATGGCTGCGCAAGGACTGGGCGATGAGCGGTAGGGTAGCATTAACCACACTGCCATCCAAAGCAGACATGAATGTGCCTACACCAATGGCAATCAACACCCCCCACTTTTGTACCTGAGAGGTGGTCTCGACATAAGGCTCGCTCGTAGAGGGGGAGATACGCATGGGCTTTTGTGTTCGATTAGGCCAGGACGAGTTTTTCTGAGATACTCTTTCCTTGATGAATGCGACTGATGATCTCGGCTAACATCGGAGCTACCGAGAGCACCTCAATTTTCGGATGACGCTTTTCAGAGGGAAGGGGGATGGTGTTGGTGGTCACCAGTTTGGCAATGCGCTCGTCACGGTCGAGCAGCTCCAAAGCACTGGGTAAAAGCACAGGATGGGTGACAGCAAGATAAGTGTGTCCTTCAGCCCCTTTTTCGTAGAGCACGTCAATTTGCTTGAGGACGCTTCCGCTGGCGATTAAATCATCAATGATAATGGGCTGCCGACCTTTGATGTCACCGACAACATGGGTAGCCTCTGTAGAAAAGAAGCCGGTGCGGCGCTTGTGCATAATTACCAGAGGAAGGTTCAAGCGTTCTGCGTAGCGGCCAGCCATACCTGCCCGCCCCACATCGGGGCTGACGATGACTGCGTTGGCGAACTGCGGCCGGCGGAAGTACTCTGCTAACAAGGGGATCGCTGTCAATGGATCAAACGGGATTTTGAAGAAACCTTGCGTAGCGCGATTGTGGATATCTACACAGATGATGCGAGCAGCGCCCTGGGTCTCGAGCAGATCGGCGACCACACGCGCGCTGATTGCCTCCCGCCCGCGCGCCATGCGATCTTGTCGGGCATAAGGGAAATAGGGGATGACGGCGCTCACAGAGTGGGCGCTAGCACGGCGAAAGGCATCCAGGTAAAGCAACAACTCCATCAAGTTGTCGTTAACCGGTGCCGAGCAAGGTTGGATAAAGAAAATATCCTGATCGCGCACCACCTCATCAATCATCACGTGGATCTCGCTATCCGGCAGACGTCGAGTGGTTGCTTTACCCACCGTGGTGCCTAGCAGAGTCGCCACTTCAACAGCCAACTCTGGATGGGCGGAACCCGAAAAGATGCGCAGAGGGTGAGTGGACATGGCCATGAGAGGAATCTAAGTTGATTATACCCCTTGTTCAGGGGTGAAGAAACAAACGATGACGCGTTGCTTTTTCCACACTCTCCCGCCGAAAAAGCATAGGATGATACTCTCCGCGCAGCCACGCTTGAACCTGATCGCAATAGTGTGGACTGGCAGGATGCCCCGACTGTCCTGGTGCTAGCACGCTCATGGAGTTATCCAGATCGGCAAGATCCACAATCATACGGTAAGGCGGCCCGATCATCATATCTGTGGCGAGGTCGTGATAACTTGTGCCACTCGCCCAGATGGTTGTACTATCGCCACCCAGCGGAAAGGGACCGACGTTAAAGAGCGAAGCCATCAGGGAGTCGCTGCTAAGAGCATGGCGAAAAGTCACCTGATGCAAGCTGCCCCAAGTCCAGTGCTTTTTATCCTCGCCTAGGCGCTTCTTTAGTTCCTTCAAAGCCAGTTCCAATGCCAGAAGAAGGGTGTCTTCGCGCTTTTCTCCGTTCCCCAAATCATAAAAGGGTGATTCGGCCACTTCCAGGAGGCGGGAGAGCCACGGTAACCAGTGTTCACCAAAAAGGCCGGCCTCCGCCAAAATGGGCGTCGGTCCTTTTCCCATCATACGCTCCACGATATCGGCTTGCTTAAGGGGAAGATTATTCTTTTCAAAGCCGAGCAGCGATTTCGATAGCTGCGCCTCGAAGAGCAAGGCTGCCAATTTGCGGATGAAAACTTGATAGATAGCGGCTGCGATGCTATCCCTAGCCAGCTCTCCATCCCACTGGCGAAGCAGTTCCACTGTTTCTTGGATCTCCGTCTGAGGACTGTTTACGGGAGGATTGAGGGTAAGTTGCTTAAAATGGCGCGCGATCGCTCGCGCGGAAGGAGAGACCCAGTCGGTGTGCATCTTTTTCACAAAGGCTAGGTCAATCCGCTCCTCACCGCCCCGTAAACTGCTATCCAAAATCATTTCGGAGATGCGCTGGGCGCGATCACCAGAGATCGGCTCAACCGGGAAGGGAAGGGGATAGTCCTCGCTAATCGGGTGGTTGTTTGCCGAAACAATGTACCCTTGGGGTGGATTAAATAAATGGGGTAACGCATCAAAAGGCAGGTATCCTACCCACTCATAGTCATCCACCCAGCCAGGCACAGGCAGGCGTCCATCGCCACGCCGCCGCAGTGGTATCTTCCCTGCATAGGTGTAGGCAATGTTGCCATGGATATCCGCATAGACCACATTCTGCACGGGTGCTGTCCATTGGCGTAAAGCAAGATGAAACTCGCGGCAGTCTTTGGCACGCATCATCCCAAAAATCGTCTCACCCATCCGGTCTGGCTCTAGCGATGTCCAGCACAACGCTAATGGTTGTTCCCCAGCCAGGTCGGAAGCCAAGGAATTGATAATGGGGCCATGATGGGTGATCACAACCTCTTCGATGAAAGGTTTCTTTCCGCGAATGGGTATGATCTCTCGCAGCACACGAGCCTTTTTCCAATTTCCCATATACTCATACTCTACCTCATCGGTTGGGGTGCGTCGCAACCTCTCCAGGTAAAGGTCTTGAACATTGGCAAAGCCATTGGTGAAACCCCAGGCAACAAAGCCATTGTGCCCCGCAACTACACCGGGGATGGCAGGAAAGGCGACGCCTGTCACGTTGAGCTCACTGCAGGAGAGATGATTCTCGTACCAAATGGACGGAGCCGTCAGTTGGAGATGCATATCGTTCGCCAAGATAGGCTTTCCGCTACAAGTGCGCTTACCGTGCAAGGCCCAAACATTGCTCCCCAAGCCTTCGTATGGGGACGGTCCACTGAACGGGCGCGCCTCGAGAGCTCTTTCCAAAGCAGCCGGCCCAATATAACTGTAATCCGAGCCGGGGGGCACAATATGTGGCCAGCGCGAGAGGTGAATTGTGTCGAATTCCGCAACCGTTTCCGCTCCCAAAAGCGAGACCAAAACAGCGCGCAGCAGTTCGCTCTCCCAGTTGACCGAGAGCGTCCAAGACATCATCTTGATCCAGGATAAACTATCGGCGATTTGCCAAGGCCGGGGGCGATAGCGTAATAACGTAAATTCCAAAGGCAAGCGTCCTTGGGCGATGAACGCATTGACGCCATTCGCATAAGCCTGGAAGGCTTGTTTCACCTCCTCCTGCAGCAAGGATACTTCGAATTCCGCAACATGGCGCAACGTTAAGGTGCGCATCCAACGGTCAAGCGGCAAGGCGATTTCACCAAGCACCTCCGAAAGGCAACCGGCTACCAAACGCCGATTGAATTCCATTTGCCAAAGACGATCTTGTGCGTGTACATATCCCTGAGCGAAGAAAAGATCGTGTTCATTTTTCGCATAGATATGAGGCACACCCCAACTATCCCACAGTACCTCCACCGGAGCACGCAAACCGGCCAAACGAATGCGGCCATCCGTTTTGGGCAGTCGAGAGTAAGCCATCAGGCTAAGAAAAGGTTTTGCCAGAGTTACAAACAGGGACTCGGCCATTGAAGAAACGCTCCTGCGCGAGTTGGATTAGGGTAGGGAATGAGGCTACTCTGCGTCGCGCAACTTTGGATATCGGATTTGCAGCAGGGTGGCCACTCCTAGGAGAAGAACAGCCCCACATTGAAGGGCAAACCGTTCGCCACTCCTCTCGGCGATTTGCCCGATCAACAGCGAGCCCAAAGGCATAAACCCAAAGAAGGTGAGGCTATATAAGCTGCTCACACGCCCACGCATCGTATCCACTACATGGGATTGAATCAGAGCGTTCGTTATGTTTAAAACGAACACCATGGCCCCGCCCACCGCGACCAGGACAATAAGGGAAAGTGGCAACCAAGAGACAAATGAAAAGAGGAGCAAAGTGATGGGAAAAGCCAATGAGCCAAAAGAGAGCAAGCGACCACGGTAGCGAAAGTGTCCGAGAGAGGCGAGGCTTAAAGTGCCCAACAGAGCGCCCAAACCGCGCGCCGAGTTCAGCAGTCCGTTGGTTTTTACATCCCCTCTCAGTACCTCCACAGCCCAAGCCGGCAGAAGCGTGATGAAAGAAGCGCCGAAAAGGCTTAGGGCTGCGATTAGAACTATGAGTGAGAGAATGAGCGGCTCGCCGAGAACGTAGCGCATCCCTCCAAGAATTGCCTTCAACGCCGGCTCTTGATCCACCTTTCCCCTTTGAGTGTGCTGAGGCAAGTCCATTTTGAGCAAAGCGAATATAACCGCCAAAAAAGAGATGCCATTGAAGAGAAAGCACCACGCCGGGCCGAAGAAGGCGTAGATTAGGCTGCCCACAGCGGGCCCGATGATGGTAGCCGCATTAAACATGGCACCGTTCAAGGCAATGGCGTTGGTCAAATCCTCGCGGCTGACCAATTCGGGCGCTAGTGCCAGGCGAGCCGGCGCATCAAAGGCATTAGCCACCCCCAACAAGAAGGCCAAAATGAGTATGTGCCAGGCCTGAATCGCGCCGCTAAACGTCAAAGCCGCCAGGAGAAACGCCAAAGCCATCATGCTGGATTGGGTAAGTACAAGCAAGTTGCGCCGCGGCAACCGATCCGCCGCCACGCCGCCCAGAAGCATAAAGAGCCAACTGGGGAGGCCGGTAGCGAACCCAACGTACCCTAAATAGGCTGGCGAGCGCGTCAATTGATAAATCAGAAACCCTTGGGCAGTGCTTTGCATCCAGGTGCCGAACAAGGAAACGATTTGCCCTGCAAACCAAAGGCGGTAATTGGGGTGCTTAAGCGCGGCGAAAGTTACATTTAGGCGTATGCGAATGGCATAAGAAGCGCACATGTTGGATTTAGACGGTAGTGGCGCGTAGTAAAGAGGCTAGCGGCTCTTCAACCGGGTAACCATAAGCCGCCGCCAAGAGTTCCACAGGGTGCACGGTGGGGATTCCTGTAGCGTGGGTGATTTGCCAACGACAGGTTTCGCTATCGCAAACCGCCAGCGGAGCTTGCGAGCGACGGATAAACTCAAACAAAGGAGCACCTACTTGCATGGCAATTTCGTACTTTTCCACTTTATAACCGTACGTCCCGGCAATACCACAACAAGCCGCCTCGCTTTCAATAATGCGCAAACCGGGGATAAGGGAGAGCACCGCAGTACCTGGGCGCCCCAGCCGATGGGCACGATATTGGCAAGGGACATGATAGGGCAACTCCAATGGCAACGGCTTTAGGTTGAGGTTCATCTTACCTTGGGCATATCGTTCGAGCAGAAACTCATTGATATCAAATGTATGCGAAGCCACCAGCTGGGTTTCCTGGTCGTACATATTAAGCAATTCTGGTGCTTCCTCTTTCAGTGTTAATGTACAACTGGTAGAGGTACCTATGATAGGGATACCGCGGCGGGCAAACCCCACCAAGTGGCGCACATTGTTGAGATGGTAACGCCTTGCCGCTTTAAACTCCCCATTCGAGAGTAAGGGCAATCCACAGCAGTTTTGAGGAGGAACAAGTACCTCAAAGCCATTGGCTTCCAGGACACGCACTGCCGCAATCCCTACTCGGCTCTCGTAATACTCCGTGGAACAGCCGTGGAAATAGACCACTTTCGGCCTGGCGTCATCCTCGGTATCTATGAAAGGAAGACCCCCAGCATGATGACGACGATACCAACGGGTAAAACGCCGAGTAGTAAAGCGCGGAAAAGGGGCATGACGCGCAATCCCCAAGGTTTTCTCTGCTAGAAAGCGCATTGGCGGGAGGTTAAAGACCAAATTAGCCAAAAAGGGCGCCGTTCCACCCAAAGCGCCGACTAACGCAGCACGGGCGAGGAGATTGTTGCGCAGACGATAGATGAGAGGCACCTTCCCCTGAGCTACCATCTGAGCGCGCGCCCGGGCATTGATCTCAGCGATACGCACGCCAGTGGGGCAAACCATGTTACACACTCGACAGCCGGAACAGTAATCCACCGAGCGATCGGGTGTGGGCTGGAAAGGGTGGCGAAAACGCCCCGCCTGAGGCGCTTCATATTTCGGCCCTGGAAAGAGATCGGTCACCGCAGCCACGGGACAGGCAGTGAGGCAAATATTGCACTTAATGCAGCGATCGAGCGTGAATTCCACGGCAAGGGGTTCCCCTGAGGACCTCATCGTACGGCACGCTCCTCGGCAAGAATGGACATGGCCGCCCGGTAACCGCTGGCCAAACAGAGGCCCTCTAGCGAGCGTTCCTGGAGAGGATCACAACCGGCGAGCATTGTCCCTACCACGCGCAGGTTCTCATAGAGCAGCTCGCCTTGGGAGGAGAGCACCTGCATATCCAGATTCACGCGCACCCCGGATAGATAAAGGGGGTGAGAGGACTCGGTGATAAAACGCTCTTGAAACCAATTCCCGCGCCCCGCGGGATATTCGAGCGGTAAACCGAAAACAGTCTCCTGAACCGTCCCCTCGTAATTAGCCACCAACCCTCCCCCAAGCAGCCCCCCCGTTGCGAGCACGAAATACCGAGCGCGATGGGCTCTTCGACGTGCAGCCGCCTCGTTCCAAACAAGGTCTATCCGCCTGCCTCCCTCTCCTTCAAGAAACCCGTTTACCTGCATGCCTTCCCACACAATACCGCCATTACGACGGATGGCACCAAGAAGCAGATTATGGAGCCGCATACCCGGAATTGATGGAGGGAGCGTGGGTATCTCAAATACTTTGGCTCCGAGCAACTCTTCGAGATGGCGTAGCACTCGCAAGGGCTGATCAATCCCCAAGATTGCCGGCAACCCAATACGCCACTCGCCGGAGGTAACTTGTGTTCCGCACTGAGAAAGGAGAGCCTCAGCGAACATCTCCCGAAATGCTGCCTGCTCGAAAGATTGTGCCAAAAACAGGGTCGTGAGGCTTTTGCGCGCCTGAAGTGCAGGGAGGGATAGGATCACTCCACAGGCGGGGATACCTAAGGCGTTGATGTTGTCAGCCACCCAATTGGGATAGAAATCCAGGTAGCCATCAATGCCCACAATCATCATGGGTTGCCGACTGGTGAGATCACCGGCTATCATGGTCTCCGGCGCCAGACAAGTGAGACGAGGCGCGCCCACCGCTGTCGGAAGCCGCCAATTGTGTTCCAGAGATCCGTAGAATGGATAGTCATTCTGCCGTCCCAACCCCTGAAACGCCTGAAGACTTTCGTTCAAACTGCTTTCACCCAACCATGAGTAAGGATGGTCCGGCTGATGCTCTTTCAACCAGGCAATGCTTTCTTTGGGATTGATCACTTCAGTGCTCCCTTGAGCATTGGGGAGGTTCCCCAAAACATCCACGCACCCTGCATGCCAATAAAGCGCCCCCCATCCTTTCGCGATTACCCGAACGCGAAGACCGTGGCGTACCAGGTGCCAGGCTGTGGTCAAACCTGCCAACCCCCCTCCAATCACGAGCACGTCCATTTCATCCCCCACAGAGATCATCGGTGGCGTTGAATCTGCGGTTTTCTCTTCCTTTTGCTTTTCTTCGGGCGAAAAGGCAACACCACGGTCAGGACCAGTACTACAAGCACTACTGAGATAAGGCTCAACGGTAAGTAGCGGGCCTTTTGGCCTAGGCAACTGCTCTACGTTAAGAAGGCTGCGATAAATCAGTTCATTGAAACGTTCCTGGCGCAGCTGATCTCCCCATAGAATAGGTCGCAAGCCACGCCAACGCTCTTCTAGGAAGTCCAACAAGGCTTGATTGGCACAGAGATGTGCTTCCTCTTGGACGGAACAGCGCAAGTGATGGAATAGGCCAGCTGCCCGCAGGCTACAAAAACCCCCCTGGCACGGTCCCATGCCTAGGCGCACTTCACGGCGTACATCATCCAGGGTTTTAGTCAGGTCCTTCTGAATCGCGTGGGACACGTCTTCCAGAGTCGCTAACTCACATTCGCAGATGAGCTTGCCAAAAGTCGTCTCCTTTTCCACTTGCGCCAAGCGCGCTCCCAAATGGTGATACCCATGAGTGGGGGTGGGTAGGGGTTCCAAGTGAGTTCGACAGGGACGATTCGTGTTCAATTTGCGACAAACCGCGTCTACGGTCACTTCGGCCATTCTACGAAAAGTAGTCCATTTCCCGCCAGTGATGGTGAGAAAACCTTCTAGTCCATCTCGTTCAGCATGATCGAGGAGCACAAAGGCACGAGTGACTTGCCGATCGTCGTCGCCGGCCCTGGCAACCTCCTGGTAAAGCGGTCGAACCCCGGCCCAGGCCCGCAGAATGCGCATAGACCTAAAGCCCGGCACCAAGCGTTCTCCTTCGCGCAACATCAACTCCACTTCCCAGGGTTCAATCGCCAGGCGATCTGGGTCTTCTACACGCACATCGGTCGTACCTATAATCGCTACGGTGTGAGCCGGCACAAGGATATCTCCATCGGAGGGGAGCTTAAGGCGATTAATCACTGTGTTTACCACGCGGTGGTTGACAGCCAACATAATGCCCTTACCCGGCAGAATAGTGACAGTAACCCCTGCTAGCGCGGCAATCTGACCTGCCCAAGCCCCTGCGGCATTGACGACCAAATCGGCGCTGATTTCAACCTCTTCTCCCTTAACGCGATCGTAGCAGCGAACTCCCTGTACCCGGCCATTGTGCTGGATAATTGCAACAACCTGATGGTAATTCAGAACGAGCGCACCTCGCCCTTGAGCATCCTCGATATGCGCCTTCGTGGCAGCGAAGGAATCGGCTGAAGCATCCGGCACGCGGTAACAAAGGGAGATGTGCGGATTTAAATAGGGTTCCTGATGCCATATCTGCTGGAGGGGCACTTCCTCCACAGGAATGCCGGCACGCCGACAGCCGGCCAAAAACTGCGGGACGTAATCGGGATCATCCCATGGGGTGAGCACAAACCACCCACCGCAATCTTCAATGCAGTGGGCGAGAATGCGCCTGATAATTCTGTTCTCCTCCATGCATTCCTGGGCTGCCACAGGATCGCGCACGACATAGCGTCCTCCGCTATGAAGCAGACCGTGATAGCGCCCTGTGGTACCATGGGTCAAATCCCCTTTCTCGACCAGCGCGGCGCGAAAGCCGCGCATAGCCAGGTCGCGCAATACCCCTGCGCCAGTGGCACCACCGCCAATGACCAGTACCTCGCAGTCAATTTTGCGCATAGATATTGAGGAAAAGCGTCCTATTCAACCCAATGGAATGTTCGCTCTACCGCCTTCAACCAATAGCGATAGAGACGCTGACGTTCATCTTCGTCCATCTGGGGCAACCAGGTTTTATCCGCTTGCCAGTTGGCGCACAAGTCACCGAGGCTATCCCAAAAGCCCACAGCCAGACCGGCGGCATAGGCGGCCCCTAAGGCGGTCGTTTCAGCCACCTTCGGGCGTACTACCGGTACATTCAAGATATCTGCTTGAAATTGCATAAGTAGTTCATTGTACACCATGCCCCCATCTACTTTGAGAGTCTTAAGAGCTACCCCCGAGTCTTTCTCCATGGCCTCTAAAACTTCGCGCGTTTGATAAGCCGTGGCCTCCAAGGCTGCCCGGGCCAGGTGCCCCTTATTCGCATAGCGAGTCAATCCCACAATAACCCCCCGCGCATCCGAGCGCCAGTAAGGCGCAAAAAGCCCTGAAAAGGCCGGCACAAAGTACACCCCGCCATTATCCTCAACGGTGCGCGCCAGAGCTTCAACCTCGGCGGATTTTTGGATTAGGCCCAGATTGTCACGCAGCCATTGTACCAAAGCGCCGGTGATAGCAATGGAGCCCTCCAACGCGTAAACCGCTCGATCCTGGCCAAAACGATAGGCCAGGGTAGTGAGCAAACCCTGATTAGAAGGGATACTCTGCGTGCCGGTGTTGAGCAGCATAAAGCAACCCGTGCCATAGGTGTTCTTGGCCTCTCCGACGCTAAAACAAGCCTGTCCCACCAGAGCTGCCTGTTGGTCACCTAAGTCACCACACACTGGGATACGCTCCTGAAACGGCCCTTCAGCGACAGTAAACCCCCAAGGGTTGGGATCGCTCGAAGAAACGATGATCGGCAACATAGCGCGCGGGATACCCAAAATATCCAAAATCTCTGCATCCCAATCCAGGGTATGCAAATTCATCATCATGGTCCGGCTGGCATTGGTGACATCGGTAACATGAGCCCCGCCTTTTGGCCCTCCCGTCAACTGCCAAATAATCCAAGTGTCAATCGTGCCAAAGATGGCCTCCCCCTTCTCGGCAGCCTTGCGCACCTGGGGCAGATTTTCTAGAATCCAGCGGACTTTCGGAGCAGAAAAATAAGTGGCCAACGGTAACCCAACTTTCGGCCGAAAGCGATCCTGCCCTCCATCGGAACTCAACTGATCACAAACCGCTTTCGTGCGCGTATCTTGCCAGACGATGGCATTCATGTAGGGTTGACCGCTTCTCCGGTCCCACACCACCGTTGTCTCGCGTTGATTCGTCACCCCCACAGCTGCAATCTCGGTCGGATCAACTTGTCCTATAGAAAGTGCGGTGCGAATCACCTCTTGAGTACACTGCCAAATCTCCAACGGATCATGCTCCACCCACCCTGGTTGCGGGTAAATTTGGCGATGTTCCTTTTGAGCTACAGAGACCACCTGGCCATCATGGTTAAAAAGCATACAACGGGTGCTGGTTGTTCCCTGGTCAATGGCGGCTACATAACGTTTCATATTTTATGAATCCTCTCTAAACAAGGGAAATTGGATTAGGCAACCGGGTTTTGGCTGGTTTTCACCTGAGTAAGAGCAATCAAGGAGAAAACAAAGAGCAACCCATAGACGATGAAAAGCAGAAGGTAGCCAATACCGGGCATCTGAGGCATGGTTTGGGTGAAGAAGTCGGCGATCGGCCCCCCAATATAAGCGCCAACGGCACCAGCGCCGGCTCCCGCAAGGTTGGAAATGCCAAGATATTTCCCAGCCTGTTCCGGTGGGACAATTTGTGTTCCCAGTGCCCAATTGGAAGAGTAAAAGAGACCTGTCGCGGCGCCCAAGAGCATGGCACCAACGTAGATTACTGTAAGATTAGGCAAAGAGATCAGGATAAACGTACCCAGAGTAGCCAAAATACCACTGAGCGCAACCATACGACGATGTCCGTAGCGATCGCCAAGCCAACCGCTGGGGGGTGCCGTAATGAGTATGAAAACCCCCACAACCAGCAACAACAGCCGGGTAGGTTCAGCAGCCTGGGCTCCCGGAATGTTGAGCCGTCCTTGGAGAAAATAGAGGGCGAAACTGGCAATGTTCGTTGAGCCAACCAGAAAGGCTAGGCGGTTGATCACCCACCAGCGGAAAGCAGCATTTGATGGACCACTGCGCCCCGCCCCGATATCTACGCTGAAATATACCCCCAAGGCCACGGCAACAAGTATAGCAAGTAAGCCGATCGCCCCCATAAAGATAAGATTGGTTAGGGAATTCGTGCCGTGCATGAGCTGCCCGCTCCAACGAACCGCTTGCCCCATCCCTAAAATTATCACGGTGAAAACGAGGGTCATGAATAATAAGCGGAGCAAGGGTTCTAGGTTTAAAGGGGGCACCTCGCCCTTAAGAGGCTTTTCCGGCGCAAACATGGTGATGATCATCGTCACTAGCAATACCCCAATGGCCACAAGCAAGCCACCCCATAGGTTACCACTCGCAACGATGCGCCCAATAGTCAACGATACGAGGATGACCGGCACAGGCACTTCGAGCAAAGCCTTGATTCCGGAATAGCGCCCCCGTTGTTCCTCGGGGGTCAAATCGGGGATCAATCCCTGAACCGCCCCATGAGCGGTGTTCGTGGCTATCATATGGAGAATTACTAAGAAAAAGAGCACCCAATAGCCGCTCTCGCCTTCCAGACCAATCGTAAAGCCGATTGCAGCCAGAACCACAACATCGGCCAATGTGCCTACGAAAATGAAAGGCCGGCGCCGCCCAAAACGGGAGGTGTTGCGGTCGGAAAGCATACCCATGAGCGCTTGAACCAGTAAGGCAACCATGAGCGTCCACAAACGCAATGTGCCGTAATAACTGCCCTGGCGAGCTTCCCCCACAAATTGTTGCACCAAGAGGGGAACAATGAGCGGGGTAAGTGTTTGACTGAGAGTGGTTAACCCAGTGAAGTAAATGTTCAACGTAATAAAGTCGTACCAACGGAGAGGGCGGCTGCTCAGCATAGGTGTAGCTCCTGAACGAAATTATTGGGTGAGAAAAGATCAGCGTTCTCTATCTTGAAAAACCCTTTCCAAAAAACGGAGGGTAATCTGACTAACCTGTTCCCGCTCTTTATCGAGGATGACACAATGGGTGGAGTTCTCCATCCAATGAATCTCCTTCACTGGCGAACTCACGCTTTCAAATAAAATTTGGGGCACTTTCGGCGACACGGTAGGATCGAGCCGTCCCTGTACAATAAGGAGAGGTTGAGATAGGCGAGGCAGCAGAGGCTTCACCGCTCTTTGCAGCGCCAACAATTGCAAAACGCCTTTAAGCGGATTTACTTTATACCCTTGCCATGGCATATCCTCGTCCACATTTGGTTTAGGAATCCAGGGGATGAATGGCGCGAGAAGATAGAGCGAAACAACCTCGAGGGGGCGCAAAGTGAGACTTAGGGCCGGCGCATAGAGCAAAAGGGCACCGATCTCCGGGTGACGACTGGCGAGATAGAGGGAAAGCAGGGCGCCTGTGGACTCCCCTCCTACAACTATCGCCTCGCAAAGTGACAATAACTCCTCATAAGCCCTCTCAACGGTCATAGCCCAATCTTGCCAGCGCACCCGGTTGAGATCCGAGGGATGAGAAAAGTGACCAGGAAGTAAAGGGGCGCTTACCGTGTAGCCGGCGCGATGGAGGTCGTTGGCTAAAAGGCGCACCTCGGCGGTTGTAGCCGTTAGCCCATGGATGAGCAGCACTCCCCTCGGGCCGGCGCGCCAAAGGAAAGCCCCCCCCTTCGAGGTGAGGATTTTGAAGCACGGTGTCTTCCCTCAAATCATGTTGTCACGACCAGAGAAACCTTAGCTCTCTTTGTGGAAATCTTCGAGATCAAGGCTTGGGCCTGTTCTGACGCTCAGCGGTAAATTTGCAAGACCAACCAAGCCGCGGCGCTCTGCGCAGGGCTGCTCAAGCTGGTCACCTGGAATGTGAACGAAACGTACTTGTTAAGAAAGTCATCGTCAATGGCTTCATCAAAGATGGTGTGCAAGACTCCATCGTAAGTCTCCGTGTGTGCACTGGCTAAGAGTGGTTGCTTATTTTCTCCTAGAACTTGATAGAAAACGTTGTAAGAAACGTCGCAGTTTGCAAAGTTGAAAATACAGCCCACCTGTATCCTTAAGCGGTCCCCCGTCTGGATCAGTAAATAGGGAAAACTCCCACTGATCTTTCCCCCGGTTTGCATAAGGGGGTGCGTCCACAAAGCTGCAGTGTATGAGACTCCGTCCTCAAGTTTCGCCGGGGATAGGCGTTTCACAAACCCGTTGCGATCTCCCTCGCGCCCTGGGCAGGGCAGAAGCCGGTCTCGGCTATTCTTCCAAGTTCCACTACAGGCGTTCCCGACAAAGTCCCAAACCACACCCGCTGCAATGTCAGCTACCCGAATGCGCACTTTGAAGTAATCCTGATTTGAAGGTTTGATTTCCACCCCCTTCTTGATACGGAGGACGAAATTCCCCGTCACATTTTCTCCATCACTCCCTGGGGGGAGGGCTGGAGCGGTCAACTCGATAGATGCCTGAACAGTCTTACCAGGGCGCACGGTTTGATTAATAGGAATGGGAGCTCCCGTCCATCCGCGGCTGGAGGCAGGCACCATTTTTGCGCCGGTCGGCCAAGGGCAACTACCAGTGTTCTTAATCAGCCAAGTCTTTACAAATACGGTACCCGGTCGAAGCGGCTCGCCGTTGGGGATGGTCACATCACGCACGAATTCCACGCGGTAACAAGGAACCCCTGGGGTGGGGGTAGGGATCGTTCCACCTCCTCCGCCACCGCCACCCGAAGAACGGATTGGCGTTGAGGTACGAGACGGAGTGAATGTGGGTGGTAGCGTGTTCGTTAGCCATGGCGTCAGGGGAGGGATGAAGGTATTGGTCGGTGTGAGGGAAAACGTCGCGGTAGGGGTGTCGGTTGGCAAGGGAGTGTCGGTAGGGGGAGGTAGCGTAGGGCTGGGCGTACTCGAAAGGAAAATCTCGGTCTGTTTCGCTTGCCATGTTTT
>VSSL01000207.1_pt1 | contig 16671 bp, 15 predicted proteins | sample 4557531 | NCBI WGS metagenome assembly VSSL01 (sample SAMN10986726, study PRJNA523729) | hot springs metagenome | isolation source: hot springs | place: India:Timba, Gujarat | collected 2018-05-31 | reverse complement strand
GCAGGGCGGTGTTGATAACCTGGCGCAGGAAGGCTTCTTGCCCGGCGTTCCAGCCTTCGAAAGTGAAGGAGAGCGTGCCGTCGCCGTAGCGGGTGCGTGCGGGCTGTACTATCTTGCCTCCGTCGCGCAGCACTACCAGCATATCTACCGCCATCTGTGCGTTTTCCGGCAGCACACCGCGCTGTTTCCAGCGTCGCATCTGCTGGGCGACCGTCTGCACGTGCGCCCGCTGAATGGGCACTGCCTGCTTCAGCACCAGCTGGCGCAGGTCGGCAGCAGAACGACTGCCTGCGGGAACGTCAATCACCAGCGCGCCCTGCGGACCGTTTGAGCGGGTATTGAAGGGCACGTTCACGACGTTGCGATAGGGAACGCTCCACGCAGCTGTTGCCACGAGGAAGCAGAGCCAGGCGGACAACCACTTCATCGGCGGAAACACTCCTTCATGGTCGGTATGTGAATTTCCAGAGCGGGCTGATGCTTCGGGCGCGCCCTTCGGCGTCAAACGCTACCACCACCCAGTAATAGGTCTGACCCGGCTGCAAAGCGGGACCGGTGTACACCGTGCTGTTGTTCGGATGGGATACCCTGCTGTTGCCTGGGTTGTTCAGGTCGGCGGGCCAGAGCGGGTCACGGTTGATTTCCGGGAACCCTTCGAACACGATGACCTGATAGGTAGACGCCCCGTTCAATCGGTCCCAGCGCAGGGTGGGGGAGGGAGTGCTTATCGTTGCACCGTGCGCAGGGGAGGAGAAGGTGCTCATCGGTTCGAGAGGCGTCGCACTGGCGTTATTGGACGGCGCGCTTGCGCCTGCGCCGGTGTCGGGGTCAAAGTTCGCTCCTACCGCCACCACCTGATAGTAGTAGGTGACGTTTGGCGTAAGAGCGAGGTCAAGGTCCGCGAACAGGTCTGCAAGCGGGTCACGCAGGAAAGCGATGGCGTTGTCCGGAAGCGAGGCGGGGTTCGCCGACCGTCCGCGATAGATACCGTATCCCAATCGCCGGCTATCTTCTACGTAGTCCCAGGTAAGGTCAATCTCGATCAGCGAACCTGTGGGCGTCACCCGGCTAATGGCGCGTCGTTGAGCGCGTTTGGGGTCCAGCAGTCGCTTAACCGTCTCCAGCGCGTTCACCATTTCGGGCGAGGAGGAGCGCGTGACTCCGCGCGGCTGAGTCCACACCACTGCGTCCAGATTAGCGGGCGTCGCGGGCACCACTCCAGAGGCTACTCCCAGCGCAAAGGAGGCGGCGGTAACCTGCCTTGCGACCACCGACACGGTCTTCCTGTCGTTCAGGAAGCCGGGCGCAGAGGCAACAACGGGGTAATCGTAGCCGCCGCGCAAGCCGTCGATGCGGTAGTAACCGTTCCTATCGGTAACCGCCATTGCCGAGCTGAGAGGACCGCCTGCGAATACGCGCGCGCCTTCAACGCGGTTGCCGTACGGGTCTAAAACGAAGCCCTCAATGGAACCCTGCAGGTCTTCGGGGCAGAGCAGGATGTTGGCGTTGCGCGTGGTGTCGTCTGCGAAAACCTGCACCAGTGCGATACCGCTCCAGTTTTGATTGCCGATGCGCGCGCTGGCACGCACGTTTTTGAACCCTTCGGAAACATCGGTTAGCAAGAAAGTACCATTGGTGTTGGTGACGGTCTCGCCGCCACCGGTGACCCACACGCGCGCGCCGACTACAGGGTCGCCATTGATATCGGTCACTGTGCCCGCAATGTTCCCTCTTTGAGCCTCTTTGCCTCCGCAGGCAGTCAGCCCGGCTATCGCCACCGCGACGGCAACTAATCGCCAGAAAGCACCCGCTCGCATCATGCCTCTCCCATCCTCAGAAAATGACTGTGCTTATCATACCAGCCTACACCGAAATAGTCAACCGTAACGTTACCTATCAGGAGGAACCCATGCGCTATATCGGACTAGACATCGGACGAGTCAACAGACGGCTCAGGTGTCAACGAGGTTATCTCCTACTGGAGGGTGGTGATGAAGGCGAGTTCAACCACCCGTTCGCCGTCCGTTAAGCCCAGTGTCACGTGCAAGGTGGGGGATTTTTTTACCACCTTCGCGCGCTCTTCGGGAGAGAGGCTCTCCAACCAGGGGCGAAACGCGCCAGCCTCCAGCATCTCTTCCGGCACCTGTGACCAGTCGATGCGCTCCCACTCGCGCCGCTGGATTTGCATCACCAGATCCATCTGCGCGCTTTCCGCGGGCGACAGGGTAGGGGATTCCGCAGATGTATCGGGCAAAGCCGCTGCAATCTGCACGCGCGCCGCCGCCTGTCGGGGCATCGCCGAGACGGGAACGGGTTGCCCGTTCAACAGGGCGCGTTTCTGGACGGCATTCAGCAGAGCATACGCCTGCAGGGCGAACAACACGCGCGGGCTGCGCGCCATTGCGGAGATAGCGGTAATGAGCGCACCGCCTTCCGGGGAACGCACCATCAATCTCTGCGAAGCGGCGTTCAAGGTGTCGCGCTGACGTTCGTGCAGGAAGGCGATTTCGGCATAGTCGTCCAGGGTGAGGGTGCCCTCCGCCTGCGGTTTCAATAGCCACTTCGCTATCTGAGCGTGGGGGATATTTGTCCGGCGAGCAACGGCACGCGCGAAGTTACGTACCAGTACCCAATCGTCCGAAACAGCGAGCTCCGCTGAGTAATCGCGCAGTTGCGTCATCAGCTCTCCCCATGTTGCGACCGCCCGTGTGTCTCGCACCCCTGGCAGTCCCGTCAGCGAGAACGGGTACCACTCCGCCGCCAGCGGCACGTGGTTCGCGCGGGCAAAGTGCGCCAGCTCCACGCCCGTGGGGTCTAACAGATATTCGTTCGCCTTGCGCTGGAACTCCGCTGCCTTCGTCGGCTTCTGGAAAATGGGCGATTCGGGCAGACGAGGTTGTATCATCCCACGCAGGAGACCGTTAATCTGGATATGCAGGTCCCATGGGCTGGGGGTGACCTCGTGTACTTGTGAGCCGCCCATCCGTGTGTCGCCAGCGAGGAAGTACACCAGCGCCTTGATATTGCCTGCGGCGGGGTCGGGGAATAGCCATACTTCCACGTTGTCCCACGGCTGGGACTGATACGGTTTTTCCATACGGGGTTCGAGTTGGTCCGGCTCGTCGGGGTTGATGGGAGCAGGGGGAGCGGGTTTCTCCACCTCGCGCCACTCCTCCAGTATCTGCTTCAGTGCCTCTGGAGACATGGCGTCGCCCTTTACGAGCTGGATGCTGCCCTCGCGCAACTGCCTCACCTGGGCGGGCGAGAGGCTGGCTAAAGCCAGGGTGGCGGCGCGCCTCCAGGGTTGTTGAGAAGCGCTGACCGCGTACGCCTCGCGCCAGACGTTTATCACCTCCGCTCGCGACAGCTTGCCCTCCTTGAGGCGCGTCTCGTAGGTTTTGCGCAGTTCCTCCATCCGCGCTTCCACTTCTTTTTTGCCTGCAGGTGCCCATTTCGCCGCCTGCGCCGCGGCGTACCGCCATATCTCGTCCGCGAGGCGTTCCATCTCGCGCAGTTCTGCCGCTTCGCGAGCTGCGTCGGCAGAAGGTTGAACCAGCATATAGCTCGGCGGCTCGCCCTCTTTGCCCTTGCGCTCCCACGTGAAGCCAAACGCCTCCGCCAGCTTGCGCATCACCTCGTGCAGGGGACGTTCTTCCGCAACCAGGATGGCGCGGTACTCGCTGATGCTGCGCTCGGTGGTGAGCAGAATACCCGACTGCGTGGACAGCGCCTTCACCACCGCCGACACGGAAGCGGGCGTCTGGAAGATGCTAATCACTTTCCCCAGACGGGGGTCCGTTTTGGGGTCCAGGGCGTCCTCTTTCGCGAAAACGTCAGGGGAGACAAAGAGGATAATTGTGAGCAGGATGAGTTTGTGCTGGCGAAGCACGGGTATCACCTCCGGGTTCAAGGGACTTCATGTTTTGGTTCGGTAGGCATAGCGGGATTCCTGCCCCAATCCGGTGAAGCCCCTCTTTTCAGGGGGAAGGGCGAAACTCCTGCCGATCTGCCTATCCCGTCCGATACACAGAGGCGATTTCGGCTCGCACGGAGGCTCGCCCTCCAGTGGAAAACACAGCAGGCTCTACTACCCGTTCACTCGCTCCGCCAGCTCTTTCATCCTCCTCTCGATCTCATCGCGCACGGTGCGGAAGACCTTTAGCACCTCTTCTGGGGTACCTGTGGCACGAGCAGGGTCGGGTAAGCCCCAGTGTTCGGTGCGTTTTGCGCCGGGGAAGGCAGGGCACTCCTCTGCCGCCTCGCCGCACAGGGTGACCACAAAATCTACCGGTCGGGGAATATCGTGGACCAGCTTGGGGTACTGGGCGGAGATATCGATGCCCTTTTCCGCCATCGCTTGCACCGCGAGGGGATGCACGCGCTCGGCTGGGCGTGTTCCTGCACTCCAGATGTCCCAACCCTTCAGTAACTGTCGGGCAAAGCCCTCTGCCATCTGGCTTCGGCACGAGTTGCCGGTGCACAAGAAGAGAATCCTCAAAGCGTAGCCTCCTCATGGTTTGTTTAACGTCAATTCCGGGGAGGGCGCGTCTCGTGGTGAGCCGGTTAAGCCCTCACCCATACCTCCTCGCGAACGGGGAGGTGTGCTTCCTCCCCCGGTCCATGGGGGAGGCCAGGTGGGGGGAGGATTCGCGCGGCTCGGCAGAAGCCTTGCCCTCTCCATGAAAGACGGCAACAGCGCGGAGCTTGCGCCGGCATCAGCATGATACCCCAGAGGACACGCAAAAGTACCAGTTTCACCAATTGCGGGGAATGTGGCGATAAAAAATCTCTTGCACAAAATATGTTATGATGATATACTACCAATGGATATGAGGATCGCTGTGGTGCTCCGGCGGAGTGCATCTGTTTCGCCTCTGAGTAACCGATGACGCAAGGAGGGTGCAAAGGTGAATGACAAAGTAACCCGCCGATGGGCGTTTACGCTCATCGAGCTCCTCGTGGTGATAGCGATTATCGCCATCCTGGCGGCGATACTGTTCCCCGTTTTTGCGAAGGCGCGCGATAAAGCACGGCAGACGCAATGTATTTCCAATCTCAATCAGATCGCCAAAGCCTTTCGTATGTATAGCCAGGACTACGACATGTACATGCCTCCGACAGCAGTGAGTACAGATCCCCTTTCCCCGATATGGAGCGCGATGGTGGCGCCGTACATCAAGAACACCGGCTTGTTCCGCTGCCCCTCGGATGGCACGGGCAGGTACGTGGAGACGTACGGTGACAGAGGGTGGCTCCCGTACGGCTATAATCGTGAGTGGGGACCCTTTATCCCCTCGCGTAATGAGGTGGACTGGGTGGTGCAACTGAGCCGGGTGGTTCAACCATCGATGGTGGTGCTGGTTACCGACAGTGTCCCGGGTGACTGGAACCAGGGTTATGTCGGGTACATCGTGCGAGGCAATGCCCAGCCTACTCCGATAAATAACAAAGCGGGCTTCTCGGCACGCCACTCGGATGGGGTGAACATTGCTTTTGCGGACGGGCATTCCAAGTGGTACAAGGCAGAGTCGGTGGTTCCTCAGCCTCTCAGCAACCTGAACAATACTCCTGCTGGCGTGCGCTGGGACCCCATCGACTACTACTCGGGTACGAACTAAAGGAGGCGCGCCATGCGAAACAGATTACGCGCTTTTACGCTTATCGAACTTCTGGTGGTGATCGCCATCATCATCATTCTCGCAGCGATACTGTTTCCCGTGTTTGAACGTGCGCGAGAAAAGGCGAACCAGGCGGCCTGCTTGTCGCACATGAAGCAGCTGGGACTGGCGTTGATGATGTACGCCGAGGACTACGATGAGACGCTGCCGTGGTCGTGGGGTATGCCGGGAGCGGAGTATCCCCTCAGTCCTCCGAACGCCGCCCCGACGTGGGCAGAGCTCATCTATCCGTACACGAAGAACCTGGGGGTATTCGGGTGCCCCGCGAACTTACCCAACTTTGCAGAGTACCGGAAGAGGTGCCAGAAAGGCTGGTTCGCCTGCCTGAACCAGACCGAGTTGCGGCGGCGGTACTCCCTGTACGGTGCGCGCAGTTACTCGGCGAACGCCTACGTACTGGGCTGGCTGGGATCGAGCCCGAACAGCACACACGGGCCCGGTACGGTGCGTTCGCTGGGAGCGATTCCGCAACCGGCACAGGCAATTGCTATCACGGAGTCCATCTCGTTCGGCACGGTCATGCGCCTGCCCACAGGTACGAATCCCGCGCCAGATATGCACTGGTGGTGGGCGATTTCCGATGAGTGCTGGGCGTGGACCGAAATGCAGTACAGCCAAGAGACAGCCGCGTGGTCCAGCTTACTGCTGCATAACGACGGCGCGAATTACGTGATGGCGGATGGGCACGCCAAGTGGTATCGCCCCTCGCAGACCCTTGCCGCTCTGGAAGTGGTAAACGGGCAGCCGAAGGGCAACCTGTGGCAGTGGGATTACGCGCCAGCGGCGCGGTGTCAGTAATTGGCAGAAAGGGAGACGCTGTGGTGTACGCCACAGCGTCCCCCCCCGCTTTTGTCAGAACGACATCTATCCAGTAAAGGAGGGTTCGACATGAAAGCACGTTGGCTCGTACTGCTGGCGTTGCCGCTGGTGTTGTGGGCAACGACCAGTGCGCAAGACAACCTCGACTCGCCCTGGGGCGTGAAGAACGCCGACCTCTTCGCGACGAACTCGTACACGGTAAACTGGCTGTTTTCTACCGGCGGAGTGGTAGACACTCCTGTCAACTTGGGCACCTCGGCGAACAGACCGGGTGGATATTACCAGGCGCAGATTATGTTCGACTCGGAGGGCAACATCTACTTCCGGGGTAGCACCGCCCCCAACGCCGAACCCAACAACAGTGTACGCATCTATTCGCTCACGCCGGACGGGGCATTCCGCTGGAAGTCCGACAGTCTTTTCGGCGATTTCGTGGGCGCGCCACCGATAGTTGGGCAGAACGCTGTATACGGCATTGGCGCCACATACGGTAAAGCGGGCACGGGTAGCCCTCCTGTGGTAGCTGCACTGGACAAAAACACGGGAGCTACTCTCTGGACGACCGTTTTGCCGGAGGGGCTACCGGGTTACGCCGCCACCCTTTACAATGGCGTTTTGTATGTAGCGACCCGCGACTACCTGCGTTCCACCGGTGAGGAAGATATTCCTACCGTAACCATCTATGCTATTAACGCGGCAAACGGAAGTATCATCCGCCGATATGACCTCACCATTTCGCAAGGCGGATGGTCAACCACTCCGCTTACCTCGTTGACCATTGTGCCAAACGTTTTCGGAGCGGGCGCGCACGGACTGTACTTCACGATAGACCGCTCCCCGGGCGATCCAACCGCTCCCACCGTGTTTGGCATCAATCTGGCAACGGGCAGTTACTGGACGGCTTCTTCTGGCAAGGCAAACCACAGCCACATCATCTACTCGCCCGTGACCAACGAGCTCATCAAGGTATCGTGGAGCGACTACGGGCAGACCATCGCTACGTTTGACCCGGTAACAGGAGCTATCAAGCATCAGTCCAACTGGAATCCCGTATCGATGATTGATCCTCTGCAGTCACTGGAATCCAGCAGTTCGTGGCTGTGGAGTAACATCGGTGGACACGGTTACTGCGATACCTCCGCGCTGTTGCCGGACGGTACATCGGTGATTACAGCGGGCTTTGGCGGCGTGGTTGCCATGTACACCCGCGACGAGACAGGAGCCTATACGGGGCGCATTCTGACCCAGGGCGCCTCCTATTGGGGTGAGTTCCACAACATGGCGCAGCTACTGGTTCCCTGGGTGCCATCGTCTCCCCAGGCGGGTGAACTGCAGCCAGCGTGGCTTACCGCTACGCGCTCGACGCGTTCCGAGACCGGGCAGACGGTGATGGTTGTGGCTGTCGGCGCGTATACCGGTGAAGTGCTCTGGCAGTACGACACACAGCGGGGGACCGAAGTAGACCTGCGCGGCGGCGCGTTGATGGGACCCAGCGGATACGTGTACTACATGACGCCGGATAACGTCCTGCACATCCTCAAGCCTGCGCCCGCACCGCAAATTGACGGGATGGTGCATATGCCGGGTTATGTGGGACCTATGAACACCGGTAGCGGGGACGGCTTGTATACGGCGGCTATACCGCTCACACTGGAGTTTCGCCAGCCGGGAACCCAGACGGTTGTGTTCCGCAAGACGGTGGCGCTGTCGGTGCCGCAGCTGGATGGCGGTATCGCCTCGTTCAAGCTGAACAACATTCCGGCGGGCACGTACGACATCGCTGCTAAGGAGTACATCCAGTACTTCACCTGGGATGGCGGAAGGACGTTCAAGTTCACCCGCACGCTGCGTGCGCTGGCGCCGAACGTAGTGGTGCCTGCCAATGGCACCGGCAGCGTGACGGTGTCTCTGACCCTGTTCGCCGGCGACGCCGATGACGATAACGAGGTCACCCTGTTCGACTTCGGTCTGCTGGTGCAGGCGTTCGGCGCGTTGCGCGGAGACGATAACTGGAGCCAGGCGGTGGACTTCGACGGTGATGAGGAAATCACGCTGTTCGACTTCGGCATCCTGGTACAGAACTTTGGTTTGATCGGCGAAGACTAAAAAACGAAAGGGGCAGGAGGGACATCCCCCTCCTGCCGTACGAATATGTGGCAGTGACGTCGCTCTGTGGCGGGGCTTTGATAGCCCGCTGCAGGGCGTGTTGACATAGGTGCACTGCGTATTCCGTCTCACTGTGAGAAAGGGAGGGTGAAACATGAAGGCTCGGTTTGTCTTACTCGCGGCACTGCTCCTGTTCGCAAGTGGTGCCGTGTGGGCTCAGGGGGATAACCCGGACGGTCCCTGGGCACAGAAGAACGCAGACCTGTATCGCACCAATGTGACCACGGCTCCGTACATCTTCCAGACGGGTGGAGCAATACTCCGGGAAATCCCTCTGCCTGATGGAGCGCAGCCCCCGCGCCATGGCTTCCACAGCCAGATTATGTTCGACTCGCAGGGCAACATGTACTGGCGCGGGAGCAACAACGAACCCAACCCGGATGGAAACGTATCGGTGAGCATCTACTCGCTGGATCCAAACGGTAACCTGCGCTGGAAGTCGGATAACCTGTTCGGGCACTTCCGCGGTTGGGGCGGCGTGCTGGTTGGTCAGCAGCGCGTCTATGCGGTGGGTTGCCAGTTTGGCAAGGCGGGGCCAGGCTCGACGCCGGTGATCGCCGCTCTCGATAAGAACACCGGTGCGACGCTGTGGACGCTGCCTCTGCCGCCTGGTCCGGCGAACTGGTCGCCGATGCTGGCGCTGGTCAACGGCACCCTGTACGCTGCGTCCGAACCCTGGCTGAAGAGCACCGGTGAAGAGGACATCAAGGTCATTACTGCTGTCGCGGTCAACGCAGCTACCGGTGCCATCACCTTCATCGCCGATTATCAGGTGCCGATGGAGACGCCGGGGGCACTATCCGGGCTGCCCAACCAGGCTCCCACTCTGGTACCCGATGCTTTCGCGGGCACACCTGGTCTCTTTGTGAACATATCCGCCGATGCAGTGGGCAAAGAGACGGTCATGGGCATCAATCTGGCAACGGGCGAGGTCCAGTGGCGAGCGGTTGGCGAGAAGGTGAACAACAGCCACCTCATTTACTCGCCCGTCAACCGTGAGCTGTATCGTGTCTCCTGGAGCGACCACGGCTACACCTTCACCGTGTACGATGTAGCAACCGGCGCAGTGAAGGGGCGCTTAAACGCGAAAACGGAGTCGGTGCTCGACCCCATTACTCCGTCGGATGGAAGCGCCGATGTTCTGCGCCACGAGGTAGGCGGACATGGCTACTGTGATACCGCTGCTCTATTGCCCGACGGCAAGTCCATCATCACGGCAGACTTCAGCGGAGTGGTAAGCATCTACTCGAGCGATGGCAAGGGGAATCTTACCCATCGCATTCTGCTGTCCGGTCCATCGCACTGGGGCGAGATGCACCACTTTGCACAAATCGTGCCCGACCCGATGGGACTGCATCAGGGCGGTGTATGGATAGCCATGACCCGCCATAACAACGACGACCCCTTGCGAAGCGAAAGCGTTCAGGTTATCGCGGTGGACGTTCTGACGGGTCAGGTGCTATGGCAGCTGGATACCGGCATCTGGGGACCCAACTGGTACGACTTCTACGCGCTACTGACGGGCGCCCGTGCGCCGGTCGCCGTTAGCCCCAGCGGAAAGCTTTACTACGTGCGCTGGGACAAGCTGTACGTCATCGAGCCAACAGCAGCTCCGCAGGTCGACGGCATGGTGATACTGGACGGCTTCTTCGGCACCGACAAGTACGGCAGTGGCGACGGGGAATGGGTAGTCGCGCCGCCACTTACGCTGGAGTTCCGCGACCCGGGGACGCAGAACGTGCGGTTCCGCAAGAGCATCGCGCTGAACGTGAACACCACGGCAGATGCTGGTGGCGGTGTAGGCTGGTTTAAGCTTAACAATCTGCCGCCGGGCGTGTACGACATCGCGGTGAAGAGCTATGTGCAGGACCGCTTCGGCAAGCACTATGAGTTCTCGCACTGGCTTCGCGCGCTGGCTCCGAGCGTGTCGATACCACCGACCGGCACAGGAAGTGCGCCGGTCATGCTCAGAATCATCAACGGCGACGCCGATAACGACAACGAAATTACCCTGTTCGACTTCGGCATGCTGGTGGAGGCGTTTGGGGCGGTGCGCGGAGACGATAACTGGAAGCAGGTGGTCGATTTCGACGGCGATGAGGAAATCACGCTGTTCGACTTCGGTATCCTGGTACGCAACTTCGGCTTGATCGGCGAGGAGTAACTCGTTTGCTATGTCATTGCGAGCCGCGAAGCGGCGAAGCAGTCTCCATTGAAGTGGGATTGCTTCGGGGGCTGACGCCCCCTCGCAATGACACAAAAACGGCAGGAGGGAAACCTTGCACCGCGGCTATAACCGCTGTTGGAGGGTCTGTTGTTCCAGAGTGGAAAGCCGCTCCTCGAGTCGCTCCACCTTCTCGCGCAGGGCGGTGAGGGAGCTATCCGAGCTGAGCACGAACTGCGTATTCGTCTCACGTAACTGCTGAAACTGCTGGCGGAGCTGTTCTATCTCTTTCCTCAGTGCTTCGGTTCCCTGTGTTTGTGCCTGCATTTTCATGCGCTCGATTTTCACCTTATGCGAGTAGTGGCTGATAATCCATAGCACAGGTACGGTGAAGACCAGTAAACCAATAGACCCTAGAAATACCCCGAAGCCCGTCGCAACAATTTCCAACCCGCTCATGGTGGACAACCTCTCTTCACTTTACAGCCTGCTTTGTATCTGCTGTCCTTCGACAGCACTGACACGCTGTTCGAGACTGTCCAATCGGCGTTCGATGCGCTGCAGAGCATCCTCGAAGCTGAGCGCGTACTGGGTACTGGTTTCCCGGACCTGCGCCAGTTCCAGACGAATCTGCTCGAAGGCTTTGTCGCTCTTTTCCTGGCGTATCCGTTCCCGTTCCAGCTGGTACCGCATCCACAGGGCGAACATCGGTCCACCGAATATCAGCACTACCGCTACCAGACCAATGAAATGTTCCATGGTTTTCACCTCAACAACTGCTGTGATTGCTGTTGTTCAATCTGCGACACACGGGCCTCCAGGTCGTCCAGCTTGCGCTCGATACGCTGCAGAGTCTGGTCTAAAGCAAGGTCGTACTGGGTGGTCGTTTCGCGCAGGTCTTCCAGCATCTTGCGCAGTTCGGCAGTGGAAGCGGCGTCCCGTGATGCCATAATTTTCGCCCGCTCGAGCTGGTAGCGCGTGAAAATAGCCACGATAGGAATGGACAGCGCAAGTATCGGTATCGCTAACGCGAGTATCTCTGCCATGTTTATCTCACCTTCTCCAGTGCTTCTTTGAGGCTCACGGCTCCGGTGTATAGTGCTTTACCGACGATAGCTCCTTCTACGCCCGTTTCTTTCAACAACAACAGGTCATCCAAGGAGGAAACTCCCCCGGATGCGATAATCGGGATACCTGCCTCGTCCACCAGCCGTTTGAGTAGTTCCAGGTTGGGTCCTTGCAACGTACCATCGCGCGAGATATCGGTAACTATCACACGGCGCGCTCCCCAATTCGCGATGCGTTGTATCAGGTCTACGGCATCTACCTCCGTCTGTTCTTGCCAGCCGCGAATGGCTACCTTGCCGTCACGGACATCTACCCCTACCGCCACGCGCTCTCCCCAGCGGAGGAACATACGCTCGGCGAACTCGGGATCAGTAACCACCACACTGCCCAGCACCACACGCGCGGCACCGGAATCAAAAGCGCGTTCGACCGCCCGCTCTTCTCGCAGTCCACCGCCGAACTGTACTGGTATGCTTAACGAGCCACTGATGCGCTGCAGAATGTGCAACTGCTGAGGCGTTCCTTCGCGCGCCCCGTCCAGGTCTACCACATGGAGCCAGCGCGCCCCTTCCGATTGCCAGCGCAGAGCGGTTTGAGCGGGGTCATCACTGTACACCGTCTCCGCGTCGAACTTCCCCTGCAGCAGGCGCACGCATCGCCCGCCGCGCAGGTCTATGGCTGGATAGATTTCCATACCTGTTCTCTTTGACCCGATTGCTCCCTCAAAGTTTCTGAAAAAGGCATCAATTTTTATCATGCTCATACTATCATATTTCAATACAGAATGCAAAATATTTGAGAACCGGCTACGGACAAGCCGCAGCTACAACCTTCAGGATGCGCAGGCTAAAGCCTGCGGCTACACCAGAGCCAACCTGGACCGACCACTAATTCTCCGCGAAATTGCGCAGGATACGTAATCCCACCGTGCTGCTTTTCTCAGGATGAAACTGCACCGCACGTACGTTCTCTCGCCGTACGGCGCAGCAGAAGGTCACCCCGTAGTCCGAAACAGCGGTAACCACCTCATCCTGCTCAGGCACGGGAAAATAGGAGTGCACAAAGTAGACGTGCGCCCCTTCCTCAACCCCTTCGAAGAGGTCATCGCGACGGGTAAAATGCAGGGCGTTCCAGCCGATATGGGGTACTTTCATCGGCTTGCCCTGTGGGTCCGTCAAACCTTCAGGGAAGCGTACCACTTTGCCGCGCAGAATGCCAAGCCCTTGTTCGCGCTCTGCGCCCCAGCTCTCCTCGCTGAAGTCGAATAGCAACTGCAACCCCAGGCATATTCCCAAAAACGGCTTACCCGACTCGATAAACTGACGGATAGCCATATCCAGCCCTGCACGGCGCAGGTTTTCCATCGCCGCACCGAACGCGCCCACCCCCGGCAGGATAAGTTTATCTGCCCGCCGCACCTCGTCGGCGTCGGCGGTTATCTCTGCATCAAAACCCAGCTTCTGCAAAGCCTTCTGCACGCTACGCAGATTACCCATGCCGTAGTCTACAATGGCGATCATTCCTACAGGACTCCCTTTGTGCTGGGCACGCCCGCCTCGCGCGTGCGATAGCGCACCGCATCTGCCAGTGCGCGTCCCAGCGCCTTGAAGGTGGCTTCTGCGATATGGTGGGCGTTTTCGCCAGCCAGCTGGCGCACGTGTAAGTTCATGGGAACGTGGAACGCGAGTGCACGCAGGAACTCTGGCACCAGTTCTGTGGGCATCTGTCCGAGCATTACCGGAGGCAACTGCAGGTCGCAATGCAAGAACGCCCGCCCGGAGAGGTCTACCACCACCATCACCAGCGCGTCGTCCATCGGCACGATGGCATGTCCGTAACGCTCGATGCCACGCTTGTCGCCCAGCGCACGCTGCAGGGCAGTGCCCACGCAGATGCCCACGTCCTCGACAGTGTGATGGGCGTCCACCTGCAGGTCACCTCGTGCCTGAATCACTCCGTCAAAGAGCGCGTGCCGAAGCAGGTGGCTCAGCATGTGGTCGAAGAAGCCAATGCCTGTTTCCACTTCCGCCTTGCCCGTGCCGTCCAGATGCAGACTCACATGCACGCTGGTTTCGGTGGTCTCGCGGTCTACCTGAGCGATGCGTTCTTCCATGCTCATCATGCGTTCTCTCCTGATGTTAATTGTGTAGCCTCCGTTTCGCGGCAAGGAGGTGAGCGTCTAAACCCTCCACCTCTGCCAGAGTCTGTATAGCTCCAGCAACCTGTTGCAGAGCTTCGTGCGTGAAGTGGACCACGCTGGTCTTTTTCAAGAAATCGTCCACGTTCAGCGGCGAGGCGTAACGGGCAGTACCGCTGGTGGGCAAGGTGTGGCTTGGTCCCGCCACATAATCGCCAAGCGACTGAGGCGAGTAGGAGCCCATCATCACCGCGCCTGCGCAACGAATGCGGGGCAGGTATCGCCACGGCTCGGCGACCATCAGTGCGAGGTGTTCGGGCGCGCACAGATTCGCGAGCTCTACGGCTTCGTCCATGTCGCGCGTGATAAGGATACCGCCGTTTTGCGCCAGCGTTTGTTGCAGAATATCCCGACGGGGCAACTCGGCAAGCGTCCGTTCTATCTCCTCTATCACCGCCTGTGCGAGAGCAGGGGAGGGAGTTATCAGGAAGGCGGCGGTGTGCACGTCATGCTCTGCCTGCGTCAGCATGTCTATCGCCACGTAGCGTGGGTTGGCGGTGTCGTCGGCGAGGATGCACACCTCGCTGGGACCTGCCAGCATATCGATGCCCACCACGCCGTATACGAGCTTTTTGGCAACGGTCACGTAGATGTTTCCCGGTCCCACGATTTTATCCACTGCGGGGATGGACTGCGTGCCGTAAGCCATCGCCGCTATCGCCTGCGCCCCGCCCACTTTGAAAATGCGGTTCACTCCCGCTTCCTGCGCCGCCAGCAGTAGCAGCGGATGCACCGTGCCGTCTTTGCGTGGCGGGGTACAGAGAATTATCTCCTCCACGCCGGCTATCTGCGCGGGAATGGCGCACATCAGCACCGAGCTGGGGTACACCGCCAATCCGCCGGGTACATATACGCCTACTCGTCGCAAGGGGGTTATCATCTGTCCGACCAGCCCGCCATACTCGTCTACCTCGAACCATGAGGTACGCTTTTGGCGTTCATGAAACCGGCGGATACGCTCTGCGGCGAGGCGTAGTGCTTCCGCTACATGGGCAGGCACTTCTGCTTGAGCCAGCTCTTCGGGGGCAACCTCTATCTGTGTCAGTTGTACCCCGTCGAAGCGAGCGGTATATTCGCGCAGGGCGTCGTCGCCCCGAATTGCCACATCCTTCAGGATGGCGCGCACACGCGATTCGATTTCGGCGTCATCCAGAGCCAGCGAGCGCCGCAGTAACGTTGTGATTTCCTCACGAGATGCTCTATCTGTTAAAAGCACGCGCATCGAATGACCCTCGTTCGTGTTATGGAAAAAGTCAGGGGGCGAACCTCGCCCCCGCCTCTGTTCACAGAAGTATTGTACGCTGTTTGGTGACCCTCCGTCAACTTTGGGCACGCATCGGATTTCCTGGAGAGGGCGAGGCTCCCGCCGAACCGTCCGGAATACCCCCTCCCGACCTCCCCGTGCACGGGGGGAGAACCATTCCCTCCCTGCTCGCGGGGATGGTTGGGGGGGAACAATCGGCTCATCAGGAGGTTCGCCCTCCCCAGAGAAAATGCTTCGGGACTACTTCTTCAAGCTACGGCACGGCAACTGGCACGCCGCGCTCCTGGGAGAGGTAAGCGGCTTCACACATTGCCACCGCCTGGCGCCCATCCCAGCCGGTAAACAGGGGCGGCTTATCGTGCAGCACCCAGTCTACGAAAGAGCGCAGCTCGCGCGCGTATGGGTCGCCGTATTGCTGTTGTGCTTCCTCTGCCGTCACAATCGTTTCCTTTTCGCCCAGCCGTGCCCAGCGCAGGTTACCGCCGAATCCACCATGCGCTATCGCGCCGCCTTCGCAGATGATATGCACACGATACTCGCCGACCGCCGCCGACAGGCTGGCTTCCAGGTCGCCAATGCCGCCGTTCTCGAAGTCGATGATGAGGTACGCCACGTCCTCGTACTCCATCTTGCCGAGCAGGTTGAACATGCGAGCGTATACCTGTTTGGGTTCGCCCATCACCGTGCGCATGTAGTCCAATTCATGCACATTGGTTTCCAGCAGCATCCCGCCAGCGAGTTCGCGTTTAACGCGCCAGCCGGAGTGGAACACGGTTGCGTATCCCGCGCGGGTCACCGCAATGGCTCTGGGCTTGCCGATTTCGCCCGACGCAATGATGTCCAGCGACTTCTGGAACAGCGGGAACAGGCGCAGCACCTGTCCAACCATCAGCTTCACACCTGCCGCTTCAGCAGCGCGATTCATGCGGTCGCATCGCTCCACCGAAATCTCCATCGGTTTCTCGAGGAAGATGTGCAACCCCGCCTGCGCGGCAGCGAGTGTCGGCTCCATGTGCAACCCACAAGGCGTGCCGATGACAACCGCGTCCAGCTCCTCTTTTTGCAGCATCTGTTCGTAGTCGGTGTAGAAAGAGGCGTTCAGCTCGTCGGCAGCGGATTTGCGCTCAGGATTGGTATCCGATGCGGCGACTACCACTGCATCCTCAAACTGCTGTAGTCGCTGTGCCAGCGCTGCCGCCATTCCTCCGATGCCAATCACGCCGAATCGTAGTTTCTCCATCTCTTCTGCGTGTGCTTGGCGCACACAACCTCCTTTCCAGGGTGGGTTGATAAGCAAATTCGATATAGACGGGGG
>VSSL01000206.1_pt1 | contig 16679 bp, 15 predicted proteins | sample 4557531 | NCBI WGS metagenome assembly VSSL01 (sample SAMN10986726, study PRJNA523729) | hot springs metagenome | isolation source: hot springs | place: India:Timba, Gujarat | collected 2018-05-31 | reverse complement strand
ATTGCGAGCGGTGAAAGAGTATTGTGAACGCAGCGACGACCAAATGCTGCAACTCACCGGAACAAGGCTCATAATTCCCATGGATCAATCTGCCTGACAAGATGCGCGGAGGCCGCAAGCCAAGTCCCAGGGCCTCCACGCCATGTCCACCGCGATACTTGTATCGCTCAAATGCAAGGAAAGAAGCATGAACTGGCTATCGCATCGAAATTTTTTTTCTCATGTGCGCCGCCATCTGTGCTCTCTCAGCGTCTATCGCATCGGAGCCCAAACACGCCGTCGCTGACAGCCGCCTCTTCCCATATACGGTGTATGGCGAGTTGCTCAAGACCTATGTTGACGACGCAGGTATGGTTAATTATCGCGGCTTGAAAGACAATCGCAAGGCCCTCGATGAGTTCATCCTGTCCATGTCTCGCCTTAATTCGAAGACTTATGACGAATGGGCCGCGGCCGAAAAGATAGCATTCTGGATCAACGCATATAACGCGTTGACCCTTAAAGTGATCGCAGATCACTATCCCATCAAGGCGTCTTTTTTTAAGTCTTTCGTTTATCCCTCGAACAGCATCAGGCAGATACCGGGCGTCTGGGACAAGATCACTTTCTCCGTACTCGGAAAGGACATTACCCTCGACGGAATCGAGCACGAAATCCTGCGGCGTCAATTCGACGAACCACGGATTCACATGGCGTTGGTCTGCGCAGCCATGGGGTGTCCACCGTTGAGAAACGAACCCTACACTGGTGCAAAATTAGACTCTCAGCTTGACGATCAGGCGGCCAGGTTCTTGAAGAATCCAGACAAATTTAGAATCGATCGGGATAATCGGAAGGTTTATCTCTCGCCGATTTTCGAGTGGTTTGGCCAAGACTTCGTTAAGAACTACGGAAGAGGAAAAGAGTTCCCCAGTTTCCCGGAGAAAGACAAAGCTGTACTCAATTTCATAAGCCGTTACGTCGAACCAACTGATCAAGAATACCTATCGAAAGGGGGTTTTTCCCTGGAATATTTGAAATACGATTGGTCTTTGAACGAGAAGAAGCCATAGGCTTATACTGATTCTAAAAATCTCTCAGCTCTTATGGATATGTTGAATAATCGTGACGGAAATCCGACATTACTTTCGAGAACCGCTACATGGTGTACCCAGTCACCGCCTCAGGAAGAGAAGCCAGGAAACTTTTGGTCTCGACGACGGAGGAAAACCAGTGAGTTGAAATCACCCACCGCTGGTTCTCTCGTCCCAAAGAAGGGAAGAAGATGGGCGCTACAGCAAAATATGGACACACACAATTGGAACCTAGGTCCAAAAAAGGCCTATTGAAAATAGCTCTCGTGGCCGTTGTTGCACTAAGCCTGCTGATTATTCTGTTGCATCTCCCTGTCAAAGATTATTTGATATCCGTCCTGGAATGGACGCAAGGATTGGGTTTCTGGGGGCCGTTGGTGGTTGCAGGATTCTACGTCCTGGCTGCTGTGCTTTTTTTGCCCGGTTCCGTGCTTACTTTGGGTGCGGGATTCCTATTCGGAGTTCCCACTGGCTTGCTGACGGTTTGGATCGGTGCAAATCTCGGAGCGTTTGCAGCATTCCTTGTAGGACGAACGATCGCCCGTGACTGGGTAGCAAGAAAAGTGGGTAAAAATCCAAAGTTCGCAGCTATCGACGATGCACTAGGTCGGGAAGGTTTCAAAGTGGTGCTGCTCTTGAGATTGAGTCCCGTCTTCCCGTTCGATCTCCTGAACTATGCACTTGGTCTCACAAAAGTCTCTTTTCGGGATTACGCCTTGGCTTCACTGATAGGGATGCTTCCTGGTACTCTTATGTATGTTTACTTTGGTTCGGCGGCTAGGTCCCTTGCAGAAGTGGCTGCTGGCAAAATGGAGACCGGTTCTGGTGGGATTTTGTTCTTTTGGATCGGTCTGGCGGCTACAATTGCAGTTGCGCTGTTTGTCACCAGACTTGCTCGGAAAAGCCTCAAAGCCGTAGAGGCTTCCGCAGCACCTGAATCGATCCTACCGAAGGCAACGCCTTCCCTTCCTTTCAACGAGGAGGTCGAAGTTCTTCCTGACGACGAACACAACCGTGAGTTGGTGTCCAATGCCCATCCAAAAGGTCGGGTCAATCCCCAACCGGAAGGACGTTACAACCTGGTCGTAATCGGCGCAGGCACGGCCGGACTCGTCACGGCAGCAGGCGCAGCGGGACTCGGCGCAAAGGTTGCCCTCGTGGAGCGACATCTCATGGGCGGAGATTGTCTCAACTACGGATGTGTACCATCCAAGGCGTTGATCAGGTCTTCGAGAGCTTGCGCCGAGATACGAGGTTCCCGAGACTTTGGAATTCTCCTGGACGGCGCTCCAGTTATTGATTTTCCAGCCGTGATGGAGAGGATGAGAAAACTTCGAGCTCAGATCAGTCATCATGATTCTGTCAAACGGTTTACAGACCTTGGCGTGGATGTTTTTTTGGGAAATGGAAGATTCTGGAGCCCCGATGCCGTTGAGGTTGACGGCACGCTTCTCCGTTTTAAGAAGGCCGTCATAGCGACAGGCGCAAGGGCTGTTCATCCTCGAATCCCAGGCCTTGCGGAAGCTGGCTTTCTCACCAACGAGACTGTTTTTTCGCTCACCCATAGGCCTTCGAGACTCGCCGTCATAGGGGGTGGACCCATTGGCTGCGAAATGGCCCAGGCATTCCAGAGACTGGGCAGTCAAGTGATTCTTTTTCACAAGAATGATCATATACTCGACCGTGAGGATGGCGATGCGGCGGAAATCATTCAAAACAGATTCATCAGGGAAGGGATACAATTGGTCCTCCGCAGTGATCTGAAGAAGGTTGAATTGGTAAATGGTCAGAAGATCCTGCATTTCGAGGTTGGCGGTAAACTCGATTCCATTGCTGTGGATGAGATCCTTATTGGAGTCGGACGCGCCCCGAACGTGGAATACATGAACTTGGAAGCCGCAGGCGTTCAATACGACACAAGAAAAGGAATCTTTGTCAACGATTGTCTGCGCACAACCAATCCGGCTATTTTTGCGGCAGGCGACGTCGCCATGACGTATAAATTTACTCACGCGGCAGACGCCGCAGCCCGCATAGTCATTCAGAACGCTCTTTTCAAAGGGGCCAAGAAGCTCAGCGCGCTTACCGTGCCATGGTGCACCTACACTGATCCTGAAATCGCTCATGTCGGAATGTATGAGCGAGACGCCGTAAAACAGGGTATTGATGTAGTCACCTTTATGCGGCCGCTGGCGGAAGTGGACCGGGCTGTTTTGGACAGCGAGGAAGAAGGATTCGTCAAGATCCACACAAGAAAGGGGACGGATAGGATCCTCGGAGCCACCATTGTGGCTTCTCATGCCGGAGAAATGATAAACGAACTTACCCTCGCGATGGTCGCCAAAGTAGGCCTTGGGACCATAGGAACCGTCATCCATCCATACCCAACCCAGGCGGAAGCGATCAAACAGGCTGCAGATGCGTATAACCGCACTCGCCTGACGCCTTTTGTGAAGAGCCTTTTCCAGAAATGGCTTTCCTGGACTCGCTAAAGAAAGTCATACCTACCATGCTGAAAGGAGAACACAATGAATACCTATTATGATCCGAGCGACTTACCGAAATTTGCCGACATAGGCGAAGAGGCCCCAGAACTCGCAAAGAAGTTCTTCGATTACTACGGCGCAGTGTTCGCTGAGGGAGAACTGACAGAGAGAGAGAAGTCTTTGATCGCTCTTGCAGTGGCTCACTCGATTCAGTGTCCGTACTGTATCGACGCCTATACTCAGGCCTGTTTAGAAAAAGGCGCCACACTCGGTGAAATGACCGAGGCCGTCCATGTCGCCACGGCAATTAGGGGCGGCGCCTCACTCGTTCATGCCACACAAATGAGAAAGATCGTTCAAAAGATGTCTATGTGAGCCTTGGAGGGTGTCATGCATCGAGAACGAAACCCAGTCCGCGGCGTTTCTTCGGCTCAACCGCCCTCCGAAGGAGGGGTAGAGCCTTTTGCAGCGCGTCTGGTCAAACACGGCCTTGAATTGAAGAGGAGCAATACCAGTACGCTGCAGATCAATGTGGGATTGTTATGCAATCAAACGTGCCGACATTGTCACCTGGAAGCTGGCCCACACCGTACGGAAATAATGGCCAGGGATACTATGGATAAAGTCGTTGCTTACGCAAAACGCTCTCAATTCCAAATCGTGGACATTACCGGTGGGGCTCCTGAAATGAATCCCGATCTTGGCTATCTCATTGAAAACATTGTTCCTGTGGTTCCCAGAGTGTTGCTGCGGTCAAATCTCACCGTCTTGGCCGAGAGAGAGACAGAAGAACTCATGGAGTTGTGCGCGGCTAATCAGGTCGTCATCGCGGCTTCGTTTCCTTCCACAAGCGCAAGCCAGACCGATTCTCTGAGAGGCAATCGCGTGCTGGAGAAAAGCGTGGCCATACTGCGGTGGCTCAATGAGAAGGGCTATGGAGTCGAAGGAACCGGCCTGGAACTGAATCTTGTGTCAAATCCCGCAGGCGCTTTTCTCCCAGCATCCCAGTCCTCGGTGGAGACCAAATTTAAGAACTACCTTCGGCGAAAATGGGGTATTGTTTTCAACAATCTCTTCACGTTTGCCAATGTCCCTTTAGGAAGGTTTCTCACGTGGCTAAGAGGCTCTGGCAATCTCGGTGCATACCTGGAAAGACTTTCCGCGAACTTCAACCCGTGTACCATTGACGGACTGATGTGTCGCTCATTGGTATCCGTGAATTGGGAGGGTTATCTTTTTGATTGTGATTTCAATATATCCGCGGGAATTTTTCTTGGAAATCACAGACAGCACGTTTCTCAGCAACCTGGGCCCCCATCGCGCGGCACGCCTATATATGTGGGCAATCACTGTTACGCCTGCACCGCGGGATCAGGATTTACTTGAGGAGGCGCCATTGCGACCTAGGTTGGTCCTTGAAACAGTATGGTGTACGAACAGCAGACTTGCGTATGACCAAAAGGATAACCATGCGTCTGAACGCGGTTCGTTGCCAGTCCGAGTTGCCCCTTGCAAAGAGACGCTAGAATCGCCGCCGAAAGGATGTGTTGATTGGCCAGAGACATTCCAGTAAGTAACGGAAGGCTTCTCGTATGCTTTGACGCCGAATACCGAATCCGAGACCTCTATTTCCCACATGTTGGGCAAGAGAACCATGTGAACGGTAATCACTGTAGGATCGGCATCTGGGTCGATGGGAACTTCTCCTGGGTAGGACGGGAGTGGGAAATAGAACTCAAGTACGCCCCTGATACCTTGGTCACCGACGTTCGTCTTGCTCACCAGGGGTTGGGGTTGGTCCTTTCGGCAAGGGAAACGGTGGATTTTCATGAAGATATTTTTGTCAGGGAGATGGACATAGAAAACCTGAAAGATCAAACGAGAGATCTCCGCATTTTTTTCACCCATGACTTCAGTATATACGGCAACGACGTTGGCGATACGGCAGCGTACGACCCCGAGACCGGCGGTGTAGTCCACTATAAGGCGGCCCGGTACTTCTTGATGAATGGAACGACCCAGACTCATAAAGGCCTTTTCGGCTTTGCCGCTGGCCAGAAAGGCATACGAGGTCTCGAAGGGGCTTATCGAGATGCTGAAGACGGGCTATTGTCCCATAACCCCATCGCCCAAGGCGCAGTGGATTCGGTAATCGGTCTTCGTCTTCACCTGGAACCTCTTTCCACGGGGAAAGCCCATTATTGGATAGCGGCAGGTGAGACGTGGAAAAAGGTCAGAGATTTGGATGCATTGGTGAAACAAAAAACCCCCAGGCTTCTCATCGATCGCACAGCCGACTACTGGCGCTTGTGGGTCCTTAAAGACCGGACTCGCCTTGATGTGCTGCCGCCCTCCGTAGCAGGACTGTATCGAAGAAGCCTCCTAATTTTGCGCACCCAGATGGACTGGCAAGGTGGAATCGTCGCTGCCAATGACTCGGATATAATTCACTTCAACAGAGACACCTATTCTTACGTGTGGCCTCGAGACGGGGCCCTGGTCGCCAATGCCTTGGATCAGGCAGGGTACGTTATGCCAGCTCAGGCATTTTACAAATTCGCAGCGGATGTTATTCAACGAGAAGGCTACTTCCTGCATAAATATAATTCAGATCGTACGCTTGCCTCTTCTTGGCATCCTTGGTTCATTGATGGAGCGCCCCAACTGCCGATTCAGGAGGACGAAACAGCCCTTGTGGTGTGGGCCTTATGGCGCCACTTCGTCGAATATCGAGACGTCGAATTCATCAAACCCCTGTATAAGCCTCTCATAAAGGCAGCCGCGGACTTCATGTGCTCCTTTAGAGACGCGCAGACCGGTCTGCCCGCTCCCTCGTATGACCTATGGGAGGAGGATCGCGGAATTTGGAGCTTTACCGTGGGCGCAGTTTTTGGGGGATTGACTGCCGCTTCATTGTTCTGCGCCATTTTCGGGGAGAATGCCCTTGCGCAACGCTATCGAGACGCCGCTGCAGAAATACGTGACGCTGCTTCCACTCACTTGTGGAGACCGGATCTGGGGCGCTTTTGCAGACGAGTTTACCGCAACCCACAGGGGAAACTAGAAGTTGACGCAACGCGTGACTCGAGTATCTGGGGTCTGTGCGCCTTTGGTCTCTATTCTGCGCATGACCCCAGGATGATATCGACCATGCGAGACCTGAAGAAAACCTTATGGGTAGGGGCAGGCGTGGGTGGAATGGCCCGCTATGAAAACGACTATTATCATCGCGTCAGCAAAGATGTCCCTGGAAACCCTTGGTTTCTATGCACGCTGTGGCTGGCGGATTTTCTTGCCGAGAAGGCAATGGACGAGAAAGAGATGCAAGAAGCTTTAGATGTACTCGACTGGGTCGCCGATCACGCGCTTCCTTCGGGCGTTCTTGCTGAACAGGTGCATCCTTTCACGGGAGAGCCCATTTCCGTTTCGCCGCTTACATGGAGCCACGCGACTTTCGTTTCTACGGTCCAACGCATTCTTCGTCGATTAGGATCTTTGCGAACGTGCCCCCAGTGCGGTTCACCACTGCATGGCTTTCAAAAAACAGAAGATTGGATACAAAACTTGTATGCCGAAGCATGCAACGACATCTACGGCAAATGCTCGATCGAATGACTTGACCTCACGGGCCCGCATTTCCGCTTGCGTAAAGGAGTGAAACAATGAGATTGGCCATAGTAGGTCTCGGACGAATGGGAATGAATATGGCGAGGCGACTTCTGCAGAGAGGCCATGAAGTGGTCGCATACAATCGTACGCCCCAAAAAACCCATGACATCGAGAAAGAAGGCGCGATCGGAGCGTATGCGCTCGGAGATCTCGAGGAACTGCTCGAGCCGCCTAGAATTGTCTGGTTAATGTTGCCCGCTGGCGATGTGGTAGATGATCACATCAGAGCGTTGCAGGGGGTCCTCTCTCCTGGCGACATAGTCGTGGACGGGGGCAACAGCCATTTCAAGGACGACAGCACAAGGCATGAGGTGTTGTCCGCGCAGGGAGTCCACTTCGTAGACGTGGGTGTGAGCGGGGGCATCTGGGGACTCAAGGAAGGCTATTGTCTCATGGTCGGGGGATCCTTAGATATTTACAGTTACCTGGAACCGATCTTCAGCTCGCTTGCTCCGCCGGAAGGGTACCTCTATTGCGGTCAGACAGGCGCAGGTCATTTTGTGAAGATGGTTCACAATGCCATCGAATACGGCATGATGCAGGCGTATGCAGAGGGATTCGAGATTCTCGATAAATCTCCCTATGCCACATCCCTGTCCTACAGCAGTCTCTGCCGCCTGTGGAATCATGGAAGCGTCATCCGGTCATGGTTGCTGGAATTAGCGGAAAACGCATTTGCAAAAGACCCTGGGCTCTCGACTTTAAAAGCATACGTGGAAGATTCCGGAGAAGCGCGCTGGACGGTGCTGCAAGCCATTGAGAGCGGTGCGCCTGTGTATGTCACAGCGCTCTCTCTCTTCGCGCGGTTTCGCTCTCGAGAGGAAAACTCATTCGCAGACCGAGTCGTGGCAGCTTTGAGAAGAGAATTCGGAGGACACCCTGTAGTGGAGAATCCCGTAAAGTAGAGGAGCTCAATGCTTCGATGATCTTTTCTTGCGTAGTCGGTCGAATCAACCAATGACCGGTCACGAACAGGTCGAGAGGTGCAGGTAAATTGAGTGAATGGCATGGAGAATCTTTGGGCGAGGGAATGGTTGGCCCTGAGGACACGGTGATCACAGGTCAGACCTCAGACCTTGGAATTCCACAGGACGCCTGCTTAGTGGACGGCCCTCTGGAATCTTGCACGATCGTTATTTTCGGCGCGACAGGCGACCTTACCATCGCAAGCTTGCGCCGGCGCTTTACAGCCTCTATCTCATGAATGTTTTGCCTGACTCCGTGGTCATTGTCGGGGCCGCTCGATCGGAGATGAGCCACGTAGAGTTCAGACAAAGAATACGTGACGCCGTGGCGGGTATGGACCTCACGCGCTGGGAGCGATTTGCGTCACTGCTCTACTACAAGAGCGTTCGTCTCGACTCCGCCGTTTCTTTTTCCTCGCTGGCGTCTGCATTGTGCGAACTCGAAAAGGGGCGGAATCCCCACGGCAACAGAATATTTTATCTTGCCATTCCACCTTCGCTGTACGAGACAACAGCCGAATTGCTCGGCGTAGGAGGGCTTTCCCAGCCGAGTGAGGCAAGACGCGGCTGGGTGCGACTCGTGGTAGAGAAACCCTTTGGTCGGAATCTACGCACCGCAGTGAGTCTTAATAAAACCTTGCAAAGATATTTTACGGAAAGCCAAATATTTCGTATAGATCATTACTTAGCAAAGGATACCGTACAAAATGTCTTGATCTTCCGTTTCGCCAACGCAATCTTTGAGCCTCTTTGGAACCGCAACTTCATTGACAGCGTCGAGATCACCGCTGTCGAATCTCTTGGAATAGAAAATCGGGCTCAATACTACGAGGACTCAGGCGTCTTGCGTGACATGTTTCAGAATCATATGATGCAGCTTTTGGCCTTGGTCGCGATGGAACCTCCGTCGCACATGGAAGCTGACTGTGTACGAGATGAAAAATGCAAGGTGTTCAGATCACTACGGCCTTTTTCTCGCAATGATTCCACGAAAGATGTCATTCTAGGTCAATATACCGCAGGAATGATAGACGGGAAACCCGTGCGGGGCTACCGCGAAGAGCCTGGAGTCAGTCCAAACTCGCGCACTCCTACGTTCGCCAAGATGAAAGTCTTTCTGGATAACTGGCGGTGGCAAGGGGTGCCATTCTATCTCACATCAGGAAAACGATTGAGACAAAAGTTGACGGAAATCGTCATCCACTTCAGGCAAGTGCCGCATGCAGTGTTTCGGGGAATTCTGGGAAACACCATCTGTGCTAACTCCTTAACCCTTGGCATCTATCCCGATGAAGGAATTCACCTGAACTTCCTGACGAAGAATCCCGGCGCAACGGTATGCCTGCGATCGGTGAGAATGGAGTTTGCCTACAGGCAGAATTACACGGGGCCAGTTTTGGATGCCTACGAAAAAGCCCTCATTGATTGCATTCAAGGAGATCAAATGTTGTTCTGGAGACAAGACGGTGTAGAGCTGTGCTGGGCATTCCTCGATCCTATTTTGGAAGTATGTGAGGGCTGCGTTGAAGGCGGACCCGAACTGCAGTTTTATGAAGCGGGAACATGGGGTCCCCAGGAAGGCAGGCCTTGATGTGATCATGGCCGCGAAGACTTTCTTGATGATATACTATTTCTCGACTTTCTGTCGGAATGAGGCGCGCCGCGGCGTGAGTATGATGACTTTCAAAGTCTGCGTCATGGCGCCTGACTTGTCATGCCGGACTCGCTCCGGCGCCCAGGAAATTCGTCATGGATTCCCACTTCCGTGGGAATGACATACAGCGGGTCAACAGCGCAATTCGCGATTATTTTCCAAGTGGCTATAAGACACGGCGCCCAAGGGAGGTCTGATTGTTGGCCGACAATTCTCGTAAGATAAGGGTGTTTTCTAATCTTTCAGAGCTAAGCGAATACGCCGCGAAGATTTTTGTGAAAGCCGCATTGCACGCGCGAGAAGAGCGCGGCAGCTTCTGTGTATGCCTGTCGGGCGGGACCACCCCAAGAGAAGCGTATGCACGCCTGGCAAGTCAGCCATTTCGCAACGACATACCTTGGCGTGATGTTCACGTTTTCTGGGGCGACGAGCGTTGCGTGCCTCCGGATCACCCTGACAGTCTTTACGGCATGGCTTGGGAGCTGATGTTATCGAAGGTCCCTATACCAAAACACAATATACACCGCATAGAGGCAGATATTTCCAACGCAGACGTCGCGGCAGCCCTGTACGAACAAGAGATTCGGAATGTGCTTCGATTAGAAAAGGACGAAAAGCCGCGCTTTGATCTGATCTTCTGGAATGGGCAGCGACGGCCATATCGCGTCGTTGTTCCACGGCGCCGCTGCGCTGCAAGAAAGACGGCGGCTCGCGGTAGTTTCGTACGCTCCGAACACGAAGGCAAGACGAATCACTCTGACGCTTCCCGTGCTTAATAATGCGGCGCAAGTGGTGTTCCTTGTGGCCGGCGAGGCAAAGGCAAAGGCCCTTAGCTCTGTGTTTAGCAACACTCCCGAGAACGACCTTTTACCCGCAGCGATGATCGAACCAGAAAACGGTCATGCGCTTTGGCTGATCGATCGGGCAGCCGCAGGCCTACTGGAACTCGAGGTTCTTGCCGAGTCCGAAAGCGATCTGCGCATAAGAGGTAAAGCGATGAAACTGTTCGTCCAAAAAGCTGATCAAAGCCCCTTGAGAGCTCACGAGTAAAAAAGAAAAAGTCGTAACAACCTCATGGCCCATGGCGGTTTTACGAGAAAAGGCGCTGGAAAATTTGAACCAATCCAATCGTCGGAACACAACAATTTGGGTAAATCATTTTGCTTGATATGGGACTTGGCGGAAGTTGTGCCGGAATAAGACGCGCCCCGGCGTGAATACGATGACTTTCAACGTGTGCCGCACTGCGAATACGTAATCAATCAGCGGCGTCACGGCGCCTGACATGTCATGCGGGACTTGATCAGCCATCCAGGAAACTGACCATGGATTGCTACCTTTACCTTAAAATGCCATAGTGCTTCTCAACCGTATATTCATCTCCCCGTGCGATCCCCTTGTCATGGGGGTTCGTGGGAACGACACCCAGCGGGACAACAGCGCATTTCGAGATTATTTTCGATAATGGTTATTTTCAGTGAAAATGTAACTCATGAAAACGACGACCGCCTGGATCGAGGTGAACGGAAAGATGCTCTTCGCGAGACAGGATGCTCCACGCGGCAAACGTGAGGCCGGGAGGATTGCCGGATGAGGAACGGCAGTCGGATATCGGTCATAATCCCTGCGTTAAACGAGGAGAAGGCCATTGGGAAAGTAATAGCTGCAATCCCTGCGTGGGTCGATGACGTGATCGTCGTTGACAACGGCTCTACGGACAACACGCCAGCGATCGCAGCGGCGCACGGAGCGAGAGTGGCCTTCGAGCCGCGCCGCGGGTACGGCAGGGCCTGCATGACGGGAATTGAATTGCTGGAACAAGCTGACATTGTGGTGTTTCTCGATGGCGACTTCAGCGACTACCCTCAAGAGGCTGACCGGCTCGTAGATCCCATCATCGAAGAAAAGGCCGATCTCGTAATCGGTTCTCGAACTAGAGGCCTTCGAGAAGCTGGAGCCCTCACGCCCCAAGCGATCTTCGGCAACTGGCTCGCGTGCACTCTTATAGGACTGCTGTGGAAGGTTAGATTTACCGATCTTGGACCGTTCCGCGCAATTCGTTTTTCCTCGCTTCAACGACTGGGCATGTGCGACCCGATTACGGTTGGACCGTGGAAATGCAGATCAAGGCGGCAAAGGCCGGCCTGCGCTGCTTCGAAGCGCCCGTGTCCTACCGTAAACGCATTGGCAAGTCAAAAGTTTCAGGCACCATCAGGGGAGTCGTTGGCGCGGGAACCAAGATCCTTTACACAATTCTCCGCCATTCGTTAGATCGCCGTGGTTCGATTGGTAACTCAGAAGAAACAATTATCATCTTCTGCCGTTATCCAGAGCCGGGGAAGGCCAAGACTCGCTTGATTCCACTGTTGGGCGATGAAGGCGCGTCATATTTTCACAGACTTCTCTCGGAAGCGACCGTATCGAAAGCTCGGCATGCGTGCCTGGGCCGCCCCATGCGGAACATCGAAATCCATTGGACCGGCGGTACACGAGAGCAAATGAGTGATTGGCTTGGGAGCGACCTTCTTTACGTCCAGCAAACTTCCGGCGACTTGGGGCGACGGATGCATTCTTCATTTGTCCAAGCGTTTCGACATGGGGCTCAAAGAAGCGTCATCATAGGCGCAGACGTGCCTGAACTGGCCGTCGAGATAATAGATGAGGCCTTCTCCAAACTTCGATCTCGAGATGTGGTCATAGGGCCTTCAGAAGATGGCGGTTATTATCTTGTAGGTCTCAACCGTCCGCATGAGGAGCTGTTTCAGGGGTTGTCCTGGGGAAGCGACTCAGTGTGTCGAGAGACGCTCGCCAGAGCAAAGGAGAAAGAACTCTCCTACGCTTTGCTGTCATGCCTGAAGGATGTTGATAGACCTGAAGACCTTCTCCTGAACGAGGGCGCTGCACCAGCCGCGGCTGACGTTAACCGTCGTGTGGAGCCCCTCATCTCCGTAATTGTCCCCACATTGAATGAAGAACTGAACGTTGGAAAATGTTTGTCCAAGGTAAAGAGTTGCGATGGAGTCGAGATTATCGTCGTTGACGGCGGGAGCCATGATCGAACGGTTGATGTAGCAGGCAGTTATGGCGCAAAAGTCTTGTTAGGGCCAAGAGGAAGGGCTGTGCAAATGAATCTGGGAGCGTTGGTAGCCAAAGGAGAAATCTTGGTGTTTCTGCATGGCGACACCCTTTTGCCCGACAACTGGGATTACCATGTTCGTCATCAGTTGCAGAGCTCCGAAACAATAGCTGGGGCGTTTGAACTTCGTATCGACTCTGGCCGACCAGCGTTGAGGATCATTGAACTACTCGCAAATTATCGTTCTCGTCGTCTTGGGATGCCTTATGGGGATCAAGCCTTATTCATGAGGGCTGATACCTTTCGCGCACAAGGGGGATTCGTCAACGAGCCGATCATGGAAGACTTCGAGTTGATGAGACGCCTCAGAAAACAGGGAACCGTACGAATTGCGCCCGCTGCAGTACTCACGTCCGCCAGAAGATGGGAGGAAAAGGGCGTCTGGGCAACCACAGCAATCAATCAACTGTTAATATTCGGTTATTTATTCGGCATATCAACCGCGATTCTCAACCAATGGTACGGTCGAACCAAGATAGTAAGAGCCTCTCTCGAGGCAACGTGGGGCGATCTCAATCGTTGACGCTTCTTCTCCTCCCGAAGCGCCTGACGTGAGCAGCGGAATCAAGATAGACTTCATTATACTACTGCTCGAAACTCCTGTCGGAATGAGGCGCTCTGCGGCGTGAATGTGATGAATTTCAAAGTCTGCATCGCGGGGAAGACATGATCAATGGGTACCGCCGCGGCGCTGGATATGCGGTGGCGGACTCGATCAGGCGCCCAGGAAATTGTCGTGGATTCCGACTTACGTGGGAATGACGCACAGCAGGACAGCAGCGTAATTCGCGATTATTTTGGACAATGGCTATATGCACTCCTCGACTTGCGGCGCCATTCCCACAGCGCGAGCCCCCAAAATGGCAAATACTCAATCCAAACGACAACGTTATCGAAAGTCTGTGGAGTTCCTATGGCGCGATAATAGTCCGACAAATAATACATCGGCAACATGCCGTTTAACAGTAGCAACGACGGCCGAGGGTTTATCACCAAAAAAGGAGAAACCCACACATAGTACCACGGAAACCCGGTGGGACTGAGAAGAAAAACCGCGGCCACGGTGAGAAGACAACGATCCCAAAGTTGTGTGGCGTTCGATGGGGGGAATCTCTGTAGCCATACAGCCCAAAAGACCACAGTCGCCGCGACCACAGTACGGGTGACTATCTGAGTCCATCCCACATTCCCTCCAAAAGAAATAAGGCAGTATTTTACAATCCACGAGATGAATCTATATGCAGCATCGTTCATCTCCCAAAATCTGCCGTATGCGATGAATCCCGAATCCGTACCAAGGCCTGCTACGAGCACAGGCAGGAACAGCATGCCGAGGGTCACGGCAAACGCCGCACATGCGACTATAAGTTGTCTGGGATTCTGCCGCAAAGGCCATAGAATTGCGGGCAGTAGCACAAGCGGCCAAAGTTTAATGCCCGCAGCGAATGCCAACGCGATCGCTGCCCATGTATGTCTTTCCTTCATGGTCAATATGATCGCAGCCAGGACAAAGGGTAGAATGATCACGTCGAAATGAAGAGAATTGAAGGTCTGCCTCACCACAAGCGGATTCCACCAATAGATGGCAATCAGCCGCGCAGGCTGATCGAGACAGCGTAGAACCATGAACAAAAGAGCGAGGCTGAGTCCGTCGAAAAAAAGCCAGTATAATACGAAGAGAAAGCTCACTCCAGGGCTGAATGAAATACGCCAAGGCAAAGAAGGCCTGCGCCGCCGGAGGATAGATCGTCTTCAGTTCTGGAAAGCTTATCCGAGAAATTACCTCGCCGGATTCTTGGGCCAGTCTCACAAGAGAAGCGGGAACAACTCCCTCCGCGCCAATCACTTGCCCAGGGCTATATAGAAAAGCATTGACGCCATTTGCCAAAAACCGCGCCATCCCAAAAATATCGATAAAAATCGTCCTCCTGCATTGGCGTGGACACGAACATAGTCGCCCGCAGAACGATACCTACGAATATTATCCATGGCGCCACTAATAGACTGCCAGAGCCCTCCATTCTTGCGCCCCACACGGCAATGAGAAATACCGCAGCGGCGCACATTTCTGTGACAACCATTGACAAAATGGGTCTTTCCGAAAGAGGCAGCGCGTAACCGAAACACGTGGACATCCACGCCAACACTGCATGACAAGCAATTAGCATGAGGCCCGTTACTATCCATAAAAGACGCTTGTCAGAGTAATGAGAGGATGGATAGACTGGGTCCTCTAGCCAGTTGCTACTCATACCGACGGTTTTTTTCGAAAATAACAAATCACAAACTCAGTCACACGTCGTTGGGAGGCATTCCCCTGCGGTTGATTGCATAATTTCCCGTCCTTCCAGTGAACGGGAGCGCCAGGATTTTTGAGAGAGTGAGAAGCGATGCATCCCGAAATTGATTCAGCCCCAAAGTCATGCCTTGATGTCCCATCTTTGGTTGATCTCTGTACGTTCCCATGAGCCTATCCCACCAAGAAAGATTGAACCCGAAGTTGCTGTTGGTCTCGAAAGGGAAAACGGAGTGATGGACCCGATGCATATCTGGAGTGACCAAGATCAATCGAAGCCGACGGTCTAATCTTAAAGGAATGAAAAGATTTCCATGAGAAAACATTGCGCCGCCGTTGAGCAGCACCTCGAACAGGATTACAGCGCCCGCAGGCGCTCCAATCAGTGTAACGACGGCAATTTTTATCACCATTGAAATGACGATTTCGATTGGATGAAAGCGGGTTCCGGTCGTGAGATCGAGGTCTAAGTCGGCGTGGTGCACCATGTGGAACCGCCACAGAATGGGTATGGCGTGAAACAACACGTGCTGAACGTACACCGTGAGATCAAGAATAACGACGGAGAGAACTACTGCGATGAACGGATGGGCGGGGATATTGTTGAACACGCCCCAGTGCTTCTCGGCCGCCGCCATTGCTGCGCCCACTGCGGCCATCGGAAACAAGACTCGAACAACGAGGACGTCGAGCAGGGCTATTACTAAGTTGATGTACCAACGGGAAATCCTTGAAGCCGACAGTCTTCGTCTTGGGCTAAAATGTTCGCCTAACGCAACAGCAATGAATATGCCTGTAAAGCAGCCCAACCTGATAAAAAGCTCATGATGAACGACAAATTCATGCATATATTTTTCCCGATGTCTGTCAACGATTGCGTCGCTTCGCTCGCGGCGACAGTTCAATGTCTTCTTGTGATGAAGACGCCCAGAAAGGAACGAAGCAATCTCAGTTTAGAATAGTCGCGCAGAGAAGACGGCGCAGTCTCAGTCCTCGTCGAGAGCAACTTTAGCCATTCTGGTAAATAATCGCAAATTGCGCTGTTCTCCCGTTACATGTCATTCCTACGCAAGTGGGAATCCACGGTCAGTTTCCTGGACGCCAGATAGAGTCCGGCATGACAAAGCAAGCACAGCGAGTGTACTCATTGATTATGCCTTCGCCGTGGCGCAGACTTTGAAAGTCATCATATTCATGCCGCAGCGCGCCCCAGTCCGACAGCAGTTTCGAGAAGTGTACATATGGTAATAATCGATGTCCTTTCTATGCATAACAGAGGGCTTCGGGATCTTGAACATGTCAATAAGCACCTCCTTCGGACTGAAGCTCAGGGAATTCGCAAAAATTACATTGCAGGAGCGCCGAGATAGTCCACGGCTAGAATGCTGATATCGTCATTT
>VSSL01000204.1_pt1 | contig 16759 bp, 15 predicted proteins | sample 4557531 | NCBI WGS metagenome assembly VSSL01 (sample SAMN10986726, study PRJNA523729) | hot springs metagenome | isolation source: hot springs | place: India:Timba, Gujarat | collected 2018-05-31 | reverse complement strand
CCCGCCTCGCGGAACAGTTTGAGGTTGTAGTAAAGCCCCTGTGGGTGGCAATCCAGCGGCAAGCCCACCTGTTTGCCCTCATATTGCCCCGCCCGCCAGATATTCGGCAGGAAGTCTTCCACAGGGAACCCCTTATCGGCGGCGATAAGGTCGTCGAACGGGCGGAAGACGCCGTATCGAGCAAACTCGGCGATGCGGTTGGCATGGCAGATGAACACGTCGGGCGCGCCGCCGTAGGCGAGGCTGAGCACCAGCTTGTCGTAATAGGTTCCCCAGGGGATAATCTGCATCTTCACGCGGATACCCGTTTCGCGCTCAAACTGCTTGACGATTTTCTCCATGGTCGCGCCATCGGGACCGGTGAAGCCGTTCCAGAAGCGGATTTCGGCGCTGGTGGGGTTGCTGGAGGGTTTGCCGGACAGACATCCCGTGAGTAACAGGCTGACGAGGCAGAGCAGAAAGAGGAATCCCCTTTCTATCTTGGAGCGCAGGCTGAAGCCTGCGGCACCATTGGCTCTTCTTTTCTCGCACCAAAGAGAGTGGGGGTGAGGTCTTCTATCTCTCATACTCCACTCCAAGCATCGCCAGCGTCTGCAATCTCGGAAGAGTGAAGGCTATCTCCCTTCGTCCTCGCTGAAACCTGACCGCCTTGCCTTCGGGCAAGAGATGGACGGCTTTTATCGTTTGTGGCACGCGCAGGCGCGCCCGAATGCCCTCTATCGTGATGTTCGGCAATTCGTGCTGAAAGTTGACCAGGCTCAGCAGATATCGTTTCCGTTCCGGCTGGTGGAATAAGGTAGCCTCTACCGCCGGATGTGCATCCATTTCAAGCACCGGAGCAGGCAGGAGCCGGCGTATCAGCCGAATGAACACTTCGCGCAGGTTCTCCTCCATCTCGATGGGCGTCGCACAGTAAACCGCTTGCCCTTTGCCAAATCGGTGGAAAACCACCTCCGGGTTATCCGTAGCCTGCCAGGGCGGGTCGCTGTGAATCGATGCGAAGTGCGTCGGCTCGGAGCCGCGCCAGGGCAGGGTGGTGGTCGCCAGAACCTCGGCGCCCGAATGGGCGCGTACCTGAAAACCGTATCCCCGCGTCATCGGTGGGTACTTTGCGCTCCAGCCAATGAAATCTGTAGAACCCGCTCGAGTAGGGGCAACATAATGGATATAATCCGACCAGTCCGCCTTCACCAGCGAAACGCCAAACACGTCTGCTAACTGGAAGTCGGGAAATCTTTTGCCGTCGGTACTTACCAGCGACGTACCGCCGCTGGCGTATATCGCGCCACCCTGCCTTACGTAATCGCGTACCGCCTCTGCTTCAGCGGGCGACAGGTGATGTACGTTTGGCAAAACTACCACTTTGAACCGATGCAACCCGGTCAGCTGCTTCGCGGTGATTACGGTGTACAGCAGTTGATGGCGCATCAGAGCTCGCACTGCCTCTACTGCTGCGGTGGTGTGGGTATCTTTTCCGCTCGCCTGAGTGACAGGACGCCCGTTCTCACGCATGTCGAACTTGGAATCGAGCGAGTAGTACACGGCTACATCGGCTACGCGCTCTCCGCCCAGTTGTTCATAGTAAGGCATCAGACGTTCGAAAATGCGCCCCATGCGGTCGTACACTTCCATGTTGAGCGTGCCAATGGGGTCTATCCCGTCGATGAAAATAAACGCTGCCCCATCGGCGATAGCTGCGCTCGCTTTTGCCTCTAAGAGTGGTTCGGATTTTCTCCCCGTGTGCTCGTTGAGCGAAGTGGCAAGGCTTGTCTCAAAGCCGCAGGGGCGGTTCGGCGTGAGCTCATCCAGTAGTTTGCGCACGAAGGAGCCCTGAACGGCATCTCCGTAGAAGTCGCCTTCCAGAAAATCGTTGTGCCTCACCAGCGGATGCGAAACTCCCAGCTGCCAGCTTGCTGGATACGTTGAAGCCTGGTGTTCCACGGACACGCCTGGTTTGATGCGCTTCACGGTGCTGGTTGCAATCTGGGCGAAATCCGCCAGCCACTGCTCTCGCTTCCGCTGGAACAGCACCCATCGCTCGTCTGTCCAGTCCACCGTACGGGGTATTTCGCCGCCGACCTCCTCCCTCCAGCGTCGCTGGCAGTGTTCGCAGTAGCAAACGCCGGGCCAGAAGGTCATGTCGAAGCGCACGCCGTCGAAGTCGTACCGCTCGCATATCTCCTGCACCCACGCCCCCACATAATCGCGGTAGGGCGAGTTCGGGCACACTACTCCATACCGGCTGTTCTTGCCGAACTCGTTACCATCCGCGTTACGCCCGCGCCATTCCGGGTGGTTGTCGAACGCCCATCGGTCGTAGATAAGGCTCACATACAGCACCACCGCGATACCCCTTCGGCGGCACCGCTCTATCATTTCCGCCACCAGGTCGCGTCCTTTCAGGTTGGCGTGTTGTTTGCCTACCTTCGTCGGGTAGTTGAACAGCCCCGTATGCGACTGCACATACAGCACCACCGATTGTACCCGTGCTCGCGCCAGAGCCTCTGCGTAGTCGTCCGGGCTGAACTGTGAGAGAAAGCGCGGGTCCCAGTCCGGGATGTGCATGTCTATCACTGCCCGCCGCCACGCCTTTTCGTACCACTGGGAAGCTTTCTGGTACATCTATCCCCTCCGTGCGACGCCTCTTCGGCTGAAAAACCCTTTTTGTGTTTCGAGGAACAGCACCAGAATCTCTGCTTCCCTGCGATTTTGTTTCAGCACGCCCACCCCGGGCATGTAGCACCGATGCGTCTCTAGGTACACGGTTTGCGCCGGCTGGCTCCATGTCTTCCCTCCGTCGGTGCTCCAAACGCACTTTACGTCCATATTGAGGCGTGGAGGCGGCGTGCCCGGCTTGTCGGGGGTGCTTCTGTCTTCGTCGGTGATGAACACGCATAGCAGGTTATCGCCGAATATCTTCGTCACCCAGGGCGCCAGCGCCATGAAGCGGGTGTCTCTCGGCTGGTAGACCACCCCGCGTTCCTCACGCATCCAGCTCCAGGTGCGCCCGCCGTCGTGCGACTCCACACAGCGTATCACACCCGCGTGAGGCGCAAAGGTTTGAACACTTTCCAGTACGCAGAGCAATCGTCCATCAGAAAGTTCTACGACGCTGGGCATTCCATCGCGCGAGAGGTGTGCGGGGTTATGTGCCCGGCTGACGGTCACCGGGTTTTCCCATCGCTGCGTTTTGGGGTTCCATGAATGCATCCGTACCCACTGGTGCCCGGAAAATCCTTCGCGCCAGGGGGTGTATTCGTCGTCATAATAGCACTGCAGTAACCCGCTCCGCGTTTCAAAGAGGAAAGGCGCCCACAAGCCACGGCTGGGTCCCCCGCCAGCAGGGCGTACCTCGAACACGGTAGAGTGCGCCATCCATGATTTGCCACCGTCTTTACTCACAGCCACTTTGATAGAGTAATAGGGCTTTTGAGCATCTTCCCCGCGATAACGGTTGTGACGATATACATACAGCAGGTCGCCGTTACGCCGCAGACACAGGTTTCCGTCGCCGAGGTCGGTAGTGGGATCGGGGTCGGAGACGATAGTTCCAATGCGCTCCCACGACCGTCCGGCGTCCCGACTGCGCGACAGAATAACAGACACTCCATCTGGGTGCCCTTCGGTGCGCGTTGCCAGCACGTCGCCGCTGGGTAGCACGAGAAAGCCTTTTGCACCCTCAGCACGATGTATTTCCGGTGACCACTCTATCTGCATAGCGCTCACCGTATCTTTGGCGCGGGTCTGGGGTCGGTGCTGGGACCGTCCACGTATGGCTTATTGCCCCTCCACAACAGCCTGTCCAGGCGAAGCGTACGTCCCAACGGGTTGGAGCCGTACAGAGGTTCGTTCTGGTCGTCCCAGGCGTGGTAGAGCATCCACATCTCGCCCGACGGCAGGCTCACGATGCACTGGTGCCCCGGGCTGTATACCTTGCCGGGCACAGTCTGCAAAATGCGTTCGGCTTTCGTGTAGGGTCCCTTCAGCGATGAAGCGGTAGCATACGCCACCGCATAACAGGCGTCCCGTTTATAGCTCTGGAACCACCCACCGGAGTAGAACAGGTAATAGGTGCGATTGCGATAGAGCATGGTCGGCGCTTCCACAATGCCCTTCTCCCAGTCGCGGTCGGGGCGGAGCAGTACTGTTTTCTCGTCGCTTACAGCCAGCAGATCAGGGGTCATGCGGCGCATGACGATGGCGCGAGGGTCTTCTTCCGAATATATCAGATAAGGAGTCCCGTCTCTATCGAAAAAGATGGTGGCGTCAATCACCCCGACGCGATTATCGTCGCCACGCACCAGTATCGCCCGGTGAGTGAACGGCCCCAAAGGGTTGGTGGAGGTTGCGATGCCGATGTCATGTTTTCCTGTTTGCGGGTTACGTGCGGAGTAGGTCATGTACAGTACGCCCCGGCGCTGTATCACCTCTGGCGCCCACAAGTGCTCACGCGACCATGGAGGACGGAAGGCGCTGCCCTTGTGCGTCCAGTGTACCAGGTCGGGCGATTCCATCACCTGAAAATCGTGACCGGATGAGTGCGTGGCGTAGGCGTAAAACTTGCCTTTGTAAGAGAGCACATGTGGGTCGGGAAAGTCGCGTGCATAGACCGGGTTGGTGTAGGTTGCCATCGTTACCTCCGCAGTGATGGTGTGCAAGGGTGGAGGGTTACGCCCCGCTTTGACCTCTGGTGTGTCATTGCGAGGGTGCTTTCGCACCCGAAGCAATCCCCTTCGTTCTCAATAGAGATTGCTTCGCCGCTTCGCGGCTCGCAATGACACGAAGAGAGGTTCAGAGCCTCACCTTCCAGATGACGTGTTACCTGTTCTGTCCCTCGCGGTAGTTGCAGCGGTCGTTCCAGCCGCTGAAGTTCTGGCGCCAGGGCGTTGGGGTAACAATCTGACCGCCTTTGTCTACATCGTCACCGATGCGTCGCCAGGTCTGCCCCCAGGTCATGTACTTGGCGTGTCCATCCGCGAACACGTAGTTCGAGCCGCCCTGGTTGCGCTGGGAGATGGTGCTGCCGGTGGTTTTGTTGTGGCGACCGTAGGCGACGTTCGCCGTGAAGTCGATGCACACGTAGCCTTCATCCGCCTCCCAGGTCGCTACCTGGTGCCACTGCGCGTTGTTGATGCCCGGCACGCTTTCCACAATCTGGATGGCTTCTGCAGGCTTATCCAGCGCCGCCAGCTTCAGCGCGTTCCAGGGTCCGTTCGGGTAGTCGCTGATGTTGAGGCGGTACGAGCCGGGGATATTGTCCGCGTCCGGTTTGTCGGGCAGGTTGCTGTAGCTGTCGTTCCACAACCCGCGGGGCCAGCTCTCGCTATCGGAGGGGCACTGGTAAATCTGCTTGTTCTTGACGTAGGGCAGAAGCACATAATCCCAGCCCCACATCGGGTCCTTGTAGCCCCAGCACTGCGGGCACGACGTATCTGGCTCGTCGTTGAACCACGCTTTAGGCAGGTACTCGTCGTGGTCCTGGGCGAACATCTGCAGAGCCAGACCCAGCTGCTTCATGTTGGACAGACAGGATGCTGCTCGTGCCTTCTCGCGAGCCTGCGCAAACACCGGGAACAGGATCGCCGCCAGTATCGCGATGATGGCGATGACGACGAGCAACTCGATCAGCGTAAACGCTTTACTTCTGGACATTTCGGTAACCTCCCTTGGTTGTTTATAATGTTCGTTCGTGCGACCAGCAGTGGTCGCGAGTTGGTGCCATATCTTGGCGATGTCGTTACCGCCCTCCGCCGGTTGCGGCACCGGGCGTTTGTGAGGGTTGTACATACCCGGGTGGACGATATGCCTCCGGTGGATACTCGCCGGGTTTGCGTCCCCCGCTGGCGGTGAAGTAGCGATAGCCGGCTATTGCCAGTATCGCCAGTATCACCACGATAACCACAACCCCTACCCAGCCGGGTATCTCTCGCTTCAGACCAGATGAACTCACCCGATCTCACCTCCTTCCCGCGTTACGACAGTTTCCTGTGGAGAAACGCGCCCTCTGGTAGCGTAATGCAGGCGCAGTACGAGGTCCTGCTCGTAGTTGCCGAACCCTCTCCCGAAAAGGTTGAAGCCCCCGATATGCTCGGCGTCAGGCTTGACTCCGATGCGCACGACGATGGGGTGATGCGGAGCCAGCATCAGGTCGGCAATTGTCGTGTCCGAGACGGGAGTGCCGTCTACGTAGCTGCCCTCCGCGTCGACGGACCAGATTTTCAACATGCCGTATTGCGTCATATAGTCGTTCCACCAGGGCGGGTTCAGCCGTCCGCGCCTGCCCCCCAAATCCCCTGGCGATGTCCACGTTCCCACCTCTACGCCGTTAATCCACACAGTGATGTCGGAGGGGTAGTCGTTGTTGTGATTGGGAGCTTCGGAGCAGATTTCCATAAGCAGCTCGAGACGACGTATCTCCACATCAGACCCCAATGTGCAGGGGAAGACGTACTCTACGAACCCTTCTGCCATCCACAACAGCTGTGCCGTAGCGCGTTCTGGTTCGAAGAAGGATTGTGGGTCATCCAGAAAGCCGATAATGCGTTCGCGATTTGCCAGACCGCAGGTGGGGGTGGGATTAACCAGAGTATACAGCCCAACAGGCATTTCAACCTCCTCCACGCGGTCCTCTAGAGGATTGGTGGGTTCAAAAGAGACGATGAAGCGGTCGTACGCCAGACGACATCGCTTTTGCATTCCCTGCACGCCGGGCTTGTACTCTGTGCGGATGAGCCCTATCTGCTCCAACAGCTGCGTGTGTTTGGTAATGGTGGGCTGAGAGGTGTTCAGCGCCTGAGCGAGTTCGTTGATGTTCATCTCGCTCTGCGCGAGCAGCTCTAATATCCGCACCCTCGTTTCGGAAGCCAGTGCCTTAAACAGCTCCACGCTTTCGGAGCCATGCACTTCCAGAATATGCGCCCGCATGGCACACCTCAAAAACATAACATAACGACTATTATTATAACTCTCTGGCTATGATTATGCAAGAGCTTGCATGGTTTTTTTACGGGGATGGGAACAAAAAACAGTGTGTTTACGAGTTTTTTCGAAATTTCATCCCAAAAGGGTTGACACCTGTGGAAGCCTGTGATATACTTTATGCAAACGTTTGCATAAGCGTGTTCGCCCGATGTCGGTAACCATCAAACAAATTGCGCAATACGTTGGCGTATCGCCCGCGACCGTCTCCCGGGTGCTGAGCGGGCGTGGGGCACACCTTATCTCCGAAGCCACCCGCCAGCGGGTATGGCAGGCGGCGGAGGAGCTTGGCTACCAGCCCAATCTTGCAGCGCGCTCTCTGGTAACGGGGCGAACCGGTGTCGTTGCTCTGTGGATGCATGAGCTGTTCACCAGCTTCCACGCACGTGTGGTACAGCTGGTGGAAGAGCACATGCATCAGCGAGGATACGATACTCTCATCCGGTGTGTTTCCCGCCGACCCAGCTCCGCCTGGCATGGGTTGGGGCGGGTAGATGCTATTCTGGCACATGAAGGAGCGGCGTATCTGCGAAACGCCTGGAAGCCGTTACAGCGGCGTGGGGTTCCTCTGGTGAGCATGGGCGCGTACCCGCTTACCGAGACCGACCACGTGCGCATAGACCTCCATACCGGGGCGATACAGGCGACGCAGCATCTGCTGGAAGCAGGCTGTCGGCGGATAGCCTATCTGGTGAACGCCGAGTCGCGCTACGTTGGAGAGCCACGTCGTGATGGATATGACTGTGTAGTCAGTGGCGCAGGTCTGACTCCGGAGTACATCCTTACTACCGACCAGTCGCGGGCGGCGTCCAGCCTTGCGGTGCGCCGCTACGTGCAGGAGTGTGGTTTGCCCGACGGCATCTTCTGCCACAACGACGAGATGGCTATTGGTGCGTATCACGGTTTGCACCTGCTGGGTGTCCGCATACCCGATGACGTGGCTCTGGTAGGTTGCGACGGCATCGAGGACACGGAATATCTGGACGTACCGCTCACCACCATTCGCCAGCCGCTGGAGGAGATGTGTCAGGTGGCGGTGGAGTTTCTGCAGAAGCGCATCGCCGAACCCCACACCGAGCAACAAAGCGCTTTGCTGCAGCCCACGCTGGTGGTGCGGGCGTCCACGCAGAGGAGGTGAGAGCTGGCAGTACGGAACGAACCCGCTTGTCCATGCAACTTCAGGCTGTATTTGTCTCGCGCAGGGTGAAGCCTGCGACTACAAACCCATAACGATAGAGAAAAAGGAGGTCTCCCGAAAATGAAACGAAGTGGCTTTACGCTCATCGAATTGCTGGTGGTCATCGCGATTATCGCGATACTGGCGGCAATTCTGTTCCCGGTGTTCGCCCAGGCGAGAACCAAAGCGCGCCAGGCGTCGGACATGAGTAATCTGAAGCAGATAGGCATTGCGCTGATGATGTACTCGCAGGATTACGATGAGCTGCTGCTCGGTTTTGGATTAGAGTACGGGGGCGACCCACGCTGCTCGCCGGGTTATTACGTGTATTGGCCAGCCCTCTTGCTGCCGTACGTGAAGAACACACAGGTGTTCCTCTCGCCTCAGCTGCGTGCCGCGTACGACGCCAATCAGTCGTGGGTGTGCAAGCAGCTCAATATCAACCTCAGCCCGGACGGCAACACCCTCTACTTCTCGTACATGCTGAACGGGGTGGGGTCGTACATGGTGAGCCAGGGAGTGAACCCATGGTACGTTACCTTCTGGAAGGATAATAACCCGACGGCGCACTACGGTATCGCGATAGACCGCGCACTGAGCCAGGCGGCGCTCCAGGAACCAGCGGGCACCATCTACGTGGTGAACGGACACTGTCCTGACTCCTGGCAGGACAGGCATACCGACTACCCGCTGTTCCGGGGATGGAGCACCTGGACCTGCACCGGCACCGACTGGAGTTCGCGGGACCCCAACGTGCAGGGCTTCTTCAACAGCATGCAGAACATCATCTGGACAGACGGTCACGTCTCCACCCGCAAGTGGGGTCATACCTTCCCACATGAGTGGACGGTGCAAGCGGATCGCGACGTAGACCCCGTGTTGAATCCATAATCTCAAAACGCCCTCCGGTCTTTTCGCCGGAGGGCATTTCTCTGGAGGTGTTCGATGAAACGCGAGATACCGCCTGCAGTGGCAATCCTGGTCATCGTTGTCGTACTGGTGGTAGCGGGGTTCTTCTACGCACGCCACTGGTTCTCGGGACCCAAAGAGATTTCGGGCACCCCACCGCCTGAGGTGAATCTGGCTCCGCCCGGTCACCGTTCCCAGGCACCTATGGCGCCCCCGTCTCAGCCCGGTTATGGGCAAACCCAGACGCCGATAGCTCCGCCCGGCTACGGGCGATAAACGGTTGACCCTCCAACATAAACGCGGCGGGGTGTGTTCTTCCCAGAGACAAACGCGGAAGGGCACGCTCCGTCGTTGTTTCTCAGGGAGTGATGGCGTCGCGGTTGTTGGGAAACAGGGCAGCGCTTACACCGAACACGAGGCGCATTTACTTTCCGGAATCGCTTCGAACGCCCGGCTGAGCCATTGCAACAAGATGGCGCGTCGGCTCTGCATAATCGCTACCACTTCTTCGTGCGAAAGGCGTGACGGGCTGATGCCCGCTGCCCAGTTGGTCACAATGGCTACCGATGCGTAGCACATCTTCAGCTCGTGCGCGAAGACCACCTCCGGCACGCCCGTCATCCCCACCACGTCTGCGCCCCAGTGCGCAAACATGCGGATTTCGGCAGGGGTCTCGTAGCGCGGTCCGTCGGCGCAAAGGTATGTTCCGCTGAAGTGGATGGGAACTTCCAGCGAGCTGGCAGTGCGTTCCAGAACGTGCCGGATTTCGGGGCAGTAGGCGTGCGTGAAGTCGGTATGCACCACCTCGCCAGGACGGTCAAAGATGGTCAGCGGTCGCTCGCGGGTGAAATCGATGAAGTCGCTAATCAGCACAAAGTCGCCCGGCTTCATCGTCTGATTCAGCGAGCCGACTGCTGCGGTGGCAATGATGCGCGTAACACCGCACTGCCGCAGCGCGAGCATATTGGCGCGGTAGTTGATGCGATGCGGGGGCAGGGTGTGTCCCTCACCGTGCCGGGGAAGAAAAACCAGCGGGATGTCGTTCAAACGCCCTTCCAGTATCGTCGCCTCGCCGTAGCGGGTACAGAGCACGCGCTTGCGCTCCACCCGGAAGCCCGGCAGGTCGCTCATGCCGGTGCCGCCAATCAACGCGAGCATGGCAATCACCTTCCTTGCCTCTGGTAGCATACGATTCGCGATATGCCATGCCTTTTCCTGTGGTTCCCGGTGTCATTACGAGGCGTGCAGTACTGAGGCACCCCCCTCGTTCCTGGACCAGATTGCTTCGCCGCTTCGCGGCGCGCAATTGGTAGCCCTCTGGAGGGCGAGGCTCCCGCCGAGTCGTTAGCCCCCCGTTGTCCCCCCGCAGGCAGGGGGAAACTTTCTCTCCCCGCGTGCGAAGAGGCAGGGCGGCTACTTGTTCCGGCTCACCAGGAGGTTCGCCCTCCAGACAAGGCGCGCTGCTCAGTAAACTGTTGTCTATACCGACCGCCGTCGCCGCAGCAGTAAGCCTGCAACGCCCAAGCCCAGAATACTGAGGGTAGCAGGCTCCGGCACCACCGCCAAGTCATCCAGATAGAAGGTGTAGGGACCCACCACACTGCTGTCGGCAGGCGTGATAGCGAGATGTTCGAGCACCACTTTGCCCGTGGTGGTTTCCACAATACCGTTACCCGTGAAGCCAACTACCGGCTCGTATGGGATGTTAAAGAGAACCCGTATCCACTGGTCTTTGACGGTGATGAGCTTGCCCGCCGGAGCGTTGCCCGACTTCGAGGGTGCACCGACGAACTCGATGGTGCCCGACGTTCCGCCGTTCTCTCCAATGTTACCTGTGGGGTTGGTTTCGCGCACGCCCAGCGTCAGGCGAAGGTCGGGAGTGCCGGTGGGCACGTATATCCACAGGCTGAACGGCAGGGTGGCAGAGATAATCGGGTTGGGCAGATTCGCTGTGTTGTTCGTGGTCAACCGCACCCAGGGATTGGTTTGTGCGGGCTTGAACTGGAAGGATACCTTCAGCGACTGGGTCCCGGACAGAGCCTTCTCGTTGCTGATAGCCGCCAGGTTGGGAGAAGTCTCCAGAAATCCAGCGGTAGTGCCTGAGAAAGTGGGCTGGCGGAACATCACCTGTGCGTTTGCGCCCAGCGGGTATCCCTCAAAATCGGTGAGAAGTTGTGCCAGAGTGGGCATTGCACACAGGGTGAATGCCGCAATGAGAAGCGCATGCCATTTTCGCATGGTGTTGAACCTCCTTTCGCAAACTGGTCATGGAGCAAAGCGTGTTCGGATAGGAGCGCGCCTTTGCGCCAGCAGCACTATAGCATGTCGTCAGGGGCTGTCAATATAACGGGCAAAGCGAACCAAAATTCCGGCATTCCTAACAGGTTCGGAACCGAATAACGAAGGAGCCTCATTGAGCGATAGAATCGGGTATAATACGCCTGCAAGCCGGGTGACCAATGGGAGATATGAGCGACAGCAGATACGATGTCATCGTGGTAGGCGCGGGGCACGCGGGGTGCGAAGCGGCGCTGGCGGCGGCGCGAATGGGGTGCTCTACCGCCGTGATTACGCTGGACCCCAATCGCGTCGCGCACATGCCCTGCAACTGCTCCGTTGGAGGTCCCGCCAAGGGACATCTGGTGCGCGAGATCGATGCCCTGGGTGGGCAGATGGGTATTGCGATAGACCTCAACCTGACCCACATTCGCTTCGTGGGTACGGGCAAGGGTCCTGCTATTCAGACTCTGCGTGCGCACGCCGATAAGCAGCTCTACCCTCGCTATATGCGCGCCCTGCTGGAATCGCATCCGAACGTCGATCTGATACAGGGTGAGGCGATAGAAGTGGTGGCGCATCACAGTAAGGTGGAAGGCGTACGCCTGAAAGACGGGCGCGAGCTGTGGGCAACGGCGGTGGTCATCACCTCCGGCACGTTCCTGAACGGTTTGATCCATATCGGCGAGAAGCAGATACGCGCCGGGCGGGCGGGAGAGCCTCCGGCGACTGGTCTCTCGGAGTCACTGCGGCAACTGGGTTTCCGTCTGGGGCGGTTCAAAACCGGAACGACTGCCCGCGTGGCGAAGGAGAGTGTGGACTTCTCGCGCACGCAGGTGGTGCCTTCCGACCCCGATGCTCCGCCCTTCTCGTTCCTACATGACCGGTTGAACCCGCCGAGGGAACTGCTTCCTTGCTGGCAGACGCGCACCACGGAGGAGACGCACCGGATCATCCGCGAGAACCTGCATCGCTCCGCGCTATACGGGGGCAGGATTACGGGGGTCGGTCCGCGCTATTGTCCATCCATTGAGGATAAAATCGTGCGCTTTCCCGATAAAGAGTCGCATCCGGTTTTTCTGGAGCAGGAGGGCTGGGATACCAACGAGCTGTATGTGCAGGGCATGAGCACCAGCCTGCCCGAGGAGGTGCAGCTGGCATTCCTGCGCACCCTGCCCGGTCTGGAAGAGGTGGTAATGATTCGCCCGGGCTACGCGGTAGAGTATGACATGGTATATCCCGAGCAGCTGAAGCCTACGTTGATGACCCATGCGATAGCGGGGCTGTTCCTCGCCGGACAAATCAACGGCACCTCCGGCTACGAAGAGGCGGCGGCGCAGGGGCTGGTTGCGGGCATCAACGCCGCGCTGTATGTGTATGGGCGCGAACCGATGGTTCTGGAGCGACACACCAGCTATGTCGGTGTGCTGATTGACGACCTCATCACCAAGGGGGTGCAGGACCCCTACCGGATGCTCACCGCACGGGCGGAGTTTCGGCTTGCCCTGCGCCACGACAACGCCGACCTGCGCCTGACGGTGCTCGGCAGGCAGGTGGGATTGGTTGATGACCGCCGCTGGGAGCGTTTCGTTGCCAAGCGTGAGGCGATAGAGCGTGAAACCCGGCGATTGCAGGAGACCTTGCTCACGGGCAGGCATAATCCGCTGTTGCAGGAGCACGGTCTCGCGCCGATAGATGGTCCCACCAGCCTGTATGAGCTGCTGCGCCGTCCCGAGGTAACGTACCGTACCCTGTTGCAGCTGGTGCCCGTTGACGAGCCTGCCTCACGCGAGGTAGCGGAGCAGATAGAGCTCGCCGCGAAATACGAGGGCTTTCTGCGTCGCCAGCAGCAACAGGTGGCGGAACATCAAAGGCTGGAAGGATTGCTCATTCCCGAGGACACGGACTACGCGACGATACGCGGTCTTTCGCACGAGGGCAGGGAGAAGCTTTCACGGGTGCGTCCGCGCAGTGTGGGGCAGGCATCGCGCATTCCCGGCGTTCGCCCCTCCGACATCGCCGCGCTGTTGATATACCTGAAGGGGAAGCAAGTGACCGTGCTCACCAGGTAATCTACCGAACCGGAGAACTACCCCTTCAACGCGCCTGCGACCATCGTCTCGTGGATGCGGTCCCGGAACAGCCAGTAGACGAACAACACCGGCAACATCACAATCACCAGTCCAGCGAACAGCGCGCCCCAGTCGCTCTGGTATTGCTCCACCATCAGCAGGTTGGCGATACCCAGTGGCAGGGTACGCCGTTCGTCGCTGGTCATGATGACCAGCGCAAGGGGGTACTCGTTCCACAAGCCGATAGCGTTGAACACGCCCACCACGATGATTCCCGGTTTCGCGAGCGGTAGCATCACCTTCCAGAACGCCCGCGCGTGTCCGCAGCCGTCTATCAGCGCCGCCTCCAGCATCTCCTGTGGCAGTGTCTGGAAGAAACCGGTCAGTACGAACACCGTGAACGGTAACGAGTATGCCACGTACACCAGCGTCAAGCCGTGCAGGGTGTCCAGCATCTGCAGGCGCGCCAGCAGGAAGAACAGGGGCACGATGGTGAGGAACAAAGGAAACATCATCCCGCCCAGGAACATTCCAAACAACCACTTCGCGCCGCGAAACGGGTAACGTGCAAAGATATACGCCGCCATCGCGCCGATGGGTAGCAGGATCGCCAGTGTCGCCAGCGTCACTATCAGGCTGTTCATGAAATAGCGGGCGATTCCCGCTTCCTGCCATGCTCTCACGAAGTTGCCCCACTGCGGCGAGTGCGGTACCCCCCACGGGGAGGTAAATATCTCCGCGCCCGTCTTGAACGCGGTCATCAGCACCCACAGCAGAGGAACCACCACCGATAAAGCGAACACCCACAAGCCGCCCGCTACCAGAACACGGCGAATCATGCCTTACCCTCCTGTGGGTTGTGGCGGAACAGCGCGAGAATCGCCCCACTCAGCGCCATCACCAGTACGAAGTTCACCACCGCCAGCGCGGTGGCGTAGCCGAATTCACTGTGCTTAAACGCCTGCTCGTACAGGTAGGTGAGCATGACCTCGGTGGCGCGGTCAGGACCGCCCTGCGTCATCAGGAACACCAGTGAGAAGATATTCATCGTGCCTATCGCCATGTACACCAGCGCAATGCGCAGCACCGCCCACAACATCGGCAGGGTGACGTAGCGCAAGCGAGTTAGCCCCATCGCCCCGTCCAGTGTAGCCGCCTCTATGACGTCGGGGGGAATGGTGCGCAGGGCGGCGGCGAAGAGCATGATGTAAAACCCCAGTGCGTGCCACACGTGCGCCACGCCGATAGACGCCAGCGCGGTTTGCTTTTCGCCCAGCCAGGCTATTGCCCACCTCTCCAACCCGACCGCTTTCAGCGCGGCGTTCAGGATACCAAAGGAGGGATTGAGGATGAACATCCACAGGATAGCCACTACCACCAGCGAGATGACTTGCGGGAACAGGTAAACCGAGCGCAGGAACCGTGCCGCGCGTGTTTCACTTCCGATGGCGTGCGCCAGTGCCAGCGATATCGCCAGAATCGCCACGCTGGTGCCGAGGAAAAGCAACAGGTTGTGCCGCAGAGCCAGCCAGACTATTCGGTCTTCGAAAAGGTGGCGGAAGTTCTCCAGACCGACGAAGGTGCGGTTGGCGGAGATACCCCGCCACCGGTACAACGAGAAAGCGAATGCCTGTACCACCGGCATCACCACAAACACAACGTACAGGGCAGTTGCCGGTAGCAGAAAGCCCGTGATGAACGCTGCCCGCGCTCGTGGTGTCATCGTGCTTTACCGCGTGTGTAGGTGTGCTTGGGAATGTTCTTGTCCTGGCGCGTGGCTTCGGCGGCTTGCTCGAGTCGCTCCACAAACTGTTCCGGTGTGATGTCGCCCGCCAGCAGAGCCGCCGTTGCGTCCTCTACCGCCTTGCCCAGCTTGGGATACCACTGGCGGTACTCCTGCGACCATACGGTCTTCGCGTTGCGGAATACCTCTACCGGCTCCTTCAGATGCTCCGGGAAATTCGCCTGGTCACTGCCGCGGATGGACATCAGCGTGCCCTTCGCCTCTACAAACTGCTTCGCCTTCTCCAGTGAGGTCATGTACTTGTAGAAATCAATTGCCAGCTCGCGGTTTTTGCCTTTGGTGGGAACCATCCACGGCTCGATGCCGATGCCGACCGCGGTCGGGTCGCCTTTGCCATCGTCCAGAACCGGCGGAAGCATGAAGCCCATGCGAAAGCCTTTTGGCATTACGTTGCGCATCTCGGAGTGCAGCCACGTGCCGCAGGGTATCATCGCTGCACGCCCGGAAAGGAACTCCATCTGCGCCCCTGTGTGGTCCATCGCGTTCGCGCCCTTCTGGAAGTAACCCCGTCGGCGCAGCTCGTCCATCATCTGCGCCGCCTTCAGGAAGGCGGGCGACTTCCATGCGCCGGGCACCAGGTTCTGCGCGTTGTCGAACGCCTCGATACCCCCCGCGCTGATCACCCAGGGGATAAGAAACCCACTGACCGCGTAAGCCGGGTAGATGCCCTGGTAGGTGATGGGGGCGATGCCTTTGGCTTTAATCTTCTCGCACAGAGCCAGCAGTTCGCTCCACGTGCGCGGAGGCTTCCAGCCGTTCTTCTCGAACATGTCCTTGTTGTACCACCAGCCTAACATGCTGAAGAAGTAGGGAAGCATGTAGGTCTTGCCCTGATACTGGCAAAGTTCCAGCAGGGAAGGCTCGAAGGTATCGCGCCACCTGCCTTCCGTTTTGCCGTACGGCGGCGAATCCAGGTACTCGTCCAAAGGGATAACCTGTCCCTCATACACCAGCGCCCAGTGGTCCATGCCCCAGCCGGGGTAGGTGAGGTCTGGCGGGTTGCCTGCGACGAATCGCGGGCGTAGCTGCTCCCACACGCGCGGGTTGCCCCACACCTTGATTTTCACGCCGGGATGCAGATTCTCGTACTCACGCGCCGCCTGCTCGAAGAAGTCGATGCCATATCCACCCTTGAAGCAGGCGACCTCCAGCTCTTTCGTCGCGGTAGATGATTGTTTGCCGCAAGAGACAACTACTGCCGCTACCAGCGCAGCAGCTATGACGAGCAGCACGTATCTTGTGTGTCTCATCTTTCCTGTCGCTCCTGTGAAGTTTCAACATACAGAGCCCATTGCTCGACGTTGCATACTGCCCGATGCTAAAGCCGCGCTCTTTCAGGCGAAGCCAGCCTGCGCTGGCTGGTAACCCTGCGGGGCAGGGTTTCGTTTGCAAGCGAACGGCTTCAGCCATGTGTGCCCAACATGTTGAAATCTTGATGCGCCCGCACTTGGTAGTGCTGGTGCTCCTCTGGCTTCTTTCTCCATTTCGCTGAGAGGAGAGGGCGTTCCTGCGGAATGAGTGTGCGAGTACTCGTCGGGGGGG
>VSSL01000203.1_pt1 | contig 16795 bp, 12 predicted proteins | sample 4557531 | NCBI WGS metagenome assembly VSSL01 (sample SAMN10986726, study PRJNA523729) | hot springs metagenome | isolation source: hot springs | place: India:Timba, Gujarat | collected 2018-05-31 | reverse complement strand
GGGTGAGGGGCTGATCGTTTTCGCTTTTTGGGGGAAGGTGAAGAGGGCTCAGCCCAGACGGGCGCGCTCCTCGGCGGCGATGCCGGGGTCCAACTTGCGGAAGAGCGGCGCCGGCGGTTGCAGAGCCTGCCCTGGCGGCAAACGGCTGGGCTGCCATTGGCGTCCGGCGCCGTTGGGGCGGTAGCGCAGCACGGTGTGCTCGCCCAAGCTGTCGTGGACGACCTCGGTGAATTGGCTGCCGAAGATCGGGGTGCTGTAACCCAAATAGGTGTGCAGGCGCTCGCTGGAGAAGGGGATGAAGGGGGCAAAGAGAATCTTCAAGGAGTCGATGGCGCGCAAGGCGGTGTAGATGCTCTTGGCGGCTTGCTTCTTATCATCCTTGATCTCGAACCAGGGGCCGGCTTTATCGAGGTATTTGTTCACCTCGCCGGCCAGTCGCAGCGCCTCCCCCAAGGCGGCGCGTAAATGCACAGCCTCCAGTTGTTCGCCCACGCTCTGAAAGCCCCTCTCTACTATCTCTAGAATTTGGTGGTCTTCGGGGCGCAATTCGCCGGGCTCGGGCACCCGCCCCTCCCAGTGTTTGTACGCGAAGGAGAGCACGCGGTTGGCCAAGTTGCCCCACGTGGCGACCAGTTCGTCGTTGTTGCGGCGCACGAAGTCATCCCAATCCCAGTCGGTATCTTTCGTCTCGGGCATGTTGACGGTCAGGTAATAGCGCAACGGGTCGGGGTCGTAACGAGTGAGGAAATCGAGACCCCACACCGCCCAGTTGCGGCTGCCGGAGATTTTCTTACCCTCCAAGTTCATGAATTCGTTCGCCGGCACATCGTAAGGCAACGTAAGCCGCGTGCCCTCGCGATTTTCGAAGAGCTTACCGAACCACTCGCCGGCGCCAATCAGCTGCCCTGGCCAGATGACGGCATGGAAGGGGATATTGTCCTTGCCGATGAAATAATAGGAGCGTGCCTCGGGGTTGTACCACCAGTGGTGCCAGGCATCGGGCTGGCCGTTTAAGCGCGCCCACTCGATGGTCGCCGAGAGGTAGCCGATCACGGCCTCAAACCACACGTAAAGGCACTTGCCCTCCCAACCTTCTACCGGAACCGGGATGCCCCAGTCGAGGTCACGGGTGATGGCGCGCCCGCGCAGCCCCTCCGCTTGAATTTGCCCCAACGATTGGCGCAGCACATTCGGCCGCAGATAGTGCTCGCGCTGGCGCAAAAACTCCACAATGGCCGGCTCCAAGGCGCCCAGGTCGAGGTAGAAGTGCTCTGTCTCGCGCAGCTCGGGCACGGAGCCATCTATCTTCGAACGTGGGTTGATCAACTGGGTGGCGTCCATCAGGCTGCCGCAGCCGTCGCACTGGTCGCCACGGGCGTTGGGGTAGCCGCAGATATAGCACTCCCCTTCCACGTAGCGATCGGGCAGGAAACGCCCTTGACTGGGAGCATACCATTGCTTTTGGCGCTCGGTGTACAGGTAGCGGTTCTTGAGCAGGGCTAGGAAGAGGTCCTGCGAAACCTTGAAATGGTTTTGGGTATGGGTGCTGGTGAAGAGATCGTAGCACAGACCTAATTTTTGGAATAATTCCAGAAAGGTGGCGTGGTAGCGTTGATAAATCTCCAAAGGGGTGACCCCCTCGGCATCGGCGCGCACGGTGACCGGGGTGCCATGCGAATCGGAGCCGGAGACCATCACCACCTGATTGCCGACCAAACGATGATAGCGGGCGAAAATATCCGCCGGCAGATAGGAACCGGTGAGGTTGCCTACATGGATTTGGGAGTTGGCATAGGGCCAAGCGACGGCGACGAGTATGTAATCGGACATGGGTTGACCTCCGAAGAGCCTTACCAGAAAAACAGGCTGCCCTTGTCGGACAGCCTGCGGAACGCTTCGAAAACCCTATTTTTACACACCTTCCGAAACGGCCATCCGACCTCAGGCATCGGCAGCCATGGCCATCGCCATGCGAACCATCGTTGACTGCATTGCCTTTCGATAAGTGGATTGGCATGCCATCCTGGCCATTTCGGGGCTCCTCAAGGGGAGAATAATCAAAGTCTAATGGAGAGAGAGGAGATTTGTCAAGGTCTCCGCTGGTGAATTCGGCAGCCTCTCGTATTAGGGGATGTGCAGCACCTGGCCGGGCGTCAGGCGATAAGGCGGTTTGAGGTTGTTTACCGCAATGATGGCGTTAGGGTCTACATCCCCAAAGGCACAAGCGATGGTGTAGATGGTATCACCGGGGCGCACGGTATAGGTGGTGGGATGGGGCAGAAGCGCCCGCTTGCCGGGGAAGCCACGCCCCGATTTGGGGATGCGCAGAACCATGCCGGTGTAATAGACCGCTTTGCCGGTCAACCCGTTGATGCGCAGCAACTCGGCAGGGTCCACGTTGAAGCGGCGGGCGATGCAGAAGGGGAACTCGCCTTTCTGTAGCTTGTAGGTATCGGGCACGACCAAAGGCGGCACCGTGCCCAAGGGAGGTTGTGCGGTGGCTGGAGCGCCTGCCGCGGGCGGGGTGGTTCCCGCGGGTGGGAGAGGGGTAGTCTCCTCGGTTATGGGGATGGCGGTTGCCTCCAGAATTTCGGTGGGCAAGACCTCCCCTTCGCCCTCGGTTGGGTAAGGTTCTTCACTCGGAACGCCCGTCGCGGCAAGGGCTGTCTGGGTGGCGAAGATATAAATTTGCCCCATCACATCGGTGCCTTCTAGCGCCTGGGGAGCGGCCGGCGTCCCCGTGGTCGTTCGGCTGCTCCCGGCGATGGAGCGGGTGCAAGCCACCAAGCTGCCCATCACCAGGATCACGACCGCGAAAAGAATAGCGCGCTGACTCGTCATTTCTCTCTCCTTAATGGGTTGCGTGGGACAACCCAAGCAGCCGACACTTCAGGTTGAAAACCTTTGATTCTTTAATTTGGCAAAGGGTGTTCCCGTGTGCAATGATACTAGCACAATCCCTGCTTGACGTCAAGTTGCGTGCACATTTGCGGGTTCACCTGCCGTGGTGCAAGGGGTGTGCCAGTTGCACCAGGGTTTTTCTCTAGGGCCTAAATCGGTTCCTCGCGATTCTCTAGAGCGCGGAACGAGAGAGATGATCCTGCAACGCCTGACTCATCCTCTCCAGGGCTTGTATAAGCAAGGAGCGGGGGCAAGCGAAGTTCAAGCGCACGAAACCTTCCCCGCCTTTCCCGAAGAGGACGCCATCGGTGAGGGCCACCCGCGCCCGCTCCAGGAAAAAGCGATGGGGGGCCTCAGGCAGTTGCGCCGCACGGCAATCCAGCCAAGCCAAGTAGGTGCCCGCTGGGCGGCCAATGTGAACTCCGGGCAGACGTTCATGGGCGTAGGCCAGTAGGGCCTCGCGGTTGCCCTCCAAGTAGGTGAGCACCTGGCTCAGCCACTCCTGCCCTTGCTCATAGGCTGCTTGGGCGGCTACCAAACCGAACAAGTTGACCCAGGGCACCAGCCCCCGCGTGGCTTGGAGGAAGCGCTGGCGCAGCTCGGGGTTCGGAATGATGGCGAAAGAGCACTGCAAGCCGGGCAGGTTGTAGGTTTTGCTGGGCGCCATCAACGTAATCGTGTGGCGGGCGATCTCCTCATCCAAACTGGCGATGGGGATGTGCCGATGGCCGCTGTAGACCAGGTCGCAATGGATTTCATCGGCCACGATGGTCACCCCCCGGCTTAGACAGATGTGCGCCAGGCGCTCCAATTCCTGCTGCGTGTACACCTTGCCCACCGGGTTGTGGGGGTTGCAGAGGATAAACAGGCGGGTTTGGGGGGTGATGGCGGCCTCAAAAGCCTCCCAGTCCACTTCGTAGGAGCCATCCGGGCGGCGGACTAAGGGGGCATCTTGGCGCCGGATGCCTGTTTCGTCGGCAGCGTTGACGATGGGAGGATAGACCGGGGGCTGGATCAGCACCGCTTCGTGGGGTTGCGCCAGGGCCAGGCAAGCCAAGTTGAAGCCGGTGATCACCCCTGGGATGAACACCAAATCGGCCGGCGACACCTGCCAACCGTGGCGACGGGCGAGATGCTCCACGATTGCCTGGCGTAACTCCGGCATCGTCTCGGGAGAGCGCGCGATAACAGGGGGATACCCATAGATGCCTTGACGGGCGCGTTCCACAAGGGCTTCGACCACCGGCTGGGGTGAGGGGAAATCCATCTCGGCGATCCACAAGGGGATTACGTCAGGGGGGTAGGCGTTCCATTTGACGCTATCACGGCAGGCGGGCAGGACATCGAAGTCGTAATTCATTAACTGGGGACCTCTCTGGAGCTGGAAGTGGGCGTGCGAGATGCACACGGGATTATAGGAGTGATTAAGGGATTGCGCAAGAGAGCACTCCATTTCAAAGATCGCCAGGCTTGGGCGGCTTCGATGCTGTCCAAAGACCAGGGGGGTATAATCAACCCCATGCTTTTCCCGCTCGGTCAGACCCTTGGCTCTTCACGCTTAGCGCGCCTCCAGGCTGATGCGCTCCTGTTGGTGGTGGCCCTCATCTGGGGCAGCACCTTCGTGGTGCAACGTTTGGCAGCGCAACACATAGGGGTCTTTTTCTTTAACGGGGTGCGTTTTCTGCTGGCAGCCTTCGCCCTGGCGCCGCTGGTGGCTTGGCAGCAGCGCAGGCAGCCGACTGTCTGGTTGAGTTGGGTCAATCTGGTCGGGATCTCGCTGGCAGGGTGTTTGCTGGTAGCCGGCGCCGGCTTTCAACAGGCCGGTTTGAAGACCACCACAGCAGCCAACGCCGGCTTCATCACCGGCCTCTATGTGGTGTGGGTGCCCATTTTGTGGACGCTTTTCTGGCGTCGCAAGGTGCGTCGCGTGATTTGGCTGGCGGTCACCCTATCCGCTGTCGGGCTTTACCTACTCAGCGTTGGGGGTTCCTTGCGTTTCTGGAGGGGTGATCTGTTGGAGCTGATGGGAGCGTTTTGCTGGGCGCTGCACGTTTTGCTCACCGACCGCATGGTCCGGCGCCTGCCGGTAGGAATCTACGCCTGCGGGCAGTACACCGTATGCGCCGGCCTCAACCTGTTCTTGGGTGCCGCATTTGAAGCGGCTGCTCTACCCGCCTTGGGCGACAATATCTGGATGGTGCTCTACGCTGGCTTGCTCTCGGTGGGGGTTGGGTACACCCTGCAAGCGGCAGCACAGCGCATTGCCCCGCCGGCCGATGCGGCCATCCTCCTCAGCCTGGAAGCCGTCTTTGCCGCTATTGGCGGGTGGCTCTTCTTGGCGGAAAGCCTCTCCCCGCGCCAAATCTTGGGATGCAGCCTGATGTTGGGCGCAATGGTGCTTTCCCAATTCCCCTTGGGTGTACCCTCCGGCGAGGGGGTGGAAGAGAAGAAAAGTCCACAAGGGCCGGCCCGGGACGGGTGATTCAGCCCTCAAGGTTCGATTCTGTCTGACGGGGGGTTGCCGCTTGGTCAAGGGATTGGAGCAGAGCCCAGGTGAAGCGCAAGGCGGCTTCGAGGTCCTCCTTGCGCAGGGTTTCGACCGTATCGCTCATGCGATGCCAATGGGAGGTCAACCCCGATTTGGGGGGTGGCACGGCGCACAGGGTGAGCGCAATCAGGCCGCGCTTAGTAGCCTGTAGGGCATCGGTGTAAGCCGTACCGACCCCCTCGGTAACCTCCACCTCTGGAAGGGATTGTTTTACTTGGCGCGCCAATTCCAGGGCGCGCGGGTGGGTTTTGTGCTTGAAGAGCAACCCGTCGGCGGTGAGGAATTTCAGCCGTCCTAACCCTACCTCGTCTAAGATGATATAGATCGCTTCCGGCCCCATACGCGAAGCGTGAGCATCCAGAAATGCGGCCATCCCCCAGTCGCCAACCTCCTCGCAGCCGGTGAAGAGCAGGGTGACCTCGGTGTGGCGCAGCGGCTTGCGCCTCAGGCGTGATCCTAATGCAAGCACCGCCCCTACCCCCGAGGCATTGTCGTTCGCCCCGGGAGAATAGGGAGTGAAATCGGCGTGCAGGCACATCGCCAAGCCAAAGAACTGAACGGCCATCAACCCCAAAGCGAGGGGACGCATGTTGGCCCACTGCAGCCAGGCGCCCAGGCCGAAGGTCACCGCGGCAATCACCATGCTTAGAAATGTGAAGGCGACCAACATGCTGAACAGGGCATGCCAGAGCGCTGAAGAGTAGAAAATTGGCGTGCGGTGGGTGTCCACGTGGGCGCAGAGCACTACTCTTTGGCGCACTTCGCGGCGCGGGGGCACTTTGCCGAACACATTCTGGCTGGGTGCCCGCGGCAGCACCCAGCGCGCCCAACTGGGCCCGAACTCGGCTTCAGCCAAAAAAGCCCACACGCCCGCCAGGCTGAAGAAGGCAGCCAAGGCGCGCACCGCCCAACCATCGAATAGGAAAACCACCACTGCTCCGGTAAGCGCCACCGCAAAGGCTAAAGCATACCCCCAATACGTGGAAGGGATTGCTTTGAAAGGCTGGGTTTGGACCTCGCGCAGGCCTAATTGGCGCAACTCTTCGAGTGCGTAATCGCTGGCCTGCCGTTCCTTAAGCGTGCAACTCCCTCGTCCGCCTATGGTTTGGGAGAGATAGCGGATGTGTTTGAAAGCTTGTCGAACGTCTTCATGAAAAACGCTTGCCTCCATGGCGCCACATCCTCTCGTCGCCTATTCATCTTGATGATCGCGGATACTCTCCCCCCTCACTCCATAGGAGACACCTGCGTGGTTTTGCGGGTCGCTATGGCGTATCAACTACCTGTAGCGCCTCGAGACGCGCAGGTCACACCGCTAAAGAGCGCTCTGGAGGCGAATTATACCAACAATCCGCTTTGCCTGGCGGGAATGATTTTAGGCCGATTCTTGCAAAGGGGGGTGAGGGTTTGCGAAGAAAGGCTTATGGAGTCGGCAGAACGGTCAAGGGATTGATGTTCTTGCGGCGTCGTTTATCGTAAATGTTGAGGTGGGTATGGTAACCACAGTCACGCCCGTAGCAAACTTGACCATCGGCGCCGATGGTGTACCCTTGGTTGCTCTCCTTTCCAATTGGCTGCCCGAGTTCAACGAATTGACCCACTTCTACGGAGTAAAGACCGTGCATCAGGGTTACGCGATAGCGTTCGTTCTCGATGACCAGCACTGTGTTGCCATATTCGTCTATATAATGCGCAGTAACGACACCAGAGATGGGCGAGCGGATGGTCGCCCCTTTGCCAGCAGTGAGGTCAATGGCCAGGTGGCCGTAGTCTTTGCCATGTGGCCCTTGGGTGAGGGTGAACGTTTCGTAAGGGTAAGCGATAGCATTCGGGTCATACGAGGGGAGGGCGGCGGGGGTTTCGCTTACTGGCGGGGCAGCCTGGCTTAGAGTTTGAACCTCAGTTGGCAGAGCGGCTGCGGCAGCCGCAGCTGTTGTGCCAAAGAGGGAATTCGTCGCTATCTGATCGCGCAGGATGTTCAGGAAGAGGAAGCCCAGGAAAGCTAGGGCGGCTAAGGTCAGTTCGTCTAACGATCGGGTCTGCATGACAGGTCGGTTTATAAATAGAATATATGTTCTACTATTATATCCGAGGATGGACGCACGGCATGAGAACGGGATAAGAGTTTGGTGAAAGCGCGCGGGTTAAAAAGACTCGCCGGGCAAGAGAAACCCGGCGAATTGGAGAGCCCTGAAAGGGAACGGCGAAAGCGAGGGTTATTCTTTGCTCTCGCCGCCCTTAGGGAATTAACTGTTGCTCTTGGGCAGCTGGGGAATGATCCAGTTGATGAGCGCTTGCGGTGAGCGAGTCTGGATAAATAGGCGGCCAGGGCCGGTGAGTTCGATGACCAACCCCTCGCCGGAAAGCAGGGTGGATTTCAACCCCCCTACGCTGCGCGTTTGCACCTGGAGGCTGTTATCGAAGGCCACCAGGTGGGACGAATCGACCACGTAGCGTTCGCCGGGGGCCAGGGCTTTCTCATAGATCGCTCCGTATGAGGAAACGAGCAGTTTGCCGCGCCCGCCAGCCTGTAAGATAGAAGCCCCGGCAGTACGAAAGTGGCTAAGTAAAGCCCCACGGCACGCTTACCCCGCTTCCTCTGCAGGAGGTGTGCGCTGTTCGTGGGGATGCCCCATCACGAAGAGGCGGCGCGCCACACGACCGGGGGCGGGCGGGTTCTGCTCCAGACGCTGGAGAAGAGCGTAAATCGCCCCCCGCGCTTGGATGAACTCCTCCTCGCTGGCATAAAAAATGTGGTCACGCACCGCGATGTTCTCCAAGTCGGGTTTGCCTTGCTCCAAGATATAGCGCGCCAATTCCTGGGCCACCACCGAACCATAGAGGCAAACATGGTCGGCGAATTTCTCCAGCCCGCCGGGTTGGTACAACTCTTGGGGGTCAATCAGCTCACTGGTGGCCGTGTAGAAGCGCTCCAAGATACCCTTCACCCAGCGCGTGTCCGCCACTCGGATCACCCCCGCCTCGAGCATACGGTGGATATGGCGGTAAATCGAAGACTGGGGCACATCGGGTAGGAGCTGGGCCAACTGGGTGATCGAGAGTTGGTTTCGATGGAGTAACTGATAAAGGCGCATGCGCACCGGGTGGTTGATGACTTCGAAATTGCGTAGGGCCATGTTCCTACCCTTGGTTTGTTATTTTTTATAAGAACATTACTAAAAATAATAGCCTAGTTCCTACACAATGCCAAGGTCAAGAGGGTAAAATTTTGGTGAGTAAATAGAATTACGAATGACCGCGGCAAAGGGAGCCGGTCGCTCTCCCCTGCTTCGCCGAGGAGGGGAGCCGTAACAAGCCATTGAGCGTGAGGGAAAATGAACCATCCTCAGTACTATCTCGGTGTGGATTTGGGCGGCACCCACCTGCGTGCAGCCCTGGTGGATAGCACAGATGGCCGCAGTCTGGTCACCCAACAGGTAGCCACCCAGGCGCGCCAAGGTCATGAGGCTGTCATCGAGCGCATGGCCGCGCTGATCGAACAGGTGATCCGAAGCAGCGCTGTGAGCCGGGAGCAGATCGGGGGCATTGGCATCGGTGTGCCGGGCAAACTCGACCTAGAGAAGGGGCTTACTTTGTTCCTGCCCAACCTAGCAGGCAATTGGCCTAACGTGCCTTTGCGCCAGAAAATCGAGGAACGCCTTCATCTGCCTACCTGGCTGATCAACGATGCGCGGGCGATGACCTTTGGTGAGTGGCGCTTTGGCGCCGGACGAGATGTGGAGAGCATTGCCTGCTTCACCTTGGGCACGGGCATCGGCGGTGGGTTAGTGGTCAACGGCAAGCTGGTGCTCAACCTGGGCGGTACGGCCGGCGAGTTGGGCCACCAGACGATTGATCCCAATGGCCCGCTCTGCGGGTGTGGCAATCGCGGCTGTTTGGAGACCTACGCTTCGGGGCCGGCCATTGCCGCCATGGGCATCAAAGCCGTGGTGCAAGGGCTGACCACCCGCATTGCCGAGCTGGCCGAGAACGACCTCAACCGCATCACACCGGAGCTCATCTACCGCGCCGCTTGCGATGGCGACCCACTCGCCCAAGAGATTTACCGCCAGGTTGGGGAATACTTGGGTGTGGCCGCAGCCAATGTGATCGTCGCTGTGGGTCCACAGCGCATCGTCATCGGTGGTGGGGTGGCGCAGGCTGGCGATTTACTCCTTGAGCCCATTCGCCGCACCGTTCAGGCACGCGCCCGCATCGCCTCTCTCGAAGGGGTTGAGATCGTCTTGGCCAAATTGGGCACGCAAGCCGGCTTGGTGGGGGCGGCCATGTGGGCGAAAGAGTGCCGGGAGCGCAGCACCCCTTGAGTGAGGCTGGCTGAGCAGGTTTGTGAACCTGCCGCTTCTCGACCTTGTCTGGCCTCCCTTGGGAAGGGAGGGGCCGAATGGCGGTAGGCGCAGGTGACACCCATACACCCCTGAATAAGGAAGCAGGGCGAATGGGGTTATAATGAGGCTTGGCGCGCTGAGGAGGTTGGTCACACAGGCTCATGACTCCCGTATTCACTTTGCTCTCTTCCCGTCCTTACCTCCTTCCCCCTGAAGGGTGGCTTGGCTGGTTGGGGTGGCTGGCCTTAGCTGCGGCAGTCCTGGCTTGTTGCTGGAGATGGCGGCGCTATAGCCCGCCTTGGCGCGGCTCTCACTGGGTGTGGTTGTTCGCCCTCATCGCCCTGTCGCTGCCCAGCAGCTTGTTCCTGGGGGTACGCTTCCCGGTCTCCTCTACGCTGCCCTTGCCTGAAGTTGCCCTAGAGCCACCTGGCGCGCTGCTGATGATATTGGGTGGAGTGCCTTGGGCCTTGGCAGCCTTGTTGCTCGGACCCTGGCCGGCGGCGGTGGTCGCTTTTTGCGGGGCTTTATTTACTGCAGCATGGCACTCCCACCATCCCTTCTACCCGTTGGAGGTGGCCCTGTTGGCTGCCCTATGGGGAGCAGCGTTGCGTCAGCGCTATCGCACTCTTCTCTACCACGCCTTGCGCCAACCTTTGGTGAGCGCCCTGCTTGTAGCCGTGCTCTTCCCTCCGCTCCATCTGGTGACCACGATGTTAATGAGCCGCGGCTCGTTGGTGACCCGCCTGGACTTCGCCCTTACTAACCTTACAGGCTATTCGCTGGCCTTCGCCGGGGAAGTGATCCTTGCTGCAGGGATAGCGCAAGCGGTAGCTTGGGTTGGTGGCCTTAAACGGTTGCCCCCAGAGGTGTTGCAACCTTCACCCATCGAGCGCAGCCTGGGGATGCGCTTCCTGGTCAGCCTGATGCCCTTAGCTTTGGTGCTCGCTTTCGCCCTCATGGTCAGCGACTGGGTTGTGGCAGGCGCAGCCGCCCGCCGCCTGCTGAAGGCGCAATTGGATAGCGCCGGCCAAGTGGCGGCGCAGAGCGTGCCCTATTTTTTACAGAGCGGTCAGAATCTCATCCTTGAGGTGGCCTCTCAGCCGCAATTGCGCAGCGAAGATCCCCAAGCGGTGGGGCGTCTGCTCGAGCAGAAATTGCGCCAGGTGCCTTTCTTTTACCAATTCATCTTAGTGGATGAGGAAAAAATCCCCTTTGCCAGTTACCCCAGCGATGCGCTCTTCATGCGTTCGCTCAGCGCCGAGGAAAGAGCCGGCATAGAGGCTGCCCTAAACGGTCTGCCCTTTCAGTATCACAGCATTCCGCCGGGAAGCGGCCAAGCCACCGCCCAGATCTCCTTCATCGCCGCGGTGAGCGAGGCCGACGGGCGTGTGCGGCGTGTCCTGATCGGACGGTGCGATCTTGAAACCAACCCCCTCACCCAACCGATTTTGGCTAGTTTGAGCCAAGCAGTGGGCGAGGACGGGCAAGGTTTGTTGATTGACGAGGACAAACGCATTCTTGTCCATCCCGACCCTCAGCGGGTGATGCAACCCTTTCTGGGCGAAATTGAGTCGCAGGCCTCTTTCTCCAGCGGTGTGGGCGAAGACGGCAGGCGGGTCTTTCGTGCGGTTTACCCTGCCCAGGGTCAACCTTGGACGGTGGTTCTGGTGGTACCGGCCTCGCGCGTCCAACAGCTGGCGCTGAGCATTGCCGCGCCCCTTTTGGTCATGATCGTCCTGCTCTCTGCAGTGGGGATGCTTGTGCTCGGCTGGCTTTTGCGCAACATCACCCAATCCCTGCAAAGCCTGAGCGCCGAGGCGGCGCGCCTGGCCGAGGGGGACTTAGAGCGGCCGATCAGCGAGAGTGGCAACGACGAGGTGGGGCAATTGGGGCGGGCCTTTGAGCAAATGCGCCTCAGTCTGAAGGCGCGTCTGGACGAGTTGAACCGCCTGTTGTCGGTCAGCCAGGGTGTGGCTTCTAGTTTCGAGATCGCCGAGGCCGTGGAGCCGGTTTTACAGGCGGCCCTCGCCCCGGAGGCGGCGGCTGCTCGCCTGGTGTTGTTGCCGGCGGCCATCCCCAGCTTGGAGGGCGAGGCGCGCCATCCACTGGTCTTTGCCGCCGGCCCCTCTCAGCATCTTTACCAAGAGTTGGATGAGCAGATTGTCACCCTGTGCCAGCGCCAAGAACGCCTGGTTTTAGCGAATATCAACCGCCCGCGCTTGTTCACCCTGTTGCCGGGGGTGGCGCGCCCTGAATCGCTCATTGCCGTTGCCCTGAGACACGAGAGCCAATACTATGGCGCCCTGTGGGTGGCCTACGACCAACCTCACACCTTTTCCGAACAGGAAGTGCGTTTCCTGGCCACCTTGGCCGGCCAAGCTGCCCTGGCGGTGGCCAACGTCAGCCTCTTCCTCAGCGCTGAAATCGGCCGGCGGCGGTTGGAGTCCATTCTGGCCTCCTCCCCAGACCCCATCCTGGTTACGGATCAAAATAATCGCTTGTTGCTGGCTAACCCCGCAGCCTGGCAAGCGCTCAGTTTGGGCACCGAAGCCTACCAGGGGCAGTCCATCGAGAAGGTGATCGTCCACCCCACCCTCCTTGAATTGTTGCGCCATGAAGGCAAAACCAACGGCCAGGAGAAAAAGATGGTGGAGGTGACCTTGCCGGGCAAACGGGTGTTCCTGGCGAGCGCCACCTCGGTCTTGGCGGAAGGACGCCGTGTGGGACGAGTGTGCGTGCTTCACGATGTGACCCGCTTCAAAGAAGTGGAGGCGCTCAAGACGGAGTTCGTCGCCAACGTAAGCCACGATTTGCGCTCCCCGCTCACGCTCATTCGCGGTTACGCCAGTATGATCGAGATGGTAGGGCCACTTAACGAACAGCAGGCCGGCTACCTGCGCAAGATCATCAGCGGCATTGACGGCATGGCGCGCCTGGTGAACAACCTGCTCAACCTGGGGCGCATCGAGGCCGGCATCGGCCTGCAGCTGGAACAAGTCTCTGTGGGAGAGGTGGTTGAACGGGTAGTGAGTGGCTTGCAATTGCAGGCTGCGCAGAAGCGCATTCATCTCAATTATGAGGTACCCTCCCAGGCGCCGCTGGTTATTGAAGCTGACGTAGACCTTCTACAGCAAGCCCTGCAGAACCTGGTGGAGAACGCCATCAAGTTCACCAAAGCGGAAGGGCGGGTGTCGGTGCAGGTGCACGCCCAAGCGGACGAGGTGTTGATTCAAGTGATGGATAACGGCAGCGGCATCTCTCCCATAGATATGCCGCGCCTGTTTGAAAAGTTCTACCGCGGCGCCCACGGCGGAGCAGGTAAGGGGGAACGCGGCGCCGGCTTGGGGTTGGCTATTGTTAAATCGGTGGCCGAACGCCACCATGGGCGAGTGTGGGCGGAAAGCCAGCTGGGCAAAGGCAGCACCTTCTTCCTAGCCTTGCCTCTGCGCCAGCCGGGCAAGGCCGCCGAGCGGGGTTAAAAAGTCGCTCCCTTTTTACGTTTCTGCGTTGTCACACGAATATAACGACTTCATCACCACCCCTGTCACGCCTCTCGGCTACACTGGCAGGTAGAGAGCATTGTGGGCAACGGTGAAACCTGCCGCAGAGAAGACCTGCGGCAAGATTTTGCCCCACAACGCATTCCTTTTCGGAGGTCGAGACGATGAACAGGATAGCCAACCTTCGGGGAGGCCGGCGAGGTAGCGCCCTCGCTGTGCTGATCGTGCTGTTGCTGATCTCTGTGGCGGCTTGTACCACTCGCTCTGTTCCTACTGGGACGGGCGGAGCGGTCAAGCTGACCTTAGGCGCCTACACCACCCCGCGCGAAGCTTACGGCGAACTGATCCCCATCTTTCAGAAGCAATGGAAGGAGAGCCACGGCCAGGAAGTGATATTTGAGGAGTCCTATTTGGGTTCCGGGGCGCAATCGCGCGCCATCGTTGAGGGCTTCGAGGCGGACATCGCTGCCCTTTCGTTGGAGGCAGATATCACCCGCATTCAAGAGGCCGGCCTCATCACCCACGATTGGAAGGATAACCCCTACCGCGGCATGGTGAGCACCTCGGTGGTGGTCTTGGTAGTGCGGCCGGGCAACCCCAAGGGCATTCGGGATTGGGCTGACCTCGCTCGACCCGGTTTGGAAATTCTAACGCCCAACCCAAAGACCAGCGGCGGGGCTATGTGGAACATCCTGGCGCTCTACGGGGCGGCGAAACGTGGCTTTGTTGAGGGGGTGCCTGCCAATGATGAACAGGCTGCCCAAGCTTTTCTGCTGGCGGTGCTGAACAATGTCACCGTGATGGATAAGGGGGCGCGCGAAAGCATCACCAACTTCGAGAAAGGGGTTGGGGATGTGGCCATCACTTACGAGAATGAAGCCCTGGTAGGACAAATGCAGGGGGAGAAGTATGAATACATCATCCCCCGCTCGACCATCCTCATCGAAAACCCGGTCGCAGTGGTGGATGTGTATGCCGAAAAGCACGGGGTGCGCTCGTTGGCGCAGGCCTTTGTGGACTTTTTGTTCACCAAGGAAGCGCAGACGATTTTTGCCAAATACGGCTTGCGCTCGCCTCATCCCGAGGTAGCACAGGCCACGGCAGCTCAATACCCCCCGGTGGAGGACCTGTTCACGATTGAGTACTTCGGCGGATGGCCGGAGGCAATGGTCAAGGTCTTCGGCGAAAATGGCATTTACACCCTTACGGTGAGCCAGGTGAAGCGCCTCAATCCGTAGGCGGTGACGCTCGTGCCTCGCTCCAACCCTTTGAACAGGCCGGTCCTAAGCCGTTGGTATAATCAAAGCGGCCACCCCTCAAGGGCCCTTCTTTCCCAAGGGAGTGCCGCCGACCTACCCAGAGCAGCAACGGAACTTCTGCTCCTCGCTTTGTTGAGGTTCTGACTGCAACCCGAAAGAAATGACCGTGAAACCCCTTCGTCCTGCTTCACTGCGACTGGCGGCCCAGATGACCTTGATGAGCCTGGTGTTGGTCATTCTGAGCGCTCTGGCGGTCGGTGTTCCAGCCATTCTGCTCCTGCGTCAGCAATTGGATCGGCAGGCTTGGGCGTTGGTGGAACAGGGCAGCCAAACCTTGCAAGCGGCCTTCGCCGGCCGGGCGAGCGATCTCAACAACCTGGCCATCCTGACCGCCCAGCGTCCCACCCTACACCACCTTCTGCAACAGGGGGATAGCGAGTCATTAATAGCCTATTTGGAGGTGTTGCAGAAAGGCTCTGCTTTGGATGTCATTGCGGTGTGTACCGCCCAAGGGGAAATACTCGTCCAGAGCGGCGGCCCCCTACCCTCGCAGGCCTGTCGAGCCAGAGTGCCGGGCATGACGCGCCCATGGGGTGGCGAGGGTGCCAAGGATTTCTGGTTACTTGCGTCCCAGGAAGTTGCTTTGCCACAGAGGCCACCTCATGGGGGCTATACGGTGGTGGTTGGACACGCCTTAGATCAAGCGTTCATGCAGGAGTTGCAACGGCAAAGCGGTTTGGAGGTGATCCTTTTAGGATGGGGGACCTATGTGGCGTCCAGCCTGGTGGACGGGGCGCAGGCATGGACATCCATTGGGGCGCAGATGGAAGAGCAGCGCGGTAGCGGCGCTGCAGCCAAGCGCGTCATAACCTTCATCTGGGGGGAAAAACCCTATTATGCTTTGCGTCAACCGTTAGGGGAGGGGGAGTTCGAACTGGTGGCAGCGCTTTCGGTGGCCGATTTGGTCGCCTCGCGCAATCAGCTTAGCCGCACGATGGCGAAGGCCATCTTGCTGGTCATTGTTTTTGGCGCCTCCCTGGCCATTTTGCTGGCGCAGCGCCTGAGCCGGCCCCTGGAACGACTGCGCGCTGCAGCCCTGGCCCTGCGTCAGGGTGATCTGAGCACGCCGGTAACCGCCTCGACACGCCTCTATGAGATCGCCCAAGTTTCGTTTGCCTTGGAGGATGCCCGCATTGCCTTGCAACACTCCTTGGAGACCCTGCGCAAAGAAAAGGCCTGGGTGGATGCGCTACTAGAAGCTGTGGTGGAGGGCATCATCACCCTGGATGGGCGCGGGCGAGTGACCTTCTTCAGCCAAGGGGCAGAGCGCATCAGCGGGTGGCACCGTGAGCAGGCGTTGGGTCGCTATATAGACGAAATTTTCACCCTGGTCGAAGGCGGGGAGCGTTTCAGCCAGGCGCTGCCCAAGGTGGGGGGTAAGCGCGGTGCTTGGAGTTCAGGTGCAGGATGGGCGCCAGCTCACCCTGGCCATCACCCGCGCCCACTTGGCGCCGCCAGAGGCGAGTCGTAGCGAAACCGCTCTCGTGCTGCGCGATGTCACCGATGAACAAGCGTTGCATCGCCTGTTGGGGGACTTCTTGGCAAACATCACCCACGAATTCCGCACACCCCTTTCCGCTTTGGCGGCCTCGATTGAGTTGCTCCTAGATCAATTGCCCACCCTTGACCCCACCGAGTTACGAGAGCTGCTTAACTCCTTGCGTTTAGGCACTTTAGGATTGCAAACTCTGGTGGATAACCTCCTAGAAGGGGCGAGTATCGAGGCGGGGCGTTTTCGGGTCCGCCCCCAGGAGACCGATTTGGGCCAGGTGATGGACGAAACGCTGCACCTGATGCAGCCTCTGCTAGAGAAGTACGGACAGAATTTGGTCGTTCACCGACCTGAGGCTCTGCCCCCGGTCTCTGCCGACCCGCGTCGCACGGCGCAGGCCTTGGTCAACTTGCTCTCGAACGCCATCAAGTGGAGCCCGCCAGGGGCGACGATCACTCTGGAAGTGCAATCCTCCGGGGAGGAAGTGCTCATCGCTGTGGCCGATTGTGGGCCGGGCATTCCCCCAGAACACATCGAGCAAATATTCACCCGTTTTGCCCACTTGCAACGGGAGAACGCTCGGGCAGAGTACGGTGCCGGCCTAGGGCTTTCGGTGGTGAAGGCGATTGTCGGCGCGCAAGGCGGCCGCCTGGGGGTGGAAAACCGCCCCGAAGGCGGGGCGCGCTTTT
>VSSL01000202.1_pt1 | contig 16807 bp, 14 predicted proteins | sample 4557531 | NCBI WGS metagenome assembly VSSL01 (sample SAMN10986726, study PRJNA523729) | hot springs metagenome | isolation source: hot springs | place: India:Timba, Gujarat | collected 2018-05-31 | reverse complement strand
TTTTGCGCACCCCGGCAGGATCCGCTACTGCCGTCTGACCGGGCTGACTCTTCTCCGCTGCAGAGACAAACGCCGACCGCTCCGCCCGCTGCAGTGCCGTTTCCAGCATCCGGATCCTGGTCTGAACTGAAACCCGGCGGTTGATGATCACCATCAGCCGGTCCCGAACCCGGCAGATTCCACCTTCACCGCGCAGGTCATCATAGATCACCCTGACCCCCAGCTCCTGACAGCGTGCCTCCAGTTCGCGGGCGACACCTTCAGGATTCGGGATGCGCCTGCCCCGCTTTGCATCCCGGTTTTTATTCTCTTCCTCTATATCCATCCCCTCTCCTTGTACCACCTCAGCGTTATTTCGCCACCCCTACACAAATCGTATTCGGGCTTGAAACCGAGCTCGGTTTCTGCCCGCCGGTTTTCACAGACCCAGCACTCCTGACTCAGCTCCCGGACCTTATCCGGATTGAAAATCGTTCCTTCCCGCTTCAACCAGGAGTAAATCCGGGCAGCCAGCATTCCCAGCACCAGCGGCACTCTGAGCCGCCGTAATCTTTTGCCCGTAATCCGTTCCCACTCCCGGGCAATCATATCGTAATTATAGCAATTGCCGTCCGAAACAAAATAAATCGCACCGGACGGAACATCCCGTTCCATTGCCAGCACCGCCGCCCGGACCGCATCCGCAACATAGATGAGCGAAAAGGTTCCGCCCAGAACCGGTGCCCAGCCCCGGGCAAATGTCCGCCAGAGCATGAGCCCGTCCCGGTCTCTTGGACCGTAGACCGCCGGAAAACGCAGGAGCACCACCTGCATCCGTTCCTTTAATTCCAGAACCGCATTTTCCGCCGCCAGCTTTGCCCGACCATAGTTACTCACCGGCATCGGGGTCCGGGTTTCATCCAGCGGACGATCCGGCGACCCCGGTCCTGCGGCCGCTACTGAAGAAAAGAGCACAAAATGCTCAACCCCTGCTTCGACTGCCAGCCAGGCGAGCGCCTTCGTCCCTTCATAATTTACCCGGACAAAATCCTCCTGCCGCCTTGCCCGGACCACCGCCGCTGTATGCAGAACCGCCTGCACGCCCGCCACCGCATCCTTGAGCGTATCCGGTGAAGTCAGATCCCCGAAAAAAAGCTCCACCGGCAGACCTTCCAGCCACTCCCGGTTGCTGGTTTTACGGACCAGCGCCCGCACCTGATAACCCTGATGCACCAGATATTCACATAAATGGGAACCGATAAACCCGTTGGCACCGGTCACCAGCACCCTGGCCATCACCCCTTTTTCCCCAGCTCCGGCAGCAGCCGGGTAATGAAGTAATCCCGGCTGGCAAGCGCCGCCTCCCGGGGCCGGGTCTCAAACACCAGCCATGCCGGGCTGCTCGCCAGCAGTTCCAGATAGGGCTTCACATCAGCAGTTCCTGCTCCCAGCGGCAGATGCTGATCCCTGATGCCGTTGTTATGGTGGAGATGGGCGTGAAAGACCCTGGAACAGAACCGCTGAAAAAAGGCAAGTTCCATCTCCTGCTGCTCTTTCGGCAGAATTGCGATATGACCGATATCAAAACACAACCCCAGACTTCCGCCCAGGAGTCCGGGTAAAATCTTCTTTGCAGGTGCAAACCGGAACCCGCCGACATTCTCCACACACAGCCGGGCCCGGTTATGGGCATAGGACTTCAGTTCCCCGAGCGCCGCAAGCAGTACCTGCTCATAATATTCCGGGAACTCCTCATGAGTAAACCGGTTGCCTCCGCCGTAGCCGTAGTGCATGTCAAAGCCGAGATGCATGATGACATTTCGGGCGCCGATATCGGCTGCCCAGTCCAGCGTTTGCTTCAGCTCCGCAACCGCACAACGCCGCACCCGTTCACTGGGGATAAAGAACGACGGACCCTCCAGGGCATGAATCGCCAGCTTCACCCCTGCTGCCCGGGCGTGCCGGCGTATCTGATCGCGCTTCCTTGCCTGTCGGAGCTGATTGCCGAACCGGATATTACCGAGATTGAGCTCCAGCACACCGAAGCCGTTGCCGGCAGCGAAATCAATTGCTGCAGTGATATCAGTAAAATCAAAAAGGATCTGTATTCCTAACCGCGGTTGCAGCGTTTCGGTATCCAGCACAACGGATTATATTGCAGCACCGGACTGTGTCAAGTGCTAAATTCGTCAGAACAGATACAGAAATCCCAGATAAACCAGCCCGTTGAGCAGAGTCAGGGGGATACCGATCCGGGCAAAGTCAATGAATGTGATCGTCTCTCCGGACCGGCGCTCGGCATTCTGAATGATGATCACATTGCTTGCCGCACCCATAATCAGCATATTACCGGCAATTGTGCTCCCGGCTGCCAGCGCCATCAGCGCCCGCTCCGACACCCCGTTCTCGAGCAGAATCGGCAGATAGAGTGCCACCAGCGGCACATTGGAAATCAGCTGACTCAGCAGCACACTCACCACCATAATCACCGGCAGGGAACGCAGATTCAGCTGCAGCTGACTGATCAGCGATTGAAAAAACCCTGCCCGCCACACACTGGCCATCAGCACAAACATCGCTGCAAAGAAGATCAGGGTGTGCCAGTCCACCTTCCGAACCAGCTCCAGGCGGCGTGGACTGAAGATCAGAATCGGCAGGGCAGCAATTACGGTTATGTATACCAGCTTCAGTTCCGGACTGGCAGGAAACAGACCGGCAACGATTTTAATCAGAATCAGCCCTCCCAGCAGAATCAGCGCCAGCCGGGCAAGCCGGGCGAGGTGGCTGTCGCTGATCTCCTCCGCACAGTGATTGAGCACCGTGTTGTTGAAATGCTCCCGGTAAAACAGCTTGAGCATTCCGAAGGCAACCAGCAGATTGAGCAGCGTCGGTATCAAAAGCAGCCGGAAAAATACGACAAAGGGGCTGGAAATTGCCGCCTCAGTGGCAATGAGAAAATTCTGGGGATTGCCGAGCGGACTTGCGGCACTGCCGATCGTCACCGCAAAGGCAAGAGCGATCAACAGGGCACGGGCATTGATCCGGTGTCTTTCCGCCATTAACAGCACGACCGGCGTGCCGACAATCGCCAGGGTATCATTCATCAGCAGTGCCGACAGAAGCCCGAATCCGAAAAGGATCACAAGCAGCAGCTGATCCCGCGTCCTTGCCCGGCAGAAAAGCAGATAGGCAAGCCGGGCGAGATAGCCGCTCTCCTCCAGTGCCGCTCCGATCAGAAACATGCTGAACAGAAAAAGCATCACCTCCCAGTTCACCGCCCTCAGCGCCTCCATCGGCTTGATACTGCCGCTCAGCAGTACTGCCAGTGCTCCGCCGGCCATCACCTGCCAGATCTGAAATTTTACCGGACCGAGTTGCCGGACCGCAATCAGCAGCAGAACCACCCCTAATACGACAATCGGAATCATCGAGGCTGAAACTCCGGGAATAAAGACATTCCCAGTTTATACCCCGCCCGCAGCCGGTTGTCAACCTCTGACACTCCTCCACCCTGTCAGTTGACAGTTATCGTTCCTCTGTTATAGTTGAAAATGGAGGTGCTTATGAAATTAATACCGCTGGCGGTCATGATCTGCGGACTGCTGTTCACGCCGCTTTCTGCCCTCATCCAGACCGACACCATCGGCACAACCGGCGTTGACCTGCAGAACTGGGGTCCGGCATGGCAGCGCATCTATTACCTGCCGGGATTCGGGATCTACACCACCTGGGTGAAAACCGGGATGTGGGCAAACTTTTACAGTTTTACCGCCCGGACCTGGTCCGGCGAGGCAAGCGTGTTCGGCTCCCAGCGCAACGCCGGCGGAAACCTCACAGTCTGCACCAGGAGCAGTTCACCCTATTACCGCTCCCCCTTTATCTCCAGTTACATCAACCGTGAACCCCGCTGGCCCATAGTTGCGGTGGAAAGCATCCCGGGCTCAGGGATATTCAGTATGCGCCCGCCGGACTCCAGCCTGATTGAATGTCAACGCTCACCGATTGCCTTCACCGTCAATAACCACCTCCATCTGCTGTGTGCGGATCCGCATACCGCTGATACTCTGCTTTACTCCCGTTCCACCGATTACGGCATCACCTGGACCGACCCGATTCCGGTCTGCGGACCTTTTCTGCCCGAAAATCCGACCTACGCCCTCGCCGGCTCAGAAAACTCCAACCGGCTGGCTGCGGTGTGGACCAATGAGGACTCATCCGCACTCTGGATCAACATCTCGGAAGATGCGGGCATTAACTGGACCGGACCCCAGAATATCTTTCCTGTTCCGACCGCTATTACCAGTCCCAAACCGGGCAGGCAGGGCGCCTATGCCCTCTTTGACCGCAATGACCGGCTGAATGTGGTCACTCAGATCTGGGACGGAACTCACCAGTATCCCGCAGAAATCTGGCACTGGCAGGAAAACCGCAGTCCCGCATGGTCGCTGGTCTTCCGTTTCGCACCCGGCTCGGTGCTCGCCGGTGCCGAACCCGGTGATCCATTTGTCCTGCGTCCAACCATTGGTCAGAAGGAGGATGGCACACTGTTTGTCCTCTGGCTCAACTATGACTCCCTGAACTACGAACCCCAGACCCAGATCGCCCGTGCCGACCTGCTGATCGCCCAGTCGCCGGACAACGGCCTGCACTGGAGCCGGCCGTTTAGGCTCACCGGACCGGATAACTGCTCCCGGCTCAGCCCGTGCCTTGCCCCTACTGTCACCGATTCCCTGTTCATTATCTGTGTCATCGACCAGCTCGCCGGCATCTATGAACAGGGACACGGCTCCCAGACGGTCAATCCGGTGGTCGTTTTGCGGGTCCCGGTTGCCCAGATTCCGGGAATTACCGAAGATAACTCGCACCTGAATCGGCAGCTCCAGAACCTGCCGACGATATTCAGGACCCGGCAATTTTCTCCGCGTTCCTGTGTCCGGTTTTATGATATCACCGGTAAAAAATTAAGCCGGCCGGACCGTGCCGGGGTATATTTCCTGTCCCAATCCGGCAAAATGCTGAAACTGCTCATTCTGCCTTAGTGTGGCAGCCCGTCTTCTCATCCCGCTTGCACTTGCTCTCACTGCAGGCTACTCATCAGTTATAACTGACACCGTCGGCTGGACCACCCGGGACCGACAGTTCCCCGGTCCCGCACTTCGTTACATTTATTACGACACCCTGCGCGGTGTGCATATCATCTACAAGGACGGCTATGGTGCGATCCGCTATAACTTCAAACCCCGGGGTGAAAACTGGTGTTTCCGTCAACCGGTCCTGCTCAACCCCTATCCGCGCAATCTCGGCTCGCTGGACATCAATATCACCAATGGCAGACCGCTGATCTCCGCCGACCGTCTCGAGCAGGGCAGAAGGGTCGTCTCCTGTTTCAGCGATTCAAACGCCGGTGCGGGCAGATTCTATGAAACTGAAATTGCCACCAATGCCCGGTTCAGCCTGGTTGCTGCTGCCCGGTTCGGTTATCCGAAATTTGCTGCAATCCGCAACGACAGCCTCTACTACCTCAGCCCCTGGTCCTTCCGCAACCTCGGTCCGATCGGACCATTTCCCCGCCACAATATCGCCGCCTCCAAAATCTCCAGCCGGCTCGGGTTCGTCTGGGCGGAACACACCAGCCGGAAACTTTTCTTCCGCGAAACCCCGGACAACGGTGGCACCTGGTATCCGGTGCACAGCCTCTCCGACTCCGTGCCCGGACCATTCAACCGCTCCCTCTTTGCCGGCAGTCTGGTTTATGACTCAATTCAGCCCCATCTTGTCTGCGACCTTTATGACGGCACGGACCGGGGACATGTCCAGCTCTGGCACTACTGCCCTTATCAGCGACCGGCCTGGAGTCTGATCTGCGAATACCGCTTTCCCGACACCGCCCGGCTCGGACTCCACACCCTGGCACTGGACCGGCCCTCAATCGGGATTGACCGCCGGCGGCTCAATTCCGACCTGAACCGGCTCTATGTGGTCTGGGAGCAGTTTGATCCGGATAACATTGATACGGTTACCGGCATTGCCCGCACCGACATCTGGGGCTGTGCCTCGTTTGACAACGGCAGAACCTGGACCCTGCCGGTCCGGCTCACTCAGCCGGACGAAACCAGCAAGCGCTTTCCTTCCCTCGCTGAAGTGGTCGACGACACCCTGCACATCCTCTGCTTTGCCGACCGGCAGGCGGGCTCCTGGGAGCTGGGCGAAGGCAGTGCCACCCGCAATGCGGTAATCCACCTGCGGGTGCCGGCAGAAATTTTCACCAGCCAGCCGGTGGAAAATCACTCAATCCCTGCCCTTCGGATTCCCACTATACTTAACGCCCGAACTGTGAATTTACTTCCCGCCGACTTTCACCTCTACGACCGGACCGGCAGAAAAGTTCCTGCCCGGAACCTTCGCCTGCTCCCTGCCGGTGTCTACTTCATGCAGGTTCCCGCCCCTTCCGGGCAGATTGTCCAGCCGATAGTAAAATCCGAGTGAAACCTGAAGCAGAATTAAAGAAAGCAGCAGCCCCGGTGTTGCCTTTGTTTGACAGCCCGGAATTTCTCCGTTATCTTTAAGCATCGGTTTGCATACGGGTTACAATTTTTATATTAACAGGAGGACATTATGGCTAAGCATTGTGAGATTTGCGGAAAGGTCGGAATGGTCGGCTCCAACATCAGTCACGCCCACAATGTGACCAAGCGGCGCTGGGAGCCCAATCTCCAGCGGGTCCGGGTCAAGGAGGGCACCGCCACCCGGCGGATCTGGGTCTGCACCCGCTGTCTGCGCACCGGCAAAGTCCAGAAGGCATAATAATAAGGAGGCAGCTTGAAGTACCTGATTACTGGTATTACCGGATTTGCCGGCAGTCATCTTGCGGAGTATCTGCTCAGTCTTGGCAACGGCGAGGTCCACGGCACAATCCGCTGGCGCTCCCGGACTGAAAATATTGACCATCTCCGGGACAGAATTCAGCTCCACGACTGCGACCTGCGCGACTCCTATTCGGTCAACCGGCTGATCGCCAGTGTGAAACCGGACCGGATCTATCATCTCGCTGCCCAGAGTTTTGTCCCGATGTCCTGGGCCGCACCTGCCGAGACCTTTGTCACCAATGTCATCGCTCAGATCAACCTGTTTGAGGCGGTCCGGGCGGTAGGCTGCGACTGCCGGATTCAGATCGCCTGCTCGAGCGAGGAGTACGGACTGGTCCTGCCGGATGAGGTGCCAATCAGGGAGACCAATCCGCTCCGGCCCCTGAGCCCGTATGCGGTCAGCAAGGTGGCGCAGGACCTGATGGGCTATCAGTATCACCAGAGCTACAAAATGTTCATCATCCGGACCCGCGGTTTCAATCACACCGGACCCCGGCGCGGCCATGTGTTTGTCACCTCCAACTTTGCCAGGCAGATCGCCGAGATGGAAAAGGGCAGGCGGGAACCGGTGCTTCATGTTGGCAATCTTGATGCGGTCCGGGACTTCACCGATGTCCGGGACACGGTGCGCGCCTATTATCTGATTCTGGAAAAGGGGGTGCCGGGTGAGGTTTACAATGTTGCTACGGGCCGGGGCTACCGGATCGCCGAGGTGGTTGACATCCTGAAAAGTTACGCCCGGATAAAATTTGAGGTTCGGCAGGACCCGAGCCGGATGCGGCCGAGTGATGTTCAGCTGCTTATCGGTGACGCCACCAGACTCCGCACCGCCACCGGCTGGGAACCGCAGATACCTTTTGAACAGACGCTCTCCGACCTGCTGAACTACTGGCGCGAACGGGTCTGAATTCACCTGAAATTATGCCCCGCCGCGCACTGATCACCGGAATTGAAGGGTTTGTCGGCGGTCATCTCTGCAATTATCTGCAGCAGCAGGGCTGGGAGGTTGCGGGCATCCATCTCAATCCGCCGCCAGCCGGACTGAACGCCGAGCTGTTCTGCGCTGACATCTGCGACTTTGACCGGCTGAAGTCGGTCCTGGAGCAGACCCGGCCCGAGTGGATATTTCATCTTGCCGGGGTATCGTCAGTTGCTGAGGCGGAAAAGAACCCGGTTCCGGTATATGAGATCAATACCCTCGGCACCCTGAAACTGCTGCTGGCAGTTCACCAGCTGATGCTTCCCTGCCGGATCCTTTTTGTCTCCTCTGCTGATGTCTATGGCCGGGGTGAAGCGCCCCATTCCGAAACCGATCCGGTCGCACCGCTCACCGTCTATGCCCGTAGTAAACACCTCGCCGAACAGCTCTGCCGGCTCTATTATCAGGCATGGGGCATGGACATCGTCATCGTCCGGCCCTTCAGCCATACCGGTCCGGGCCAGGCGCCGCGGTTTATCTTTCCCAAGGTGGCACAGCACATTGCCCTCGTGGAAAAGGGCAAGGCAGAGCCGGTGCTGAAGATGGGCGACCTTAGTGTGCGCCGGGATTACACCGATGTCCGGGATGTGGTCCGGGCATATGTGCTGGCAATGGAAAACTGCATCAGCGGTGAAACCTATAACATCACCTCCGGCAATGCGATCCGGCTCCGGGATGGTGTGGAGCTGATGCTCAGGATGTCACGGGTGCCGGTTGAGGTCCGCTCCGGTGCCACCGAAATCCGGCCCTATGACATCCCTTTTCTCAGCGGCAGTGCGGAGAAGTTCCGGCTCATCACCGGCTGGAACCCGGAGCTCCCGCTGGAACAGACCTTTGCTGATCTTCTGGAATACTACCGCCAGCGGGTATAGCCCGGTTCCGGGCGATGAAACTCTCAATCATCATCGTCACCTTTAACAGCGCTGCGGACATTGAAGCCTGCCTGAAATCAGTCCGACCGTCTGTCCCCAGTGAGGTCATTGTCATTGACAACGCCTCTTCGGACCGCACCCGTCAGCTCCTGGAGCAGGCGGTCACCAGCGGGTTCCATCCCCAGCTGCGCATCATCCATAACCCTGCCAATTACGGCTATGCCCGTGCCAATAACCAGGGTCTGGCAGTTGCCCGGGGTGAATACATTCTTCTGCTCAATCCGGACACGGTGCTTTTCCCGGATGCGATTGACCGGATGGTCGAATACCTTGACCTTCATCCTGAGGTTGCCGGGGTTGCACCCCGTCTGCTTAATCCGGACGGCACGACCCAGCTGTCAATCCGCTCCTTTCCCACCTTCTCCTCGGTCCTCTGGGAGCTGACCGGCCTGCCCCGCCTTTTTCCCGGCTGTTCCCGGATCAACCGCTGGCGGCGCCGGGATTTTGACTATGAGAAATTTCAGTATGTGGAACAGCCGATGGCATCCTGCCTGCTTTTGCGCCGATCAATCCTCAAGGCGCTGGGCGGGTTTGATGAGCGGTTTCCGATCTATTACAACGATGTTGACCTCTGCTACCGGATTTACCAGCAGGGCGGCAGGCTCGCCTATCTGCCTGAGGCGCGGGTCTATCACAAACTGGGCGCCTCCACCAGCCCGCTCAGGACAAAAATGATTTACGAAAACCACCGTTCGCTTTTCCGGTTCCTGAGAAAGCACAACCGGAAACTGCCGTTTATCCCCAAAGCGGTCATCCTTCTGCCCCTGCTCGAACTTTCAGCCCTGCTCCGGGTTCTGCTTTTCCGCCTGAAAAAATTGTCCGCAGATAAAACTGATTAACCGGCACCGAGCCGCTGGAAGATTTCTGCCAGCCGCTGTGCCTGAAAACGCCGGTCCAGCCGCTGCCGGTCCCGGCTGGTAAACTGCGCCGGATTTTTCCGGATCGCAGCGACCGCTGCTGCCAGCTCTGCCCCGGTCTGACAGACCATGCCCGCACCAAACTCCGCCACCAGCCGTGCCGCCTCATCATCCGGACCGCCCAGACAATTACCGGCCTTTTCACCCCCAGATACTCATACAGCTTCAGCCCCACCGGCTGCTGGGGCTTGCCCAGATAGAGCAGTGCATCCGCCCCCTTCATCAGCGCCACCGCCCGGAGGTGACTGACCCGTCCGAGCAGGACCGCCTGCCCGCTTGACGCCAGCAGACCTCTGCTTGCCGGATCGAGATCGCCGGCAAGATAAAGCCTGACCTCCGGCACCGCCTGCAGTGCTGAAACCAGCGCGGCGATCTCCTGCCGGTTCTCATAGAGATTACCCGCATATAAGAGACTGAAACCCTCAAGCCGCTCCGGCTCAACCGCCAGCTCCTGGGGATCAAACCCGTTCTCCAGCACCTCAAGCTTTGCCTCAAGCCCGGCATCATCACCCAGCGCCCGCATCAGCCGTTCACCGGTGCCGGGATTGACCACCAGCACCACCGCTGCGGTCTCGACAATCCGCCTGAGCATCCGGCGAAGGAGCGGTCGCTGGTAAAACGGCGGTTCCGGAAAGCCGGCAGGCCAGGGGTCGCGGAAATCGGCAACCAGCGGCAGACCCGATTCCCGGGCAAGCCGGACACCCGCAAGCAGGGCGGTCCAGGGCGGAGCGGTGGCAAAGATCACCCGGGGCTGATATACCGCAATCGCCTGTCTGCCCGCCTGCAGGGCAAACGGCAGCCAGCCGGCCTTGGCATCAGGCAGAAGCACAAAATTCAAGAGCCGTGCCCAGCGGCTGCCGGAGCGGACCGGCACCCCTGCCGATTGACCGCCTGATCTCACCCCTGCCCGTTCCCGCACAATCTTAATCAGCCGGTTGACATCCAGACTTTCGGTGCGGATGATGACCGACCGGTTCAGCTCGCCGAGCAGTTCCGGCTCATAGCCGTAGTATGCCACCGGCTTGACGGTAATGATCACCGGCTCCCAGCCGGATTCGGGCAGATACTTGCACAGCTTGGTCACCCGCATCACCCCGGAAAGTCCGAGCGGGGGAGTATAATAGGCGATGACCAGCACCCTATTCATCACCCACCATCTCCGGCAGATGCTCCGCAATCTGGGCGCGCACCGCCTGCGCCTCCATCCGCACCAGCTTCCAGGTGTCAAGATACGCCCAGAGCCCGTCAATATCCAGTGCCAGCAGGTGGTCCTCAACCTGCAGCTCCTCAGGCAGGAGGTCAAAGAAGGCACCCGAACCCAGACTGTCCTCAAACTCAATCCGGTGTGCCCGCACCACCGCCTTGAGCGCCTCCCGGCCCGGCAGCGGCATCCGGTGCAGATCCTCATTCTCCTTCAGCCGGACCACCAGCACCTTGCCCGCCAGATCCTCAGCATCAACCCCTTCTGCCTGCAGTCCGCCTGCCAGCAGTCCGCCATAGGTTGTGCCCAGGAGATGAAAGATGAACGCCCGGGTGCCATCGGTGTAATAGGGAAACTCCTCGGGTGCCAGCCCCGGGAAGATCCGGCTCTTTAACACCTCTGCCAGCCGGTAATAATAACCGCCGGTGCCGGTGCCTTCAAACACCTTGGTGCTGTCGGAGACGGTGTTCAGCGGCTTGACAAAGATCCGCTTCTCCTTTTCCCGGCGTTCAACAATCTCCCAGGACCTGCCCGCCAGCATGAACCGCTCGAGCACAAAGAACACCGTGCCCACCTGCTGACCGGTAGCGGTGTCAATCACCTCATACTGACCGAAACTCTTCTCCTGAATATTGGAGTGAATCCTGCCGGTCTCAATCCGCCGGCTGACCGCCTCGCCCGGATAGAGAAACCCGCGGCGGTCGGTCTGGACGATCCCCTGCTCCAGGAGATAATCAAGCACCTGCTCCCAGACCCGGCTTGTGCCGTACACCGGCGCAAAGATCCGGCGGAGCGCATCCCGGGTCGTGCCGATCCGCCGGCGCTGAAACAGATAGGAGACAATCTGCTGGGGAATGACCGCCAGGCTCGGGGTATACCGCTTCTCATAAAGCCGGCCCTGACGGGCAAGGTCAATGAAGGTCTCAAACAGCAGCCTTTCCCAGGAGTCAAGATAGACCCCGAGCATGACCAGTCCGTTCCCCCGGCGCCGGTTACCTCTGCCGATCCGCTGGAGCAGGGAGGAGACATTGAACGGCGGCCGGTAAAGCACGACCGCATCCACATCACCGATGTCAATCCCGAGCTCGAGGGTTGAGGTGCAGAGCAGAATTCCGGTCCGCTCCCGGTTCATCCTTGCCTCCACCTCCTCGCGCACCTGACGGGTCAGGCTCGCATGATGGACCCAGACCCTGCCGGTAAACGGGGTGCGGTCAAAAAGCCGGACCCCGGCTTCAGCCAGCGACCGGGCATTGAAGAACACCAGCACCTTGCGGGCACCGAGCTTAATCAGCCGTTCCAGGACCGCTCCTGCCCAGTCTCTGCCTGCCTTCAGCAGCCGGGCATCAATCTCCCGCTGATTTGCCACCTTGACCACCACCCCGCCCGGAAAATACCGCTCACCGATCCGCTCATCATCAATCGTCGCTGACAGGGCATAACAGCTGACTGCGGGGTTGATCAGCCGGAGCCGCTCCAGCAGAATCCGCAGCTGATCCCCGCGCGGGCTGTTGTCCAGGAGGTGAATCTCGTCAATGATTACCGCCTTGAGGCTGGTGAAGATTTTCGGATGCCGGCAGAGCAGGGAGTCAAACGACTCCGGTGTGGTCAGAAGCATGAACGGCAGCCGGTCCTCATCAATTGCCGGGTGATCACCGGTCTTGCGCTCCAGTTTCAGCCCCAGATACTCAAGCGGCTCCACGAGCCGGCGGTAGAGGTCATTGACCAGCGCCCGGGTCGGCGAGATGTAAAGCACTGAAAAGTCCCGGCACCCCTGCGCCAGCAGCCGTTCCACCACCGGCGCCACCACCGCCTCGGTCTTGCCCGAAGCGGCCGGCGAGATCAGCACCAGATTGTTCCCCGCAAGGATTACCGGAATCGCCTCAAGCTGGACCGGGGTCAGACTGCCGAACCGGCTGAAGAACGGATGCCAGGTCCGGCGCAGTGCCTGCCGGATCTCCCTGCCGGTTGCCTGTCCTTCAAGTTCTGATGCTGCCAAATCTCTCTTATCCTGCCCGGCTTGACATCTCCGCCGGTGCGGAAATCAGACCCCGCTGCCTCAGCCGGGCGATGTCCAGCGCCTCAACACACCCCTTGATAAAGGTCCGGACCCCGCCACTGCTTTTCCTGCCCAGCCAGGCAAGGAGCCGTTTCTGCTCCTCGACCGGCAGTTTGAAGCCCGGATATGCCCGCTCGTAAATCCGGATCATGGTCGCAAACGCATCCACCAGCGCCTGGTCTGCCAGCGGGGTCAGCTCCAGCTTGCGCCGGACCGAATTGGCAAGCCGGAGATAGCCGTATTCACCCGGGGTCGGTGTCGTCGCAAAGATGAGCAGCAGTGCCGGCTCCCGGTAGATATAGGGCACAGGCCGGACCTGATTGTGAATCAGCCGGTCTGAAACTTCCCGCAGCTGGGGGTCATTGAGCGCCACCCGCACCAGCCCCTCCATGAAATTGATGCTCTTGGAAAGATAGATGATATCCCAGAGCCGGGTCACCGTCTCCGCCTCATCAAGGAGCAGCACCAGCCCCCGGAAACCGAGCTGCCGGCTCATCCAGGAGATCGCAGAAATGATATTACAGTAGAAGTCGGCGGCGGTTGAAAAGTCATAAAGGGCAGGAATCCCCTGCGCACCGCGCACCCGGTAGGGTGAACGCATCTCGGTCGCATACTCCTTGGTGCTCTCCCCTTCCACCCACTGCCAGAACACCTCGCTCTCCCGGGCGCTGGGCTCGAGCCGTTTCAGCTTGCGCAGGAGCGGACCGAACAGGACATGGTCGGTGAGGTCCAGCCGGGTTGCCAGCTGGAGCAGTTCCCGGAATCCGCCCTCCCGGCCCTCGCTGATGAACCGCAGGTTGCGCACCAGCTCCCGGTAGACCCGCTTCGGCCGGTGGGGTGAAACCTCAACCGGATCAAACTGCACCTGACTGACCGCCATTCCGGCCTGAAGCGCCCGGTGGTGGATGAGCTCCAGAATATGGGTCTTGCCGCTGCCGTATTCACCCTCAAACATCAGCACATCGCCTTTGCCCCGCTCCAGTCCGGCAAGCGCCTGGTCAATCTGCTTCAGCTCCCGGTCCCGGCCGAAGGTGAACCGCTCCACATCCTGATGGGGCACAATCCCGAGCCGGAACGCCTCAATCATCCGGCAGGCGCTCACCCGGTCCACGCCCGCACTCCGGGCAACCGCCGCATCGAGCAGCGACTCATCAACCTCAACCAGAAACCGCACCCGGTGCCGGGGCAGCCAGAGCCGCAGACCGGTCTGAAACCGCACCCAGGAGTTCGGTCCCCCTGCCACCGGTGTCCAGCACCTCCCCCTTCGCCCGAGACCGGATGGGAGACCAGTTTAGAACTCTTCACTCTCCACCGCCTCCTGCTCCCGCTTCTCCAGCTTCTGGGTGGTCACCCGCAGCAGTTTCTCCGCATCCCGGCTGGCAAAGCTCAGATTCGGCTCAGCCTTGAGCCGGTGCAGGAGCTCCACCGCGGCAACGACAAACAGCCGGCGGTAACTGACATCAAGGACAAACCGCTCAATTGCGGTCTGGGCAAGAACCTTCAGCACCTTCTCCGCACCGCTGAGCCGGACATCATACGCCTGCTCAAACAGCACCCGCAGCTTCACCCCGAGCTCCTCAAGAAACGCCACCGGCTCCATCCCCAGCTCCTCAAGGTTGATCCGCACCCCGACCGGATTGGTCTCGGAAAACACGCTCCGCAGCCGCTGTTTCAATGCCTCATAAACCGGTCCTGACCCCTCCAAGAGCAGGTTGTCATCCGGGACCGCATAGAAGAACATCGCTCCGGGCAGACGGGAGTTGCCGCACTCATCAACGAGCTGGCGCAGATTGTCCAGTGCCCGGCGCTTGTCCCGGGCTGAGGCGATGGACATCCCCCGCTCCGCCTCATCAAACAGCAGAATCAGCCCCCGGTAGCCGATCGCATGCACCCACTGGGCGAGTGAGCGCAGCATCCGGAAGGCGCTGGACTTGTCAATCCGCTCCGAGATTCTGAACTTCGCCCTGGTCTCCCGGTCCGCCTCCTCACCCTTGAGCCACTGCACCGCCTCCTGAAACGACTCCAGGTCCTCAGCCAGAAGTGACTGAAACGCCCCGCGCACCGCATTGAAGAAGCTTGTGGAGTCGGTCATCGGCAGATCCAGGAGATAGCTCTCCAGCCGTTCGGTCCGCTCCTCCTTCTTGCGCCACTCACCCGCCCAGCGCCGGATCACCGCATCAATCCCCTTCTCACCCAGGGGCAGGATCACATCGGTCGGCTGGGGTGCACTCAGATTGAGCGCCACCGCCTTGTAGACCAGCTCCAGCTTGTCAAACGGACACTCGGTCGGGTTCAGGCTCACATAGGCGACACAGTAGTTGTGTTTGAACGCCAGATTGCGCACCGAATAGAGAAAATGGGTCTTGCCCCCGCCGTAATTGCCGGTGATCAGCTTGAAACTGGAGAGGTTGAACTTGAGGATGCCGTCCAGATACTCCTCCTCAATCACCTTCAGATAACGGTCCAGGCCAACGGTAAACGCCTCAATCCCGAACTCCGGCGGTGTGCCGGTTGAACCGAGCTTGTTGATTACTGCCCGTGCCAGCTCCCGCTCCATTGCCACCTCCTCTGCCGGCGGTCCGGCTTATCTGCCGGCATCCCTTGCCGGCACAAATGCGATATAGGAATAATAGGTTCCGTCCCCTTCCTCGCTGTCCGGCACCCAGAGCGCCCGGCTCTTCTTGGCGGTCGCATCAAAGTTGGCAACGGTCAGCCTCAGCTCCTGACCGGCAACCGCCCGCACCCCGGAGCGCTTCAATAGATAGAGATCATAGCTGAACCGGATGCGCGGATACTCAACAAAATTTTCCCGGACCGGATTGACCCGGAAACTTTCGGGCTGACTTAAAAGCACCAGCTCGGCAAGCAGGTCCGAAAGCAGGACCCGCTCCCCTTCTGCCAGCCCTTCGGCGGTGCACCGGCGCCGGTATGCCGCCAGCAGGCGGGCAAGAAACTCCTCCGGCTCCCGGACCCCCTTCGCCTTCAGGCTCTCCTGATAGCTGCGCACCAGCCTTGCCAGCCCGAGCGGTTCAAGCGGCACCCCGCTTTTTATCTGCTCAATCTCCGGACCCCAGAAGACCGTCGCCCTGCCCCGCTCAAAATCTGCCCGGATCGTGAACAGCCCGACCCGGAGCAGGGGCAGCTGACCGCGCACCGCAAGCCCGCTTCCCTCCAGCCCGGCAATCAGCCTTTTCCCGAACTCAAACCGGAACTCCGACTTTGCCTCCTCAACCTGCGCCCGCTCCGAATCCAGCCACGCCTGCAGTTTCTGCCTGAGCTCACCTTCAGGAAAACCGGCAACCAGCTTCTCAATCTCTGCCAGCAGCCGTGCCCGCTCATAGGCGTTTGCCACCGGCTCCTTAAGCAGGACCTGATAGCCGTCAATCCGCTTGACCACCTGCTGTGCCCGGCGCACCAGCTCCTTCAGCACTCCAGCCAGCCCTTCCATATCCATACAGTATAACCCGGCATCATAAACTGTCAATTGCGATAAATTAACCTTTTGACCCGCCCTGAACCCGACCGTGGGGGGAACTGCCCCCCTTTTCGGGCATAAACCCGCATCAGCCTGCCAACACTCGGCACAACCGGAACTTACCGCAACACCTGTCCGGAAAGCCGGAATGAAAATGTGAAATTACGCCCCGTTTCTGACTCTAACTGAATAGAGAAAACTGGCAGTGCGCCTCAGCTCCGCACCCCATCCCCCTTTCATTTTGCATTTTACATTTTGCACTTTGCATTTTGCATTGCGAAAGGGATTCCTCGACTCGGCTGACGCCTCGCTCGGAATGACCAGAGGGGGGTCATTTCGACCGGAGCGGAGCCGGAGGCGGAGCGGAGTGGAGAAATCCCTTTACTTCATTCTGCATTTTTT
>VSSL01000201.1_pt1 | contig 16816 bp, 14 predicted proteins | sample 4557531 | NCBI WGS metagenome assembly VSSL01 (sample SAMN10986726, study PRJNA523729) | hot springs metagenome | isolation source: hot springs | place: India:Timba, Gujarat | collected 2018-05-31 | reverse complement strand
GAGCAGCCATGCATTGCGGCGAAGCGGGACACGAAAAGAAAATAAATGAGGCAACGAAGAGGGTTTCGGAAAGATTCTTACATGATGCAACACGGGGGTACGCGGAAAGCCGGTACAAACAGTGGGAGGAGCCGCCCCGTGGGGCGGCTCCACGAAGACTCAACGTTTACAAGCCTTCATCCAGGGGGTCAGTGAGCACGCCGATGCGCCGGTACGCCGCTACCACGTCGTTGGTGGTGACGCCAGCCATATCGAGGTTAATCGGCTCCCGGAAGTACTTGGCGTGCCCATCGCAGAAGACGAAGTTGCGCCCACCCTGGTGACGCTGTCCCGCCTTCCAGCGTGTAGTGACCCCATAGCCCGGGATGGTGTAGTACACGCTGTAGGGTATCTGCGACCAAGGCATGTTCCCGCGCCCAAACTCGGTCAGGAAGAACACGCTTGCCGGCTTCACGATGGTTGCCAGCGCGAAGCCGACCTGCCCTATCGCTCCTGACACGCGCGGCGCAGAGTTGGAAAGATAGTAGTTCGCCGCATAGGACAGCGGGAACACCTGCGCCATCTCGTAGGTGGTCAGGTCACGCTCGGAACCGGGCCAGTTCACCGCACGCAGTTGGTAGATATACTCCGGCTTCGAGAAGTTGGGGTGGTCGCTGTCGCTGGGGCACACCAGAAAGCTTCCCTTGCCCGTGTTCTTGTGGTAGGGAATCAGCACCAGCGGCCACGACAGGCTTCCCAACCAGTTGTTGGATGTATCATACGAGTCGTACCAGGTGATGGCGGGGAAGCGCTCGTCGTAGTCCTGCAGGTACATCATGAACGATGTGCCCAGCTGCTTGCAGTTGGAGAGACAACCCGTGGCGCGTGCCTTCTCGCGAGCCTGCGCGAATACAGGGAAGAGAATCGCCGCCAGTATCGCGATAATGGCAATCACCACGAGCAACTCGATGAGCGTGAACGCACGTTTCATGACTGAGCCCTCCTTTTCGATTATCGTGCGCTCATATTGTGCGCGATGCACGTTAAGCTGGTGTAAAACCACTCTTAAGGATAGGTTAAAGCACCCACGACACAACCTTATCTGTACCCGACCTCACCGGTCACCTCCTTCCGTGCAGGAATCTTCCTGCTTGCCATTGTAACTCGACGGCGCAAAAGTGTCTACCCCTATCGTGGTCACGAAGAACTGCTCTCCCTGCGCCCTGGTACGCACTTTCCACTTTCCCACCGGTGACACCACCCCCGACGGCGAGGAACACCGCAGATGCACAGGATAGCAGTTGTCTACCGTCACAATCCATACCTTTCCCGCCAGCGCACGCAGGCGCAGGTTCGCTTCGTGGTACCGCCATGCCACCCGCGACCATTCCGAGCCATCGCGCCCGCCGTTGACCGCATGGAAGATAACCTTTGCCCCCATTCCGGCAAGCTGCTGGGTCAAATGAGTATCGGGCACGGGCGTACAGGTAGGGTTCGCCCAGAGGTCGTTACAAATAAGCCCACCAACTGTAATCCCTTTGAGAGTAAACGTGCGCAGAGGCGCTGTGGCATAGTGCGCTATCTCCCCGACGGGCGGATGGCTCATGCTACCACAACGCAGTATCTTGGCGTGAAAACCGAGGTAGTGCCCGTGCTGGTCGTAGAAGCGAATCTGGTTGTAACAGAGTCCGTCCGCTTCCACATAGCACGTTCCCAGCGCTAACGCCAATCCCGCCGACGCTGCCTCGCTTACTACCAGACGCAACGCCTGCTCCACTGCCTGAGCGTCGAAATGGGGCGTGTAGCCGCTGAGAGACCCCTCCGGGGTCAGGAGCACATCTGCTTGCTGCTCCGCCGCGTGCGCCATCGCCCGACGGATGGCGGCCAGGTTACTTTCTATGTCCGTCGTCACCGGTATCTGCGCCCCCGCTACACGAAGCGACACCTTGCCTCTCCTTACGACTGGTTCCAGTCGAAAATCACGCCTAACAGCTCCGCCGGACGGTCGCGCAGGGTCTCATACAAAGATGGAGCCTGCTCGATGGGCACTACGTGCGAGACGACCGGCTCGATGCGAATAATTCCCTGGTGGACGAAATACAGAAGAACCCGCAGGTCATCCAGGCTGAAGTGGCAGGAGACCTCAATAGACGCTTCTGTGCCGTGTAGCATCGCCCAGGGAAACTCGGTCTGTGAACGCACCGCTACCAGACCGATGACGCCTCCATGCGAGAGCAAACGCATGTCGTGAATCTGCTGGAGCAGATTCGGCGCTCCCGAGCAGTCGATGATGCAGTCGTAAGGCGCTCCCTCGCAAAGCGGTTCCATACCCTGCTCGCGCACGTTGACGCAACGATGAGCGCCGCAGGTTCTTGCCACCTCCAGGCGATTCGGCTGCAGGTCGGTAACCGTCACGTGCGCACCAAAAGCCCGCGCCGCCTGCGCCGCAAACTGTCCGATGACGCCGACCCCTGCCACCCAAACCCTTTGCGCCGGCTGCACCCGGAAGCGACGCACCGCCCGCATCGCGACTCCCGCCACGCCAAACAGCGCACACAGCCGATAGTCTATCCCTTCAGGCAATCGGATGCACAGGTGGGAACCGTTAGAGTGCACGTCGGCAAAAGCCACATCCACGACGTTCCACCCACGATGCCCCACGTACTGTCCGTAGAACACCCAATCTCCGGGCTGGAACCCCTCTACCGACGCTCCAACTGCCTCTACTTGCCCTACATGCTGGTAACCATGTCGGGAAGGGTACACGGTGAACCCGTGTTCTCCGAGCAGTGCATGTCGCTCTGTACCGTTGGTTATCCCTGTGTAGCAGGTGCGTATCAGAATCTGAGTCGGCTGAAGAGGCGGCGGTTCGCCGATGTCTATCAGGCGCATCTGTCCGCGTTGGGGATACTCTATTCCAATCCGGCGCATGATTCTTGCTCCCTCCGATAGCGGTCAGTAGGAACTCGCTCCACCTTCAGTTTGGGGATGTAGCCCTCTTTTTCCATATAGTAATGCCCATACGGCTGAGAACCTTCGGGGATGGTGCCGGGGAAGGGAAAGATAGCCACGCCCTCGTCTAAGGCAACACAGCCATGTTCTACGCCCGCCTCCACCATCCAGATGTCGCCCTTTTCGAGGATAAACTCGTGGTATTGCCCGTCGTGGTCTATCATGTACGCCTTTGCCTTGCCGTCCATGATGACCCACGTCTCGTCGTGGTCGTGAAAATGTTTTTCCACCTCTCCACCGGGTTGCCAGTAATGCGGTTTAGGGTTCTTGTATAGAGCCATGATGTTCACCTCCGCTATCGGATTCGCAGACGAGGTGTGGGTTCCTGCGTATTACTGGGCAGAGTCGAGGTATACGCCTACCTGCCGAAGAAACTCCAGCAGGTCGCCGATGTTTTCACGGGCGATACGCAGCGCAAGTCTGGCTTCATGCTTGAAACACCTCCTTCAGCATCTGGCGGGCATGATGGTCAAAATCCATGATCTCCAGCCAGAGCCTTTCCAGGAAATTGCAACGAAACTCTTCATCGCGGCTGAGCAACAGATCGCCTGCACTCGCACTGAACTGTAGCCCGCGCGGCGCATGGTTCAGAACCTGTACGTCCACCGGCAAGCCAACCCGTTTCTCCAGCTCATCAGCCAGCCCAAAGGCGTAGCGGAGATAGTCCATCGTGTTCGCCTCTGCCTCACGTAAGTAAACCGCGACATCGATGTCCTCGAAGGGCACATCCAGCCGAAAGGAGCCATGCAAGTAGGCGAACAGTATCTCCCCACGAGGCTCCAGCGTTGCCCGGATATGTTCGCGGACCCGTTCCTTCTCCTCGCGCAACAGGGTAAACCGTGTCATTTCACTTTCCATGCCTGTCATCGCCCCTATTCTAATCGGGATACCATGCCACGTCAATGGTGCTTGCTCCCATCCCTTCAGGTATAATACCAGTACACTACGAGGAGTCGGCAAGATGATGAATCTTTTCGATATCGGCGCGCCAGCCCTCTCTGCCGAGGAGATTCTCTTCGGCTGGAAAGACACACCGCGTCTGGTAGCAGTGGAACTCACCGACACCGAAGCCATTCTTCATCAGCGCACGCCGGACGGCTCACGCACCAGCTGGCGCGAACCGTTTACCCCCTGGCTACTGACGGGTCAGCCATACCCGGACATCGAAGCGCAGTGGAAGCAGCTGGATGGCGACGGCTTTTGCTGGATGGCGCAATTCCCCTCGTGGACAGAGTATCAGAGCGCGCGTATGCGCCTGCGAGATATGCATGTGGACGTTATCGCCTACGGTAGCCCCGAACGACAGTTCCTGATGCTTTCCGGCTATACGCTGTTTAAAGAGATGAGCTTCGACGATGTGCACCGGATGCAGGTGGACATCGAAACAGCCGGTCTGAACCCGCAGGAGCCTTCCAACCGAATACTGCTCATCGTGCTGAACGACAATCGCGGCTGGAGCAAGGTACTAGACGACGCGGATGAGGCACAGATGCTCCAGCGGTTCGTGCAATTGATTCGCGAACGCGACCCCGATGTCATAGAGGGACACAATCTCTATGGCTTTGACCTTCCCTATCTGATAGAACGCGCCCGACGACACAATATCCCCCTTGCCGCAGGACGTAGCGGGCAGCTGATGACCATCGGCAGCGAACGCAACCTGCCCATCGGCGCGATTAACCGACCGTACCGCCCCGTGTACATACCCGGAAGGCATGTGGTGGACACTTACTTCGCAGTGCAACGCTATGACTGGGCAAAGGGTGACCTGCACAGTTACGGACTGAAAGAGGTGGCTCGTGCCTATGGCATCGCCGACGAGGAGCGCGTGCTGATAGACCGCGCCGACCTGCGCGAGCAGTGGCGGTCTGACCCCGAAAAGGTGCGTCAGTACGCCCTGCAGGACGCACAGGAGACCGCCCGACTGGCGGAGATTGTGCTGCCAACCGAGTTCTATCAGACGCAGATGGTTCCCGACACCTACCAGCACGTCGCCACCGCAGGCAGCGGAGAGAAGATTAACGCCATCTTCGTAAGGGCATACCTGCACGCTGGCTACGCCATTCCCAAACCCCAGCCTGCGCGCGATTACCCGGGCGGGTATACGGAAGTGCGTCGCACCGGTGTTATCCCGCGCGTGGTGAAGGCGGACGTGGAGAGCCTCTACCCCAGCATTATGCTTGTCCACCGCATTGCTCCAGCCTCTGACCGGCTGGGCGTGTTCCTGCCGGCGTTAGAGGAGCTTACCCGCCGGCGTCTGGAGGCGAAAGCAGAACTGCGCCGCGCCACCGACCCACGCCAGCGCGCCTACTGGGACGGCATTCAGGGGTCCTTCAAGGTGCTGATTAACTCATTCTATGGCTATCTGGGCGCGAATTTCCCCTTCAACGACTTCGATGCGGCGCAGCGGGTGACCGAGGAAGGGCGAAAAATCGCTATGCAGTTAGTGGATGCACTGGAGCGCACAGGCAGTAAAGTGATTGAAGTGGACACCGACGGCGTCTACTTCCAGCCGCCGGATGGCGTAGAGGGACAGGAAGCGGAGGAAGCATACGTGCAGCAGATAGCGGAGACCCTGCCATCCGGTATCCGCCTCAGCTTCGACGGACGCTACCGGGCGATGATTTCGGTGAAGACCAAGAACTACGCCCTTCTGGATTATGACGGCAACTGGATTTATAAAGGAGCCTCGCTGCGCTCCCGCGCCGACGAACCCTACGGACGCCAGTTTATCGCCGAGGTGCTGCAAAAGCTGGTGGAAGGCGACCGCGAGGGCATTGCCCGACTATACCGGCAAACCATTCTGCGCATCCTCAACGGCGAGATACCCATTCAGGAGCTGGCGCGACGCGAGCGCGTGACCGAAAAGACCTTCACCAGCGAGAGCAAGCGCAAAGCCGCCGAGGCGGTACGCGGCGTGAACATCGGCGATTACGTGAACCTGTATCAGCGGGCGGATGGCTCGCTGGGTATGATAGAGGATTACACGGGCGATGAGGACCGCGAGCACTATGCCAACAAGCTCTACCGATTCGCCCTGCGCTTGCGCGAAGCCATCGGCGAAGATTTTGACCTGCTCTTCCCCCGCCCCGAACAGGTGATTCGCGAACAGCAACAGCCTAGCCTGTTTTAGGGATACCACTCATGGAACTCCTCATCAGGGTAGTCCGCACGATGTACCCCCTTAGCCAAGGCATTCTCGTAATCGCTGTGATCCCAGAAAACCTCGCACACGCGCACGTTGTCCCGCTCGTCCGTGTAGTACAGGATGCGCTCCGCCACGTTTCCTGAAGGGTACGCCAGGCAGTCACTGCCACGCACGCTATGTGAGTTCTGTTTGCGCATTTCAGGCACGCGCAGTCGCTTCAGCCGCTCGTGTAGCACCTGCCGCACCAAAGGCTCCGCCGAATCCAACGCACGAACCGCTCGCTGGTGAAGGTAGATAGGCGTTGGCCGCTCCGCCTCCACCCGCGCCAGATACGCCTCGTAGAACGCCTCGCCCGTCGGGGAGAGCATGGTGTAGCCTTCCTCTTCCACCAGCAACAGGCGTATCTCGTCGGGCAGGGGGCGCAGGCGGCGGTCTACCTCCGGCGTTGGGCGCAGGTCCGCGCTAATCCAGTCGAAAAAGTCCACGTAAGTATCTATCAGGCTGAAGTCCCAGCTGATAGGAGTTGGAGGCAGTTCGATAATCTCCTTGAACGCCTCGTGGATGTAGTACACCGGCACGTCGAACAGCAACCCCACCAGCGTGGCGTAGGCGATTTCCGCCTTGAAGCCTCCGGTGGCGTTCACCAGCACCTCTCTACCTGCTTCGCGCTCCTTGCGGATGATTTCTACCAGCGTCGCGACCAGCGAGCGCAGACCGCGCATTTTGAAACGGCTCTCGCGGTACTGCAGGTCGGCAACCTCGCGCAGTTCCGCCGGGTAGCCGTTGTTTCGGTCACGACGGAGCGTGACCCTCCACCCTGATTTGGAAGGATACGCTCCGTCATATCCTTCAGAACAGGTGCTACCCTTTACGTCGTCGCCACGCTGCCAGCACGGGCGCGAGCACACCGATGCCGAACAACGCCATCGTGCCCGGCTCGGGGACGACTGACTGCGATACCGCGAAGCTGATGTAGGCACGGTCGCCGTACTTGTAGTTCTTGATACGCGTGCCGTCCAGCTCATACTCGTCGATGGTGTCGCCGCCAGTAAGAGGGTCCTTGAAGTACAGTTTCTTCTTGGTGCCGTTGTCGTACCAGCCGGTTGCCGTTACCCAATGTCCACCAGCGTTGCTCCCGTCCGCTTGTTTGTACTGGATGCGCAGCTCCACGTCTTCACCTGCTTCGATCTCCTTCTTGACGAAATCGAAGGTGTCGGTGCCGTCGAACTGCCCGCCCTTTTTGGTAACGATGAGCTTATCCAGCTTCAGGTCCTCGATAACCTTCTTCTTGCCCGGCTCGAAATCACCCGGTGCTATACCGTCGTTCCACTTCATCGCCTTCTTCAGCTGGTCAATCAGGTCGTTTTGCCCGGGTAGTTTGCCTCCCAGCACGCCGGGATGCCTCTTCTGAAGCCAGAACAGGCTTTGCGCGGCGGAGGTGGGAGCGCATTCGTTCTTTTTCTGCTTGATGCCGGGTGTATCGTGGCGAACGCGTCCAATGATGGAACTTAGAGGCGAAAGCGAGCTCTCCCCCGGATTCGGAGGAGAGCCGTTGCTTCCCCCGTTCCCGCCGACGCCAGCATCTAGCCCCGCGTTGATGCCATCCTGCAGGTCGCCGATGTCATAGGTAGCGAAAAGCACGTTCGAGGTCGTGGACAGACCGGTAAAGTCTGTCAGCGAGCGAGAGCTCAGGTCAAAAGAGGCGTGTACGTCGTAAGTGCCAGAAAGCGTGATGAAGCTGAGGTCAAAGGTGGAGGAAAAGGTCGCGGCGTTGCCTCCGAAATCGGTGGGCTGTAGCGGTATCTCGGAGTTGAACACCAGCCAGTCGGTGGCATCTAGACCGTTTCCGTTCCAGTCCACCGCTACGTTCAAGTAGCCTACCCCAAGGGAGCTTGTTGGCGTCAGCATCACATCCACGAAGCCCACATTAGTCGGGCTAGCATTGATGGCGATGCGTCCTAAACCCACCACGGGGGCGCCTTGCGTTCCTGTCGCCAGCAACATCGTGATTGCTAGTGCGACACTGAGAAAGCCCAATGCCTTACATGCCATCTGGGGCACCTCCTTTGAATATTTAGTACTCATAAGTATACAGCTATCCATGCGACGACGCAATAGTTTTTCGCGTGATTATCAAGAATTTTCACATGAAATATGTTGCATTGTTGTTAAGGTACCACGTGCTCGTTCCAAACATACTTCCACTGCAAAAGGCATCTCAACGCAGGGACCGCAGATTTCGCTGAGTATTCGATGAGCCTGTCTGCGCCCTCTGCACGCTCAGCGGCTTGTTTTTGCGGTAGGCTCAAACCTCCTATCTTCTGGAGCAGGCACTTAGGGTCGTTTCTCTGAAGGACGCCTCCGCGAGGCAAAGTTGACAGGTATACCTGGCATGTGCTACGATGTTCCCACCTGATGCCAGAGGTGAGGATATGATGCGCCGTCTGTGGACACTGGTGATGGCTCTGTGTTTGTTGAGCGGTGTATACGCCTCTGAGGATTACCCACCCGCCCGATGGGTTCCCGCCTACTCGGGCAACTATACGACTTCCAATCGCCCCAGCAGCTATCCGATATGGTACGTCATCGTGCATGTCGTCCAGGGTTCATACAACGGCTGTATCTCATGGTTCCAGAACCCCAGCTCGCGGGTCAGCGCACACTACGTCATTCGCTCCTCCGATGGCGAAGTAACTCAAATGGTGCGCCACAAGGACATCGCCTGGCACGCAGGCAACTGGTGGTATAACTGTCGCTCCATCGGCATCGAACACGAAGGCTGGGTAGACGACCCGAGGTGGTTCACGTACGCCATGTACTATTCTTCCGCTGCGCTGGTGCGCCATATCTGCCGGACGTACGGCATCCCCCGCACGCGCAGCTATATCCTCGGACACGTTGAAGTACCCGGCGCAACGCATACCGACCCCGGTCCAAACTGGGATTGGGATTTCTATATGCAGATGGTCCAGTCTTCCGCGATACTCGAAGAGGCATCCGTGCCGTTGACGCTGCGTCCGGGCGAGAGTGCGTTAGCGCATCTGCGTTTCCGCAACACGGGAGACATCACGTGGCAGCCGACGGGTGCTAACCCGGTGCGCCTGGGCACTCAGAACCCGCGCGACCGCTCCAGCCCCTTCCATACGCCAGGTGCCTGGATTTCGCCCAACCGCCCAACTTCGGTGGCTTCTTCCACACCGCCTGAAGCCTTCGGTGATTTCAACTTCATCCTCACCGCCCCAGAACGGTATGGCACGTATGAGGAGAGCTATCAGCTGGTGCGCGAAGGGGTAACCTGGTTTGGTCCCGTAGTCACCTTCCGCATCGATGTGGTGCCCTGGGACATCGTCATCGACAATGTCAGCGAGAACTTCAGCGTGTGGGGTACATGGAACACGGGCACGATAGCTTCCGGCAGATACGGCGCGGATTACCGCTGGACCAGCACCAACCCCAATAGCACCGCCTACGCCCGCTGGTATCTGAACGCGCCCCGGGACGGCTACTACGACGTATATGCCTGGTGGAGTCAGGGCTCCAATCGCAGTACCGCCGCCCGCTACGAGATTGTGCATCGCGGAGGCAAAACGGTGAAAGTGGTGAACCAGCAAACGAACGGCGGCAAGTGGAACTGGTTGGGGCGATACCAGTTTGTGCGGGGCACTGGCTTTGTTTACCTGCGCCCCAACGCGCCTTCAGGATACGTGGTGATTGCGGACGCCGTGCGCCTTGTTGGTCCCGTGACCCCAGCAAGGCGGTAGGAGAGAAAACCATGCGCTGGTTACTGCTCACTGTCCTGTGCTTTCCCCTGTGCCTGCAGGCGCAGGCTAACGACTGGCAAAGCGACGCTCGCCTGCGAAAGCCGGTCACCCTGCAGCTCCCCAATGCCTTGCTGGACGAGGTGGCACAGGAGCTGAGTAAACAGACGGGAGTCATCTTCACGATAGACCCCGCACTGAAAGAAGATAAAGCCACCCTTTTCGTAACAAACAAACCAGCCTGGCAGGTGCTCGGCAAACTGGTAAGTCTGTTGGGGCTGAAATGCGAACCAAAAGGCGACGGCTATCAGCTGTTACCTGACTCCACCCTGCGCCAGCAAGAGCAAGCAGCGGTAGAATGGGAGTATCGCGCAACCCGGCGCGACGCAGAGAACACCCTGCGCAGCTGGGCACAGCTTATCCGAGAAGACTTCCCCGTCTACGCTACCCGGGCGCTGGATATTGAAGAGGAGATGGGCAAACTGGAACAGGAAAAGCCAGTCGGCTGGCAGGACCGTCGCGCCGCGCTTGCGGAACAGTTCCAGCAAGTGCTACAGATTGCCCTGTGGCACCGCTATCTGGCAGGGTGGCTGTATCGCCAGTTTCCCTCTTCGGTGTGGCGTCGACTATGGAACGGCGAGACTATCTGGTTTTCCACAGTACCGGCGCAGGGCAGCTTCCCTCTGCCCGTGGACGCACTGCGCTGGCAAGCCTACCCTGCAGGTACCATACCCCGGTCGATGCGCTTCGGAATCTGCTTTGACGAAACCAAGCAGGAACTGGTATTCATTGCGATAATCTGGCATGGAGACGATGCTGCCGAGCCAGAGGTGGAAATGTACACTCACCCGGTTACCCCTGCCCCGGAGGACAAGCCTCCCCTGCAGACGCGCTGGGAGAAATGGCAGACATCCCCCGAAGAGTTCAACAGGTTCCAGCAGAAGATTCTGCACAGGAAATCGCTTCCCGCACCGCCCGCCGAACAGGCTACTGTCGCGGATTCTCTCCGCTGGATAGCGCAGCAGACGGGGATGAACGTTATCGCCGACGCCTTCCGCGTACCTGTGCGACCGGTACACGAAGGCAATACGCTCGCAGAATGGCTCAGTCGCTTTACCATAGAGGAACCGGGTTACCTGCGCATCGAAGGGGATTGGTTGCTCTTCCGACACGCACATTACTGGCGTTTGCGGCGGAGTGAACTCCCTGAAACGCTAGTGCGTCAGATGGAGCAGAAGTCAGCTACAGAGGGGCTTACTCTGGACGATTACGCCACCCTTGCGTCCCGGTTGACACCCGAAGGCATTCTGCGCGCTTCGGAGAGCACTGGCTACTCGTTTCGATTTGACCGCGCTCCCCTGCAATACGCCGCGCCCGCCCTGCGCTTCTGGGCAAGCCTGACCGCTGAGCAGAAGAAAATGGCTCTGCAACGACAGCCCCTGCCCTATGTCAGCCTCACGCCTGTTCAACAGAAGCTGTTCTACGAAGCGATGGTGCACAGACTGCACGAAAGGTCGAACCCGCTGCTCCTTGCTCTGCTCACCACTCCCGAACAACAGGCAGTACTCGCCTTTGTGCTAGAGCGGTGGCGAGAGGGGGCTTATACCGTCGCTGGAGAAAGGATTTCTATCACTGCCGAGAGCCCCGAGGAAATGGAACAACAACGCTCTCTGGTACCGGATACGCCCGTCACATACGAGCAATCCCTGAAGGGACACATTGCTTTCTACTTCGGGCTCGACGCACAGCGGGCGGTCCGCTATGAAGTCTCGATTCGCGAAAAATCTACTCTGTCTCCCTCTTCGAGGTAGGAAAAGAACAAGCCGCTCTCGAAGGTTTTTTATTAGAAAATAGATGTTCTCCATTGACAAGGGTGTACTTATTCTATATATTTAGATTAGTGAACCAAGTGAAGTGGTTATACCCGTGTCCACCGGCGAGCTGCAGCACGACAAAGCGTGGCATTGAGAAGACTGAATTCGAACAGTTCATAAGATAACTCTCTGTTCTTGGGAGGAGCTTCCTGTGAACGTGCAAAGACGTTGGTTCTGTTTGAGCGCAGTAGCGCTGGCACTGCTGGCGGCGGTAACCGTTGTGGCAGAAAGAGAACAGCAGAAATCCGCTCCTTATCCGCAGAGCCTCTTCGCCAAGGCGACACCCGATGACTATATGGGCGAGAAGGACTGCGCTGAAGCCGGATGTCACTACCCGCATGCCGATAACTTCAACCGCTCTCCACATGCCCCCTTCGTACGAAATCCGAAGCTGTCGATAGACTGGCAGGGATGCGAGGCATGTCACGGACCGGCGAAACCTCACCTGGAAGACCCTTCCAAAATCTTCAGCTATAGCCAGTCCAAGCCTGCGGACATCGCAGCGATGTGCCTGCGCTGTCATGCGGATACCATGCGCCTGTCGCAGTGGCATCGCACCCAGCACGGAAAGGCGGATGTTGCCTGCACAGCGTGCCACCAGATTCACTGGCAACCGCACAAAGAGCCGCCTGCACGCGGGTTGATTAACCTGGGCAGTTTGCGCTCGCCGCAGACAGAGAAAGAACCGCAACCCCGTCGCCTGTTGAAGTTCGACGACCCCATTCTGTGTAGCCAGTGCCACCAGCGTCAGGCGAACGAGTTCCGGCTCAACTTCCATCACCCGGTCCCCGAACGCAGGCTGGAGTGCAGCGAATGCCATGAGGCGCACCCCAGCAAGGCAGCGCAAAAGCGCTTCCGTCCCATTAAAGAGATGTGCGTTAGCTGCCACCCCGACAAAGCCGGACCGTTCGCCTTCGAGCATGACCCGGTCGCCGGATGGAGCGGGGAAGGATGCACCGAATGTCACCGGGCGCACGGCTCACAGAACCCTAAGCTACTGAACGCCTCTTCGAGAGGGCTGTGCACCCAGTGTCATACCGATAAGTCCGCAACGCACTATCCGGGACGCACCTGCTGGATGGCAGGTTGTCACGCTGCGGTACACGGCTCCAATTCCGACGCGCTGTTGCGTCGCCCGTAGGGGGAGGTGAACATAATGGATGACAAATATGCTGCGGTAATTCGTCGATTTGCGTACGCTCTGCTTGTGAGCGGGCTGGTTGTATGGGGTACTTGCCTCTGGGCTGTTTCGCCGGCTCATGCGCAGGTTACCCCACCATCCGAACAGGAGACGGAGGCTCCCCCAGAAGAGCCGGAAGCGCCGCTACCGCCGCCGCCCAAGCCCGTTACGCTAGACCTGGGCTGGGCATGGTGGAACGTAAGCGGCAGCCTTGCCAAGTTCCGACAGTACGCCACCCCGCCGAATAGTCGCTTCATCCGCGAGCTGCGCTATATCTCGCCTTTCTGGCGCACAGGGGACAATGTTCGCCTGCAGCTGTGGAGCCCAACAGAGGACGATTACCGGCTGGAGAGCAACCTGTCTTTTGGATTCGGCGCCACTCGCATCGAGGCGTGGACCACCCGCAACCGGTTTATCACCCCGGTTCCCGACCTTGTGCCTACCAGCGAACGCAGTGTGATCGAGTCTTTCCTCAAGCAATCGCTCACCCCCGATTTTGCCGTATTCGTTCGGTATCGTCAGGACGGGCAGAGCCACTATCTGGAAATCCCGCGTACCCCCCTCCTGCAGAACACCCGCTACTGGGACGCCGTCGCAGAGGGCAAGCTGGGCAACGGACAGGTTAGCATCGGCTACACCGACTGGCGCTATTTTGACCGAACGAACACCTTCCCCGACACCGGCATGGAGCGCTGGCACGCCCGCTATCTGTGGGAGGTGAACCCCACCGTGGCGGTGGAAGGCACTTTCGCCCGCATGGAGCTGCGCCAGCAGAACCGCCCGAACAGCCGGATGGAAACGTTCCACATGGCAAGCGACATTGCGCTGAGTACAGCCACCGAACTGGCTCTATCGTTTCGACAGGATAAGATAGCGCTACCGGTAGTGCAAAACGCTTATGTCCGCGAACGGCGCAGTACCAGCGCATTGCTTATCCACCGCTGGAATCGCTGGAACCTGCAGGTGGGTGTGCGCGAACGCGAGGCGGAGAGGGTACGCGCCGACCACAGCTTCGTCGACGTACCGCGATGGTGGACGGTAGAAGGCAGGTTGTGGGGCAGGCTCAACAAAGAACTGCGCTTGACAGTACGTGGCTGGGACGAGCGTCTCAACGACCCACCCGCCATGCTCACCGCCGATGCGCGTTCCCTGTACTGGGATAATCGGCGACTGGTGCAGGTGAAACTGGATGGGGGCACAACCGTCTTCAACGGGTACCTCACCTACACATACCGACGTTGGGCGAATGGGGCACGCGCGGTCGCGCTGAACCTGAGTGGTATCACCCTGGGCGGTACGTGGACGCCCAGAGACGACCTTAGCCTGTTCGCAGAGTATTCCTCTGAAGTCTGGACAGCCCGTAGTGAAGTCACACAGTCGCCCACTCTGAATAACTTCGTGCCCAACAGCAGGGTAAGTACCGTTGGGGTCAACTGGAACATCAATAGCCGCGCCACCATCAGCGCAAGCTATACCAGCTTCGCTACCGACAACGACAACCCGTTGCTGTTACGGGACGGCAACACCGAAGGGCGGTTCTTAACGGCGAACATCAGCTACCGACTGCCCTCAGACTACGAGCTCACGCTGACCATTGCACCGTGGAGCTACCACGACGAGGTGGTTCGCCTGATGGACTACAACACCCGGTTGGTGATGCTTTCTCTTAGCGGAAGGTTCTAAGCGCATCACCATGAAAGAGCGCAACACATGACAAAGGAGGTTAAATAGATGTATAAGAAGCGCATTTTTTGGTTGACCGGCGTCTCGCTGGTGCTGGTGGCAGCGGTATTCGCGCTGGAAGGATGCGGAGGCGGAGGCGGTCCACTGATACAGCCGCCCGGTACCGGAACCCCGTCGCCTTCTTCCCGTTTTGTCGAGCTGCTGCCCGCAGCACAAAAGGACGCTACCTACGTGGGTTCCGACCAATGCGCCAGGTGTCACGGCGCCAGCAATAGGCAGGCTGACGCTGAGCCAGTGGCTGTGGCGTGGGCGAAAACCAAACACGCCCAGGTAAACGTGGGCTGCGAGCAGTGCCACGGTCCGGGTAGCAAGCACGCGGCGGCTCCGTCCAAAGAGAACATTCTCACCTACCCGAACGCAGCCAGCTCGGTGGTATGTGCGCAGTGCCATGGCACTATCGCCGCGCAGTACGAGCAGTCCGGGCATGCCGGAGCCGTAGAGACGGTGATTGAAGAGGCTGAGAACAACCCGAATTTTTACGGCAAAACTTGCTTCCGCTGTCACAGCGCGCCTTTCCGTGCCCAGATGGTGGATAGCAAACTCACCTACGGGCAGTCGCGCGATGCTATCGATGCGGGCATTCAGGCGATGAGCGCTGAAGCCATCGTGGAGATTGCGCACGCCACCCATGAGAGCGCGTCCTGCGTCTCTTGCCACGACCCCCATCGCCAGACGGGCAACCTGACATGGCAGGGCAAGGAGGTACAGCTGCGCCGCGCCGAACTGAACACGGACACCACCGATGTGGCGCCGGGAACGCCGGTCAAACAGCACACCACATTCAACCAGATATGCGCCTCCTGCCACAACGGACGCGGTGGTAACCCGTCGGACACCGCGCTGAACACCGGCACGGCACGCCCCAATTTCCACGAGAGCAACCAGTACAACATGCTCATGGGTATCACCGGCGTGGAAGAGCAGCCGGGTCCCTTGGTGCGCAATACCGCTCATGCCACTGCACCCGGACAGTGCTCACACTGCCATCTGCCTAACGCACGCCACACCTTCACCGTGAGCTACGATACCGGTTGCTCGCCGTGCCATACGACGGCGGACGCCGCGGCGCGCACACAGGCGACCAAGAGCCAGATCGAGCAGGGACTGCTGGCGCTACGCTCACGCCTGCGGGCATGGTCGCAGCAGACTTTCGGCGACGCTGACCTGTGGGACTACACCACGCTCATTCCGGCAGGCAAAACCGCTCCCCCGCAGGCGCAGGTGCCGATCGAGGTCAAGCGAGCACGTCACAACTACTGGTTCATCCTGCGCGACGCCAGCTTCGGCGTGCACAACGCGGCTTACGCCCGTTACCTGCTCGAGATAGCAAATGCCAACCTGGACCGGCTGGGGGTTGGAGCGGATTCGCGTGCGGCGAACCTGTCGCCCGCGACTCGCCGCGCTATCCTCGAGGCAGACCTGCAGAGGCTGAAGGAGTCGTATCGGCGGGGCGCCGAGTAGCGGTTGACGTCATCTTGCAAGAGAAACCTCACCCCTAACCCCTCTCCTGCAAGGAGAGGGGTTTCCCCTTGCCTCGTAGGGAAGGGGACGGAGTGAGGTTTGTCACTTACCTGCTTACTGTTTTCAGCTTCGTCAGTGAGGTTCTAATGGCGCCAATCACCCCTGGTACCTTTTCGGTGTTCAGCAGGCTTTCCAGCACGGGAATGGAGCTGGCAGTACCGACCCCTGCCATCGCCTCTGCAGCCACAACGCGGATGTTGGGGTCGGGGTCTTCCTGCAGCAATTTCAGCAGCACCGGCTCAGCGCGGGGGTCACGCAAGTTGCCCAGTGCCCGGATAGCGCTCTGGCGCACGCCCAGTTCCTCGCGCTGCGTTGCCTGAAGCAGCAGAGGCACCGCATCCTTATCCCGAACAACGCCCAGTGTGAATGCAGCCGCCGCGCGGATGTTGGGATACACACTGCGCTCCAGCAAGGCACGCAAACAGGAGCTGCTTCCACCGCTCCCATCTGCCTGAGCGCAAGGATAGCAACAGATTGCGTGTAGATGGAGCCGCCGCTCTCCAGAGCCCGCTCCAGCGCTGCAACCAGCTCCGGCACCGCTTCCTTACCCAGATACGGCAGGAAGTCCTCACCGCGCAGACTGCCCTCTCCTGCCTCAGCG
>VSSL01000200.1_pt1 | contig 16827 bp, 13 predicted proteins | sample 4557531 | NCBI WGS metagenome assembly VSSL01 (sample SAMN10986726, study PRJNA523729) | hot springs metagenome | isolation source: hot springs | place: India:Timba, Gujarat | collected 2018-05-31 | reverse complement strand
TCCAGCCAGGGGTAAAGACATCTTCGCTGACTGCCTGGCCGTTGATCGAGCATTCATATAGCCCCAACGCGGTCACGTACAGTCGGGCTGTTCGGACTGCGCCAGGGAGCGTAAAGGATTTGCGCAGGTAGGGCGCAGGAATGGTAGTGCGCGGTCCGCCGGTCAGTGCGGCACCAATCCACTTTGCTTTCCAGTCTGCACGTCTCAGTAGCCCCATCTCAAACCAAGCCGGCTCACTCTGGCTGGGCGTGCTGGTTTCATCCCACACGGTCACCTGCCAGTAGACGCGCTGGCGCGATTGCAGCCGTGGCCCGGCATAGACGACGTGCACGGACTGATCTGTCTCGACTCTGCCGCTATCCCATAGATCGGCTTTGCCTTCTCCTAACAGATCAGGGCTGCTGGCAGCGAGAATGCGATAGGCGGTCTGCCGTGCCCCGTTCCGGTCACTGACCATCTGCCAGCTAAAGCGAGGCGCTGCAACGTCAATACCCAGAGGGTTGACACGATATTCGCACAGAAGATGGGTGATCTTGGTCATGAGATTTCCTCTTGTCGTGAAACTCGCAGCTCTTCAGGGTTGGTTTTTGCAAGGGGGATGCCCATTTTCGCCGTTGGGGTGTGTATACGACGCATCCCGAACAGCCCGCACCTATTTTTTCTCCTAACCAGAGAGGTTGACAAATGAAATCAATCTCAATAATCTATATTTACACGATTAAGTTGATTCGTGTCAAATGAGGCGATCTTGATGTCACGCAAACGGCCAACACAGGCAGAGGTAGCGCGTCTGGCGGGAGTGTCACGGGCGACAGTGTCCTATGTTTTGAATGGGCAGACCAACCAGCGCATCCCCATCTCCGCTGAAACGCGCCAGCGTGTGCTGGAAGCCATCGCCGCTCTGGGGTACGAGCCGGACGCCCGCGCCCAATCTCTGCGCAGCGGCAACACGAAGACGATTGGCGTAACGCTCCCTATCTACGAAAATCCCTTCTTCTGGCAAATCCTGAGAGGTATCTGCGACGAAGCTCACGCCGCCAATTACAGTGTGCTTCTGGCGCAGAATCCACTGACTCCCGAACGGGAGAGGCAAGGCCTGAAGGAACTGGCCCAGCAGCGTATTGACGGTATCATCCTTCTCCTGGGCTTTAAGACCCTGCCTGTGGCACTCCTCAAACAACTTCGCAAGTCTCATCGTCCCGTCGTCGAAATCACCTCGGCTTCTTCGGAATTCGATCAGGTGCTGCTGGGCTATGCCCAGGGCACGCGCGCGTTGATGGCGCATCTGCTCGAGCTGGGTCACCGGCGCATCGGTTTTGTGTACGGGGTAGCGGAGGAAAAGCAAGGGCACGATCGGCTGCTCACCTATTATCAGGTGTTACAGGAGGTGGGCCTGCCGGTTGACCCCTCCTTGGTCCAGCAATGCGGGCCATCGCTGGAAGAGGGCTATCAGGCCGCCTATGACCTGTTGCAACGTGAAGACCGTCCGACTGCTGTCCTGGTGATTAACGATCTGCTGGGTATGGCCGTGCTGCGTGCCGCTGCCGATCTGGGATTGAGCGTTCCCAGTGATCTTTCGGTAGCTGCGTTCGATGATATTCCTTTCACCCGTTACACCACACCACGGCTGACCACCGTTGCTGGAGAACCGGAGCAGGCAGGTCGTGAGGCAGTCAGACTGCTGCTCAACAGGCTCAGCGAGCCTGAATGTCCCCGCCAGATGACCACCAGCGGCTGGCGGCTCATTATCCGCGAGTCCACTGGACCGGTTCCGAAACCATTTACTGATCGTTCTTCCTGAATAGTCACGGAGGAGAAAGGCAGGACTCCCAAAGAACAGAACGAAACTCTACCCCCAACTAGATGTCCTTAGGGAGCGAGGAGTGCCAGCCCTGGTACTCCTGAAAATAAAAGGAGGATTCCCACATGGCAAAGCGTTTCCTGGTAGTACTCTTGCTGGCGGTCATGCTTATTCCTATAGCGTCGGTGAGGGAGAGCCGCGCACAGGGCGGACTTCCCGTAGACGTTCCCCGCGAAGAAGTGTTCGTGGCGGATCAGATATATCGTTTCTCGGCGGGCATCGGCAACTACAACCTTTGGGTGAGCGGCGACACCCCGCACCGTCATGCGCTGATGATGGAGACACTGTGGTATCGCGACCAGGAAACTGGGGAGCGTATCTATGGCGCGGCCATCTCCGATCCCATCTACAACGAAGACTTCACGCAGATGACGGTCGAACTGCGGGACAACATCTACTGGAGCGATGGCGTCCCGTTTACCGCGGACGACCTGGTCTTCACGGTCGAACTGCTCAAGGCCAACCCAGGGTTGTATCAGATGGGCTGGTCGGCGCAGCTCAACCAGTACATGGAATCGGTCGAGAAGCTGGACGATTTCACAGTGCGCTTCAACCTCACCGGGCCGAATCCCCGTTTCCACAAGCTGTTTGAAACGCGCTGGAACGGCATTTACATCATGCCGAAGCACGTCTGGGAAAAGGTGGAAGACCCTGTAACCTATAAGGACCCGAACCCCGTCGTGCTGGGCACCTATGTCCCCACCGATTACGATCCCAACGGATATTGGGAGCTTTACACCCGCCGCGACGACTGGGAGCGCACCGTGGCAGGCATCGTGGTGGGCAATCCGGGGCCGAAGTATGTGCTCATCATCTTCTACGGCGACAGCACCAAGAAGGCCATTGCCATGTCGCGGGGCGAACTCGATGTCTTCTTCGATATGGACTTCGAGGCGTTCCAGACCGTGCTGGAGGACGTGCCCACCGCGCGTTCCTGGTACACCGACTTCCCCTGGGCTATCCGAACGAAATTGACTTCCGCCACTTCAACTTCAACTTTGGCGATCCGCTGTTCCAGAACAAAGATGTGCGCTGGGCACTGGCGCTGGCGCTGAACATCGTCGAGCTGCAGACCGAATACATTGGTGGCGTGGCCAAAGTCTCGGCCATCCCGGTGACGCCTACCGCTTCGCTGATGGCGCTTTACCAGGACCCGCTGGAAGAGTGGCTGCAAAACCTGGAGATCGAGGTCGAGCCAGGCGTGATGTTCAAGCCCTATGATCCCACCGTCCCCGATCAGATCGCGGCCTGGGCCGAGGCGCAGGGGTACACGGTGCCAGGCACGCCTCGCCAGGTGTTCGGTTCGGGTTGGTGGAAGTATGCGCCTGACGTGGCGGAGCGACTGCTGATCAAGAACGGCTTCAGCCGCGACAGCGATGGCAAGTGGCTCACCCCAGACGGCAAGCGCTGGACAATCGATCTCCAGGCTCCACCGGATGAGAACGATGCCTATCGCGCCGCAATCGCCGCGGCGGACATGTGGAAAGCCTTTGGCATCGAGGTCAATCTGCAAGGCGCAGAGCGCAGCGTGTGGGATCAAAACCGTTACGTCGGGCAGTTTGGCATCACCACCATGTGGCTCAGCTTTTCTCAGGCCGACGGCGACACCTGGCAACAGGTGCTCGAACTCCATCCGGACTACTACGTCCCCCTGGGCGAGGACGTCCGCAACAAGGGTGGCAACTGGTTCGCCTCGATGCGGCTCAATGACCCGCAGCTCGGCGAAATGATTGATGCCATGGCCCTCACCGCCCCTGGTAGCGAGGAAAGCCTGAAGGTGTCGCGCGACTTCATCAAGTACTGGGTGGAGAACATGTACTCCATCCCAGTCATCAGCTTCAAGAAGTTCGTCACCTGGGATGAGCGCTACTGGACGGGGTTCCCGACCTCCGAAAACCCGATCTACATGCCGCTGTACTGGTTCCATGGCGGCAAGTTCACCTTCCAGAGCCTGAAACCAGTCCAGTGATCGGCCACAGTGCCACGGCTGGGGCGCAAGCTACTTCGCGCCCCAGCATTTCCCAACCCTTATGGTGCTAAAATGGATCTTGAGTGATGGGGATGCTCGCGTTATGACCTTGCTGAAAGAATTCATTTTGCCCCGCGTGGCGCAATGGTTCGTGGTCGTCTTTGTCGGGGTAACTATCACCTTTCTGATTCCCCGCCTCTCGCCAGTGAACCCGGTTGATCAGGCGGTGGCCCGCGTCACTTCCTTTCAGACGATGGACCCCGAAGCCGCCATGAGGATGCGCAACACGCTGCAAGACCTCTACGGGCTGCAGGGCAGCACCTTCGACCAGTACGTCAGTTTTTGGAAGCGTGTGCTGAAAGGCGACCTGGGGCCTTCGTTCAGTGCCTTTCCCACGCCGGTTAACGAAATGATCGGCAATGCCATCGGCTGGACTATTGGATTGCTGGGCACCTCGGTCATCATCTCCTGGCTGCTGGGGATTCTACTCGGCTCTCTGGCTGGCTACTTCCCGAATCGTCTATCCATGCAGGTGGTGGACAAGCTGCTCATCATTGTCTACCCGGTGCCATACTACATCCTGGCGCTGGTTCTGCTAATGCTCCTGACTTACTACTGGCCGGTGTTCCCCCTGGTGGGCGGCGCACGAGGTTCGTTTCAGTTTTCCTGGGAATACCTGCGCAGCCTGTTGCATCACAGCTTCCTGCCTGCGCTGTCCATTGTAATTGGCGCTACTGCCTTCCGCTATACGATGGCGAAAGCGCTTACGTTTGGCGAGAAGGCCAGCGATTATGTGCGCTATGCCGAACTGGCAGCGGTGCCCAGGCGCAAAATCCTGCTGTTCTACGTGGTGCGCAACACCATGCTCCCTCAGGTAACTGACTTGGGGCTGTCGCTAGGCGCGATCTTCGAGGGCGCTCTGGTCACTGAAGTCGTCTACGGTTATCCGGGCGTGGGGAGCGTGCTTTACAACGGCATCATTTCGGCAGACTATAACGTGATCATGGGTATCACTCTGCTTTCGATCGTCGGCATTGCCACAGCCTCTCTGCTGGTTGATCTCAGCTACCCCTTGTTCGATCCACGTGTGCGCTATCGGTGAGCGGTCTTAAGAGTAAAGCCCATGACTGTCCTGAGAGATCTCTTGCGCTTCAGCCCGTCATTCCGCACCGGAGCGATCCTGCTGACGTTCGTTCTGCTGTTGCTGATCCTCTCGTTTTTCTCGCCCTATGCGCCGGATGAGCGGCGTGTCGTACCGCGTAATCAGCCCCCTTCACAAGACTACATCTTGGGGACAACCGCCCTGGGGCAGGATGTCTTCTGGCTGCTGACTTTCGCTGTCCGCAATACCCTGATTGTGGCGGGGACTGCGATCCTGATTGGGCGTGGCATCGGCGTCTTTCTGGGAATGTTTTCCGGTTATGTGGGCGGTATGGTGGATCGCGTGTTGTCTTCGATTGTGGACAGCTTCATCGTGATTCCCCGCCTGCCCTTGCTGATTCTCATTGCGTTCATTCTGCAAGGTCGCATGACCCTGCTCGATCTGGGGATTCTAATCGGGCTTCTGGACTGGGCGTATCCGTCCAAGCGTTACCGCGCGCAGATTCTAAGCCTGCGCGAACGCGAGTTCACCCACACAGCCGTTTTCGCTGGCATGAACCCCATCAAGGTGATCCTGCACGAACACCTGCCCTTTCTCATTCCCTTTCTGTTGGCGGATGTGGTCAGCGGGTTTCTGTTCGCGGTCGGCCTGGAAGTCACACTCTCTGTGTTGGGGCTGAGCGATCTGGCAACGCCGACCATCGGCACGCTGATCTACTGGGGCAACTACTATCAGGCGCTCCTCAGTGATCGGGTCTGGGTGCTGGCAGCGCCAATCGGAGCCTCCATCGTGATCGTGGTTGGCTTTTACCTGGTCTCGGTGGGCCTGAGCGACTATCTGGATCCGCGGACACGTCTGGCGCGACTGCAAATCAGGGGATAAGTCCATGACCTACGTAGTCGAAGCCCGCCGCGTCAAAGCGTACTACATCACTCACGCCTACGGTGTGAAACGAACCGTCAAAGCAGTTGACGACATTTCCCTCCAGATCAAAGAGGGCGAAGTCTTCGGGGTCGCAGGAGAATCGGGCTGCGGCAAATCAACGCTGTTGAAAGTCCTCCTGGGCCATCTCGAATCGCCGCTGACCGTTGTTGAGGGTTCAGTGCAGTACAACCTGGATGGGCACCCTGTGGATGTGCTTTCGATGACAGAGCGCGAAAAGCGCAGCCTTCGCTGGAGGCAGGTCTCGTATATCCCGCAGGGTTCCATGCATGTGTTGAACCCGGTACGCCGCATCCGCGACACGTTCCACGACTTCATTTCGGCCCATCGGCCTGTGAGCAAGTCCGAATCCCTGGAAATGGCACGGGCATATCTGAATACCCTTGGCCTGCCGGATAAAGTGCTGGCTGCGTACCCGCATCAGCTTTCCGGAGGAATGCGACAACGGGTGACGATCGCCCTGGCAACCATTCTCTGGCCGAAGCTGATTTTTGCGGACGAGCCGACTACTGCCCTGGATGTGGTGGTTCAACGCGGGGTGATTCAGCTCCTCAAAGAGATTCAGCAGAAAGAGGGTAGCACGCTAGTACTGATCACCCACGACATGGGCGTACACGCTAACCTGGCGAATCGAGTGGCCGTGCTGTATGCGGGCAAGGTGGTCGAAGAAGCCGATACGCACAGCGTGCTGAAAGCTCCGCTTCACCCATACACCCAATACCTGATCCGGTCACTTCCCAGTCTGGATGAACGATCAGAGCGAGTGAGCATTCCCGGTACTCCGCCTACCCTGGACAACCCACCAACCGGTTGCCGGTTTCATCCGCGTTGCCCCTTTGTGATGGACATTTGCCGCACGGTCGATCCTGAAATGAGCAGCGTCCGAGATGGGCATCGTGTCGCCTGCCACCTGATCACAGAGAGAGCCGACTATGCCACAACAGCCTGACTCTGAACTGCTGCACATCGAGCACTTGGTCAAGGTATTCTCCACCAGACAGGGATTCTCGTTCAAGAGATTTCACGCCGTTGACGATGTAACGTTCTCGCTCAATGCTGGCACACCAGAAATCTTCACCATTGCGGGCGAAAGCGGCAGCGGCAAGACAACGCTGGCGCGGATGATCCTGGGCATGGAGCGGCCGACAGCGGGAGTTCTGAACTACAAAGGCTGCGATGTCGCCAGATTGCCAGGACGCGAAAAGCGCGCTTGGTTTTTCAAAGAAGTGCAGCCCGTGTTTCAAGACCCGTTTGCCACCTTCAGCCCACTGAAGCGCATTGATCATTACCTGTACGAGACGGCCCGCAACTACAAAGTTGCGCGCAAAGGGGATGCAGACACCTATATTGACACTGTCTTGCAGCAGGTCGGCCTTTCGCTGCAAGAAGTGAAGGGGCGCTATCCCAATGAACTTTCGGGTGGTCAGGCGCAGCGTGTATCCATCGCGCGCGCGCTGATCACCCGTCCGTCGCTGATCGTGGCCGACGAACCCGTTTCAATGGTTGATGCCTCGCTACGCATGTCTATTGTGAACATGTTCCGCGAGCTTAAGGACAGGCAACAGGTGAGTATCCTGTACATCACACACGACCTGACGACTGCCTATTATGCCTGCGACCGCATCGCCATCATGCTGCGCGGCTGGATCGTTGAGATGGGGCCCGTAGAACAGGTGCTGGGCGAACCGCTTCACCCCTATACCCAGCACCTCAAACTTTCAATCCCCAGAGCCGACCCAGATAAGGCATGGCGTGAAAAGGTAAGCCTGACCGAACTTGAATCCGACGAATACAGCCGCACTGGTTGCCGATTCGCCGGACGCTGTCCGGCTGTGATGGACATCTGCCGGAGAGAAGTGCCACCCAACCTCACCTGCCAGGGCCGGATGGTGAAATGCTTCCTGTACAAGTGATGCTGCGGGCAACATATTCAGGGCACCTTGATTGCTAGAGGCTGTTATGAACTTTCGCGCTGTATCTGGCCCTCACCCCTCAATCTCCTCTCCCTCGCGACTGCGTCGCGGGGCGAGGGGACTTACCAGACCTCGCACAGGTGCCCCCTTCTCCCCGCCTTGCGTGGTGTATAGACCGGGGAGAAGGGGCCAGCGGATGAGGAAGTGCATAACACGCTCTAGGACTGCAGCGGCACTTAGGTAGGTGAGCGGGCTGCTTGTTGGTGTTGCAGGTGACTGCCGACGATGAGCAAGACCAGGCACAGGTCGCCGCGCTGACCGAGACTATGCGGCCAGTCACTGCCAATCGGCTGAAGTCGCTGCGGGTTGGTTCCCCTTAGCGTCTTCCACATTCATATTTCGACGTAAGTTGCTCATTGAGCAAGGCAGGCCCTGAATCGCGATGCGCCTACGTACCACCTCAACCGCCTCAGCCGGATAACCAACCAACCGGTCCTGTAGCAGATGATCCGCCAGACCAAGCAGTCCCAACGCTGCTTGATCCAGGTCAAGCTGCAGTAGCTGGTTGATCTCTGCGCCGATCTCCGGGTAGGCCAGCTCGACCCGCCGATATGGATCGAGGTTATCGAGTACAGCGGGTGTGTTCGGCGAAACCCGCCTGGAGATCAAGCGCAACAGCGCATGAAGCGCCACGACCGTGATCACCTGCCGGGCGCTCAAATACTCACCGCGCCGGTAACGTCCGACGCCCACTAGCAGATTCGTGATGAACTGCCCCAGAAGGCACAGGTCGTCTGGAACGGAGTTGCTTTCCGAGGCAGTGACCTCCTGCATTCGCGCTACATCTGCCGTCAGCCCTATCCGATCGATTAACATCTGGTAGTCGTTGATTCTGGCTTGCAACAGCGTCCGGCGATCGGACACAGCGAACTCCAGCAGGTGCCCGCTCCGGTAGACGGTCTTGAAACCACCATGTGGCTCGCGGAATAACAGTACGATCTGTTCGCTGTCCGGCAGCCACTCACAATGCGTGTGGAACCATTCCTCTGCACCTGGCTCCACAATCACCCAGAAATCGTGGTCAGACCACTCGTCGGGCTGATGCGAAAGGCATGCCGTCGAGCCGACCGCCATCAACCCCAGAACACGCGGGTCACGTTCAAGGGTATGCTGGAGCGTAGCGGTGAATGCTCTGTATTCTTCTTGGTTCATGGCCGATTATGCTTCTCCAGCCTGCAGTCAAAGGTAGCTCACCAGGTCGGAAGCCACCGCACTGAGCGGCACATAGTCCCCCCAACGTTTGTCTGGTCCCCAGCAAACAGGGAGGGTCGTGCCTGCCCGCACAAAGACGGGAATGCGATCCAGGGGCGCGGGCACTTCCACCTCCTGCCCGCCGACCCATCGCTCGCGAGTCCAAAGGTCAAGCCATTCACCCTCTGGCAGGAACACCGGCCAGCTCGACACACCTTCTTCGGTTACCGGGCACACCAGCAAATCGCGTCCGAAGAAATACTGATAGGGAGACGCTTGGCGTTCCCACAACGCCAGGGCGCGCATCATGGGCTGACCGGTTTGAGCGGCGTACTGGGCTTCCTGCCAGATATAAGGCATCAGGTTGTGCCGCACGTTGACGAAGAAGCGGAAGACAGGGATAACTCGTTCGTCGCCGGTGCGTGCCTGAATGTTCCAGGGCGTCCGGTCGCGGCAGGGTTCGCGATGTTGATTGTACTCGGAGTGATATTGCATGATCGGGCAGAAGGCAGCCATCGCCGCCGCGCGCAGGTATAGCTCGGCGGAGGGGATTTCACCGCTGAAGCCAGCCAGGTCCCACCCCCAGAAAGGAATGCCAGAAATGCCCGCCGATAGCCCGGCCAGAACAGAGTGCCGGAAAGCGTCCCAGGTGGAATTCTCGTCACCAGCCCAGTGTGCGGGTGAGCGCTGTGAACCGACGAACCCCGCCCGGCTGAAGGTCAGGGCGTCGCCGCCTCTCTTTTCGCAGGCGAACCGGTAATACGCCTCGCTATACAACTGCGGGTAGAGGTTCCACAGTTCGTCTCCGCGGCGTCCATCGGCGAACCAGGTGTCGCTGCCCCACAGATGTTCGCCGCCGTCGGTCTTGAAGCCATCAACACCCATTTCTTCGAGCAGATAGGCGCGCTTAGCCAACCACCATTCCCGCGCCGCCGGATTGGTCACGTCCCACAAGTAGCCGTTGCGGAACCAAAAGGGCCGAATGCGGTACAAGCTGCCGTCTGCCTCTCGGACGCCGTAGCCCTGCTGTTCAAAGTAAAGGCGGTCGGCTTCGTGCTGAGGGTGTTTGCCATCCGCAGCCTTGAAAGCCGGAATCTGCCATAGCAGAAGGCGGATATTCTTGCGATGGAGATCGTCAATCATGCCCTGCGGATCGGGCCACCTGCCTTCGGCGGGGAAGGTGAAATCCGTGTAGCGCAGCGCCCGTTCACCAGGGACAGGGGTGTACTGGGCGTCATTCCAGATGTAAAAAGTAGTCTCGTCGCTCCATGCCTCGATCACCAGCACCGAAGGGGTGATCCCGTGCGCAAGCGATTGTTCGACCTCGTGCTGCACACGGGCCTGCGAATTCCACTCGTTGCCGCTCATCCACAGGCCGAAAGCCCACAGGGGAGGCAGCACCACTGGTCCCGTCAGCCGGGCAAACTGACCGATGATCTCCAGTGGCGAATCGTCAGCAAACCAGATCAGGGACAGAGTCTCGTCCGGCCCCAGATCGGCTTCCAGCACCCAGCGATCTGGCTGACTGGCGGCCAGGTCGAATTGCATCCAGCGGGCGCTGGCGACATACACACCGTACCCTTCGGAAGAGAGGAGGAAGGGAATGGGTAGGTAGGTGCGCTTTCCCTGGTTCTTGTACTGCTCGTAACAACGCACGTCGAGAATCTCACCACGTTGATTGAGGGCATTGAAACGCTCGCCCAGGCCGAAGAACGCTTCTTCGGACGCGCAGGCGAAGGCAAGGCGCACCCGTCGGGCGCGCGCGCCATCGGTCAGCCATTCAACCGTTTGGATGGCAGGCAGCGGAGTGGGAAGCATGGGTAGCCTCTCGCCCTGTCCACGCTGGAGCGACATGGTCCACTGTCCCGCCTGGGCCTCGACCAGCGACAGGGTGTAGGGGGACGCCTGCCATGCTTCGCCGCGCAAGACATATTCCGGGGTGGTGTATCCGTCGGCTTCGATCCAGTAGGTGAGAGTATGGCCACATGCAGGCGCGGTGAGTTGTGCCCGCCAGACATCCTGCTCGATGGCGACCATCCGCTCCAGAAATTCTGCTCCGACCCCTGCTTCCCGTCGCGGCTGCCAGTCGGCAATCCGGTAGGCGGCGACGATCGGTCCGGCGACACCGTCCTGCCGCGTGAGAACGCGGACAGCCCTCACCTGGCCAGGCGGACGGGTGACAATGCCCACTTCAAAAGTTTCCCCTGCCAGCGGCTCGCGAGGAAAGCGCTCTTCCGGCAATTGTTCGTAGGGGTGTTCCTGTCCCCTGGGAGTGTGGATGATTTCCACCATGCTAGATTCTCTTTTCGAGTAAGGATTTGACGATCAGGTACATCGCGTGCGACCATAGCAGCGGGCATGCCACTTTGCCCCAGCGCTGCTGCCATTCGGCATAGTGTTCAGGATGAAGCAGATGATCGGAGACCTGTTCGGGCAGCGCGCCGTCGGGCGTGGCCTGCGCCTCGATCCAGGCCAGCAGGTCGCATGCTTCGGGCACGCGATCCAACTCAAGATAGACCCAGGCCAGCCATGCCGTCAGCAGAAGCCACTCTCCGCCGCCGTAGTACACATCATCCTGGTAGCGGTATACGCCGCCGCCCGAACGGTGCAGATCGCGCTCGATCCGGGCCAGCGTTTGGCCAAAGCGTTCGTCGGTGACTTCAACGAGGCGATAGGGCACTGCCGCCCAAAGCAGGCTGGCATCTACCGCGCTAGAGCCAAGGTACTTGACCAGATGGCCTTCGGGAGCGATTCCTGTTTCCAGCGTGAAGGAGCGGATATCCTCAGGTAGACTGTCAGGCACCAGGGCGGGGCTGTGACGCTGCACAGCACTCACCCCGCCGTAGAGCGCTGCCAGCGTGCTGACGTGAATACGCTCGCGGTGTTCTTCCCAACAATCGTAGTTGGGAGACTGCCACAGTGCTGCAATGTAGCGTACGGTTAGTGCTACCCAGGGTTCGAGAGTAGCCCACAGGTCGCGATCGTCGGTGAGGTCTACATGCGCCGCCAGCCCCCACAGCCAGGTGCCGTAACCATCGAGCTGGAAGTCCCACCAGAAATCAGAGCTGATCTCTCCATCGAGCGTGAAGCGCGTCGGCAGGTAGTCTGCTTCGTCGGGTGTCTCGTGGCGCTGGAGTTTTTGCCACAGCCGTTCGAGCCGGCCCTGCTGGCCCGCCAGCGCCCGTCCGACCCAAAGATAGAAGGCACGAGCGCTGTCGTGCCTGCCAACGCTGTCCATCGCGTAGGCGATCCATGTACCGTCGCGCAACCACGAGTAACGGTACTGCGAGAACGTCGGCGAGGCCACGTAAGCGCCGCTGGGCACTTGCCCGGCGAGGATCGTCTCCAGACTGCTTGCAATCAGATTCATAGCATCACTCAAAGGAGGCTGATGGCGGCCACACTCTCCGCCATCAGCCTCGGGAGAGCTACTGGATCAGTTTGTCGAGTTCTTGCTTGGCCATATCGAGCGCGGTCTGGGGATCAAGCTCCCCATTGGCAACTGCGTTGAGGAGGTTGTTGATCGTGTCCTGCATTTCATTCTGACGTTCGATCACCGGCGGCACGATCGGGCTTTCCAGCGCTGCAAAGACGGCTCGGCGATTGGCGGGCTTGTCAAGCGCCAGATAGGACTCGAAGTATTCGGGTTTGTCGAGCGCGGGGAGTTCCCATCCGGTTTCGACGCGGATAGTGGCAGCTTCCTCGCTGGCGGTGAGGAACTGCGCCCAGGCCGCGGCTTCCTCAGGATGCTCTGTACTGGCGGCCACAGCCACACCGTTGGCGAAGAAATGATGCCCCTTGTTAGCCATACCCGGTTCAAGCTCGATGTCCCATTCGAAAGGCGCATCCTGAAACAGGGCGAACATCCAGATGCCCGTGACGACCATGCCCAGCTTGCCTTGCTTGAACAGATCTTCGTTCGAGACGCCCGCCATTTCGACCGCGTCGGGCATCACATCTTCTTCGATGAAGCTGAGCATCAACTCCAGCGCTTCAACGCATTCGGGCGCGTTGATCGTAGACTCGGACATGTCCTCGTTGAAGAACTGGCAGCCGTTCTGCCCGGCCTTCTTGTAGAACTCCCAGAACTGGATGGGCGAGTAAAGCCCCCAGATGTCGTCGCCCAACGCCCGGATCGCTTTGCCCGCAGCGACGGCGTCGGCCCACGTCCAGTCAGGGGTAGGGTAGGCCACGCCAGCCTGGTCGAAGAGGTCTTTGTTGTAGAACAGCAGCACGGTAGAGAAGGTCTCTGGCAGTGCGCCCTGAATGCCCTTGTACTGGAATGCGGCCAGTGCACGCGGATAGTAGGGCGTTTCCTCAGGCAGATAGGCGCTCAAGTCGAGCAACACCTCGTTGGCCGCGTAGCTAACGAAATTCTCGTAGTTCAACTCGAACACATCGGGCGGATCGCCTCCTACGAAGTCCGCCTGCAGTAGGGTGAAGTAGTCACTATAGGGTGCGCTGGAGACCTCGACCTTGATCCCCGGATTTTGCGCTTCGAAGGCCTGGACGATGCGCGCCAGGTCCTCGACGTGATCGGGATCGGACGAGAAGTTGAAATAGCGGATCGTCACCTGGCTTTGGGCCAGGCTTGCCGCTGGCAACATGGCAGCCAGCAGGCTGACGATCACGAGCGCGACAAGCAATTTGCGAGACATGGCAAGGTTCCTCCAATCAACAAATCGTGCATGGGAAACGAAGGGTGGTCTATCCCTTGATGCCGCTGAGAGTCACGCTGCGAACAAACCACTTCTGAGCCAACAAATACGCGATGAGAATGGGCAGCACGGTGATCACTGCCCCCGCCATGACCATATTCCACTGTGTCAGTGCCCTGGGACCTCCTTGTAATTTGGCCAGGCCAACCGGTAGCGTCATAAAGACATCTTTACGCGCCACGAACAGCGGCCACAGATACGAGTTCCAATATTCCATGAAGCTGAGAACGGACAGCGTCGCGAGGGCGGGCCGGGACAATGGCAACACGATCCGCCAGAAGACGGTGAGATGATTGGCCCCGTCAATGAAGGCTGCCTCTTCCAACTCGCGCGGCATGCCCAGGAAGGATTGCCGCAACAGGAACACACCAAACGCACTGAACAGCCCAGGCAGGATCAGCCCTTGATAGGTGTTGACCCAGCCCAGCTCACGAACCAGGATGAACTGGGGGATGAGCGTCACCTGACGGGGAACCATCATCGTCAAGAGATACAGCACGAATACCAGGTTGCGCCCCCGCCATTCCAGCCGCGAAAAAGCATATGCCGCCATCGCCGACACAACGACGCGCCCTGCTGTACCCACTACCGAGACCAGGGCACTGTTCAGGAGCATCCGGTCAACGGGCATCAGCTTGAACAGGTCGGTGTAGCTGTTCGTGCTGAGAGGATCGGGGATGAACTGCGGTTCGGCCCGCAGAACGTATTCCACCGGTTTCAGCGAGGTGCTGACCATCCAGATGAAGGGAATCAGCATGACAAGGGCCAACATCACCAGGGACAGATACGCCAGCCCGTCCAAGAACGCTGCCGAGACCAGCGGGCGAGGTGCCGGGGTAGCTGCTATCGCTGTGCGGTTCATAGTTCGTAATGCACCCATCTACTCTGCAGCCGGAGTTGAATCAGCGTGACGGCGAAGATCACCGCAAACAACACCCACGACATGGTGGCTGCATAGCCCATGCGGTTGTAGCGAAAAGCGTTGTTTACAATCTGCTCCACCACGACGGTCGTGCCGCTGCGCGCGAAGCTCTCCGGCATCAGCCACGCCTGCTCGAATATCTGGAAGCCGTTGATCAGCGAGATGATCAACGCAAAAAACGTGGTCGGGGTGAGAAGAGGCAGAGTGATATACCAAAACGTCTGCCAGGGGCGCGCACCATCAATATGCGCGGCCTCATAGTACGTGACAGAGATACCCTGCAGGCCAGCCAGATACATGACAGCAATAAACCCAATGTCTTTCCAGACGCTGGCGATGATGATCGCATAGAGCGCCGTATCGGGATCGAACAGCCAAGCAGGCCCTCGGATGCCAACCTGGGCGAGCAAGTAGTTCAGCAAACCATAACGCGGGTTGAAAATCCACTTCCACATGAGAGCGACGACCACCCATGACGATACCACCGGGATGAAAGTCGCCGTCCTGAAAAAGGCCATGCCGCGCAGGGGCCGGTTGAGCAGCAGCGCTGTGCCCAATGCCAGCACAAGCACCGCCGGGATATAGAGGATGAGATAAGTCAGCGTATGTCCGAAAGCAGTCCAGAATTCCTGATCGTGGTAAAGCTCCTCGAAATTCCTGGTGCCGATATAGCGCGGCTCGGAGAGCAGATTCCAATCGTAGAGGGTCAGCCGGAGCGAATAAAGGATGGGGCCTACGGTGAATACCAGCAGACCAATCAGGCTGGGGGCCAGAAAGATCAGCACCCATCCCCATTTTCGTATGCCACGGTTACCGGCCACACGCTACCTTTCTTCAATGACTGAAAATTTCTGCTCAAAAAAACTACTGAGTGCTGACTGACGATTGGGAACTAACCAGCGGCGACTCAAACAGCTTGCCTACGACCAGGCTGGCGGCTCCCCTGGCCCAGGCCCGGTCGTCAGTCGCTTTGACCAGAATCTCTACGCCGTCGAGCAGGCCATTGAAGGTATGTTGGCGTAGCGTATTGAGCATGGGATTGAGGCGGTGCGCGCCCGCGCTGACTCCTTCGCCGCTGATGATGATCAGGTCCGGGCAAAAGAGGTTGACGACTATCGCCAGCCCCAGGCCTAGGTAGTAGCCGCTGCGAGCCAAAGCCTCATGCGCGGTCTTGTTTCCTTGTTCTGCTGCCTGAGCAATCGCTTCCAGGGTAGGAGGGGCACCCAGAGCAAGCTTCCCTTGCACAGTGCGGAAGATGGCTGGATCGGCGGCAAGTGCTTCCAGACATCCGCGTTTGCCACAGTCGCACAGAGGGCCGTCGGGCACCACGGTCACATGCCCCAGTTCGCCCACGCCTCCTTTGTGTCCGCGATAGATCGCGTGATTGATCACCACGCCCAACCCTACGCCGCGCCCGATGGTCATTACGGCGAAATTGGCCACATCGCGCCCAGAGCCAAACAGTTGCTCAGTGATGGTCAGCGTATTGACATCATTGTCCAGGTAGACGGGTAGCCCCAGATATCGCGACACCCGGTCAGCGAGCGGGATGTGCTGCCAGTGGAAGAACGGCGAATAGTGCACGATGCCTGTCTCGCCGTTGATCACACCGGCAAGACCGATGCCCACGCCGCGCACTTTCTCGCGGGTGATGCCGGTATCGTAGAGCGCCTGAATGACGATCTGCGCCAACGTCTCGGCGATCGCATCCGGCGTGTGGACACCAGTGAGAGGGTGCTCGACGTAGTTGAGCACGGTGGTTTCCAGGTCGCAGATTGCGCCTACGACGCGGTTTTCCATGAGTTTCAGACCGACCACATAGCCGGCGGTGGGATTCAGCCGAAGCATCACCTGGCGGCGACCACCAGTATAGTCGCTCTCGCCCACCTCGTAGACCCAACCGGAGGTAAGCAATTCGTTGACGATTTGCGAAACGGCTCCCACACTCAGACCGGAAAGCTCGGTGAGCTGTGTGCGCGAGAGCGGCCCCTGACTCCGGATGATGTTCAGAATCAGGTTGCGGTTCATCGCCCGCATTAGCTCTCGATCACCACGTCGTGGTTTGCTCATGGCGACTTTCATCACTCAGTGAAATAAGTTGTTTCCAGAGTATACCAAATCGTTTGGCTTGTCAAGAACTTTGCTCTGG
>VSSL01000199.1_pt1 | contig 16957 bp, 14 predicted proteins | sample 4557531 | NCBI WGS metagenome assembly VSSL01 (sample SAMN10986726, study PRJNA523729) | hot springs metagenome | isolation source: hot springs | place: India:Timba, Gujarat | collected 2018-05-31 | reverse complement strand
TTTTCTTATCATTGTAATTTCATAGCCTCCAAATCTATATGTTTTGGTTTGGAAACATACCTTCTCTGATTCCTTTAACGCATTGTAGAAGTGTGTTTTTTGATAACCATATCTGTTGTTGTGCAACAATTTTAAATAATTACTAATACAAGAACTTAAATTCGGAACAATCTAATCGCTAAGACTGGTATTACAACTTTCAACCTCAAAAGAAATCACCTTGGCCTTGCTAAGTGCAAAATCAAGGTGAATCAATAATTATAAATCAGTTGTGTGCTACTAAACTTGCGATTTACTTCTACAAATCGTCAATATTTGGGAATCTTCCGGGTGTCCAAGGAGCACCAACTTTGTCCAATTCCTTCTCGAACGCCGGTAACTCCTTCATCACAATTTCTTTCAATTTAGAAATCACAACTGATAAATCATCTTTTGCAATCGAAAACGACTTTGCTTGGGTTTCCGTTGGTTCTTGTGTAGTTGCCCAAAGTCCCCAAAGAATATAATTCATTCTTTCGATTATCGACGGTGGTTGGTTTTCGTTCAAGCGTTGCAAAGTTGGATTTCCGTTAAGTTGCATATTCAAAGTGTCCAATATTGCTTGAACTTCCCGTATTCGATTCAACATCTTGTCGTCGTAATTCATCGAAAGAAGGAAGGAGTTTTTGATTGCATTTACCCTTTTTCTGGTTTCTTGCAAAAGACTATTAGTGCCAAGAATCGCATTTTGAAGTTTGGCAACTCTGCGTCGAAAAGCGTCCAGTTTTGCAAAATCTTTAGCCGGCAATGTCAAATTGTTTAACAGTTTGCATTCAAATTCGACTGGCTCGGTCAATGCAGACAATTTCCCATCCACGCTTTTGAACATCTGTACTTTGTATTTTCCGGGAACGACTGGCATTCCGGGTGCTTTATTAATGTCGGTTGTATCGGAAACTGGCGAAGTGTCTGGATAGCGTAAATCCCAGGTGATTCGATTGAAACCTTTTTTGGGACTTGTAGTAAGTGTGCGGACGGTGTTACCGTTCTCATCAAATATCTTGAATACCAAAAGCGGTTTCTGTTCAAGGTCCTCGGCAGTAAGTTCATCAAAGGAAGGGTAGGAAATCGATTTGCCCTCTTCTTCGAGCTTCTTTTCTTGGTCTTTGCGTATCTGTTTTTTAGTTTTGATTTCCTCGCGCAAATAGTAAGTGAAAGTGGCACCGAAGGGAGGATTTTTGGCGCGCCAGAAAGAGCTCCCTAAATCATCTTTCCTCTTAGAATCATCTTCGTTGTAAATCAAAGCGGGCTTAATTGGGAAAATTGTTGCACTCGCTTTGTTCAAAATGCTATCGTTTAAATTCCTCATAAAAGAATAATCGTCAAAAATGTAAATTCCACGCCCAAAAGTTCCAACGACAAGATCATTTTCACGCTTTTGCATTTCAAGGTCGCGAACAGCAATCGTGGGGAAGTTTCCTTTAAGTTGAATCCATTCACCCCCACGGTTGGTTGAAACAAACAACCCATATTCTGTGCCAATGAACAAAAGTTTTGGGTCCTTAAAATCTTCTACAATTGTGTAAACTGGACCAGTTTCTGGCAAATTCGAGGATATAGATTGCCAAGTTTTGCCCAAATCGGTTGTCATAAGTAGGTATGGTTTAAAATCGGAATTCTTATGGTTATCAAAAGTCGCGAAGAAAACGTTCCTATCGTGATGAGAAGCATAAACATCGCTGACATAGGTTGTTTCCGGAACGGTTGGAAATTTTTCAATCTTTTGCCAATTTTTCCCGCCGTCAGTTGTAATTTGAATTAAACCATCATCAGTACCAACAATTAGGATATTCTCATCGATTGGAGATTCAGAAAAAGCAACGATATTACCGTAGAAAGATGTCGACGCATTTTTTGCTACAGCATCTGGGCTCCAAATCTTGCCCATAACTGGCAATTTGTTCCTATCGATTTGCCGAGTTAAGTCTGGACTAATTACTTTCCAACTTTGACCGCGGTCGTCGCTACGAAATACTTTGTTGGCACAAATGTAAATTCTTGTTGGTGAATGCTTGCTCAAAAGTAAGGGAGTGTCCCAATTCCAACGCAAAGCCTCCCCTTTCTCCGGTTGAGGTTGAATGTAGAAAACTTCTCCACTTTTGCGGTCGTATCGAACAAGATTACCATATTGCCACATTGCGTAAACAATATCTGGATTATTCGGGTCAATCTGGGCTTTGTAACCATCGCCGCCAACAACTAAGAACCAGTCTTCGTTGGTAATCCCTCCACTCGAAGTAGTTCGCGAGGGTCCACCCCAGGTGTTATTGTCTTGCGTACCACCATAAACATAGTAAAACGGTTCAGAATTGTCGCAAGCAATTCTGTAAAATTGTCCCGTTGGAATATTGGCAAAGAACCGCCAGGTCTTTCCATCGTCATAAGTTTCGTAAAGGCCGCCATCCCCACCAACCAAAAGGTGTTTAGTATCGTCTGGGTCAATCCAAACCACGTGGTCATCGACGTGCCTGTTGTTGTTTGGCACTCGCTTTAAAGTTTTACCACCATCCTCGGTAACTCTTAGATAAGTGTCAATAAAGAATACACGGTCGGGATTTTTGGGATCACAAAACACTTCGTGATAATACTGAGCCGAGGGGGAGAACCAAGAATTCCTCTTTTCCCAGGAGGCTCCTCTATCGGTCGAACGGTAAATTCCACCTTTACCTTCATTTCCCTCGATTATTGCATATATATAATCGGGATTGGCTGGGGAAATTCCCAAGCCAATTCTTCCAAGATCCCCAGATGGTAGACCATTTTTCAACTTTTCCCAAGTTTTACCCCCATCAGTTGTTTTGTATATTGCTGCCTCGGGTCCACCATTAATCAAAGTCCAAACGTGCCTCCTTCTTTGATATGAGGCACAATAAAGTACATCTGGATTTCGTGGGTCCATTACAACATCGGTCACCCCCGTGTTTTCGCTAATATTTAGAACTTGTTCCCAGGTTGCACCTCCATCTGTTGTTTTGTACAATCCGCGGTCTCCGCCCGGACCCCAAAGAGGTCCTTGCGCAGCAACATATACAATATTTGAATTTTGGGGGTGAATGACAATTTTCCCAATGTGTTCAGATTTCTTCAAACCCACATTCTTCCAGGTCTTTCCTCCATCAAGAGATTTGTATACACCGTCGCCCCAAGAGACACTTCTTTGGCTATTATTTTCTCCAGTACCAACCCAAACGATAAATGGATTATTTGGGTCGATTGCCACGCAGCCGATTGAAAAGGAACCATAAGTGTCGAAAATAGGGTCGAAAGTTATTCCACCATTTGTGGTTTTCCATACGCCACCGCTTGCAACCGCTACATAAAATTCTTTCTTATTATTTGGATTTATCGCTAAATCCGAAATCCTTCCCCCAAAAACCGCTGGACCAAGTAATCTCAATTCAATATTGTTAAAATCAATCGTAGGCTTTTTGCTAACTTGAACTTCGGTCTTTTTTGGTTCCTTTGAATTCAAAGGAAAAGAAAATAAAAGCAAAAAAATTGCAAAATATCTCACAAACGAATTCATAAAGACACCCTTTTAACAAAATAATTAAATTAGTATTTTTCCGTTTATTTTTTTGCATTAAGAATAAATTTAGAATTGGCAAGCAAATTACCGTTAAGAGCGAAATTAGCATTCTGGTATGGAACGATTGTAGCAGCGACCCTGCTCGCCTATGGACTTTATACTTATCTTTCAGTTTCGAACGAATTACACAAAAATTTAGACGCCTCTATCTCAAAAGTAGTCAACGCGCTCGACATTGTAATCTCACGAAATCAAAACGATATTCAACAAATTAAACCCAAGCAAAATTATAGAAAAGTCCAAGACAAATTTGCCCTTCTACGAGAACTTGAAGAAATGCGATTTGTTGGGCCAATTCGCCCAACAGTTCAAAGAGAAAAGTTTGTTGAAGAAGACCTGGGGGAAGTATGGGCAGAAGTATTTGAACATATTCTCTTAAATCCCAAAGACTTCTTTGTCCAAATCGCAGATACAAACAACCATATTGTATGGCGTTCGCAAAATTTACAAAACGATACCTTGCCGACCCTTCTGGGTTTTATGACTGTGAATCGAATTGACACTGTCTTCGTACCTGCTCGCGATAGGGACTCGATTATTCAATTATCAATGGAAGTGCCCCATACTCTCAAAATCGATTCCATTCTTACCACAACTACTGTTATGGGCACCGACATAAGGCTTTTGATTAAAAGAACTAATCAAGCAGTAATTTCAGTTGGATACATATTGAAGGATTTAAGAACCACTTTGCGAAAACTTTTTATTATACAAATCATTGCTTTACCCTTTATACTTCTTATCTCTATCGTCGGGGGATGGATTTTGTCTTCGTATTCCCTTAAACCCATTGATGTAATTATCCAAACTGCCGATGAAATCACCGAGAAAAATCTAAGCCGTCGTCTTCCAGAAATAAACACAAACGACGAAGTAGGCCATCTCACTCGAACATTGAACAATATGATTAGCAGACTCGAACAATCATTCACACAAATCAAAAAGTTTGCAGCGGACGCTTCCCACGAACTTCGCACTCCATTAACAATTTTGCAAGGTGAACTGGAAATTGCGCTACACTCGAAAAAGACACCGGAGGAGTACGAAGAAGTTCTCATTAGCGCATTGGAAGAAGTAAGTAGATTGTCCAACGTTGTCGAATCAATACTTGAACTCTCACGTGCTGAAACTGGACAAATAGCAATCAACTTGAAAATGGATAACATTTCAAAAATAGTGGAAGAAGTCGCCGAGGATATTTCAATCATCGCCGAACAAAAGCAAATCCAAATCGATAAACAAATCGAGCCAAATATTTTTGTGCCTATTGATTCTTTGCGTATTCATCAGGCTTTGATCAATCTTTTGGACAATGCAACAAAATATTCTCGACAAGGTGGAGTAGTTTGGATAAAACTTTATAAAGACACAGATTATGCAATCATCACTGTTGAAGACAATGGAATTGGCATTCCCAAAGAAGATTTGAACAACATATTCGACCGAATGTATCGTGCTAAGAAAAACGAAAAATCGGGTATTAAAGGCTATGGTATTGGCTTATCGATAGTAAAATGGATTGTCGAGGCACATCAAGGAACGATTGAAGTTGAAAGCGAAGTGAATAAATTCACCCGTTTCACAATAAAATTGCCAATAAATCCAGAAGAAAACTAAACTCTAACCTATGGTAATAGCCTTTTGAAATTTTGATATCTGTCTTGGAACAGATTTCCTTCGTTTGGTGGTGGCAGATTGTCGTCTTTGATTTTTTTGTTCAATCTATCTATTCGGTCTTGACTCAATGGATGTGTTGACAACAGTACTTCAAGGAAGGAACTACCTTCGTTTTTCTTTACTTTGTCGAAAAAGAAAATAAGAGCACCAGGATACCATTGCGTCGATTTCAAATACTCATAAGCCCATTCATCTGCTTCATATTCGTCGTCACGACTGTTCTTTAAAAAAGCAAGCCCGACGAGAAGATTCGCAGCAATTTCTTCTGTTTTGCCTGGGTTTTTGCCAAGAACAATATCTAGCAAGAAACTTACACCGTAAGCCTTGGTCATCCGCTGGGTAGCGTGTCTTCGTTCGCAATGTGCAATTTCGTGGGCGAGAACCCCGGCAAGTGTGGCTTCGTTGTCTAAAAATTTGAGAAGACCAGTATAGACATAAATGAACCCACCCGGAGTTGCAAATGCATTTACAATTTCGTCGTTGTTGATAATTGTAACCTGATATTTGAAAGTGCTTCTGTACTTAATTTTTGGAGATAGAATTATCGCGTTTACGATGTCTTGAACATAATTGGTAACTTGTTGATTATTCAAAACTGGATATTCTTTCGGATTTCCAACAATTTCGTTGTGAAGTTGTAGCCCAAGTTGAACGTCATCGCTCGGAGTAAAGATATTAACTCCGTCTTCACATCCAAAGAAAAAAAGCGGAAAGAAAAATTAAAAGAATTGATAGAAAAATTCTGATTACCATAATTTTTTCAACATTATTAAACAAAACTTCCTTCAAAATTAATTCTTAACTTTGCAAATTACAAAAGGTTTGGAAGATGAAAGCAACTGTGATTGGATTTGGAAAATTGGGCAAGTCGCTTGCATTAAAACTTGAGGAAAAAGGAAAACTCTACGTAATCGTTTCCAAACATTACAAAAATCTTCCAGAAAACCAAAAATTCCCCAACAAGAATATTAAAGTTCTTGAGACAATCAACGAACTTAAAGAACTGTCCGATGTTGTCTTTATCACAACAACAGACAATGAAATTCCATTGGTTTCAAATGAAATTGCACGAATCTTTGGGAACAGAACAAAAGGAAAAGCAATTATTCATTGCTCTGGAATCTACTCGGATAGCATTTTGTCGGAACTTGAAGAATATGGTGCAATAACTGCTTCTGCCCATCCATTACAAACATTTTACGAATTCTCGCCCAACATTTTCGATGAAATTTTTTGGATTGTCCAAACAAAACACTTCGCTAAAATCCAAGAGATTGTCGAAAGTGTTGGTGGAACTGCAATCCAAGTAGATTTCGACGATAGAACTCGTTCAATTTATCACGCCTCTGCTGTTGTCGCCTCGAACTTTTTGAATCTACTTTTGCTTTTTGCTAAAAAACTAATCTCGCAAACAAATTTGCCACCGAAAATTCTTGTTCCTTTGGTAAAACAAACGATTGAAAACAATTTGAAACACTTTGATGATGTCGACTTCACACCACTGACTGGTCCAATCATTCGCGGAGATTTTCAAACAATTGAAAAACACCTCAATGCACTCGAGCAACACAAAGAAATGCAAGAAATATATTCTCTGTTGTTTAATGCACTAAAAGGAGTTATCAATGTCAAAGCCAATCAAAAAACAAATTGACCTACAACACAATGATACAGTTTTTAAGCAAAATTTTAATTCAGACAAAATAATCCTTTTTTATGATTATTTTTGTTTTTTTAAAAATGAAATATGAAGGTATATTTCTCGATATTAGGTGGAATTTTTGTTGGGTTGTCGCTTTTTGGAATTTATGTTTCTAATGTTACCTCATATCTCTCCGACGACCCAAAAGCCTGCGTCAATTGCCACGTAATGACACCATTCTTCGCTACTTGGTCCCACAGCAGCCATCGAGAGCGAGCAACTTGCAACGACTGCCACGTTCCACACGACAACAAAATACGTTCGCTTTGGTTCAAAATGAATGATGGTATTCGCCATTCCACAATATTCACGCTGGGGACATATCCGCAAGTTATTAGAATTCGCAAGGCTGGAACTAATGTTGTTCAAGAAAATTGCGTCCGTTGTCATTCCCACCAAATAAGTGCTCTTGGTTTTATTTCTGAAAATGATAAAATCCATAGCAATATTTCGTCACGCCTTTGCTGGGATTGTCATAGAGAAGTTCCGCACGGAAGAATTTCAAGCCAAGCCTCTACCCCATATGCAAGAGTTCCAGTTAATAAAGAAATAGTACCACAATGGTTGAAAAAGCAATTAAATATGTCTAACTAATAAATGGTGCAATATGGCAGAGAAAAAATTTTCCGCAAAATATTTGATTATTGGATTTCTGGCAACAATAGTTGTATTGTTGCTTGCAATTTTGGTATCTACAATTGTCGAGCGGAGAAGTGAATCGATTGCAAGATTTCAGATTGTTAAGCCAATTGCTGATTGGGAACCTCGAAACGAAGTCTGGGGAGAAAATTTCCCAAGGGAATTTGAATCCTACAAACGAACTCTTGATACCACATTTCGAAGTAAATATGGTGGCTCTGGACATATCGACCTACTCGAAGATTGCCCCGAATCTGTGATTATGTGGGCTGGCTATGCTTTTGCAAAAGATTACAATCAAGCGAGGGGCCACGCTTGGGCTGTCTATGATGTTCGAGCCACATTACGAACTGGCGGGGTTAAAGAAAGTCCGCAACCTGCAACTTGTTGGTCCTGCAAGACAACAGACTTTCCAAGGATGATTGCCCAACTTGGTGCAGAAGCATTGTACAAAAAGAAATTCATCGAAATGGGACCAGAAATGGTAAATCCGATTGGATGCCAAGATTGCCACGACCCGAAAACAATGAATTTGCGTATAACCCGACCAGCCCTTATCGAAGCATTACAACGAAGGGGTGTCAAAATGGAAAACATTACCCACCAAGAAATGCGTTCTTTGGTTTGTGCCCAATGCCACGTTGAATACTACTTCAAAGGTGAAGGTAAATATTTGACTTTCCCCTGGGACAAAGGATTTTCCGCTGATTCAATGGAAGCATACTACGATGAAATTGGTTTTAGCGACTGGACTCACAAGTTGAGCAAAGCAAAGATGTTAAAAGCCCAACACCCAGATTATGAACTTTATATGACTGGTATACACGCAAAACGAGGCGTCGCTTGTGCGGATTGTCATATGCCTTACAGAGTGGAAGGCGGGGTTAAATACACCGACCACCACATTCGCAGCCCCTTAGCAAACATCTCGAACGCTTGCCAAGTATGCCACCGCCAAAGCGAGGAAGAATTAATTCGGGACGTTTACGAAAGACAGGATAAAGTGCGCGAAGTAAGGAAAATTGCCGAGCAAGCAATTTCAAAAGCCCATTTAGAAGCCAAAATCGCTTGGGAGAATGGAGCAACGGAAAAGGATATGGAACCAATTTTGAGGTTGATTCGTTCTGCACAATGGCGTTGGGATTGGGTTGCTGCTGCCAATGGTGTTGGTTTCCATTCTCCAGTTGAAGCCCTAAGAGTGTTGAGCACCGCAATTGAACGAGCGGAGAAAGCCCGCGGTCTTCTGGCTGTACTTTTCACTCGGCTTGGAGTAAAGGTTCCAGTTGAATTGCCAGACCTTAGCACAAAAGAGAAAGCACAAAAATATATTGGCTTGGATATGAAAGCCCTTTGGGACGACAAAAACGAATTTCTTAGGACGATAGTTCCACAATGGGACGAAATTGCTCGCAAACGTCAAGGCGAATTGTACAAATATTATCAAGAAAATACAAAATAGAATTTAAAATAGCACACAGTTAAAACAAAAAACGGGAGCCACTTTGGCTCCCGTTGATAAATGAAGCAAATGAAATCAAATCAGAACTGCTGAATCTACGTTAACAGCATTATATCCTCTCATAAACGCCTCTTGATTCAAAGGTATCAGCTTGTGGTAGCGTTCTGGAAGTACTGATTGAAGTCCTTTCCAAATGGATTCGACACTAACCACATTGGTGATTTTGATAAATGCACCAAGCATAATCATATTGAGAACTTTGGTATTTTTCAATTCGACGGCAATATCCCCAGCGGGTAAAGAATAAATGTGAATATCAGACCTTGTCGGTGGCTTTAAAGTAGTTGTAGTATCATAGAGAATATTTCCCCCCGGTTTGACTGCTTTTTCGAATTTATCAATAGATGGTTGATTCAAAGCGACAACAGTATCGAATTTAGAAATTATCGGTGAACTTATCATTTCATCAGAAACAATAGTAATACAATTAGCAGTTCCACCGCGCATTTCGGGACCATACGAAGGCATCCAAGTCACTTCCTTGCCTTCGAAAATAGCTGCGTAGCCAAGTATCATTCCCATTGTTAGAACACCTTGGCCACCGAAACCAGAAAAAAACTGTCTCGTGTGTCATTTTTTCACCTCCGGCACTTTAATGTCACCTAATGGATAATAAGGAATTAGAACCTCTTGAACATACTTATTCGACTCCAACGGGGTCATTTTCCAGTTAGATGGACAGTTTGAGACTATTTCAACAAGGCAGAAACCAAGACCCATTTTCTGATATTCCAGGGCTCTTTGCAATGCTTTTTTCGTACGACGAACATTTTGAACATTATTGACAGCCTGGCGTGTAACATATGCAACACCCGGAAGCGGTGCTATCAACTCACCAAATTTTAAAGGATAGCCCATAACTTTTGGGTCCCGACCATAAGGTGATGTTGTTGTTACCATCCCCTCAAGTGTCGTAGGAGCCATCTGCCCGCTGGTCATTCCATAGACAGCATTATTTATGAAAATAACAAGGAAATTCTCTCCCCTGTTCGCAGCGTGGAGAGTTTCGTTACCACCAATTGCCGCGAGGTCGCCATCTCCTTGATAAGTAAATACATACTTATCGGGAAGCATTCTTTTGATACCAGTCGCCACAGCACAAGCCCGGCCGTGTGCTGCCTGTTGCATATCCACATCCATATAGTTATATGCAAAAACAGCACAACCAACGGGCGCAACGCCGATAATATCATTTTGTATGCCCATCTCTTCGACCACTTCCATAAAGATTTTGTGTACTGTACTGTGTCCACAGCCGGGACAATAGTGCATATCCACATCTAAAAGCGTGGTTGGCTTTCTATAAACCAAATTTTCTGGAGTTACTATATTTTCAACAAGAACATCAACATTCTCTTCTGCCATTGTTATTCTCCTTTAATAAACATTCTTTCAAAATTCTCAAGGATTTCTTCTGGTGTTGGAACAACACCACCCATTCTTCCGTAATATTCAACACGAGTTTTCCCGCAAACAGATAGTTTGACATCTTCGACCATTTGTCCAGAATTCATTTCAATATCGAGAATACCTTTAACTCTCGGCGCAACTTCTTGGAAAATTTTCTCTGGAAACGGGAAAAGTGTGATTGGTCGTATCCAGCCAATTTTGTATCCTTTCTGTCTGCCCAAATCCATCGCTTTCATTGCAATTCGAGAAACCAAACCAAAAGCAGTAAAAATGTATTCAGCATCTTCAAGATTTTTAGTTTGGTATCGGACTTCTTCTTCTTTCATTTTTTGATATTTCTGTTGCAAGCGAATGTTTATCTCTTCCATCTTTTCGGGTTGAATATGTAAAGATGTAATAACCCTTCGTTCCCCATTTTTCGGTTTTCCAGTTGTTGCCCAAGGATATTCAACATTTACTCTTGGTTCTTGCGGTGGCAGTTCAACTTTTTCCATCATTTGCCCAAGGGCACCATCTGCAAGAATCATTACTGGGTTTCTGTACTTAAAAGCAAGTTCAAAACCAAGTTTGACAAAGTCTGCCATTTCTTGAACGTTATATGGGGCAAGGACAAGCAATCGGTAGTCGCCGTGCCCGCCACCCTTTGTTGCTTGGAAATAATCACCTTGGGCTGGTTGAATCGTACCCAATCCCGGGCCTCCTCGATTGATATTTGCAAGCAAGCAAGGAAGTTCTGCACTTGCAATGTATGAAAGTCCTTCTTGCATAAGGCTTATTCCAGGACTGGATGAAGTAGTCATTGCTTTTTTTCCGCAGCCAGCAGCTCCATAAATCATATTAATTGCTGCAACTTCACTCTCTGCTTGAAGTACAAGCATACCAGTTCTTTTAGTCGCTTCACGCGAAAGATATTCTATAACTTCAGACTGTGGCGTTATAGGATAACCAAAGTAAGCGTCGACACCAGCACGTATTGCCGCTTCGGCAAGTGCCTCGTTTCCTTTCATCAATTTTACTTCGCCCATAAACTTTCCTCCATTATGCAGGTACTTGTTGTTTTGTTTTGTAAACTTTTCGATAAACAGTTATTACTGCGTCTGGGCAAATTATCGCACAATTAGCACAACCCGTGCAATTATCGTTTATTTTAACCACATACTGGTACCCTTTATGATTGAGTTGTTTACCCAACGCAAGGGTTTGCTCGGGACAGGCTTGTACACAAAGCTCACAGGCTTTGCATCTTTCAATATCAATAACAACTTCTCCAACAACTTTTGCCATTTTTACCTCTATGTTAATAAGCAAAAATGCAAATTAAAACTTCTATTTTGATTTTAAAAGGAATAAATCTATTTAATTTTAGAATTGTTGCTTTATGTTGTTGTTAATCATAGATGTATTTTGTGAGTTTAGAGTTGAGAAGAGCAAGAACAATCTTTCTAAAAATAGGTACAACAGTTGAACCAGCATAAATAGAAGTTTGTGGCTCGTCGAGCAAAACAAGCATTATCACCTTTGGATTGTCTGCGGGAAAGTATCCAACAAATGTATTGACATAACTACTTTTCGAATAAGCACCTTGTTGATACTTTTGCGATGTTCCAGTTTTTCCGGCTATTTCAAAACCCTCTAACTTTGTCGAAACTGCTGTTCCTTCGTTTACAACCCCTATTAAATATTTATTCAAAATTTGTACAACTTCCTTGTCAAGAATTTCATTTTTTGTATCGCCAGTCGTATCATTAGCAAGCAGCTTAGGTTTAACAATAATTCCATTATTAGCAATCGAGGTATAAGCAACTAATAATTGAATTGGGGTAGTTAATATCCCATAACCAAAACCTAAAAACATTTGTTGAGTAAGCGTCAAACTATCTGTTCGTTTTACATAACCTTTTAATTCTCCTGGAATTGGAATTCCTGTCTTTTGCCCAAATCCAAAATTCTTTAAATCGTTTTCAAGCAATTCATTTGGTATTAGCGAAGCGATTTGTGCAAATGCAATATTACTTGAATAAACCAAGGCATCTCGAAGATTAACAGTCGAAAACGGATGTTCATCTGTGATTAAAACATCTCCATATGAAAATTTCCCGTTATAACCATTGAATAGAGTGTGTTCATTTATCAATTTTCGACTCAAAGCAATAGCAGCGATGAAAGGTTTAATCGTTGAACCGGGTTCAAAACCAAAATTTACTGGATAGGAAAATAATCTATCGTTATCCAGTTGTGTGTTCTCGTTCGGATCGAAATTTGGATAACTAACAAAAGCCAGAATTTCACCATTCTTGGGGTTCATAGCAACAACACAACCACCATTGGCTTTTGTTTCATTTATTCCTTGTTCAAGGAAATAGGACGCAATGTTTTGAAAATCTATATCAATCGTCAACTTTAAGTCTGAACCATCTACTGCTGGTTTGGAAGGAAGTTCCAAACTTGGCAAAAGTCTTCCTCGCGCATCTTTTAAAAAGTAAACGTAACCGTCTTTCCCCGACAATATTGAATCGAAAGACAATTCAAGACCACCGATACCTTTGTTGTCTAAATTAACGAGACCAAGCAGATGTAAAGTTGACGCTCCATAAAGATAAATTCGTTTTGGCTCAGTTAATTTTATCAATCCCGGAAAATCAAAAGTATCCAATGTTGGAGAATATTCGATTAAATTTCTCTTTATCCAAACAAATCTTTTTTCGGAATTTAAAATTTGAAGTAGTTTGTTCTCCGTGAATCCCAACAACTTACCAAAAGCAAAAAATTCCTTTGTTGCGTTTGAATCTTTGCTAACAATAAAAGGGTCGATTGCAAAAGAGCGAGAGGTTATTGTCGAAGCAAGCAAATTTCCATTACGGTCGAAAATATTCCCTCGTTTTGCTTTCGATTCAACTTTCTTGAGGTGTTGCACTTCAGCAAGTTTGCGATATTTACTTGAATTGAGAATTTGAATGTAAAAAAGACGTGCAAAAATTGCTAAAAACAAGAATAAAAAAAAGAAAAGAACAAGTTTCAATCTGTTTCGAGTACGAAAGTCTACCTCGGGTTCACCACTCGATTCAAACATTTAAAATTTAAACGAGTAAAATACAAAACCATTAATTATTCATCTTCCCTTTAAGGGAAGAAGAATCCAATTCCCGAATAATAATATCGAAAGCCTCTTGTGGCGTATCAGCAAAATTGAAAATTTTTGTGTCGTTTTTTCCAATCATACCCATTTCAATTAAATAATCAAAATTAACAACCTTTTTCCAATAATTACTCGAGTATAGAATTATCAATCGAGGCTTTTTCATTTTTCCAGTTTGACGTAGAGTGAGTATCTCCATCATTTCATCAATTGTACCATAGCCACCAGGGAAAACAATCAATGCTTGTGCTGGATAAACCAACCAAAATTTTCTCATAAAAAAGTAATGAAATTCAAAATTTAGTTCTTTGGTTATGTATGGATTTGGTTCTTGCTCGAATGGAAGACTTATATTCAAACCAATCGTTTTCATTCCAGCATCGTGTGCACCCTTGTTTGCTGCCTCCATTATGCCCGGTCCACCACCAGAGCAAATATAGAACCTACTTCTCGGTGGCAAGGTTTTGCTCCACTCTGCAATCATTTTTGAGAGCGTATAAGCGTCCTCGTAAAATTGAGCAACTGTCGAAATTTTATGTTCTAAATCCGCAATTTTTTTCTTTATTTGCTGCTTATCTCTTTCCGACACAACAGTCAATTTGCCTTTAAGTTGTTCAATCTCCGCCAAATATTGTTCCTTCGGTTTAACTCTTGCAGAACCAAAGAAGATTATTGTTTTCTTTATCCCGTGTTTTTTTAGATGTTGTTCTGGATAGAGATATTCTGCCATAATGCGAATAATTCTTCCTTCGTTGCTATGTATAAAGACTTTGTTGTCGTAAGCCTTTACCGGATGTTTAGGGTGCAATTCTTCTTCTGTAAATTTTTTCTTTTTCATTTTTCGTCAACTCCAAATTTTTTTAATTGTTCAACATCGCTAAAATGGTATTTGACTTCACCAATGATTTGATAGTCTTCGTGTCCTTTACCAGCAACAAGTATTATGTCATTGCAACTACTTAAATTATATGCATATTCAATTGCTTCATCTCGATTACCGATTTGAATCACTTTTTTCTTGCCTTCGTTCGTAATACCAGCGTAAATCTGATTGATAATCTTGGTTGGATTTTCTTTTCGAGGATTGTCATTTGTTAATACAACATAATCTGCAATTTCGGAGGCTATTCTACCCATAATTGGCCTTTTCTCTGGGTCACGTTCACCTCCACAACCAAAAACACAAATCAATCTTCCACTTTTGCTGCTTTCATTCAAAATTTCCCGACAAGTTTCCAGGGCTTTTTTCAATGCATCTGGGGTATGAGCATAATCTACAATTCCAATAGCACCATTTTTTAACGCAACTCTTTGCATTCTCCCATCGACGCCTTTGAAACGGCTAATAGAATTTTTCACTTCATCGGGCTTTAAACCAAAAGCCAAAGCAAGAACACTTGCTAATGCTACGTTCTCGACATTAAATCTTCCAAGCAAATTGCTTTTTATATGCAATTCTTTAATACCTATTTCGGTTGTGTTGAAAATCAAATCAAATTCTGTGCTTTCCAATCCAAATTTTTCATTTAAAATCACAACGTCTGCGTCTTTATTTCTACCAACGAAGTATCGTCTACTGGCTGGTGTACCAGAAACTATTCTTTCAACGTAGGGGTCATCTTTAAAGGCAACCACAACCGCTTCATTATTCAAATTTTTGAAAAGTATGGATTTAGCCTCTGCATACTCATCCATATTTTTGTGATAATCCAGATGGTCTTGGGTTAGATTGGTAAATATTGCGCCTTTGAAGTCAATCCCATAAACTCTTCCTTGATGGAGGCTGTGCGAGGATACTTCCATTGCAACAAAATCGACGCCTATCTTCCTAAAATCGTGGAAAATCTTAAATAGTTCATAACTTTCGGGTGTCGTATTCGAAAGCCTGCAATAGTAGTCCTTTGCAAAAGCACCAATTGTACCAACCACGCCAGCGTTTCTCCCCGAAGTTTGCATTATCTCTTTCAAAAGATATGTAATCGTGGTCTTCCCATTAGTACCAGTAACACCGACAACTTCTACATCCTTTGTGGGAAAATCAAACCAAAAATTCGAGGCTTTCGCCAATGCAATTCTTGAGTTTTCGACAACAATGTAAGTGCAATCGGGATGAATCTTTTCGGGTAGTTTTTCGCAAACGATAAATTTTGCTCCCCTTTCAATCGCCTGTTCAATGAAGTTGTGACCATCCAGACGAGTTCCAGATATGGCAACAAAAAGCGACAATGGTTCACACTTAATAGAATTATAACAAACGGATGAAATCATTCCAAAAGATGGACCAACGACTTCTTTTGGTTCAAGCAAATCAATTACTTTGTTAATTTCTTTCATAATTGAAGTATAAAAATAAAACTGATTTTACGAAAAAGTTAGAATAATATTTATTAAACATTTTTTTCCATTTTCCATACAATCACACTTACCAACGCATCACCAGTTACATTGGGAATCGTACGCAACATATCCAAAATTCTATCCACTCCAAGTATCAAACCAATTCCTTGCGGTGGTATTCCAGCAGACTGCAAAACCATAATCAAGATTATTATTCCTACTCCTGGGACTGGGGCGGTTCCAACAGCAGAGAATATAGAGGTTAGCAAAATTGTCGACATTTGGGCAAAATTCAAATCCAAGCCATAAAATTGAGCTATGAAAACGGCAGCGACACATTGGTATAACGCTGTTCCATTCATATTGACTGTAGCCCCCAACGGAAGCACGAAACTTGCAATTTTATTCGGAACCCCAAGGTTTTCCTCGACACATTTAAATGTTATAGGAAGCGTTGCTGCGCTTGAACTTGTAGTAAAGGCGACTATGAGTGCCTCGCGCATTCCCTTGAAAAAGTTAAGTGGATTGGTTCTTGCAAATGCTATTAGTAATAAAGAATATACAACAAAGAATTGAATAGCTAAGCCCAAAATAACAGTAAACATATAGTAACCCAAAGTGGAAAGGATTGAGGCACCAAACTCCGACACAGCAACCGCTATTAGAGCAAACACACCGAACGGGGCAAACCAAAGAACAAATCGAACCATTTTGATAAACAATTCGGATATTCCATCGAAGAAATTGATTATTGGTTGTGATTTTTGCGGTTCTAATAAAGTTAAGCCTATTCCAACAAAAACTGCAAAAAAGATAATTTGAAGCATTTCCCCATTGCTTATTGCTTTGAAGGGATTTGATGGAACAATATTTACAAGAAAATCTACAAAATCGAATTTACCTTTTTTT
>VSSL01000198.1_pt1 | contig 16969 bp, 18 predicted proteins | sample 4557531 | NCBI WGS metagenome assembly VSSL01 (sample SAMN10986726, study PRJNA523729) | hot springs metagenome | isolation source: hot springs | place: India:Timba, Gujarat | collected 2018-05-31 | reverse complement strand
ATCACCGGGACGGTATTGTCTACACCTCACCCAATCTGCCCGGCTGGGAGCGGGTGCCGGTCAAGGACACCCTTGCCCGGCTCTGCCGGCTGCCGGTCTTCTGTGCCAATGATGCCAATGCGGTGGCGCTCGGCGAATGGCTCTTCGGCGCTGCCCGGGGTTGCACCAATGCCCTGGTGATCACCCTGGGCACCGGTGTCGGCACCGGCATCATTGCTGAGGGCCGGCCGCTCCTGGGAGCAAACCATTATGCCGGCGAACTGGGCCATACCGTGATCTTTCCGAACGGTGTTCCCTGCCCCTGCGGCAACCGCGGCTGTCTGGAGCGGTATGTGGGGGCGGAGGCAATAGCTCACCGCTGCCGGCGTCTGCTCCGGCTCCAGCAGCGCCGGCTGGCATCAGACCGGAATCAGCTGACCCTGTTCGGCGGTCTCCGGGAACAGCAGAGCCTGCTTTTTGAGCTGATCAACTACGACTACCGGCGCCTGACTCCGAAGGAGATCGGCATTGCCGCCCGCAAGGGGGACCGGCTCGCCCTGCAGGTGGTGGAGGAAACCGGCAGACTGCTCGGGCTGGGAATTTACAATGCGCTCATGATTCTCGACCCGGAAATAGTTGTTCTCGCCGGCGGGATCAGCCGGCTCGGCAGACCGCTGCTCCGTGCGGTCCAGAAATCGGTCAACTCCCGGCTCTACGGTGCCAACCGCAACTTCCGGATTGTCCTCTCAAAACTGGTTGATGATGCCGGCATCCTTGGTGCCAGCCGGCTGGGCGAGATCCTGCCCGCCTCCGGCTAGATCTTCTGCCAGAGAAACTCCCAGAGCGAAACTCCGCGCACCCGCTTCTCCATGATGAAACTGCCCTCAATGATAAAGGGCCGGAACTCCTGGGCATAGTAAAGCCGGCGCTGATTCGGGTCCCGGGCATAGAAGCGCATCCCTTCATTCACAATCCGGCGCAGGGTGTTGTCATATTTACCGTCCATGGTCTTGAACCCCATCTTGATCAGGGTCACGAGCATCGCCACATGCCGGGGATAGGCAACCACTGAATAACCCCGGTTCTTTTTGCACAGCGCCAGCACGAGCTCGACCATGAACTGGGAGTAGTTGCCACCCCGGAACTTGGGTCGCATGTATGCCCGGGTCAGCTCCCAGCGGTCCAGATCCCGGCCTTCGGCATCAAGCCAGCGCGGGTCAATCCGGTCATAGCCCATCCACTCCTCACCCGAACGCCGGCTGCCGATGTAGACCTCAAGGATGTGTTCATCCGAAATCGGGTCATGATACCGGCGGATGCTGAACCAGTGGTCATCAACCACAATCTCGGGCTTGGGTGCCACCAGTTTCGCCTCGGGCCGGGACATGATGTAACTTTTCGTCGACTCGTCGGTTTCGCACGGAATCTGGTCCACAATCCGCCTGATCCAGTTCCGGTACTGTCTGGAAGTAATCATTGCTTCTCTCCGAACAGCTGTTTCAGTTTCTGCTCCAGTTCCTGCTCATCATTGACGAGCACCTTGCGCGGCTTGGAACCGGCATGCGGACCGACAATCCCGGCACGCTCCAGCTGGTCGATGATCCTGCCCGCCCGTGCCCAGCCGACATCGAGCCGCCGCTGGAGCATCGAGACTGACGCCTCCCGGTGAATCACCACCTGGCGCGCCGCCTCGGCAAAGTACTCGTCATACTCATTACCATTGCCGGCATCACTTTTGCGCTCGGCACGCACCGCCGCCAGCTCCTCCTCAAGCGGTTCATAATAACGCCGCTGCAGCAGGTTGTCAACAACCTCCGCCGGCAGGATTTCCCGCAGAAGCTCCAGCTTTCTGCCCCTTGCCCGCCGCGGGTCATAAAGCACCTCCACCACATCCGCTTCAACCAGCGCCTGTGCCTTTTCCGCCGCATCCTCCACCAGTTCACTCAGCAGTCCGGTAAGATAGCGCACCGCCCAGAGCTCCACCACCTGCTTTGCTGAGCGCTCCGAGACAAAACAGCCGTGAAGCCGGACCGCTTCGCCCTTGCCCGGCGGCAGAAAGAGCATATCGCCCCGTCCGAGGAGCGACTCGGCACCGTTGGCATCAAGGATCGTGCGCGAGTCCACCTTGGTTGCCACCTGAAATGCAATCCGGCACGGGAAGTTCGCCTTGATCAGCCCGGTGATCACATCCACCGAGGGCCGCTGGGTTGCCAGCACAAGATGGATTCCGACCGCCCGCGACATCTGGGCGAGCCGGATGATCCGCGCCTCAATCTCGGCCGGTGCCCGCTGCATCAGATCCGCCAGCTCGTCAATGATCACCACGATATACGGCTTTTTCCTCTTGCCCACCTCCTCACAGCAGGCATTGAAGCTGGTGATGTCCCGGACCCCGAGCTCGGCAAACTCGCTGTAGCGGGCCTCCATGATTTCCACAATCCGGGTCAGCTCATCCACCACCCGCTCCGGGTCAATCGTCGTCCGGGACAAAAGGTGCGGAATCGGATTGTAGATCGGCAGCTCCAGCTGCTTGGGGTCGATGGTCAGAAACCGGACCTCCTCCGGCGTTGAGCGGTAGATGATTGACATGATGATCGTATTGATGCAGACCGATTTCCCGGAACCGGTGGTGCCGGCGATCAGGACATGAGGCATCTGCCGCAGATCAGCACAGTAGGGCTCACCGGTGATCGTCGTGCCCAGGGCAAAACCGAGCGGTGAGTCGAGCTGACGGAAGGCATCACTGGTCAGCACCTCCTTCAGATAAACAGTGCGCCGGCTCTTGTTCGGAATCTCCACCCCGACCGCGCTCTTGCCCGGAATCGGCGCCAGAATCCGGACCCGCTCCGCGGAGAGTGCCAGCGCAATGTCATCGGCCAGACTCTCAATTCCGCCACAGCGGACCCCGGGCGCCGGCTCAAGCTCAAACCGGGTGATCAGCGGTCCGGAAAGGATGGCGGTCAATTTGCCGTCCACTCCGAACTCACGGAGCTTTTTCATCAGCAGCTCCCCCTCCGCCTGCGCCTCAGCCGGGTCCTTGAATATCTTGTCCTGCGGTCCGGGCTGATCCAGCCGGGCGAGAAACTCCTGCTGGAAATCGTCAAGATTGATCCTGACCGGCTTTTTCACCGGTTTCGGTGCGGTGATTACAACCGGCGGCTCAATTTCTGCGGTCGCCACTGCCGGTATCTCACCCGCCGGCTCCGCTGGCGGCTGGACCGGGGTTTCCGGTGTCGGTACCTGCACCGGCGGGCGCCGGCGCAGACGTTCAACCAGCCATGAACCTGCCGCTTTCAACCACCGGTGGGAAAGGGGCATGCTCAAGCCGGAAAAGGCAAGAAGGATCAGGAGTGCGGTAATCAGCAGAATCAGGGTTCCGATACTGCCGATAAGGAGATTCAGCCCCTGCACCACCGCCTGCCCGCATCTGCCCGCGAGCGGTTCCGGTGCACCGAGCCAGGCGGTAAAAAACTCCAGGAAAAACCCGTACATCACAATCAGGACCGGCAGCACCAGATCCTTTTTCCTGATCCGGCGGAACCAGAGCACAAAACCGAAGTAAAACGCCAGCCCCACGAACATCAGACTGCCGAGCCCGAAAACCGCAGTCAGCAGCCGGGCAGTGAATCTGCCGGCAGCACCCCCGAAGTTGTCAACGCCGGTAAGCGGACCCTCCAGCCGGAAACCCGCCGGATTGCCCGTGCCACCATAAAAGGAGAGAATGACCGCACCGATGAAGACCCCGGCCGCAAGCAGCACAAACGACCAGAACCGGCGCCAGGAGCGCACCCGGGAAAGCCACATCACCACCGCCACACCTGCCAGAACCGGCAAAAGAAGGGCAAAACCGCCGGTAAGCCGGAAAAACCAGTCTGCCAGCAGTTTTCCCAGCGCGCCCGTCGAACCACCGAAAAGGAAGGTAACCAGCGTTACCCCGGTGTAAAGCACAAGAGCAACCGCCAGCACCTGCAGCGCAAACCGGCGCACCCGGTTTCCTTTACTCCTTGCCATTGACAACCCGCCTCTTCCGGCTTTTCATACGCTTACACCTCGCCTCAGAACCACTGCCCCTGACCGGTAAAGATCCGTGCGGTGAACCAGACGAGCGGCAGCAGCAGATAGCGGAAGACCGGAAGGCCGAATACAAAGATTAAAATCATGCTCACAAAACCCAGCCGTTCCAGCTGACCGTATCGGGCAGCCAGTTCCGGCGGTAAAAGATAATAAACAAGTCGGGAGCCGTCAAGCGGGGGGATCGGCATCAGATTGAAGAAACCGAGAATCAGGTTGTAGACCACGAAATAACCTGCCAGGCGCAGAAAGAAGCCTCCCACCCCGAAAACTCCGAAGAGCCGGAAAACCAAGCCGGCAGCACCGGCGGTAAGAAAGTTCGCCAGCGGACCGGCAAGTGAAGCGATCGCCAGGTCGCGCAGCGGATAGCGGAAGTTTGCCGGATTGATCGGCACCGGCTTTGCCCAGCCGAACCGCGTCCAGGGCAGAAGCAAAAGCAGTGTGCCGAGCGGATCCAGATGCTTGAGCGGATTCAGCGTCAACCGCCCTTCCTCCCTTGCGGTCGGGTCCCCCAGAATCAGCGCTGCATAGCCGTGACTGAACTCATGAATTGTGAGCCCGAAGAGGATCGCCGGCACTGAAAGAAACAGTCCCTCGAAATCAAACATGACAGCTCTGAAGCCGGTGGACCAGCGCCAGCTCCTCATCCCGGCTTTTCACCCTCCGGTCCAGCCGTGCCACCAGCAGCCGCTCAAGCATTCTGCCCATCTGCGGTCCGGGCTTGACTCCGGCCGCAATCAGGTCCGCTGCCTGCAGCTGCGGCTGAACATGCATCAGCTCGTCAAGATACAGCCGGAGCCGGCTCCGGACCGGACCCGAACTGAGCACCGCCAGAATCTCAAGCGCCGGCACCGGTATGCCCCGCAACAGCTGATAAATTGAGGAACGCCGGCGCACCCGGCTCAGACGCTCAAGCAGAACAGTGCGGTTCATCAGCGCCTCACGGGCTGCCCGCTCCTCACGGGTGATTGGAAATCGTTCGTTAACCGGCAGCCGGCTCAAAAGATAGATCATCAGCAACTCCTCGCCGGCACCGGAACGAACAAGCGCCGCCAGTTCATCAAGGACCTGCCTGACTTGGACGCCAAAAAACTCCTGACCGGATGATTTCGGAAAACATGCTGTCAGCACCCCTTCCCGGATTACCGCCTCCAGCATCTTCAGCGCATTTCTTTCCCGGCAGATACAGCGCAGTTCATAGAGAACCCGCTCCGGTGTCAGGAGTGCGGGATAGCCGGCGGTGATCGCCTGGCGCATCAGATGCAACGTTCCGGACTCAATCTCAAACCCGAACCGGACCGCAAACCGGATCGCCCGGAAGATCCGGGTCGGATCATCGATGAAACTGAGCGGATGGATAACCCGGATCAGCCGGAGCTTCAGGTCCGAGGCACCGCCGGTCGGGTCAATCACCGTTCCGGTTTCCGGACCGGACAGCGCCAGCGCCAAGGCGTTAATGGTGAAGTCCCGCCGCCTCAGATCCGCCTCAATCCCCGCGGGCCGGATCTCCGGCAGGACCGCGGGTTGAGGATAGCTTTCCTCCCGCGTATGAGCGATGTCCACCCGCAGTCCGGACAGCATCAGCGTTCCGGTCAGAAACTGATGATGAAAAACATACCTGCCACCGGTACGGTTCTGAAGCTCCTTGAGCAGACCCAGAAGACCCTTGCCGGTACCGCGCAGGTCCACCGCAATGTCCCAGTCCCGATCTCCCCCGGACAAAGCGCCGGCGTCAAGCAGAAGGTCGCGCACCAGTCCGCCGACCAGATACGCCCTGCCCCCCCAGGCATCGACGACACTGGCGGTCAGCTGGCAGACCGGTGGCAGGTTTTTAATAACCCGTTTCGGAATTTTCATATCTCCCTCCATCACAATTTTGCCCGTTTCCGGGCAACACTGATCTTACTGGTGTCCCCCTTTCACCATCTAAAACCCGAGACTCTTGGCAGTATCTTCCTTCTGCCCGTGAATATTGATCTTGCCGAACCGTGCCTCGTATTTCCGGATATTTTCACTCAGCGCCTCGTGCAGCAGTGCCGCATGCTGGGGTGTCATCACAATCCGGGAAAATACCTTGGCTTTCGGCAGACCGGGCAGAATCCGGGCAAAATCAATGATAAACTCCGAAGCGGAGTGGGCAATAAGCACAAAGTTGGAATAGATTCCCTCCGACTCCTTCTCGCCGATTTCAATCTGAACCGGTGGTCCCTGTGCTGGCTGTTTTTCCTCGATCATGCAAACCTCCTTTCTGAAAGATTCATCCCGTGAGCCGGACAAACCGGCGCTTGCCCACCTTGAGCACGACCGGCTCCGCTGCCGGCCTGAGCACCAGCGCCGGGTCATTCACCCGCACTCCATCCAGATAAACCGCCCCTTCCTGCAATTTACGCCGCGCCTCACTTTTTGAGGACAGCAGTCCGGCCTGGACAATCAGATCAACAATATTGACCCCCGAATCCGGGATACGGAACTCGGGCATCTGTGCGGGTGCCTGCTTCTCCCGGAAGACCCGGTCAAACTCAACTGCCGCCTGCTCCGCGGCTGCCGGTGAGTGGTAAATCGTTACCACCGCCTTTGCCAGCTCCGCCTTGATATTGCGCGGGTTCTCGCCCGACCTGAGCCGGCGCTCATATTCAGCAATCTCGGCATCGGTTTTGTCCGTGGTCAGCCGGAAGTAGTCCAGAATCAGCTCATCCGGGATTGACATCAGCTTGCCGAACATCTCGCCTGCCGGCTCGCTGATCCCGACATAATTACCATAGGACTTGGACATCTTCATCTTCCCGTCGGTCCCCACAAGCAGCGGCACCGTCATGATCACCTGCGGCTCCTGTCCGAACCGTGCCTGCAGCTCCCGGCCGACGAGCAGATTCCAGTACTGGTCCGCCCCGCCCAGCTCCACATCCGCCTGCACCATCACCGAATCGTAACCCTGAAACAGCGGATAAAGCAGTTCATGCACGAAAAGCGGCACCCCTTCATCCAGCCGCTTGCGGAAATCCTCCCGCTCAATCAGCCGGGCGACGGTGTAACGGGCAGCCAGATTGACGATGTCGGTGGCATTCAGCCGGTCCAGCCACTCTGAATTGTACCGGAACTCACACCGCTCCGGGATCAGAATCTTGAACACCTGTTCCCGGTACCGTTGCATATTCTCCCGCACCTGCTCATCGGTAAGCTGGGGCCTGGTCCTGGACCGGCCGGTCGGGTCTCCGATCTTACCGGTGAAATCACCGATGATCAGCACCGCAGTGTGGCCCAGCTCCTGAAACTGCCGCAGCTTGCGCAGCACCACCGCAAACCCGAGATGAATATCCGGACCGGACGCATCAATCCCCAGCTTCACCCGCAGCGGTCTGCCCCGTTCCAGCCGTTCCACCAGCTCCGCTTCGGTCTCCAGCCGCTCCACTCCCCGCTTCAACCGCTCAATTACCGCCCGGTCCAGCATATTCAGATCCGATAATTCCCGAAATCCTCGGGCTCAACCTTCCGCATCCGCTCCCGCAGTTCCTTCAGCCGGGTTTCCTCTTCATCAGAAAGCCACTGTCCGGCGCGCTCCATCACCTCATCCTCGACAAAGATGGGTGCTCCGACCCGCAATGCCAGCCCGACCGAATCTGAGGGCCGGGCATCAATTGCCACCAGCTGTTCACCACTCTCCAGCACCAGCTCGGCAAAAAAGGTCTCATCATCAAGCCGGTTAATCACCACCTGCCGGACTCTTCCATTGAGCCCGGTAATCACATTGCGCATCAGATCCAAGGTCAGCGGCCGGACAAACTGCGTCTTTTCCAGGGCATAGATTATTGCTGAAGCCTCTGCCGGACCGATAAATACCGGCAGGACCCGGCTACCGCCGACCTCCCTTAACAGCATTACCGGGGTATTGGATGACTGCTCAATCAGCACCGCCTCAACCCGGACCTCAATCATACCCGTCTCCCTGCGGACTTCCTCCTCCCGATTTCCGGCAAAGGGACAGAAATTAACCCGCGGGCTCTTCAACCACCCAGAGCTTGACCGTGGCGGTTATCTCATGCCCCAGCTTCACCGGAATATCGTAAACACCCGGCGCCTTGATCGGCTCCTCCAGGACAATCGCATGCTTGTCCACCTGATATCCCGCCTGCTCGAGCAGAACCGCAATATCGGCATTGGTGATCGCACCAAAGGCACCCTCGGTGCCCATCCTGATACCGGCTTTGATCGTCACCAGCCCGAGCCGCTGCGCCATATCCATCAGCCTGCGGGTAATTTTTGTCTCCCGGCTGGCGATCTGCTTCCTGATATTCTCCAGCTGGCGCAGATTGCTCTCATCTGCGACCAGTGCCAGTTTTCTGGGCAGCAGGTAGTTCCGGGCAAACCCGTCCCGGACATTTACCACCTCGCCCCGCTTTCCCAGCCGTTCAATATCGGATAAAAGTATGACCTTCATCGGTGCTCAGTAAACGGCAGCAGTGCCAGGTTCCGGGCGATCTTGATCGCACGGGCAAGCCGGCGCTGATGCAGGGCGCAGACACCGGAAACCCGCGCCGACACGATCTTCCCCCGTTCGGTCAGAAAATCCCGGAGTCTCGGATCCTTGTAATCAATATGCGTCACACCCTGCTCGCAGAACGGGCAGGTCTTGGCTCTTCGGGAAACGCGTTTATTCATCATCATTGAAGGATAAACAACCCCTGCTCAATGTCAAGTTAATGCTTTTTCCGGGGTTGACAGAAAATTATTGCAACATTATCATATATTCCGATGGCGAAACGGGAAGAAACGCCGGTCAAATTTGATGAGGACATCAGACCCGCTGACTATCATGAGCTCCAGCGGACCTACCGGCGCAACCGCAACATCGGCAGTGCCATCTTCCTCATCCTGTTCCTCGCTCTGCTTGTCTTTTTCGGCATCCGCTACTATCAGCGCCTGCATCGTCCGGCACCGCCGGCAGAAGAGAAACCTGCGGGCCAGAACCTCTGGGTTCCGGGTATTGACTATCAGCCGGCGACTGACGAGGGCGACTGAGCCTGCTTACTCCTTGGACCAGATGCCGATCCGGCAGCCGCACGGGTCCCGGAAGAAGGCATAATATCCGAACCCGCCGCCGATTTCGGTCTTGGGCTTTTCTATCCTGCCACCCAGCTCCTCAACCCGCTTCAGCGTCTCGGGGATGTCCGCCACCTTGATATAGACATCAATACACGGCTCCGGCATTTTTTCCACCCTGAAAATTCCGCCGCCAATTCCTCCTTCCACCTCAAACATGATGTAATTACTGCCCGACTCCTCCATTCGCCAGCCGAACAGCCGGGCGTAAAAATCTGCGGATTTTTTCAGATCAGTTGCCGGAATCTCCCAGTGGACAAGATTATTCATTTTTTACTCCTTTCTGTCTGGTATAAACGACCCTGCCCTGACTCAGAACCTGCCGAACCGGATTGTGTCCCAGCCGGTAGACGATGTGCCGGTAATCGGGCACATCGGTGATCACCAGATCGGCCGATTTTCCCGGCTCAATACTGCCGGTCTCACCCTCCAGCTTCAGTGCCCGTGCCGCATTGATGGTGATACCGCGCAGCGCCTCGGTGATCGTCAGCCCGTAATAGATACACCCGAACTGGGCAACGAGCGGTGGTGCCAGCAGGGTGCAGGAACCGGGATTGAAATCACTGCCCAGCGCCATCGTGATTCCCAGCTCCCGCATCCGGCTTACCGGTGATCGGTGCTTCTCCTGCAGAAAGAAACAGGTGCCGGGCAGAAGTATCGCTATCACCCCGTTCTCCGCCATCATCCTCAAACCCCGCTCCGAGGGCTGAAGCAGATGGCTGGCAGAGACCGCTCCCAGTTCGGCTGCCAGCTCCGCACCGCCCGAACTCTCAATCTCATCCGCATGCACCGTCAGCAGAAGTCCGAACCTTTTCCCCGCCTCCAGAATCTGCCGGCTCTCTGCGGTATTGAATACAAAGTTCTCGCAGAACACATCGCAGAACCGTGCCAGCTTCTCCTTTGCAACCCGGGGCAGCATCTCCTCAACAATCTGACGGATGTATGCCTCCTTACCGGTCTCCTTCGGCACCGCATGGGCACCGAGAAATGTCGGCACAATCCGGACCGGTCCCTCATCATTCAGCCGTCGGGCAACCTCAAGCATCCTGAGCTCCGTTTCCAGCTCCAGCCCGTAACCGGACTTCACCTCCACTGTCGTTGTTCCCCAGGAGAGCGCCTCCTCAAGCCGCAACCGGGCTGACCGGTAAAGTTCATCAAAACCCGCCTGCCGGGTCAGCCGCACCGTATTCAGAATTCCGCCCCCGGCTTCGGCAATCTCCTTGTAGCTTCTGCCCGCAAGCCGCATTTCAAACTCCTCAGCCCGCCAGCCCGCAAAGACCAGATGGGTGTGCGGGTCAACAAAGCCGGGCAGGACCACGCATCCTTCGGCATCCAGCACCTGCTCGCCGGGTTGGGGTGTCAGGTCCGTTCCGACCTCAGCAACCCTGCCGGACCGGATCCGGACCGCACCCTGCGCCACCAGTCCCAGCCCTTCATCGGCAAGGGTCAACAACTGAGAACAGTTGTGGATAAGGATACCACCACTCACTTGCTCTAATTATCTCCGAACCGCTTCCCAATTCAAACTTGACAGCAGCCCCTTCTGCGATTAGATTTATGCCATCATTCCGGCAGGGTTGCCGGTAATAAAATGCACAGGCATAACATAAGGAGCGGTTAAATGAAATACAATAAAGTAATCATGATTGCGGGCATCCTGCTTGCAATCGGCATGGGCAGTCTGCTGACCGCTGGTGACGTGGACCTGCGGGTCAAGAGCATCCTTGATGATGCCGGCTACAAGTATGAAATCGACTCGGACAACGACTTCAAGATGGTTTTTGATACTGATGACAATCGCACCCAGCTGGTGTTTGTCAATTCCGGGACCGAAACCTATGGTGACTTTGAAATCCGCGAGGTCTGGTCTCCGGTCTACAAGTTCAAGGGCAACCTGCCGGCAGGTTATGCCAACAAGCTGCTGGAGCAGAGCTACATGAAGAAGATCGGCTCGTTTGATGTCTGGGTCCGCTCTGACGGCTCCAAGGTGGTCCGGTTCTGTGCCAAGATCGCTGCCGATGCTGATGCCAGCACCCTGACTGATGTCATCCGGGCGGTCTACACCACCGCGGACATGATGGAGAAGGAGCTGACCGGGAAAAAGGACGAGTATTAATCCCGGATTAAAGATAAAGCGGGTCCATCCGGACCCGCTTTTTATTTTACCCGCCTGACTACTCCAGGACCACCAGCTTCCGGACCAGCCGGCGCTCCGGGCTCCGGACAAAATACATCCCGGCGGGCAGTCGCACTGCCGCCTCAGCCTCAAGCCGGCACACCAGCCTGCCCGCGGCATTGTAGATTTCATACCTGCTGCCCGCAGGTGCCACAAACCCCTGCCGGCGCAACCTGATGGTCGGTCCCGGAATCTCTGCTTCCGGCGCTGCGTTGTGCTCCTCAACCCCGGGCCGGAAACCGACCCGGAAGCTCCACATCGGACCGAACTCACCCCAGCCGAACCGGTTGTGCGCCCGGCACACCCATTTATAGGTCTGGTTATAGACCAGGAGCCCTTCAGGAATGGTGCAGCGCCTGCTGGTGGTCCTGAGGTTCAGCACCGTATCTGCGGTCCCCTTCCAGAGCACAAAATGGGCGGAGTCAAAATCGGTGCGCAGGGTGTCAATCATCAGCACCACCGGCGGCTGGGTCACGGGCAGGCCGTTCTGCGGTGCCAGATACTTCGGTGCCAGCGGCTCCCGGACGAGCCGGAAACAGCCGAAGGTGCCGTCCCCCGCAGTCAGTGTGCCCTGATAATACTGGCGCAGTCTGAGCCGGACCGACTCCTGTGCCTGATAGTCCGGCGAGATCAGCCAGTCATAATGCCCCTGATCCGGCACGCTGTCGAGCCGGCTCCAGCTCCTGCCCGCATCAAACGAGATGTCAATCGCCACCCCGTCGCCCGGATTGCCGGAATTGTCCCAGCGGACCCGCACCGTATCACCAATCTGCAGTGTCTCACCCCGGCCGAAGGAGTTGTAAAAGGTGTCGCCCAGCGGATAAAGCAGCCTGAGACACCGGGCATCCCTGCCTGCCGGATGCACCGACGCCACATGGGAGCGCTCATTGCCGGAATAGTGCCACCACTCTGCGGGCTGCCACCAGGTGTTATGGACAAACAGGTCCTTTTCCGGTGTCCGGTAGCCATAGCCGGCAAGGGAATGGATCGCCCAGATTGCGGACCAGACCATCGGATAGCCGGCATCAAACTCCCGGACAATCGTCTCCCATGCCCAGTCATTACCGCTGGTTCCCAGCTCCTCAACAATCTCAAACGAGGGATAGTCATTATCCCAGGCAACCAGATAAAGACCCTGAGCGATCGCACCGATCGTCGTCCCGCCGCTGGTGGTGTCGGTGAACATCCGCAGGGCGCACTCCCGCTGGACATTGGGAATCTGCTTGTCCCATTCACCCTCAACCATGTCCCAGCGCTGCCAGAACCAGTCCACGAGCCTGCCATAGCCCAGGACCCGGTCAATATAGCCCATCACCATCGCCGCTGAGGTCGGGGTGCAGCCATAGCTCCAGTCATAAAACGGCGCCTGCTCCGCACCCGGAATGTAAACCTCATTCCATGATGAGTAGTCCCGTGTCAGCGCGGTCTCCCACTCCTGCCGGTAATGGGCAGTGGCAACCGGATCCTCCGGACCGATCCCGGCCTGTGCCTTCAGCTCCGCAACATGACGCTGAAACTGGGCCCGGGAGTTCCAGCTCTGCTCAAAATGGGCGGAGAAAATCACTGTTCCGCCCTGCTGGTTGGCAAACTCCAGAAAGGTCACCGGTGCCACAAAGTAAATTCTGCTCAGAAACGCATCATCACCCAGAATCTGTCTTGCCCGCCTCAACCCCTCGGGTGCAACCGCATAATAGTCGCTTGTCCCGTAGCCGTAGCAGACAATCGGGGTCCGGTCATAACGGGCTGAGATCAGCAGGTGGGCATACCTTGAGCGCCACCGGGTCAGATCGGTATTTGCGGTCAAACCGGCACGCTCCTGTAAAATATCCGCAACCACCTGCTCATAATCCGGGAACTCTTTGCCATCGGTCCGGAAATGGAACATATAGGCTACGGTCTGCCCCTGCTCATCAACATAGGGCACAACCGGACCCGGCTGACAGCCGGGCCATTCCGCCTGCGCCTTGCGCAGCGCCAGCTGCTGCACGGTCGCAAAATCGACCGCATTGGGCGGAGGACCGCCCGGCTCGGGCAGATTCATCGCCGGCAGCAGCCCCGCAGCAAGTAAAATCACGAGCAAAATTTTCATTCCTGCTCCTTTGTTGATTTCATAAATAAAATTATAATTCTGCCCGCCCGGAGGTCAAAAACAGCTCACAGAAACCGGCCGGAATCGTAACTTGTAGTTACAACGAAAGCCTGCCCGCAGCTACATTCTGCCCAGCTCTGCCAGCAGTCCGATACTGGGCGACAGCCCGGCAGGGGCAAACACCATGCCCGGGTCAAAGTGATACCTGAGCTCGCCGGTCAGACACAGCCCGAACTGCTCACCGCCCATCACCCGCACCTTGCCACCCAGATCCAGAAACAGCCGGACCGCACCCCGGCTCACCGGATCATAGACCCCTGCCTGCATCCCGACCGGTAAAATCCCGCCCACAAAACCGAACAGCGTGCTCCGCTCCGGCTGATAACCGACCACAATACTGAACACACCCTTGTTATAACGGCTGCCTGCCAGCGCCCGTTCATACGAGGCACCGACAATTCCGCTGAACACCGACCTGACCCCGACAAAGGTATAGCCGGCAGACTGGGTGACACCGGTCTGGAAATTGATCGCCATCAGCGACTTGGCGCTCACCCCGGCCGGCAGCAGCAGTAAAGCCAGCACACCCAAAGCCAGCAGCATTCCCCTGCTCATTTCCCGCCTCCAGTCTCCTCAAAGAGATTGACCGACTCCAGGTCCTTATACTTCGGGATATAGTCGTCATACTCCCGGACAATTCCGTAACCCTCGGCAAACCAGCGCACCAGCTTCCAGTAGAGCCGTTTCTGCTTGTAAGCCAGCCAGTAGGTATAATCGTAAAAGTTCAGCTCCACCTTCACCGCCTGGAACTCACCGGCCGGCACAGCCACGCTGTCCAGTGAGGTCTGCGCCTCCAGCCGGGTTTCAACCGGAAAGCCGTTGCCATCCATGAGCGTCACCTGCTCCACCACCCAGCCTTTGCCCGGTTCGACCGGAAAGAGCAGGGTCGGATAGAACTCATAACCGGAATACTCATACACCCCGCTCGCATCAACATAAAAATAGGTATACCACGAGCCCGAGGAGCCCGGATAGAAGTTCAGCGTCCGGATCACCTCAATCTCAATCTCCCTGCCGGAATTGTTCTCATAGCTCATCCGCTCCCGGTGCTCCTGAACCCGGGAGAACGGCCAGCGGAAGTTCGGTGCCCGTGTCTCATAAACCTGATAAATCCACTGCCCGAGCAGCGGAAAATACTCCGGACCCTTGAGCTTCTGAAAGGGCTGCCAGCGGTCACAGCCGGCAAGGAAAACCAGAACCATTATCACCTTGAGCACATTAATCCTCATCCACACCTCCGGTTCTTTTCTCTGCTGTGCTCATAACCGCATTAAGGCTAATTTTAATCTTCCCAAAAGCACCGGCAAGTTTTGCCATAACAACGCCTGAAGAACCGGACCTGTCCTCAACCCCACCCTCGGGGGAACTGCCCCCAGGCCAGGACAAAAAGGGGTGCAATTCTTCAACTCATTGAAAAAAATAAAATTAAACCCCAGACCCTTAATCCGCGGTGAAATCCGGGCAGAAAAATGACTCTAACTGTATAGAGAGAAAGGAATTGACCGGTGATGGCGGAAAACTATGATAAACCGTTGGGGCAGAAACTGCCGGCAGAGGAAAGAGAGCTCATAAATGAACTCCGAAATGGCGCGCCGGGCGCATTTGAAAAGCTGTTTCACTCCTACTGGCGGATGATTATGCGGCTCTGCCTTGCCCGGCTGGAAAACACCGCTGATGCCGAGGATGTGGCGATTGAGACCTTTACCGCTGCGGCAAAGGGGATAAAAAAATTCCGCGGGGAATCACGGCTTGCCACCTGGCTTTACCGCATCTGCCTCAACCGCATCGCCCGGCAGAAGCGGAAAAGCGCCCGCAATCCGGAGATTCTGCCCCTTGACAACTGCCCGGAGGATTCTGCCACGCAGGAACCGGAAAAGACCCCGGACCAAATCCTCATCCTCCGTCAGGCGCTTGCTGATCTGCCGGCACGCGACCGCACGATACTGATCCTGCGCTACCTTGAGGACCTGCGTCCTGGTGAAATCGCCGCCATCCTCGGAATCAAACCGTCAGCGGTCTCAATGCGCCTGCGCCGGGCAGAGGCAAGGCTCCGCCAGGCATACGAAAGGAGGCAGAAATGAAAAAACCCGGGCTCCGCTCCCTGTTTCACCAGTGGCGCAACCGGCTGGATAGCCAGCTTGACCGCTATGACGAAAAAAACCCTGCTCGACCGGACCCGCCAGCAGCTCCAGACCCGGGCGCTCAGACGCCTGCTTATCCGGCTTTGCCGGTTCCGGGAAAACCCGGCACAGGTCCGGCTCGGCTCAAGGCTTGACCTGCTCCTGCTCCTCCTCTATGCGCCGGGCAGAACCGGCAGATTTGCCGAACCGCTGCTCGGTATGACCAGAATCACCAAACTGCTCTTTCTTGCCCTGAAGGAGCTGAAACTGAACCGGCTCGTTCCCCGGCATTACCGGTTTGTCCCCTACAAACTCGGACCGTTTGCCCCGGAGATCTACTCCGATCTGGAACTGCTGATCTCTGCCGGACTGGTGCGGGCGGTCGCGCTCGAACCGGATGGCACCCCGGTCCTCTCAACCGATGCCCGGACCATCCGCCAGCTCCTGGAGCTCAACTCCGGCATCGCCACCGCGGAACGGCTCGACAGCGCCCGGCTCGTCCTGGAACTCACCACCGAAGGCAGAGCCCTTGCCCGCCACCTCTACGAGCTTGCCCTTCGGCGCCAGCCCGGAATTGAAACCGGCCTCAAAATCATCAAAGCCCAGTTCGGCTCCCTGCCCCTCGCCACCCTCCTCCGCTATGTCTACACCCGCTACCCGGAATACACCACGAGGTCGGAGATAGTGGAGAAAATCAAAGGCAGGTTATGGTAAAATCCAGTTCAACCCACCTCTTTTTTGACATTGATACTTGACACATAAAAAGCAAGCAACTATTATTGCTTCAATGGACATAAGTCCACACCTAGACCGGTTCTTGGAACCTCCGCGCTTAACCGAACTTCAAAAAGAAATTCTAAAAGGATTGCAAGAAATTGGAGAAGAAATAGCAACTCTATACCATGATGGCATATTGATATTAAATAGCGACATCGCCTCAAAAAGTTATCTGCTTGCCCATATTGCCCGCGAGATAGAGGGTGGTATAAGGGATATTTGGCTTGCTGGTAAAAAATCGCCAGCTACCAGATGTCCTGAATGTGGCTCTGTTATTAGACATGACTCGCATATAGATGAAATTTGCGAGGTACTAGGGGTTACTAATGATAACAATTTTGCAAAACGCTGGCATGAGATTGCAGGAGAATTTCACAAATACGCCCACAGGAGCGGACCGTGGAAAGAGCCGAGGGGAAAAGAGGTTATCAAGGACTTATGGCTTGAATTTGAAAACGAAATTCTGCATAGGCTGGTCGGTAGTTATTACCAATTGAATAAACTGCTTGATAAATATTTAGCCATGCCTGAGCCAGCCGATGAAAGCTTAGGAGTATTAAGAAATTTACTAAAAACCCCAGCAAGGCATAGTTATTTTTT
>VSSL01000197.1_pt1 | contig 16981 bp, 17 predicted proteins | sample 4557531 | NCBI WGS metagenome assembly VSSL01 (sample SAMN10986726, study PRJNA523729) | hot springs metagenome | isolation source: hot springs | place: India:Timba, Gujarat | collected 2018-05-31 | reverse complement strand
GACCCCGCCAGCAATTTCCGCATGGCGCGCGAGACGCTGATTGACCCTCTGGGCATTCCCCCTGAAAACGTCCATCCGATGCCCACGAATGCCCCCAGCCCGGACGAGGCGGCACGCCTCTATGAGCAGGAACTCCGCGCTTTCTTCGGGCAGTCGACCCGATTTGACCTCATCCTGCTGGGAATGGGAGCCGACGGACATACTGCATCGCTGTTTCCGGGAACTCCTGCGCTAAAGGAGCACAGAAGGTGGGTGACCGTCGGCGAGGCACCGGTGGAACCGCGTGTGCGCTTAACGCTTACTCTGCCCGTGCTGAACGCGGCGCGGGTAGTGTACTTTCTGGTTACTGGAGCAGACAAGGCGGAGATGGTGCGGCGCATCCTCGTGGAGCGTGAGCCTTTTCCTGCCGCGCTGGTATCGCCCAAAGAGGGCGAACTGGTGTGGTGGCTGGACAAGGATGCCGCAGGCAGCATATAATGGAGGTGGATAGTTGCTCAGACCTGCCCGATTATGGGAGCGAGCATGGTACGGGTGTCGAGAGACAATCCCATCCTGACGGAGATAGTCCGCCGACTGGTCGAGGCGTACCAGCCGGAGCGGATATATCTTTTCGGCTCAGTGGCTCGAGGGGAAGCGGGCGCAGATAGCGATTACGACCTGCTCATCGTGGTGCCGGACGATGCACCTCCGGAGCGACGTAACAGCAGGTTGGGGTATCAGGTCCTCCGGGGCACGGGGGTATCTGTGGATGTGGTTGTATGGGACCACTCCCGCTTTGAGAAGCGCGCTAAAGTGGCAAGCTCGCTTCCTGCTTCTGTGCTTCGGGAAGGGAGGCTGCTTTATGCAGCCTGACCAGGAGACCATCGACGAGACCCGCGAGTGGCTATCCAGAGCCATTGAGGATCTGGAACTTGCGCGGTACGCTCTTACCGCACAGAAACCCTTCATCGCTCCCGCACTTTTCCATGCGCAGCAAGCAGCCGAAAAGGCGTTGAAGGCTTTTTTGACATGGCATGGTGTGCCCTTCCGCAAAACGCATAGTATCGAGGAACTTGGCGAACAGTGCTTACATATCGATCGGTCTATGGCTGAAACAGTTGACCGGGCTGTGCCGCTTATGGAGTACGCCTGGCGGTTTCGCTACCCAGGTGCGCCCTTTACCCCGAACATGGAGGATGCAAAGCACGCTATTGATCTGGCGGTGCGAGTTCTGAATGCTGTCATGGAGCGTTTACCGAACGAAGTCAAGGACTAGCTGAGCCGATGGTTATATCCGTTCACCATAGCCATTACACCCTTCTGCCCATGCGCACGCGGATGGCGTTTCGCTACGGCATCGCCACCGTGCGCGAGCTGCAGCATCTGATGTTGCATGTGACGATTGTTGTCGATGGGCAACAGGCGGAAGGCGTATCCGCCGACCACCTTGCCCCGCGCTGGTTCGTGAAAGACCCCAATCTGACGCTGGAACAGGAGGCACAACTGCTCCTGCGAGCGGTTCACCACGCCTGCGACCTCGCACGCGAAGCAGGCGAAGTCGCCACGCCGTTTGACCTGTGGTGGCGGGTATATCAGGCGCAGATGGACTGGGCAAAGGCGGAAGGAGTCGCGCCCCTGGTGGCATCCTTCGGCGCAAGCCTGATAGAAAGGGCTGTCATTCACGCCTTCTGCCGCGCGACAAACACTCCGTTCGCCAGGGCGCTGCGCGATAACACGCTGGGCATCACCCTGGGACGAATACACCCCCTACTGGCGAACGCGCTACCCCGCGACTACCTGCCCGCCGAACCTCTGCGTCGCATCATCGTGCGCCACACGGTGGGGTTGAGCGACCCGCTGACGGATGCCGACATCTCCCCGGAAGACCGTTTGAACGATGGATTACCCCAATCTCTGCAGGAGTGCATCCGTGTTTACGGGCTGACGCATTTCAAGATAAAGCTGGGCGGCAACGCTCAGGCGGACGGTGAGCGGTTGAAGTCACTGGCAAGGCTACTGCGAGAGGAGTGCCCTGCCTGCCGTTTCACCCTCGATGCCAATGAGATGTACCCCGACATGGAGACTTTTCGCGCCTTCTGGGAAAGCCTGCAAGCAGACGCAAGCCTGCGCGAGTTTCTGCGAGGGCTGATTTTCGTGGAGCAACCGCTATACCGCGATGAGGCGCTGAGTGACCGTACCCGCGAGGAACTGCACCGCTGGAGTGACCGTCCCCCGATGATAATCGACGAGTCCGACGCCGAGCTGCACAGCCTAGCCCGCGCGCTGGAGTGCGGTTATGATGGGTGCAGTGTAAAAAGTTGCAAGGGCGTTTTCAAGGGCATCGCCAATGCGTGTCTCGCGGAGCATCTGCGTCGGCAGGGCAGGCATGTCCTCATCAGCGGCGAGGACCTGACCACCGTGCCTCCCGTTTCCCTCCAGCAAGACCTTGCGCTTATGGCGAATCTGGGCGTTCCGCATGTGGAACGCAACGGCTACCACTACTTCAGGGGCTTAAGCATGTTGCCCGAGCAGGCGCAAAACGCTCTTCTGGCACAACATCCCGACCTGTTTGCCCGCCACGAGCAAGGGTTTGTCATGGTAAAAGTGGTGGGTGGCTATTTGTCTACGACAGGCGTTGTAGATGCCGCTTATGGAATAGATGCGCCGCTTCCAGAATATCCGTGAGCAGTTTGATTACTTTAGTGTCCATACAAGCGCACTCTCTGTTTGTCAATCGTTTGCTTCAGATAGGGGTTACGTATCGCGCGTTCCATGCTGGTCCACGTCCATGCTGTTTGCCCACCCTGCTTAATTATGTTAAAATGAAAAGCAGAAAGGTTTGAAAGAACAGGCACAGTCGCGTCAATCTACAGGGCGGCGTGGCAGAAGAGGCGGAGAGTATATGCCCATTGCGGTTGGGATAGCGTTCAAGCGGGTAGCACGTTCTTACTGGTTTGACCCCGCCGGTTATGAATTGAAGGAGTGGGATAAGGTCATTGTGGAGACGACGCGCGGTCAGGAGATGGGCACGGTGCGCATCCCACCGCGCGAGGTCGCTGAGGAGGACCTACAGGCGCCCCTGAAACCCATCCTGCGCCCTGCCACCCCGGAAGACCTGGAGCAGTATAAAGAGAACCTCTACATGGCGAAAGAGGCGATAGGCATCTGCAGAGAAAAGATAGCCAAGCACGGCTTGCCGATGAAGCTGGTGCATTCCGAATATGCCTTTGACCGCTCGCAACTCACCTTCTACTTTGTGGCGGAAAACCGTGTGGACTTTCGTGAGCTGGTGCGTGACCTCGCCGCCACTTTCCGCACGCGCATCCAGTTGCTGCAAATCGGTCCACGCGACCAGGCGAAAATGATGGGCGGAATCGGTCCTTGTGGATTGACGCTGTGCTGCAGCACTTTTCTAAAAGAGTTCACGCCTATTTCTATGAAGATGGCGAAAGACCAGAGCCTGTTCCTGAATCCCGTGAAGTTTTCCGGGGTGTGCGGTAAGCTGATGTGCTGTCTGCAGTATGAGCATGAGATGTACAAAGACGCCCGGACGCGCCTGCCCCGGATCGGCGAAACGGTGCAGACGCCGCGCGGAGAGGGGCGCGCCAGCGACCTGAACGTTCTCAAAGAAGAGGTAATGGTGGAATTTCCTGACGGAGCGATTATCACCTATGCCGCCTCGGAGTTGCAGTGGGAGAGGCAGGCTATCAGCTGTGCCTGTGCTGCCGGCGTTGCAGAGATGGCTGAAGAAGAACCGACGGTAGACGAGGAGGTGCCGGATACCGATGCCTATCTATGAGTTCCGCTGCAAAGAGTGTGGACAGAAGTTCGAGCAGAGGTTTTCCAGTACCGATGTTTCCGGGGTAACCTGCCCGCAGTGCGGTTCGCCGGAGGTATCGCGTCTTCTCTCGCTGTTCTTCTCGCCCAAATCAAGCCGCGATATGGGTGTTGTCGGTTGCGACCGGTGCGCGGGCAATCCGCCTCCGTTCTGCGAGCCAGGCGGTTGCTCTGCCTGTGAGGTCTGAGATGCGCAGAGGCTCCCGTGAACGGTGGGTGCTTTTTTACTCCACACCAAACGTGATGGAAGGCAACATCATCGTAGACGTGCTGCGCAGCGCAGGGGTAAAGACGTTTGTGCGCACACTGGGGCATGTCTACGTCACCTGGGGAATGGAAATCCTGGTGCCTCAGGAGCAACTGGAACAAGCCAAACAGGCATTAGAGCAGGCAAAGCAATCTGCTGAATTGGAAGAAGGAGATAACGGGCATTATGGGGAGTGAGAAAACATATTATGTAACTACCCCGATTTATTATGTGAACAGCTCGCCGCACATCGGCAGCACGTTAACCACGCTGGCGGCGGATGTGCTGGCGCGCTACCAGAAAATGCAGGGACGCCCTGTGTGGTTTCTCACCGGAACCGACGAGAACGCCATCAAGGTGCATCGCGCCGCGCAGGAACGGGGTATGCCCACGCAACAGTTCGTGGACGAACTTGCTGCCGAGTTCCAGCAGGCATGGAAGGTGATGCACATCGGGTACGATGATTTCATTCGCACCACCGAGCCGCGACATGTGCGCGTGGTGCAGGAGTTCTTCCGCCGGATGCTGGAGAACGGCGACATTTATAAAGGCGTTTACGAGGGCTGGTACTGCGTCTCGGATGAGACCTTCTTTGCGCCGTCCGACGTGGGGGAGGACCGCCTCTGCCCGAACGCCGAGTGTCGTCGCCCCCTGCAGTGGGTGCAGGAGGAGGATTACTTCTTCCGCCTCTCGGCGTACGGCGACCGCTTACTAAAGTACATCGAGGAGCACCCCGACTGGCTGGAGCCGGAGTTTCGCAAGAACGAGGTCATCGCCTTTATCAAGCAGGGGCTGCGCGACCAGAGCGTGACCCGCGCCAACCCGGGCTGGGGCATCCCTGTGCCCGGCGAGCCGGATAAGGTCATCTACGTGTGGTTCGATGCGCTGATAAACTACGTCTCCGCCACCGGCTGGCCCGAGGATATGGAGCGCTATCAGCAGCTGTGGCCCGCCGTGCACCTGATGGGCAAAGAGATTTTCGTGCGCTTTCATGCTACCCTCTGGCCCGCGATGCTGATGTCCATCGGCTTGCCAGTGCCGGAACGCATCTTCGGACACGGCTGGTGGACTATCGGCGGCGAGAAGGGAAGCAAGTCCAAAGGCAATCTACCTCATCCGGTGCAGCTGGCAAAGGACATCGCCATCTGGTCGGGCGCGGAGTTTGACCTGGCGGTAGACGCCGAACGTTACCTGCTGATTCGCGAGATGCAGTTCGGTCTGGACAGCGAGTTTTCGGAGGAATCCTTCCGCAAACGCTACAACAGCGACCTCGCCAACGACCTGGGCAACCTGCTCAACCGCACGCTGAACATGGTGTGGCGATACGCGCAAGGACGAGTACCCCAACCGCTGGAACACAACAGGGAGCTGGCGGAGCTGGCAGAAGACATCGACAGAGGCATCGCCGAGGAAGTGTACCGCTTCCGCCTGAACGGGGTGCTGGAGCAAATCTGGCGCATGGTGTCGCGCCTGAATAAATATCTGGACGAGCAGGCGCCCTGGAGTCTCTACCGCAACGGCGAGGTGGAACGCGCGCAGGGCGTGCTGTACGACGTGTTAGAGGGTATCCGGCTGTGCGCGCTGTGGCTCGCACCGACGATGCCTGTGGCTACCGCCCGTATCTGGGAGCAACTGGGTATCGGAAGCCAGCCGGTACAGGCGAACTGGCAAACGGAAGGTACATGGGGACGCCTGCAGCCGGGCACCAGCGTGCAGCAGCCTCAGCCTCTCTTCCCACGCATTACGGAAGAGGCGTTGACTGTGACAACAGAGAAGGAGACCAAGATGGAGCAGAGCAACCTGATTACCATTCAGGATTTTCAGAAGCTGGAGATTAAAATCGCCGAGGTGAAATGGGCGGAACCCGTGCCGAATACATCCAAACTGCTGAAGCTGACCGTAGACATCGGCGGCGAGGAGCGTACGTTAGTAGCGGGCATCGCCGAGACCTACAGCCCGCAGGACGTGGTCGGCAGGCAGATTGTGGTGTTGACCAACCTGCAACCCGCTACCATTCGCGGCGTGCAGTCGCAGGGGATGTTGCTGGCGGCGGAGGTGGACGGCAAAGCCATCCTGCTCACGCCCGACAAGCCTGTGCCAATTGGGAGCAAGGTGCGCTGATAACAGGACAGTGCCCGCCATAGCCGTCGTGCTTGCAGGGGGCGAGAGCCGGCGCATGGGGCGCGATAAAGCGCTGCTGCACTGGCACGGTCGCCCTTTGCTGGAGCATATTCTCGGTCGTCTGCGTACCGCTTTCCAGCAGCTGGTCGTAGTGGGCGGGCACCCGGAGTGGGTAACATTAGAAGGCGTCTTGTGGATACCGGACGAAAAACCGGGTGCAGGTGTAGCGGCAGCTATACTGACCGCACTACGTTGCTTGCGACAGCCCTGCTTCGTATGTGCCTGCGACATGCCCTTCGTTCATGCGGAGTTCGGCAGATGGCTGATGGAGAACGCCTCAGGAGCGGCAGCGCATGTACCGCGCTGGCAAGGACAGGCGCAACCTCTGCACGCAGCGTGGTTTCCCGAGGCGGTGCCCTTTGTCGAAGCGAGCCTGCAAGATGGCGAGCACGCGGTATGGCGTATTCTGAAGCGTCTGGAGTGTGCGGGCGCATTGCGGTGGGCTGAGGAAGAGACCGTACGCCGCTTCGATGCCGACGGGCAGTGCTTCGTCAACCTGAACACCCCGGAAGACTGGCAACAGTGGAGAGCAGCCTCGGAAAGGAGGTGAGGCGAGAACATGAAAAAAGAAATTATCGTGAACGTGGGCAGTCGTGAGACGCGCATCGCTGTGCTGGAAGATGACCGACTGATGGAGCTGCATGTGGAGCGCGAGGAGCGCATCGTTGGCAGCATCTACAAGGCGCGCGTGGCAAACGTGCTGCCCGGTATGGACGCGGCGTTTGTGGACATCGGTCTGGAGCGCAATGCGTTTCTGTATGTGGGCGACATCCTGCCCGAAAGCGGCGACGAAACCCCCGCCCCTGCATCCATGCGCCGTTCCGCCCTGCGCAACCGCAACATCAAGGAGATACTGCGCGTGGGGCAAGAGATTTTGGTGCAGGTAACCAAGGGACCGCGCGGCACAAAGGGATGTCGTGTCTCCACCCGAATCACTCTGCCCGGCAGGTACGTGGTGTTGACGCCGGAGGGCGAACATCTGGGCGTCTCGCGCAAAATCACCGACCCTAAGGAGCGCGAGCGACTGAAGCGGTTGGGCAGAGAACTGCGCCCGGAGGGATTCGGGCTGATTATCCGCACCGAGGCGGAGGACAAAAGCGAAGAGCAACTGCTGCAGGATATCGAGTGGCTTCTGGAGCAGTGGAGCAAGATTCTGGAGACTGCCCGAAAGGCAAAAGCGCCCGCGCTGATTCACAAAGACTACTCGCTGCTGTACAAGACGGTGCGCGACATCTTCAGCTCGGATACGACGCGCATGGTGATTGACGACCCAGAGGAGTTTCAGAAGGCGGTGGAGCTCGCCGGTCGCTTTGCGCCCAAGCTTAAGTCGCGCATTGAGCTGTACGACAAGGACGAACCGATTTTTGACCACTTCCGCATCGAGCAGGAGATAGACCGCCTGATGAAACGGCAGGTGTACCTGAAGTCGGGCGGTTACCTGACGATCGACGAGACCGAAGCGCTGACCACTATCGATGTGAACACAGGTAAGTTCACGGGCAGCACGAGCCTTGCGGATACCATCCTGCGCACGAACATCGAAGCCGCCGAGGAGGTAGCGAGACAACTGCGCCTGCGCGACCTGGGCGGGATTATCGTGATCGATTTCATCGATATGGGTAGCTCACACGACCGCCAGCAGGTAATGCGCACTCTGGAACGCGCCCTCAAGCGCGACCGCGCCCGCACGAAAATCAGCCACATCAGCCCGCTGGGGCTGGTGCAGATGACGCGCAAGCGCACGGGCGAGTCGGTGGTGGAGCTGCTGATGGAGCCATGCCCCTACTGTGGGGGGCGTGGACGTATCGTCGCTCCCGAATCGGTAAGCATGGACATCGAGCGCGAGCTGAGCCGTCGCGCCGCCGCCGAGCAAGCCGAGGCGTACCTCGTCATTGCCCATCCCAAAGTGGCAGAGCTGGTCATCGGTCCCGAAGGCGAAAACGTGGACGAACTGGAGCACACTTTGCACTGCGCCATCTATGTGCGTAGCGACCCGGACAGGCATATCGAGAGCTACGACATCCGCCCGGGTACGATGGCGGACTTCGACCGCGCCTGGTTGGGTTTCCGTCGGGCGCAGGTGGTGGAATGTCTGGTAGAGCCGTCCTCGCTGGCGGCAAACGGCAGCCTGAAGTTTATCGGCTGGACGGATGGCTTCCTGCTGGACCTCACCGACGGGGCGGAGTACGCGGGTCAACGGGTGAAAGCGCGTCTGCTGGACATCCGCCGCTCCTTTGCGTTCGCAGAGGTCATCCCATCGGTGCGCCCGCTGGAGCGTAGTGAGATACCGTAAGGCAGGAGAGTGGTCCCGAAGGAACACGCGGTGAATAGTCTGTAGGCTGGTTCATTCCGGGGGAGGGCGAGGCTCCTGCCGAACCGTTGCGGTGTCATTGCGGGGGGTACGTCAGTACCCGAAGCAATGCCCCTTGCCGTGCTGGGAGATTGCTTCGCCGCTTAGCGGCTCGCAATGACACAGCAGCTGCAGGCATGCGCTCCGTTGCATCCTGAGCGTCGCGGTCACGATGGAGCGCACTCCCCCAAAATTCAGCATTGAGCCCTCTACCGCTGTGGACGCAGAGGGGGCAGAGTGTTCGGTATGTTACACAGCGAACTCTGCGATCTCTGCGGTGAAACATCCTTTTTGCGGGGGACTCAGCCTTAACGGACTGCTAATGCCTTATCCGCAGCGGCAGTATCGAGTACTTCCGTTGCTCGAACTGCTCGCGGTTTTCGTAGACCAGCACGAGATTGGTCAACCGGCGCAGAGGGCGCATCAGTATCTTACCGCGATAGTACATGCCGGTGGAGGAACCGGCATCCAGATTGATGGCGTCCACACAGCCCAGCCGGTGCATCACCATCGCCATCTGGCTCAGCGTGATGGGCTTGCGTGTGCCGACAAATAGCAGCTGGTTATCCCGCGTCAAACCGACCGCCAGCCTCCATGCCGGACGGAGCAGGTGCCTGTCGCGAAAGCCTTCTGCACGCGGATTCACCCCGATTTTGCCAGCCGTCACCAGACGCGGTCCCGAGCGTATCACGAAATCGTAAGCGCTCCAGTCCTCCCGGCGGTTGCGCTTTACATCCACAAACTCCACCTGATTGTCGGGAGTAACGCATAGCGCAGTGCCGATACCGCCGAAATGCACCATCTTCCCCTCTATCACGATATCGCCCACAGGCAAATAGGAGCGCGTGCCGAAGAAGGTTCCCGTAACGGCAGCCGTCGGGCGAGCGCGCGCCACCATGCTTTCCAGCGGCTCGGTGCGCCCGCGCATCTGCTTTGCCAGCATACCGGTCACCTTGACGTTCTCATCGTTCATATTGACGCGGATGATTTTCACCGGAACATTCTGCACGGTGGTGGCGACCAACTGCACGCTGCTACCATCTGACCACGCTACACCACAGCACAGCCACCACAGGGTCCACGTCCATAACCACCGCATGTTCATCGCGACACCCCTCTGCTTCAGCTCTACCGTATCCGTTGTTCCGTACTGTCGTCGCTCGTCTGGTGTTATTAAGATACCCAAAAACTCGCACAGATACCAGTTTGACAATACCTTTGAACCGTGATAGGATTCCCTGTGTCTTGCGATGATAATCGGAACCGGCAACGTGATACAGTAGGGCTCTGTACTGAGCCTTGTCGCGACGAAAGGGGATGGAGCCATGCGAATTCTCGGCGTTATCTGTCTACTTATTACATCTATCCTTGGGGCGACGGGCGTCGCAACTGCTCAGGTGGTCTTCTCAGACAACTTTGAAAGCTATCAGGGACAACAGCAGTTCGAGCAGTATGACAATCCAAGCGACCTGTTCGACCCGATATGGCTCACGCGCAACGTCTGGCACGGGCAGATAGCCCCGCCGAACCTGCAGTTGATTAACACCGTTACTCCGTACCCACACCCCGCCTATACAGGCGACCCCTATCTGCCCCAACCTGCCGACGCAAAGGCGCGAGGGGTACAAAGCCTCTGGCTGAAAGCGGGCGCGCACCGTGCGAACTTTGTCAACCTCTCGACACCGCTTGGGGTCGGGGCGTACGTGGACTGGTGGTTCTACGACACCGGCTCCGCAGGCAAGCAGGCGAACGCCTGGGTGGAACTGCTGCATTACACCACAGGACTGCTGGACGTGGGCGCAGGCGTAACCACGGGACAGGTGGAGTCGTTCTCACTGGGAGCCGCGAGTTTTTGACCCCAAAGCCAACCTGAACACCTATCAGGTGCGCGGAGACATCTCCGACCCGTCGTACTATCCGCCCGATTCGTTCGCCAGTCAGGGAGGTGGCGCCGCCACCTGGGCGAACTTCAGCGGTACGTCCCGCTCCGCGGGCTGGCATCACGCGGCGATATGGCTGTGGAAGCCCAATCAGGTGCTGTTCATCCTGGACGGCGCGCTAAAGACCGAGCCGAGAAACCCCGCTTACGGCGCGACCACCGTGCGCATTCGCGGACTCGCCAGCAACGCCACCGATTTCTATTTCGACGACGTGACGGTGGGCAGGGGCATTCCTCCGGCGATGCCGCGCTCGAACACCGCCTGCGCGATTACATTGAGCGACTTCACCGGTGACTATTCGCTGGTGAGCCTGCAGGTGGAGATACGCCAGCCGGACGACACGCAACCGCTGGAGACGCAAACGGTCTCCCTTTCACAGGGGGGGAAGCGTGCAGGTGGCTCTGCCGGTCGGTACGTGGGACCTGGCGTTCAAGGCGGACCGTTCCTTGCGGCGGGTGCTGCGCAGTGTGAACGTACCGGTGAGCGGCACGCTGAACGTGTCGTTGCTGGGCGGCGATGCCGACGGCGATAACGAGGTCAGCCTCTTCGACTTCGGCAAGCTGGTAACGGCGTTCGGCAAGCTGCACGGCGAGCCGGGCTTTGACCCTGCCACCGACTTCGACGGGGACGGCGAAATCAGTCTGTTCGACTTCGGCATCCTCGTGCGCAACTTCGGGCTGGTAGGGGACGAGTAAAAGCGCAAACGCCCCTCTCCTGTGCGGAGAGGGGCGAAGGTAAGGAAGCGTTATCCTCCTAACCGCGCTCCAGCTGCAGGGTGAGCGTGGGCGCGTCGCATATCTCGCTCGGACCGAAGTACTGGATGGGTCCGGGGAAGCGATAGTCGTCCTCCACTGCCCACCTCTCGCGCTGCTGGGCAAAGGTCTGGAACGGCTTGCCGTTCAGGTCCACCAGCGCCTTGCGGATAACAGGCGTGGGCTTGCCTTTGCGTACCTCGATGTTGAGCATCATCGTCACCGGCACACCGCCCGCTACCCACTCGTCCGCGCTCTTCGTCAGGTTGCGCACGTACACCGTGTAGCCCGTCAATCCGGCGCGCACCAGCTCCGCCGCCGCGTAGCCCAGCGTGTAGGCGTAGTCGGCGTCGAAGTTGGACGGCGCGGCACACCGTCCTTCGTAGCCGAAGAAGTGGCTGAGCGGGCTGAATTTCACCTCTTTCGCCTCGCCCTTCGCCTGCAGTTCGCGGATGCGGTCGGACACGAGGTCAATAAGCAATCGTTCGGTCTCTACCTGCGACAGAGGCACGTTGCCGTGGCTGTCACGGCGCAGTAGCACCGCCTGAATATCCTGCGGCAGAGAGCCGTAAACCCGCGCGCTGTGGTCGCTGAGCTTGGTGCTGAGGTACTGCACGCGCTCCGAGTGGTCGGGCAGGCTATGGATGTACGCTTCTTCCTGACCGAGTATCGCGCTGAGTTCGTCGATCAGCGTCTTAATCTCGGCGATGAACTCCACCAACCCTTCCGGCACGAGGGCGATACCGTAGTTCTTGCCCGCCTGCGCCCGTTTCACCACCGACTGCACAATCTGGTCCACAATCTGCTCGAGAGTGATACCCTTCGCCTGCACCTCTTCCGAGATGAGGGCGATATTCGGGTGGGTTTGCAGGGCGCATTCCAGGGTCACGTGGCTTGCGGCACGCCCCATCAGGCGGATAAAGTGCCAGTACTTCACTGCCGAGGTCGCGTCGCGGGCGATGTTGCCAATCAGCTCGGAGTACACTTTGCTGGCGGTGTCAAAGCCGAACGAGGCTTCGATGAGCTCGTTCTTCATGTCGCCGTCAATGGTCTTGGGCACACCGATGATGCAGGTGGATGAACCAACCGAACGCAGGTACTCGGCGAGCACCGCCGCGTTGGTGTTCGAGTCGTCACCGCCAATGATGACCAGTCCGTCCAGCCCCATCTCTTCGAAGTTCTTTCGGCAGGCTTCCAGCTCTTCCGGCTTCTCAATCTTGTCGCGCCCGGTCATAATCATGTTGAAGCCGCCAGTGTTCCGGTACTGGTCGATGATGTCAGCGGTGATCTCGATGTACTTGCCCTTAATGACGCCTGCGGGTCCCTTGAGGAAGCCGTACACCTTGCTGTCGGGGTTTGCCGCTTTGAGCGCGTCGAACACGCCGGCAATCACGTTGTGTCCGCCCGGAGCAGGTCCGCCCGAAAGCACCACGCCTACTTTGAGCGGCTTGGTGCTCAAATCTCCTTTGCCTTCCACCAGGGTCGCGATGGGCTGACCATAGGTGAGAGGAAAGAGCTTTCGGATTTCCTCCTTGTCGGTTGCCGGCTCAGTGGGCTCACCCAGCTGCACGGCGATGTTGCCCGTCCGCAGAGCAGGTGGCAGCTTGGGTTGATAGGATGCTCGTGCTTGCTGTAGCGGAGATTTGCTGTCCGTCATCGTCGTCGCCTCTCTTTTCCACGCTATTGCTCAACTAATATCTTACATCACAAGTTGCAAAATTGCTACCGCAGAAACGAAAGAAGCCCCATCCGGTGTGGACGGGGCTTCGGCGGAAAAGGTCGTCGATGCTATTCTTCGCCGATGAGCAGACCGTAAGTTCCGTCCTTACGGCGATAGAGCACCCGCACGCCCTGCGTTTCCATATCCAGAAAAACGTGGAAGTCGTGTTGTAGCATCTCCATTTCCATCGCCGCCTCTTCGAGCGTGGAGGGCTTCAGGGTGAACCGCTTGATACGCGCGACCCGGAAGGGGGGAGTCTCCTCTTCACCCGGCTCGGTCGCCGGTTCCTCTCCCGTCGCTTCCAGCAGGAGCGTAATCTCTTCCGCATGTAGCATGTCCTCCCGATCACGCTTCGCCAGCGAGCGGAACCGCTTGCCCTTGAAACGCGCCAGCTGCGCTTCCAGCTTGTCTATCACGCGGTCTACCGTAGCGCGGAGGTCGTTGGTACTGTCTTCCGCACGCAGGGTGATACCGTCTCCATTAAGGGTGATTTCTACCGTGTGCCTGCCGCGGATTTCCTCATGCACCACCACTGCCGTGCGGAAGTTCTTGAAGTGGCGTTCGAGCTTATTTATCTTCTTCTCCACATACTCTCGCGCCGCAGGGGGCAGCGAACCTTCCATGTCACGAAATTGCACTTGCATGGCTACGCCTCTCGTTTACCTATAATGTCAAGGCGATTGCCGCCTTGCCTTCTATCTCTATTATGAATGTTATTCACCATCGGTTTCAGGTAAACCTTTGTGGAGTAGAAGATTTGCAAAACGATTATCTCTTCCCCATCGTCTATTCGAACGAAAGCAAGAGTGGGTCCACTGCAAAAACGAACCGCTGAGTATACGCGGAGAATCTCCTTTGTCGCTCAGCGAACTCTGCGTTCTCCGCGGTAGAACGGCTTCTTGCAGCCGAGCCAAAACTCGCCGGAGCGCGACTGTCATCGTAAACCGCTCGCGGAGCTTGGTTACCGGGGAAAATTGTGAGATAATACAGGCAGAAGAATACTTGACGAAGCAAAGGAGGTATCTTGCTGTGCGGCTTCAGTTACTCGTCACCACTGTACTGGCTCTGGGTGTGATGGTCAGTGCGCTGGCGACGCCAAAGTATTTTGGCACGTTTCGCAAGGCTTATCCCGCTCCTAAAGAGAGCGCGCTGGTGAAGGCGAACTGCAACGCCTGCCACCTGAAGGGAACGGAGCTGAACGTTTACGGTAAAGACGTTCAGAAGGCGCTGCAGGCAAAGAAAACGAAGGAATTGACCGCCGAGATTTTGAAATCTATCGAGACGCTCGATTCGGACAGAGACGGCGCATCGAACGGAAAAGAGATCAAGGCTGGAACCTTGCCCGGCGACCCGAAGAGCAAACCTGGGGCGAAATAACGGTGCCGTGTTGAAACGCAGTGCGGACAGGGCTACCGGGTATCCATAGTATCAAGCGACAACAGGAGGAACAAACAGGATGAAGAGGTTCAAACTGCTGGTGAGTACAGTGCTTGCACTTGGGGTAATGGTGAGTGCGCTGGCAACGCCCAAGATGCAGACGCTGTTTACCAAAACATACCCAGCCCCCAAAGACAGCGAACTGGCGAAGGCAAAGTGCAAAGCTTGCCATACCAAGGGAAAGGAACTGAACGTTTACGGTATGGACGTTCAGAAAGCGATGCAGGCAAAGAAAACGAAGGAGCTGACCGCCGAGATTTTGAAGTCCATCGAGACGCTCGATTCGGACAAAGACGGTGCGTCCAACGGCAACGAGCTGAAGGCGGGAACTCTTCCGGGCGATCCGAAGAGTAAGCCAGCTTCCTGAGGGCAACGTCGCGCCCGTTCGGAATAGAGGGGCAACCGACTGCGGTTGCCCCTTCGTGTTGCAGAGCCATCCGGCGAGCAGACCGGCAGTGACACCGTTACCTATCCTGTGCTCTGCATGGCGGCGGCAATCCCCGCGATACTCAGCAAGATGGCATCATGCCAGGCGCTTTCAGTGTCCGGCTCTCCCTGTCTCTCCCAGATGTCCAGTAAGGCTAGCTGCAGCTTGTTCAGAGGCATTACCGCCGGGTTGCGCAGGCATACTGTGCGTTGTACGACTCTGGCGTTCTGCATCAGTTCCGTTTGCCCGGTGACTCGCAAAACCCATTCCACCGTGCGCTGGTACTCCCGCTCGATGGTCTGATGTAGCCGCTGTCCCAGTTCAGCGGGGCGCACCCGAGAAGCATAGAGTTTGGCGGTCGGCATGTGGGCGCGCACCAGCTCCAGTTGCGCGTTATCTACAATCATGCGGAAGAACGACCACCCGCGATACATCTCTTGCAGCAAGGCTAGGTGTTCGGGCGATTGAGAACCGAACCACTCCAGCGCACTACCCATCCCGTACCAGCCCGGTATCGCGTACCGGCTTTGCACCCATGCGAACACCCACGGAATCGCTCTGAGGTTTTCCAGCCCTACCACGTCCTCACGAGGTCGGAACACCGGACGCGAGGCGATTGGCAGCCGACTGATGTGGGAGATAGGCGTTGCCTGAGTATAGAACGTCCAGAAATCCGGGTCCTCGTAGACCAGCGCACGGTACACCTGTAAGGAATGTCTGGCGAGGCTTTCCATTGCGGAGTACCAGCGTCGCGGAATACGTTTCCGGGCGCGTCCGGCAGTAGCCAGCATGACTGCGTGAGCCACCTGTTCCAGGTGCCGGTGTGCGAAAGGGATGAGACCGTAGCGGAACGAGACCACTTCGCCCTGCTCGGTAAAGCGGATACGACCGTTCAAGCTGCCCGGAGGCTGCGAGAGAATCGCCAGGTTTGCCCGTCCCCCGCCTCGCCCGATGGTGCCGCCTCGTCCGTGGAACAGGCGGAAATCCACCCCCGCTTTGCGACAGGTCTGCGCCAGACGAGCTTGCGTCTCGTACAGCGACCAGTTTGCCGCCAGGTAGCCGCCGTCCTTGCTGCTGTCCGAGTAGCCCAGCATAATCTCCTGAAAGTTGCCACGCGCCTGCAGATGCTGCTGATAAGCGCGGTTCGCAAACAGAAGTTTCATCAGTGTATGGCATGTGCCCAGGTCGTGAATGGTTTCGAAGAGCGGCACGACATCGATGTCGCTTTCGACATGCCCATCCTGCCAGCGCAGAAGCCCTGCCTCCTTCGCCAGAAGCAATACTTCCAGCACGTCGCTGATGCCGTGCGTCATAGAGATGATATAGGCTCTTACCGAGTCGGGCGAGATGTAGCGCAAGGCGTGTTTCATGACCTCAAACACCTGCAGCACCGACTGGGTGTGCGCAGAGCCTGCCCATTCGCGCGGCAGAAGCGGGCGAGGGTTACACAGCTCGCGGGTAAGCAGATGAACCTTCTCCTCCTCTGGCAGATGGCTGTAGCGTGTGCCGGCGGGCAATACCTTTGCCGCTTCCAGTATCTCCTCTACCGCCCTCTCGTGCTCGTCGCTGTGCTGACGGATATCCAGAGTTGCCAGATGAAAACCAAACACCCGGCACTGGGCAATCATTCTTGCCAGAGTACCCTCTTCCGCCAGAGAGCGCGCTCGGTTCTCGCGCAGGCTCCGTTGCAATAGCAGAAGGTCCGCGAGGAGCTCCTTACTGTTCTGATAGGCAGGGAAGTGTGCCACAAACGAAGGTCCCTCCGCGTGGAAGTCGGTCAACGCGCTAAGGTGTCGTAGAGTAGCACGAAGGCGAATCTCGACGAAACAGAGCTTCAGAGCATAGGGCTCGCGGGCGTGACGCCGCAGGATGTGCGCAGGCAGGGAGAACTGTTCGCGGTCTTCATCCAGCGTGAGCAACAGTTCTTCGCTGGCAGGCACCAGGCGTGTACTCTGCGTCAACTCACGCCTTAACTCCCGAACACAGCGCAGGTAGTGCTGAAGAGCAATCTTCTTGTGCATCAACAGCGTCCACCACGTCACCTCTGGCGTGACCTTCGGGTTGCCATCGCGGTCGCCACCCACCCACGAGCGGAAGCGAATAAAGGGGGG
>VSSL01000196.1_pt1 | contig 16995 bp, 17 predicted proteins | sample 4557531 | NCBI WGS metagenome assembly VSSL01 (sample SAMN10986726, study PRJNA523729) | hot springs metagenome | isolation source: hot springs | place: India:Timba, Gujarat | collected 2018-05-31 | reverse complement strand
GCCCTGGACGAGATGCTCGGCTCCCTGGAAATGTCCCGGGAGCAGATCAAACTCTACGCGGCCACTTTGGAAGAAAAGGTCCAGGCCCGAACCCGAGAACTGCGCGAATCGGAAGAAAAATACCGCACCTTGGTGGAGCGCGTGCCTTTGGTGGTCTACCGCCTGGACAAGAACGGGACCATGGTTTTCGTCAACCGGTTCATCGAGGATCTCCTCGGCATGGCCCAGGAGGAGGTCCTGGAGCGGCCGCGGTTTTGGAAGGAGAAGGTCTGGCTTGAGGACCGGGACCGGATCTGGCCCCTCATGGATCAATGTCTTCGAGAAGGGCGGGAATTCCGGGAAGAATACCGGGTGCGCCATCGAAACGGCCAGGCCATTTATGTGCTGGACCATGCGCTGCCCGTCTTGGATGCGGAAGGCAAAGTCCAAATGGTGGACGGCTTTCTGGTGGATGTGACCGAACGGCACGAACTGCAGCAGCAGATCATCCAAACGGAGGAACTGAGGACGCTCAGTGAGATTTCGGCGCGCCTTGCCCATGAAATCCGTAACCCCATCGCCGTGGCGGGCGGTTTTGCGCGCCGGCTCCTCACTCGACTGCCGGAAGAAGACCCCAACCGCCAGAAGGTGCAGATCATTCTCAAGGAAATGGCCCGACTGGAGAGCATCCTGGAGAAGATCCAGGCCTATCTCAAACCCGTGGTCATCGTCCCTCAAAAGAGCGACTTCAACGCCATCGTGACGCGCGTCATCAAAGACCTCACGCCCAAATTCCAGGCCCACAGTGTGCGCTGGGACGTCCGTCTTCAACCGGATTTGCCTCAGCTCGTGTTGGATCAGGAGCTGATCAAGAAGTCTTTGGAAGTGCTGCTGGAAGCCTTGCTGAGCTATTGCACGGCGGAAGGCGGCACCCTCACCATCACCTCGACCTCGGGGCCCAATGCGGTCGTCTTCGAGGTGACGGCCTGCGGGCTTCACGTCTCCGACGACGACATCGAACACTTCTTTTACCCCTTCACCAGCCGCATGGACGAATCCCGCCTGCTCGACCTTCCGCTGGCCAAAATGATCCTCCATCGACATCGAAGCTTGGTGCGGCTCCAGCGCAAAGGGGAAAAGGAGCTGCTCCTTTCCGTCACCCTCCCTGTCTGCTGAACGGTTCGTCGCCTGAGCGCCGTGTCCCCGGCGAAAGGACTTCCTTGTTGGGGGCCGCGGAGAAGCCGACGAACTTTCCCTGAAACAGTCCTTCCCTTGCCATGCAGGTCAAAAGGGCGGCGAGGTTCTGCTGTTTTTCCAAGGTCCACACGGGCGCGACGAGCTCTTCAGGGTGAGGGTCCCCCGTGACGCGCTGCACGACGACATGCGGCGGCAGATGGGCGAGAAAAGAGGCGCACGCCTGCACATATTCCTCTCGGGAGAGACACCGGTACAGCCCCTGCCGGTACCAGGCTTCCAGAACGGTTCCGCGCACCACGTAGAGGACGTGGATTTTGACGCCCTGGATGTCCAAACGAGCGAGAAACGAGGCCGTGGCCGTCATGTGCTCCAGGGTTTCTCCCGGAAGGCCTAAAATGACATGGACACACACGGGAAGCCCCCGGGCTCGCGTCCTTTCCACGGCATCCACGAACCGGCCTACGTCATGACCGCGCCGGATCCTCTGGAGCGTCTCGTCGTTCGCCGACTGCAGGCCGTATTCCAGCCACACGAGGTGGGTGCGGGAAAGATCCTTGAGGTGGTCCAAAACGGGATCGGGGACGCAGTCCGGCCGGGTGCCGATGCTGAGCCCCACCACGTCGGGATCGCGCAGGGCTTCGGCATAGAGGACGCGAAGTTTTTCCAAAGGGGCGTACGTGTTGGTGAAGGATTGGAAATAGGCCAAAAATTTCTTGGCCTTATACCGACCGGCAAGATAAGATTTCGCCGCCCGGATCTGTTCGCTGATGGACAAGCCCCGCCGGAAGGCTCCGGTGCCGGATCCTTTAGGATTGCAGTAGATGCAGCCCGTCGTCCCCAAGGTTCCGTCGCGGTTGGGGCAGGTAAGGCCCGCGTCCAGGCTGATCTTGTGGACTCGGCATCCGAAGAGGCGGCGCAGATAGCTGTTGAAGTCATGGTAAGGCTTTGCGTCGGCATGCATAAGGTCCCGGGGCTCCTTCAAAGGCTGTTCGGCATCACGGGCACTATAAAGGAGTTTGGAAGGAAAAACGACGATGAGTTCCACCTATGACGTGATCGTCGTGGGCGCCGGCCATGCCGGATGCGAAGCCGCCTTGGCCGCCGCCGCATGGGCTGCCGAACGTTGCTCTTAAGCCTTTATCTCGATACGGTGGCCCATATGCCCTGTTCCCCGTCCGTCGGCGGCATCGGCAAGGGGCATCTCGTGCGGGAAGTGGACGCCCTCGGAGGCATGATCGCCAGGGTGACCGACCGGACCGCCATCCAGTTTCGGCGGCTCAACACGAAGAAAGGCCCGGCCGTCCGGGGCACGCGCACCCAAAACGACAAGGTGCGCTACCGCACCCTCATGAAACATGCCTTGGAAAAGACACCCAATTTGGAACTGAAGCAATCCCTTGTGGAATCCCTGGTCGTGGAAGGAGGACTCCTCACCGGGGTGATCGACCAAGTGGGTGCCTTCTACGGCGCTCAGGCCGTTGTTCTCGCCACCGGAACGTTCCTTCACGGTCTCATCCATATCGGAACCGCCCACATTCCCGCGGGACGCGCCTGGGAACTGCCTTCCATCGCTTTGGCGGATCAACTGACCAGCCTGGGATTCGAACTAGGCCGTATGAAAACGGGGACGCCGGCACGACTCCATAGACGCTCCATCGATTTTTCCCGGTTCAAGGAACAGCCCGGCGATCCCGATCCCCGGCCGTTCTCCCTGTTTACGGACCGCATCGAATTGCCCCAAGTGTCCTGCCATCTGGGGCACACCCACCCGCGCACCCATGAAATCGTGCGAAACCACATCCACCTGTCGCCCCTTTACAACGGCACCATCAAGGGCGTTTCCGCCCGCTACTGCCCGTCCCTCGAAGACAAGATCATGAAGTTTCCCCATAAGGAAGAGCACCAGATCATCCTGGAACCCGAAGGACTGGATACGGAAGAGATTTACGCCAGCGGCACCGGCAATTCCCTGCCTTACGAAATCCAACTGCGGTTGATCCGAAGCATTCCCGGTTTGGAAGAGGCCGAGGTCATGCGACCGGCCTACGCCATCGAATATGATTTCATCCATCCGACCCAGCTCAAACGCACCCTCGAAACCAAACACGTGGAGGGCCTCTTTTTAGCCGGTCAGATCAACGGCACCTCAGGCTACGAGGAGGCGGCGGCGCAAGGCCTGTGGGCGGGAATCAACGCCGCGCTCAAAGTGCAAGGTCGGCCGCCCTTTATCCTTGACCGCTCCCAGGCCTACATCGGAGTCATGGTCGACGACCTGGTGACGCGCGGGACCAACGAACCTTACCGCATTTTCACGTCCCGGGCCGAATACCGCCTGTGGCTGCGGGAAGACAATGCGGACCTTCGCCTTCTGGAATTGGGCTACCAGCTGGGTCTGCATTCCCGCGATACCTTCAAGGAATTGGTGGAAAGGCGCCGAGCCGTTCAAGGGGAGCTGGAGCGGCTGCGCACACAGAGGATCTTTCCGTCGGCCGATGTGAACGCGTACTTGACGTCCAAAGGTTCGGCACCTCTGGAAGAGCCCGTCAGCGTGGATCGGCTGCTGAAAAGGCCGGAACTGACCTACGAGGATGTGGAACATCTGGCTCCGGCGCCCGAGCCCCTTCCGGAACGGGTCCGGGAACAAGTGGAAATCGAATGCAAATATGAGGGCTATCTCCAGCGGCAGCAAAAAGAGATGCAGAAATTCCGCAACTTGGAGCGGGTGCGCATTCCCGAGGATTTTGCCTATCAGGACATCCCCGGGCTCTCCAACGAAGTGCGGCAGAAACTCACCGCCGTGCGTCCCGACAACTTGGGCCAAGCCTCCCGGATTCCCGGGATGACGCCCGCCGCCCTGTCCGTGCTCATGGTTTACCTCAAGCGGCACGGGGCGGGCGATGCAAACCGGGTCGCCGTTCATGAATGAATTCTCATTCATTTTTTTCTTGGCTTTTGCCGACCGGTTCGTGTAAGGTAACCGACGGCGGTTCTTGGGGACGGGGCTTCGCGCGCGGGAGCACGCCGCATCGCCGTCTGCGGGAACTCGGGCGATGTCGTGAAGGGTGAAGCGGGTTGTGACACAGGAAAAGGAGGACATGTCGTGAACATTGCGGTGCTACTCAAACAAACGCCGGACACGGAATCGGTCATTCGCATTGCTCCGGACGGCCAGTCCATTGTGACGCAGGATCTCAAGTGGATCATCAATCCCTATGACGAGTTTGCCGTGGAAGCGGCGCTTCGCCTGAAGGAAAAGCACGGCGGGACCGTGACGATCGTCAGCTGGGGGCCTCAGCGCGTGGTGGAATCCATCCGCACGGCCTTGGCCATGGGTGCCGACAAAGGCATTTTGCTGGACGACGACGCCTTGGACGGCAGCGACAGTTTGGGGGTGGCCCGGGCCTTGGCCGCGGTGGTCCAGGCCCTGCAACCGGACATCGTCTTGTGCGGTTCTCGGGCTGTGGACTACGATTTGGCCCAGCGGGGTCCCATGGTCGCCGAACTCTTGGGATGGCCGCACCTGGGCCTGGCGGTTTCGTTGGAATCCGACGGCTCCTCGGTGACCATCGAGCGGCCCATCGAGGGCGGAAAGGTGACCATGCAGGCATCGCTCCCGGCCCTGGTAACGATGGGGGGGTCGCATGCCGTGTGGAATCCGCGCTACGCGTCTCTTCCCGGCATCATGAAGGCCAAAAAGAAGCCCCTGGAAATGAAAAAGCTTGCCGACATCGGTTTGAGCGCCGAAGAGTGCGGGGCGCAGGCGGCCAAAATCCGCATGGTCTCCTTGGAGATGCCGCCGGAGCGCAAACCCGGTCGAATCATCGACGACGGTTTGGATACGGAAGGCAAGGCGGCGGCTTTGGTCAAGGCCCTTCATGAGGAAGCCAAGGTCATCTAGGGTGATGTGGGTCCGCTGAATCGAAAGGAACGCTCTGGCAGCGTAAGGAGATTTGGAAATGGCCGACTGTGTGGTATCCGTTGCTGAATTTCGTGCAGGAAATTTTCGTCGGGTGTCGTTTGAGGTGGCCAGCGAAGCGCGCAAGGTGGCCGATGCCCTGACCGTGCCCCTTTACGGCATTGCCGTCGGTTCCGGTGTGGGGGACAAGGCCAAAGAATTGGGCTGGTACGGCGTGGATAAGGTTTTTGTGGCCGACGATCCGGCTTTGGAAAACTACGTCCCGGAACTCTACGTCCCGGTCGTCGCTTCCTTGATCGAAAGGCTTAACCCTGCGGCGGTGTTCTTGCCCGCGTCGGTGGACGGCAAGGACCTCAGCGCTCGGCTGGCCGCGCGCTTGCAAACGGGATTGGCACAGGACTGCATTCAGGTCGTGTGCGACGCCGGGGTCGTCAAAGCCAAACGCCCGATTTTCGCCGGGAAGTGCTTGGCCTGGTGTGAATGGGTCGACGGGGCCTTGCCCATGATTTCCTGCCGCCCGAACGTGATGGATTGCAAGAATGCGGATGCGACCCGACAGGTAGAGGTGGAAAAGGTCACCGTGGATATTCCCGAAGGGCGCTCGAAGGCGTTGGGTGTGGAGTTGGACACCACGGGCAAGGTGGAACTGACGGAAGCGGAAATCATCGTCTCGGGCGGCCGGGGCATGAAGGCCGCGGAAAACTTTGCCATCTTGGAACAGCTGGCCAAGGAACTCGGGGCCGCGGTTGGGGCGTCTCGGGCGGCGGTGGATGCCGGCTGGCGTCCGCATTCGGATCAGGTGGGGCAGACCGGCAAGGTGGTCAACCCGAACCTGTACATCGCCGTGGGGATTTCCGGAGCGATCCAGCACTTGGCGGGCATGGGTTCTTCCAAGTACATTGTGGCCGTCAATAAGGATCCGGAAGCGCCCATTTTCACCAAAGCCGATTACGGCATCGTGGAAGATCTGTTCAAGTTCATCCCGGCCTTCACCGAAGAAGTGCGCAAAATGAAAAGCACGTGCTGAAACGTCCAGGGCCGGCCTTGGCCGGCCCGGAGACGTGCGGCGCGGTCGGTAGTGACGAGAGGGGTTAGGGAAGGAAACAGCGGGGAAGCGCCCGCATCGGCCTTTCGGCCGGGAGCTCGGGCTTCCGTCCCGTGCTCCCGGTAGGGATCGCCCCGCGGGAAGTTTCGGACGACTGCTCGGGGGGCTTGGATGGGGTGTTCGGAGGAGGGAGTGCATGGATCGCCCGTGGTATCGCCATTACAACGGTAGAGTTCCTCACGAGATCGAGTTGCCCAACTGGCCGTTGCCGGTTCTGGTGGCGCGGACGGCCGAAAAATACGCGGGAAATACGGCGACCGAGTTTTTCGGCGCCAAATTGACGTACAAACAGCTGTGGGATCAGGTGCTGCGCATGGCCGCCGCGCTCAGGGGCATGGGCGTGGGCAAGGGAACCCGGGTGGCCATCATGCTCCCCAACTGTCCGCAGACGATCATTGCCTATTACGCCACGCTGTATCTCGGCGGGGTGGCCGTGATGACCAACCCCATGTATGTGGAGCGGGAAATGGAGCACCAATGGAACGATTCCGGTTCCGAGGTGCTTTTTGTTTTGGACCATCTCTATCCGAAAGCGGAAAAGGTCCTGCCCAACACAAAAATCCGCACCGTGGTGGCGACCAGCCTTCGCGAATACTTGCCGTTTCTTTTTAAGCACTTGTATCCGGTCAAGGCCAAAAAGCAGAATCTTTTCATGGCAGTTCCGTACGACGGCCGCCGCGTGGTGAACTTTTCCGAGATCCTCGGCAAATCCTCCCCGCTGAAGGACCCGTGCGAGGCGACCCTCGACGATCTCGCCCTGCTCCAATACACGGGCGGAACGACGGGTATCTCCAAAGGGGTCATGCTGAGCCACCGGAACATTTTGGCCAATGTCCTGCAGGTTGCCGCGTGGTTTCCCGATTTCCGGTGGGGCCGGGAAAGGCTTGTGGCCATTCTGCCTTTCTTTCACGTATTCGGCATGACCGTGTGCATGAACTTCTCCCTTTACGGCGGCTGCGCCACCATTGTGGTGCCGCGTTTCGACGCCGATGAATTCCTCAAACTGCTCCATAAGAGCAAGCCCACCCTGTTCCCCGGGGTGCCCACCATTTACGTCGCGTTGCTCAATCATCCCAAGGTCAAGGACCACGATTTGTCCTCCATCCGTTTTTGCATTACGGGATCGGCTCCCATGCCGGTGGAAGTGCTCACCAAGTTTGAAGAAATGACGGGGTGCATCATTGTGGAAGGCTACGGCCTTTCGGAAGCGAGCCCGGTCACCCACGTGAACCCCATCAGCGGACTCAGAAAGCCGGGATCCATCGGCATTCCGGTATCGAGCACCGATGCCCGCGTCGTCAGCCTGGAAGACGGGGTGAGCGATGCCCCCGTCGGTCAGCCCGGAGAATTGGTCGTCAAGGGGCCGCAGGTGATGATGGGCTACTGGAACATGCCGGACGAGACGGCGGCGACTTTGCGCGACGGTTGGCTGTTTACGGGCGACATCGCCACCGTGGACGAAGACGGCTACTTTTTCATCGTGGATCGCAAAAAGGACATGATCATCGCCGGCGGCTACAACATCTATCCGAGGGAAATCGATGAAGTGCTTTACAGCCATCCCAAGGTGTTGGATGCGGTCACGGTGGGGGTGCCCGATCCCTATCGCGGGGAGACGGTGAAGGCTTTCATCGTGCCGAAGCCGGGCGAGACCGTCACGGAAGAGGAAATCATCCGGTTTTGCAAGTCCAAGCTGGCGGCGTACAAAGTGCCCAAGGCCGTGGAAATTCGGGAATCGCTCCCCAAGACCATGGTGGGAAAAATCCTTCGTAAGGAACTTCGAGCGGAAGAACTGCGCAAGATCCAGGAAAAGAAATCCTCGGCGAATCCCTAGCCGCCGGTTTCGCTTTCATCAGGGTCTTTCCGGGAGCGCGGACGAGATGGTCGCGCTTCCGGCAAAGGCGCTCCCTTCGATCAAGCTCCTCCAGACGACTCCCCCCCCCTGGTTCATGCCCAAGGCCTTGTTTCACGGCACGGCGGCTTTTGCCCCCTCTCGTCCCCGGTGGGCTTCGATGATGTGCCCTTCGGTCTTTTTGCTATAATTTTTACGGGAAAAAAGTTGATGATGTGGCCGGAGGGACGGAACAGATGGCTCGGAAGGACTACTACCGCATTCTCGGGGTGTCCAGGGGGGCATCCCGGGAGGAAATTCGAAAGGCCTACAGGAAACTCGCGCGCAGACATCATCCCGACCGAAACGAAGGGGATCCGCTGTGCGAAGAGCGCCTGAAAGAAATCAACGAGGCCTATTCGGTTCTCGGGGACCCGGAGAAAAAGAAAGCTTACGACGGCGAGTTCACGATTTCGTCTTCGCGTTCCCATACACCCGCACGGGATTGGGGGAAGGCCGTTGGGGAAAGCGGGGGTTTCGTGGGAGCTCCCCTATGGGAGAGGCTCGTGGCGCGGTTTTTTCACGATCCCCTTGCGGATGAATTCCGCTTCGGGTCCGCGTGCCGGCCTATGCGTTCGGAACCCTTGCCGCCGCGGTCCATGGTCGGGAAACGAAGCGCCGGGGCCAAGGGGCCTTCCGTGGAGGTGCATATCGAAATGGCCGAGTCCCATCGTGATCGTGGCGAGGAGCGGTGGGTTTCCTATCGTGTGGGCGATCGGATGGAAACGGTCCTCGTGAAGATTCCTCCGGGTACCGTTGACGGCACGCGTTTGAGAATGGCCGGTCGGGGGGTGGAATCTCCCCAGGGCGGCCCTCCGGGAGACCTTTACATTGTGGTGCACCTGGTGCCCGATCCATGAAGCTCCAGGGGTTTGCAAAATGGCCGTGATGCCGGGTGACAAGGATGAGACCTCCAGGCTGAAGGTGTATCGGGCCGCCCGGGATTTCTTCCTGTTCCAGAACCTGGGATACCCTCGCGATGCCGCCTTGGAATGGGTGGGAAATCGTTTCAGCCTCTGCCGCAAGGATCGGGACATCCTACGGCGGGGCGTCTTTTCCAAGGAAATCGCCGAACGGCGGCTCGCCAAGCGGGTTTGCGGCACTCGGTGGCGTGACAAACCCTGTGGGTGGACGGCCACAATGTCCACATCACCTTGGAAAGCATCTTTCTCGGGAGGGCGTTGATCCTGGGCAACGATGGGGCCTTGCGGGACGTCGCCGCCCTTTCTCGGAGCTATCGGCCGACGGCGGCCACGGATATGGCGTTGACGGCTGTTGCGCGCTTTCTCGAAGCGTTTGCACCCCGGGCGGTCCATGTCCTCTTTGATGCCCCGATGAGCCGAAGCGGTGAGCTTTCCGCCCGGTACCGAGACATCCTCCGACGTTTGGGCCTTCCGGGAGAAGCTCGGGCGGTCGCCGTCCCGGAAAAACACTTTCCTCGCGCGGGTGCCGTCGTGGCTTCCGGGGACCAAGCCGTCGTCGACGCCTGCGCGCACTGGCTCGATCTGGCGCGATGGGTCATGGACTTTCAAGGGGGGCCGTTTGTCGGCCACGATTTTCGGTCCTTTCTTGCTTACGAGGCGGTCGTATGGTAGGGAGGGCGCTGTCAAGGTGCAGCAGACCGAACGCATGTTTACAGTCCGGCGCCTCAGAGATCATCCAATGAAAGGCTGACGACTCATGGCTGTGGTGGCTCCTTTTCGCGCACTCCGTTACAATCCCGACCGCGTGGACGATCTCGGCCGCGTGATCACTCCCCCCTACGACATTATCAGTCCGGCGGAGCAAGACGCATTTTACGCCATGGACCCTTACAACATGATCCGCTTGGAGCTGGGCAAGACCACCGCGGAAGACACCGATGAGAACAACGCGCACACGAGGGCGGCCCGGTATCTGGCGCAATGGCGCCGGGAGGGGGTCTTGGTCCGTGAGGCCGAACCGGCCTTTTTCCCTTACGAACTCGATTATCCTCTCGAGGGCGGGCGCAAGACGAGGAGAGGCTTTTTCGGGCTTTTGCGCCTGGAAGAATTCGGCACCGGCTGTGTGCGGCCTCATGAGCGCACTTTTCAAAAAGTCAAGAACGAGCGGTTGGCGCTCATGGTGCGATGTCGAGCGCATCTCAGTCCCATTTTCGTGCTTTTCTCCGATCCTGAAGGGCGGGTCCGTGAGGCGCTCTTCGATCATCGGGACCCGGAGGTGGGTCGGTGCGCTGACAGCCGAGGGTGCAAACATCGCCTTTTTCGCCTGTCGGATCCGAGCCGGGTGCGCCGCGTCCATGAACTCATGGCGGATAAGGACATTTTCATCGCCGATGGACACCATCGCTACGAAACGGCGCTCAATTTCCGCCGGCTGATGATGGAAGAACACCCCGATGCTCCGGCGGAAGCCCCTTTCCATTACGTGCTCACGTATTTTTGTCCCATGGAAGACGACGGGCTTGTCGTGCTTCCCACCCATCGGCTGTTGCCCCGCGTGGGGCTCCCCTCGGCCGGGGAGTTCCTGGAGAGAGGGCGCCCGTTTTTCCAGATTCTTTCTTTTCCCATGAGCGATGCAGGGCGAAGCGCCTGGCACGAGAGCCTGGAAGCGTTTCGGGCGCGCAGGGAAACGGCCATCGGGTTCATCCACAACGGCGGTGAGGCTTGCTGGGTGCTCAAGATGGAGCCTTCCGCGACCCGTGCTTTCCTCACGGAAAAAGGTTTCCCGGCTGTCCTCCAGGACTTGGATGTGGTCGTGGTGGATCACCTCCTGCTTCGAGGCCTCTTGGGGCTTGATGACGCCTATCTTTCCGATGCGGAAAACATCCGATTCTGCCATGATCGGGACGAGGCGGTGCAGGCGGTCCTCAAAGGCGATGCCGCCATGGGCTTTTTTGTCAATCCCACACGGGTGGATCAAGTGCGGGATGTGGCCCGTGCGGGCTTGATCATGCCTCATAAGGCCACGTATTTTTACCCCAAGGTTTTCAGCGGCCTCGTCATGCATCCCATGGATCCGGAAGACGTCGTGGGGTTGCCGCGCGCCTGAATCGAGCTTTTCTCCTATCGTGTTCCTTCCGCTGAGGATGGTCCGCCGATGGCGGCGAGGGTGGCAGCGACGGGTCCCTTTCGGGAGGGAAAGTGCCGTGGACGGGAACGGTTGCATCGTCCATGCCCAAGGGGATGAGACCTGTGATCGCCTGTTCGGCGATTCCTTGGTGTTGTGCCAGGACCGGCGAGGCTACCGCTTTTCCATCGACGCCGTCCTCTTGGCGGGACTGACTCGGGTGAAGGCCAAGGACCGGATCATGGAGCTGGGAACGGGCTGCGGAGTGGTGCTCTTAGCTCTCGCGTCGCGAAACCTGGGGGCGCATTGGGAAGGGGTGGAAATCCAGCCTCGTTTGGCCGTTCTAGCCCAGAAAAACGTGGAAGCCAATGGACTGACGGGCCGGGTTTTCATCCGAAGAATGGACTGGAGGGCCGTGCATAAGGTTTTCCCTGCTCAGGGGTTTGATTTGGTCGTGTCCAACCCTCCCTATCGCCGGGCGCTTTCGGGGAGAATCAACCCCGACGCGCAGAAGGCGATGGCAAGGCATGAGCTCAGCGGCACCGTGCGAGACATGTTCACGGCGGCGGCCTATCTCCTCAAGCACGGGGGACGATGCGCCGTCATCTATCCGGCATCCCGCCTGGACGATCTCATGGTGGCTGCCGTGCAGGCCGGGTTTCGCCCGAAACGGCTGACCCTCATCCATTCCCGAGAGGAGGCGCCGGCCACCCTCGCCCATCTGGAATGCGCCAAAGGCGCCGGGCAGGAACTCCATGTGGCGCCGCCTTTTTTTATCTACGAAAAGCGTGGAGGATATACGGCGGCGATGGTTCGGCTGCATCAGGGGCTGATCAAAGCAGAGCCGGAAGATTGACTGCAAGAAGAAAGGGGGCAAACTCATGGATTTGGGCTTGAAGGGCAAGGTGGCTTTTGTGGCCGGGGCCAGTCAGGGTTTGGGTAAGGCGGTGGCGACGGAGTTGTGCCGCGAAGGAGCCAAGGTGGCCATCTGCGGGCTGGACGATCCGGAATTGCCCAAGGCCGTGGAAGAAATTGCGACGGCGACGGGTGGGGAGGTCATCGGCATTCCGGCCGACGTGACCGTCTCGGAACAGGCGAAAAACTTCATCCGAAAAGGGCTGGATCATTTCGGCACCGTGGACATCCTGGTCAACAACGCCGGCGGCCCGCCGGCCAAGACATTCCTCGAAATCGACGATGACCTGTGGCACTTCGGATTTCGGTTGAATCTCATGAGCACCATCGTGATGACTCGGGAAGCCGTTCCGGTCATGATGGAGAAACGATGGGGCCGGATCATCAACATGACGTCCGTGTCCGTGAAGCAGCCCATCGACGGATTGATTCTTTCCAACACCATCCGGTCCGGCGTGGTGGGTTTGGCCAAGACCCTGTCCAATGAATTGGCCCCATATAACATTACGGTCAACAACGTGTGCCCCGGGTATACCTTGACCGAACGCGTGCGGAGCCTTGCCGTGGTGACGGCCCAGAAGGAAGGCAAAACGCCCGAGGAAATCATCGACCGATGGCGGGCGACCATTCCCATGGGACGGCTCGGCACTCCCGAGGAATTTGCCGCGCTTGTGACGTTCTTGGCTTCCGATAGGGCCGGCTATATCACGGGAGCGTCCATCCACATCGACGGCGGGTATTATAAAGGGGTGATGTGAAAGGATCGACCATGAAAGGGAAACGGCGGGCGCGTATCCGTTCGGTGGGGCGTTACCTTCCCGAACGGAAGCTGACCAATGAGGATTTGGAAAAGATGGTGGACACCACCGACGAATGGATCCTCACACGCACGGGAATCCGCGAACGGCGCATCTTGGAGCCCGGCCTGGGGTGCTCCTTCATGGCCTCCCGCGCCGCTCAGGAGTGTCTGGAGCGGGCCGGTGTGGCGGCCTCCGATGTGGATGCCATCATTGTGGGAACCGTCACGCCGGACATGTTTTTCCCGTCCACGGCCTGCCTTGTCCAGAGGGCGATCGGCGCCGATAAGGCGTGGGGTTTCGATTTATCCGCTGGATGCTCCGGCTTCATCTTCTCCATGACCACAGGGGTCCAAATGATCGAATCGGGCCGGTACGATAAGGTCTTGGCCATCGGTGCCGATGTGATGAGCAGCATCATTGATTATACGGATCGCAACACCTGCGTGCTTTTCGGCGACGCCGCCGGGGCGGTGCTCTTGGAACCCTGCGAGGAAGAAGGCTACGGCGTCTTGGACTTCATCCAAAGGATCGACGGAGCCGGAGAGCCCCACCTGCACATGAAGGCGGGGGGTAGTCGCCGTCCCGCCAGCATGGAAACCGTGCAGGCTCGGGAGCATTACGTTTACCAGGAAGGGAAAAAGGTCTTCAAATTCGCCGTGACCGAGATGGCCGACGTCTCGGTGAAGATTTTGGAGCGGAACGGGCTGTCGGGAAAGGATGTCAAGGTCTTTATCCCGCACCAGGCCAACTTGAGAATCATTGAAGCCTGCGCCCATCGCATGGGCCTGGACATGGACCGGGTGATCATCAACATCGACCGGTACGCCAACACCACCGGAGCCACCATCCCGCTCTGCCTCTACGAAGCCACTGTGGAGAAGAATCTACTGGAAAAAGGCGACTATCTGGTCATGTCGGCCTTCGGGGCGGGTTTCACCTGGGGCAGCATCCTCATGCGGTGGATATAAGATCAGGGGGCGGTTGCCCCCTCGTCCACTACAGCCCGGCTCGGTTGAGGAATCCCTCCCACCGTTCGTCGATGGCTTTTTGAAACGCCTCGATCTGTTCGGGCGTCATCTTCTTAAAGCGCGCCTGGGTCTTAATGTAATCCTCAACGGGGCGTTTTCGTCGGGTTTTGGCCAAATTGAGGCTTTTCCCCGTGAGCCGGAAAACCCCGTTTTCCACTTCGTAAAGGACCACCACGCCGGTTTCCACGGCCAAGCGCCCGATTTTCACGGTTTCCTTTGTGGGGAAGCCCCATCCGGCAGGGCAGGGGATGGCCAAATGGATGAACCGCGTCCCTTGAATGCCGCGGGCCTTGGAAAACTTGTCATAGAGGTCCAGGGGATAGGACGAGCAGGTGGTGGCCAGATACGCCGGGTGGTGGGCCTCCATGATCTGAATGAAATCTTTTTTCGGCTGTTCCTTGGGATGCACCGGCGTGGTCGTGGTGATGGCGCCGGCGGGCGTCGCGCTGGAACGCTGGACCCCGGTGTTCATATACGCTTCATTGTCGTAGCACACATAGATGAAGTTCGTTTGCCTTTCCGCAGCGCCGCTCAGCGCCTGGATGCCCATGTCGAAGGTCCCTCCGTCCCCGGCCATGGCGACGACGGTATAGTCGTTCTTGCCGAGGGCCTTGAGTCCCGCGACGAGCCCGGAGGCGGAAGCGGCCGTGCCGCCGAAGACGTTGTTCACGGCGTTCACGAGAACCGGGGTTTTCGGATACATGCCGTGCAGGATCGTGAGGCAACAGGCCGGCAAGGTCACGATGGTCTTCGGGCCGAGGGCCTTCAACATATGACGGTAGGCGATGGGAAGGCCGCATCCGGCGCAGGTTCGGGTGCCGGGAAGAATGTATTCCTTTTCGGGGAGATCCATTAGAGCTGTGGCCATGGTGCGTCCTTGTCTCAAATTTCGTTGGAAAGCCAGACGGGGTAGGCGGGTGCTGTGTCGTGGCTTTCGAAACTCAGGGTTCGGCGCGCCGCTTCGCACAGGTCTACGGGTTTCACGTCCTTTCCCCCGAGTCCTACGATGAAATTGCTCACGATGGGCTGCGCACCGTTCAGGCCGTAGAGCGCGGCCTTGACTTCGGTGGCCAACGCTCCTCCCAAACCGTAGCTGATAGCTTTTTCCACGACGGCTATCCGGGGCACACGGCGAAGAGCCTCGGCCACGGCTCTTGCAGGGAACGGACGGTAAACTCGCAGACCCACGACACCGGCGCGAATCCCTTCTTGTTCCCTCAAAAGATCGCACGCCTCGGAGGCTTCGCTTCCCAGCGATCCCATGGTCACAAAAAGGATCTCGGCATCTTCGGTGCGGTACCGATAGAGCGGATCTTCGTAGCTTCTTCCGAATCGGGCCCCGAAAGCCCGCCCTTCCTCGGCAATGACGTCCAGCGCGGATTCCAGAGTCTCTTGAAGCCGTCGCCTAATGCCCATGTATCCGGGCCACAGGCGCCCGTCCACACCGGGAATGGGGTCGGTCATGACCACGGGGTTGATGTTGACGGGCCGTTCCGGGTCCAACTCATACGCCGGATGAAAAGGCGGAAGGTATTCGTCTACGGCCTCTTGATCGGGAACGTCCACAGGCATCATGGTGTGGGAGAGGCGAAAGCCATCGAAACACACCATGACCGGCACCAGAAGTCTTTCGGCCACCTTGTAGCCCAAGATAACCTGATCGAGAATCTCCTGGTTGTTGAGGCAATAGAATTGCATCCAGCCGGTGTCCCTCTGGGCGATGCTGTCCTGCATGTCGTTCAGGATGGTCCACGGAGCTCCCAGGCCTCTGTTCGTCACGGGCATGACGATGGGGACACGGGCTCCCGCCGCCCAATGGAGCTGTTCATGCATGTAGGCCAAACCGTTGGCGGCGGTGGCCGTAAAGGCCCGAGCCCCTACGAGCGAGGCGGAAATGCAGACTCCCATGGCCGAATGCTCGCTTTCCACACGGACGAATTCGGCCTGGAGTTCCCCGCTTTCCACGTATTCCGAAAGCACTTCCGGAATCTTGGACTGGGGCGTGATGGGATAAGCGGCGATGACCTGCACCCGGCACAGTTTGGCCGCCAGAGCCGCTGTTTGATTTCCCGTAAGAATTTGTGTTCCCACGACGGTGCGAACCTTTCGTTGTGCTTTGTGAAACTCGAGATACCGACCGATACGATCGCAAACGAGTTCTTCACATATCCACGCTCAGGACTCAAGTCAATGGGAATCCGCCGTCCATCCGCCCGCACCCTTTTCGGTCCCAGCAGATGACGGACCAATGCCGTAGGTTGGAATGGGCGCAGCGAACCCTGGCACCCCACCACACACGCCCCCTCATCGATCAGCGGGCGCGGGGTGTTCTTCGCTGTTCCCTTGGGGTGAAGCGGATAAAGGAGGGAAAGGGCAAAAAAGAGAGCAGGCACTCATGGAGCATGGGCCAAGAGGGCTGCTCTCCTTGTCATCCCGGAGGATTGTGCGACTTACTTGGACTTGGACGCCCGCTTGGATGCCTTGAGCGGGTTGATCTTCACTTGCTGCGTGGTCACAGGCGCTTTCACATGGGTCGCAAAGTTGCAATGCCCCGTTTTCCACTTGATGCCGGGATTGGGATAGCTGGCGCAAAAACGCCCCGCCGGGACCTCGACGATCCGCTGACATCCTTCGCACTGCTCCACCACCTGATGGCAAGAACCTCCATTGTACCCACAACCCGCTTTGGTCATGAAGGCGCAGTCCGTGCCCGCCTTCACCGTTTGACAAATCATGGCGATCACCTCCGTTTTCCTCTTGTGATGTCCCCCGAAAATCGGCGTAATACTACTCATGAAATCTCTGCTGTCAAGCCCGATCCCGTGGAAAATTTTGAACCTGAGAAATTTTTTTCCGATGATGAAAAGGCCAGGTAACTAGTGGGGATCTATAAATATTTTAATCGGCCTTGTGCAAGGAAGTGGGATGGTCGAGAAAAGATGTTAAAGTTTTTCCCGAAAGGGGCGATTTTCTGAGAGAGACCTTCGCAGAATGGTGAGCGCAGGGGTGCGGACGAACGAACGCCTATGATGACGGCCATGGATCAGCAGGACAAAGCGACGGATCGGCCTTCGCTCAAGCGGAATAAGATCGGGCAGCTGCTTTTGGAGGCGGGG